>ERZ1292623.434-Hain-H51-01um-R1-434-length-45527-cov-11_pt1 | contig 45527 bp, 45 predicted proteins | sample MGYA00564398_ERZ1292623 | MGnify/ENA primary metagenome ERZ1292623 (study PRJEB36523, sample SAMEA6512633) | groundwater metagenome | collected 2019-01-07 | study: AquaDiva: Metagenomics assemblies of 32 groundwater samples
GACTCTGGAGCCGGAAGATCTCAAGACCATGGTGAACGCCACGGACTTTTGGTAGAGATAGTATATGGCAGAGGGTTGGGTTTTGTCAATCGCTTAAAAGACATTCATTAAGCCACCGGCAGTAATCGCAATTGCTGTGCTTTTCCGGAAGAGGACCGTTAAGAAGCGAAGCGGCCCGGTAAAAAAGCTCTTTGGCAGATTCTTTCGAAGTGTCAATTCTTTTCGGAACAATGTTAAATTCTATCGTATTATTGCTATTTATTTTAAGCGGCGCGAAAAAAACCAAATAGCCGACTTCTTTGGTCGGATAGCCGTTTTCATCCAAAAGCCAGGTATAGATATTAAGCTGGTTTTGGTGGAAAATATGCGAATCTTCTCTAATGTCGCCTTTGGATTTGTAATCAAGCGGAATGAAAAAGTTATCTTCCGACAACAAACAATCGTCTAAGGCGCTGACAATCTTGACTCCTGCTTTCTTATCTTCGAAAGAAGGGCCGGTCCTCCAGTTCCTCCATTTTTTCAAAAGAGCCTGATTATCAAAAAGCCTGCCCTCAACCAAGCCCTCTAGCTGGGGCGGCAAACCGCCGTCAGGTCTGAACCCGTCAAAATAGTCTTTAATCAAAAGGTCCATTTTGGTGTAAAGAGGCATAGGAATTCCCTGGGGCCGGCGGATTCCCTCTTTGACCTGCAAATAAAAACACCGAGGGCACTCCTTGAACAAAGCCAAAGATGAAGCGGAGATGATGTTCATAATATTATTACTTGCGATTTAACAAGCTTAACAAAAATATTCCGATGCCGACAAGTATGATCATTGGTCCGGGCGGCAAATCGTAAAACCTTGCGATCCAAAGTCCGAAAGGCGCTGAAACCATTCCAAAAATTGTGCTTAAAGAAGCGTATCTCGCGATATTTCGGCTTAAATTCTTGGCCGCGGTCGCCGAGACTATGATAAGCGCGCCCATAAGCAAGGTGCCCACAACTTTAACTCCCAAAGCCACTATAACAGCAACCAAAGCAAGAAACAAAAGATTTATTTTTCTCAATTTTACGCCATTAGCGACGGCTAAATCTTCAGAAATCGTACCCAAGACAAGGCCCTTGTAAATCCGAGAACCTAAAATGAATACCACCGCCGAAAGCACAATCGCAAAAACCGCATCCCCTAGATCAATTGCTGAAATATCGCCGAAAAGCGCTCCGCCTAACTCTTCTAATTCCGGAATTATCATTACTCCGATAGCCAGAGAAGCCACAAAAAATATTCCAATCAGGGCTTCAGTCGGAAGGCGGGTCTTTTTTTCCAAAAGCCAGATAAGCCAGGAAGCGGCAAATAAAAAAGCAAAAGCCATTAAAAAGGGGTTAAGATTGTAAAGCAGAGCAATCCCGATGCCGGGCAAAGCGACATGGCTTAAAACATCTCCGGCCAGCGCAAGCCGACGCAAAACCATAATCGAACCAAGATAACCGGCCGCGGCTCCAACCACTCCTGCGGCAATCATTGAAAATATAAGATTTTGATCAATCATTTCAGTGCTTGTGAGTATGAGGATAAATACCGACTTCTGTTCCGTAAAGTTTTTTCAATTCCTCCCTGCTTAATGCTTCATGCGGCGGCCCGAAGCAAATTTTTTCTTTATTAAGACACAAGACATTATTGGCATATTGATAAACCACATGAATATCGTGGGAAATAAAAATTATGGTCAGGTTATGATCATCTCTTAGTTTTTTAAGAAGGTTGTAAATCGTTTCCTCTCCGCCTAGGTCAATTCCGGTGGTCGGTTCGTCAAAAAGCAGAACCTTTGGCTCGCCCAAAAGAGCAAAAGCAATCAGAACTTTTTGAAGCTCGCCGCCGGAAAGCACGCCAAGCGGCTGATTTAACAAATGACGTTCTAAATGATGTTCATCAGAAGTATAGAAACCTACCCATTTCAAAACTTCAGCTACTTTGCTTTTGCTTTCTTTCTTGTATCCTAAAAATTCTTTTACGCTTAAAGGAATATCGCGTTCGACAATGAATCTTTGCGGGACGTAACCGACTTTAATCCCCTTTTGCCAAAGAAATTTTCCGGTATAAGGCACCAGACCCAAAAGAGCGCGGAATAAAACCGTTTTTCCGGCCCCGTTTGGCCCCACTACCGCCAAAATTTCACCTCTTTTCACTTCAAAACTTAAATCACTAAGAATCTTGTTGCCGTCAAATTCAACATTCAAATTTTCGACTTTGAGAATTAAATCGTTTTGCATCTTTAAAATGATAGCAGATTAAAATAGGAAACGAAATACTGAAAAAGACAAAACCCGCGATCTCAAATTAAGAATTTTTGTTATCCAAATTCTTCGTATTCTTGCACTTCGGAAAGTTGGAACAGGCGAGGAACTTACCGAAACGGCCCATCCGAATCACCATCTTTCCGCCGCATTTTTCGCAGACCTCGTCGGTTTCTTCTACCGTCTTCCCGCCGACTTCTTTGTATTTCTTCTCAAGATTTTCTGAAAACGGCCCGTAAAATTCTTTGAGCACTAAAGTCCATTTTTCTTTGCCCTCGGCTATATCATCAAGACTATCCTCCATTTTACTCGTAAATTTTATATCAACGACATCCGGGAAATGCTCAACTAAAAGATCATTAACCATCTTTCCTATTTCAGTCGGATGAAAATAACGGGAGCGGTCTTTTTGGACATAGTTGCGTTCTTGGATAGTTGAGATGATCGGCGCATAAGTCGATGGCCGACCAATCCCGTTTTTCTCCAATATCTTAATGAGCGAGGCTTCGTTATACCGAGCCGGCGGCTTGGTGAAATGCTGACTCGGTTTTAATTCCAAAAGTTCCAGTTTTTCCTTCTCTTCAAGCAACGGAAGTTCTGTTTCTTCATACTTAATCGGATAAATCTTTAAAAAACCATCAAACTTCAAAGTTTGTCCGTTAGCCGAAAAAATATATTTCCCTGCCCCTACTTCAACATTTATCGTGTCAAAGAGCGCTTCTTTCATCTGGGTGGCCATAAACCGCCGCCAGATCAAATCATAAAGCCTGAACTGCTGGGGCTCGAGTTCGCTTTTAACGCTTTCCGGCGTCTGCGCCGGATCAGTCGGTCTGATTGCTTCATGGGCTTCCTGGGCGCCCCGCGATTTAGTTTTATATTTTCTCGGAAAGCCGGCCCAGTATTTTTCGCCGAATAAATTTGTTATCGCTTCTTTAGCCGCCCAAAGCGATTGTTCAGATAAATTAACCGAGTCGGTTCTCATATATGTGATGTGGCCGTTTTCATAAAGATGCTGGGCAAACATCATTGTCTGCTTTCCAGAAAATCTTAGTTTTCTAAAAGCCTCCTGCTGAAGAGTGCTGGTAACAAAAGGCGGTGCAGGAATTCTTTTCATTTCTTTCCGCTCGATTTTTGAAACAACATACTCGCCGCCTTCCAAATCTTTTAAAATTTTCTCGGCTTCGGCTTTTGTTTTTATGGCCAATTTATCAAGCGTCTCGCCGTTTATCTTGGCAAGAAAAGCGCCGAACTCGCCATTTCTCGCCTTTAACAGCGCTTCAATGCTCCAATATTCTTCCGATTTAAAATTCTCAATCTCTCTTTCCCGCTCAACCACCAAGCGCACAGCCACTGACTGGACCCGGCCGGCTGAAAGGCCCCGGGCCACTTTTTTCCATAAAAACGGAGAAAGCTTGTACCCTACTAAGCGATCAAGAATGCGCCGGGCCTGCTGGGCATCAACCATATTCATATCCAGATCCCGCGGATTTTTAAGCGCCTCTTCAATTGCTCTTTTGGTTATTTCATGAAAAACGATCCTCTCAACCGGCTTGCGGCTTTCTGAAAGTCCAAGAGCTTCTATCAAATGCCAGGAGATTGCCTCTCCTTCCCTATCTTCATCAGTGGCCATAATCACCTTTTCAGATTTGGGAAGAACTTTTTTCAAGGCGGCGATGGTTTTTCTGGCTTTAGCCGGGACCAAATATTTTGGTTTGAAATCATTATCGACATCCACGCCAAGATCAGTCTTGGGCAAATCGCGGACATGGCCAAAAGAAGACTGGACCGAGTATTCACGGCCTAAAAATTTTGATATTGTTTTTGCCTTCGTAGGGCTCTCCACCACAACCAGCTTCATAATATTTTAAACTTCTTCATCTTCTATTTCGGTTAAATACTTATCCTGAAGAGCGTATTGACCCGAGCCAAGGTTTTTAATTATTCCCTTCATTTCCATTGCCGTCAAGGCAGGACTTATTTTTTGGACGCCAAGACCAGACATTCTTGTTATTTCGTCTATGTGGCGCGCCTCGCCGCTCCCGTTCAAAATATTGAATATTTTTTCTTCAATCCCGCTGGCCGGTTTAAAATTAATCGGCGAATCGGAATTAAAACTGGATTTCAGATTTAATTCCTGCAAAATATCTTCGGCCCGATTTACTAAAGCCGCCCCCTGCTTTATCAAAAGATTAGCGCCGAAAGACATTCTGGAAGAGATATTTCCGGGAACGGCAAAAACTTCGCGGTTTTGTTCAGTGGCGTGCCTGGCGGTAATTAAAGCGCCGCTTCTTAACGGCGCCTCAACCACCAAAACTCCCCGGGACAAACCGCTGATAATTCTGTTTCTCCCGACAAATTTTTCGCGGTCAGCTTTCATTCCAAGAGCATGCTCCGAGATAACCGCCCCATTTTCAGAAATTTTCCTTGCCAGTTCGATATTCTCTTGAGGAAACAAACTTTCTTCATCCAAACCAGAAGCAACCACGGCAATAGTCCGGCCTTTGGCCGCAAGAGCCCCTTTATGAGCTTCGGTGTCAATGCCTATAGCCATGCCGCTGACAATAGTCAGCCCGGAGCCTGCCAGTTTAAAAGCCATAGTCTGGCTCGTTTCTTTCCCATAATTTGTCGCAAGCCGCGTACCGACTATTCCAAAAGAAAAATCATCTTCTTTCTTTAACTCTCCCTTTACATATAAGAATAGGGGCGCTTGATGAATCTGTTTTAAAAGCCTTGGAAATTCCGGCTCGTCATCCGCGATCATTTTGACCTTTTCTCTCTTCAGTTTCAGCCATTCTTTTTCCGGATCTATCTTTTCCTTGCCTCTCAACACCTTAAAACCGGCCTCAAAATCTCCATTAAAACGATCTTTGATATCTTTTAATGAGGCCAGGCCAATGCCGGGGACGCAATTAAGAGCATTCAGAAAAATTTTTTGCCGCTCAATCATATAATCGAAAGAATTTTTGAGGCCGAACTTTTAATTATTTTATTAAGCTTGCTTCTTTCATTCGGCGAAAAGGAGCCGATAACAAAATTATTTATCCCGCTGACTCTTTTTTTAGCATTTTTTTCCTTTCTGATTTTTGCAAGCTGATTGCTGAAAGTGCCAAACCTTAAACGATAAAACTTATGGCTCTTCAATAATCTGATTACTGACTCAACTCCTTTATGCCCGGCAGAACTTCTGTCGAATGAAAGCTTGGTTTTGCCGAAAGGAATATCTAAGTCGTCGTGAATGACGACTAAATTTTCAATTTTAAATTTTAAATTTTTAACTAATCTGTTAACTGCCTGGCCGGAATTATTCATAAAAGTCTGAGGCTTAACTAATAATACCTTAGTGCCATTTATTTTAACTTCCGAAACCTCTGAATTTGATTTTTTATCAAGCTTAAAATCTCCTCCATAATTTTTGTTCATCCAATCAACTATCCTAAATCCGATATTGTGGCGGGTTTCAGAATATTCTTTTCCGGGATTCCCCAATCCGATGACAATTTTCATAAAACTGAATATAATAGTAATGCTATGGAAGAAGAATTTGAAAGTCAAAGAAAAGAATCCGAGAAAGGCTTTTTTTTATTTGTCTGGGAATTAATAAAAATCACCGTTCTTGCTTTAATTATAATAGTCCCGATTCGCTACTTTATTGCCCAGCCTTTCTTTGTTAAAGGCGCTTCTATGGAGCCGGCGTTCGAAGACGGCGACTATCTTATAATAAACGAGATAAGCTATAGATTTAAGAAGGCCCAGCGCGGCGATGTCATCGTTTTCCGATTCCCTGAAGACCCTAAGCAGTTTTTTATAAAAAGAATAATCGCCTTGCCCGACGAAACTATCCAGATAAGAAACGGCAAAATTGTCGTATTCAATGAAGATAATCCTTCGGGATTTACGCCTGATGAATCCGAATATCTCGGACCTCGTCAGATTACCGAAGGCAATCTTAAAATGATTTTGGAAGACGATGAGTATTTTGTTCTGGGAGACAACCGCCTGGCCAGTTCCGACTCCAGGCGCTGGGGAGTTTTAAATAAAAAATTTATTATCGGAAAAATTTTACTCCGGGCCTGGCCGTTGGATGAAATAAAATATTTCGCTCCTATCCTCTATTCAAACTAAAAACAAAATCCCTCGAAGAAATTTCTTGAGGGATTTTGCCAAAGAGAATTATCTTCTTCTCTTTTTTGCCTTTTTGGCTTTTTTCTTTTTGGCCATTACTTTAATTTTAAAATTAAATAAATATTTTTTAAATAAAAATCTGTGGATAACTGTTTATCGGCTGTTCTTTATTTTTTCTTCCACTCAACGAGTTTCAAAACTTTTCTTTCAATAGAATCAGCTTCCCGCAAACTTGAGATCATTTTTCTATTTAAAATTTTTGGTGCGGAACTTTATCAATATAGTCAGCGATGAAAACCAAATTTTTTTTCGAAGTCATTCATTTAAATTTATCGAATCTTGATAAATTAACCGGCCTGGAATAGCTTCTCAAGGTTTTTTCTCCCGTTTCCAAAAAGTCCTGTATTTTTTGTAATTCACAAAGTGCCAAAGAGAAAAGCTATTTAGTCTCATTTTTTTATCTATGAAAACTTAAAATAGCGGCCAGAATCGATTATAGTTGACGGCCAACGATTTAATGCTATATAAGTATCTAATGACAAAAAAGGCCACTATTTCAATAGCTATTATTTTATCACTATTTTTCCTTACTAAAACAACTCTCATCTTTGCTGATGAAAGCCGGCCAAATTTAGATATATTACTGCTTTTTGACCATTCTTACAGTATGTTTGAATATAATGATGGCCGTATGTATGAAGCTCAAGTAGCGGCCACTAATTTTATTGGCCGCCTTGATTCTGCTTACGATAGAATAAGTCTGATTCGTTTCTCTGACTATGCGGAAGTGAACAAACCGCTTGGAACAAAATTTATCGATGTAAATAAAAAAATAAACAGCTACCATCTTGATTACTTCAGTAATTATACTAATTTGCAAAAAGCAATTATTGAAGCAGTAAATGAACTTACATCAGTCAGAGCTCGACCAGACAGCAAAAAACTGACCATTCTTTTATCCGACGGCAACATCAACCGGCCAAAACTTAATGGCCGGGAAAACATAAATTATGCCCACTCCCAAGCCCTTCAAGAAGCAGAAAACGCCAAAAATAAAAACATCATAATACATACGGTTGCTGTCGGCGGCAGTTATGCTGACCATTTGCTTCTTTCAGCCATTGCCGATCGAACCGGAGGAAAATTTTATATCGCCGCCTCGCCCATTGATCTCATACCAATCTATGAACATATTGCAAATACTCTAACGACAAATTCGGGCGGCGGCGGAGGCTCAATATATACCATCATTAGTTCACCAATTAAAAATAAGGCCGCTGCGCCGACACCGATCTCAATTGATAAATCTGATTTCGTTAGCCAGCCCGATGATATTTATTACGAAGTGGTACGAATTAATTCAATCCAAGAAGCGAACCAAAAACCCAAATTAGAAACAGAACAGAAAGAAGACGAAACTGAAAAACAAGGAGCGTTGATTCTCGGATTAAATTTAACCGGCTACAAAATTCTCATCATCATAGCCGGTTTAGTTATTGCTTTTCTGGTTTGGTTCTTTATGGCAAATAAACGCCAGCCCCTATAAATAAATGAAAGAAAATGAGAAAAACAATCCGAAAATTTCTATAGTCATCCCAGTAAAAGACGAAGAGGCTAATTTGCCGATTCTTTATGAAAAAATTGCTGATGTCTGTAAACACGACCTTCAAAATAGCGAGATTATTTTTGTAAATGACGGAAGCAGCGATAATACTCAATCGGTCGTTGAGGAGCTTCGTCTAAAAGACAATCGGATCAAGATAGCGCAATTACGGCGAAACTTCGGCCAAACTGCAGCCACTTCAGCCGGTTTTGATATAGCTCGGGGCGAAATTATAATTACCATGGATGCCGACCTGCAGAACGACCCGGCAGACATCCCTCGTCTATATAATAAGCTAAACGAAGGCTATGATATTGTCTCTGGCTGGAGGAAAGACCGCAAAGATAAATTTATCACTCGACGGCTTCCATCAATAGCCGCCAACAAAATAATATCAAAACTGACTGGCGTTCATCTCCACGATTACGGATGCACCTTAAAGGCCTACCGAAAAGAAGCTCTCGACGGAATCCATCTTTACGGAGATATGCACCGGTTTATTCCAATATTCCCAACCACTCAAGGATTTAAAGTGACGGAAATAGAAGTCACCCACCACCCACGCAGATTCGGAAATTCTAAATACGGAATTTCAAGAATTTTAAAAGTGCTGATTGATATTATAACTGTTCAATTTTTCGTAAAATTTATCACGAAGCCGATGCGTCTTTTCGGCACTTTTGGAATTTTTTTTATCGGCTCTGGAATAGCTATCAGCATCTATATGGCTTTTTTGAAACTATTCCGGGGAATCAGTATTGGCGACCGCCCCCTCCTGCTTCTAGGTATTTTGCTGATCATTGCCGGAATCCAAATAGTCTCGCTTGGAATTCTGGGTGAAGTCATTTCCAGAATCTACTTTGAATCACAGAATAAAAAAACTTACTCAATAAAAAAAGTCTTAAAATAGAATACTCGGTATGAAATTAAAGAACAAAAAAAACCTGATAGCTATTATTACTACTCTTATATTTTTAATCTGGCTGATTAAAAGCATAGAAAAAGAAACCGTCATTCAACTAATAAACGACGTTGAACCGGTATGGATAGCAGTCGGGATTGGCTTTTACTGCCTGGTCTATTTGGCAAAAGTCGCCCGCTGGAAAATTCTTCTACCGAGATCTTCAAGTTCACTTAAAGAATTGCTGGGAATCACGGGAATCCATAATCTGGCCGTGAGAGCGTTTCCAAATCCCACGGGAGAACTGGTTTTTCTGCATCAGGCCAAACGAAAAAATATCCCCTATTCTGACTCGCTTGCCGCTTTAACAATAAACCGGGCTCTTGATTTTGTTATTATTGGATTTTTCTTTCTTATAGGAGCAACTCCGTTTCTCGCAAGCCTGACCAAACCGATACTTCTGCTTCTCCTTGCCAGCATTCTTTTTATAAGCGGCGGGATCGGCTTTATTATCTTTGTCTCTTCAACCCCAAAAACTGCTCAGAAAATAATCAACAAAATTTTTAGTTCCCGGATGCTGGCCAGGTTTCAAAAAAGCGTTGAGCAAATGACGAGTCAGTTTTTAACTGCTTTTGGAAATTTGAAAAACTGGACAACATATTTCAAGACAGTGTTGCTTTCTTGTATTATCTGGCTAAGCATGTTCGTTTCTTATTTTTTCTTTCTTCGAGGTTTTGCGATTGAATTGGATTTTAAGACGATTATGCTTGGTGGCGCGGTCCAAATTTTTGCCAATACCATTCCCAATATCGGCGGCTTAGGAATAATGGAAGCCGGCTGGGCCGCCGGGTTAGGCATTGCCGGCATTGAAAAATCAAAAGCCATTGCCGGAGCCCTTGCCGTAGATCTAATGACTTTAGCAGGTACGATAATCTTTGGTCTGATCGGTTTTTTAATCCAGAGGGGAGAATTTTTTGCTTCAGATAAGATAAAATAACTATTCTCTTAAATAATGGAAATTATCCTCTCAAAGTCTTTAACCTTAGCTGTAATTTTAGCGAACTTTCTGGTCGCTTCTTTAGATTTAATCCAATTAGACCGGCCTCTTTTTGCCGAAATATATCCGGAGGCGGTAGTTGAAAATTTATGGATAGCCTATCAGGACAAAATCCAAAAAGACGGCCGGACTCTTGATCGCGATAAGAATTACATAACTACTTCTGAAGGCCAGTCTTACGCGCTGCTTCGAGCCGCCTGGATGGATGATAAAGAAACTTTTGATCGGGTGCTAAAGTGGACCAACCACAACCTGAAAAAAAGGGACGATCAACTTTTTGCCTGGCTGTGGGGGCAGGACCAAAACGGACGATGGGATGTTCTAAAGAATGAAGGCGGAATTAACAGCGCCTCTGACGCCGACCAAGACATTGCTTTGGCTTTGATTTTCGCTTACAAACGATGGAACGAAAATGATTATCTTGAACAGGCAAAAGAAATTTTAACCGATATCTGGAGAAAGGAAATTGTAATATTACACGGCAAACCATATCTTCTTGCCGGCAACTGGTCCAAAGAGAACAAATCTTACACCATAAACCCTTCTTACTTTATGTTCTATGCTTATCCGATATTTGCCAAGGTTGATCCGGCCAATGATTGGCTGGGTCTCAAAGAAACTTCTTACCAGGTCCTTCAAGAAGCCACTTCAAAACCGCTTGACTGGAAAAAAAGCGGAAATCTGCCGCCTGATTGGGTAAGCATTGATCCCAATACTTTAAAAATAATACCGCCTATCTATCAGGATAAAAAGACAGACTTTTCTTATGATGCCTTTAGAGTCTTATGGCGGGTGGCCTTAGACTGGGAATGGCATAAAGACAAAAGAGCAATTGAGTACCTTAATTCAATAGGAACGCTTAAAGACGAATGGGAAAAGCATAGCTCTTTTTATGACACTTACCATCATGACGGCGCGGCGGCCACAAAAAATGAGAGTTCAAGCATTTATGCCGGCGCTTATCCTTATTTCAGTTTAATCAGCCCCCAAATCGCCAAGGAACTGTATAGAAAAAAGCTGGCGAAACTTTATGATTCAACTGCAGAAAACTTTTCCAGACCTCTAAATTATTATGCGCAGAACTGGGTCTGGTTTGGATTTGCTTTCCACGCAAAAAAACTTCCTAATTTATATCTGCTTAAATAAAGGTTTATGAATTCTAAAAAAGGCAAGGAAATAATTCTTCCGAATGAACAAGTACCGCATCTTTTGTTGATTTTTGCTCTTGGCGTAACACTATTTTACAGCCTCTGGTGGTTTGATTTCAGCAACGTTCAGTCATGGACACTCTATAGCCTTCTCTTTATCGGAGAAATTTACCATATCTGGCAGGCCGTGGGATATATGTATACAATCAGGGCCCCCAAAAAATATACTGCTGAAATCTTACCTGCAAGCTTTTCTCCAAAGGTGGATCTATTCATTACTGTCTGCGGCGAACCGGTTGAAATAGTAGAAAAAACTCTTACCGCCGCAATGACAATTGATTACCAGAATTATCAAGTCTTTCTTCTTAACGACGGTTTTGTGGCCAAAAAAGAAAACTGGCAGGAAATAGAAGAACTGGCTAAAAGATATAAGGCAAAAGTAATCACAAGGTTGACTCCCGGCGGAGCAAAAGCCGGGAACATCAATAACGCCTTAAGACAAACTAATGCTCCTTTTATCGCCTTTTTCGACGCCGATCATATCCCCAAAAAAGACTTTTTGAACAAAACTTTAGCCTATTTTCAGGACCATAAAATGGCTCTTGTCCAAACTCCACAATACTATAGAAATAAAGACCAAAACCACCTGACCAGCTCGGCTTGGGAGCAGCAGGAGCTGTTTTTCGGACCGATTTGCCAAGGCAAAAACAAAGACAACGCCACTTTTTGGTGCGGGACCAACGCGGTAATAAAAAGAGAAGCTCTAGACGCGGTCGGCGGACTTCTCGAAAATACTGTGACCGAAGATTTCCTGGTTTCTCTTTACCTCCATCAAAAGGGATATAAATCTATCTATGTTCCGGAAATTCTTTCTGAAGGCTTGGCCCCGCAGGATTTAAAATCATATGTAAGCCAGCAATACCGCTGGGCCAGAGGCTGTCTGGATTTAATTTTTAACCACAATCCTATATTCAAAAAAGGGTTAACCGGGGCTCAAAAAATCCACTACCTCTACTCAAGCAGCTACTACTTAAACGGCATTATCGTGGCCGTTAACGCCCTAATCCCTATTTATGTCTTAATGACCGGGGTCTCCCCCATTAAAGAAAACGTCAACAATTTTATGGTTTATTTCTTTCCTTTCATATTCACTACGATTTATATTCTAATGAAATCTACTCAATTCAAAATTACTTTTAACGCAATCCAGATGTCTATAAGCTCAACTTTTGTTTTCATCATTGCAGCCGTATCGACTTTACTAAACATAAAAACGAAATTCAAAGTTACTTCCAAAATGGAAGAATCCGGGAATTATCTAATCTATGCCATACCCCACATAGCTTATATTTTAATTACGATTTTTGCCGTTACTTTCGCAGTCACGAAACAAGGAATTACGCCGTCAGTGGCGACAAACGCCTCCTGGTCTTTTTTTAATATTGTCTTCTTTTTCGGATTCATAAGGGTTGCTTACCCCTGGCAAACACTCACAGTTCCCTTGAAATCAAAGATCAATAATCTTTACGCTCAAACAATCGATTTCATTAAAACAAAAAAACAAACTGTCTATCAAATCAACTTTTTAACTGGTAGACATAACCAAAAATGACTAAAAAAGGGAAATTGCCCGGAAACAAAGTTATCATCTGCCTTACGGCCATTGTGACAATCGGGGCTTTTTTGAGGTTTTGGAATATCGGCGCCGAGAGCCTGCGTCTAGACGAAGCCCAAAGCATCTGGCAAGCAACCCACACCTTAGAATTTATCCGTCTTTATACGTTAAAGAATGTCCATTTGCCTCTTCATAATACGTTTCTTCATTTCTGGATTACCTTGTTCGGCTCGAAAGAGACAGCGATAAGAATTTCCTCTGCCGTATTCGGAGTATTGATTTTGCCTGCTTTGTATCTTCTTAGTCGCGAGTTTTTGAAAAAAAAATGGGCTTTATTCGCCACTGCCGTAGGCGCGATCTCGCCCATTTGGATCTGGTACAGCCGGGAAATCAGAATGTACACCTTGCTGACTTTTGTTACAACTCTTTCTTATTACTTTTTTCTTAGAATCTTAAGAACCAACAAACTTAAATATTACATATTTTACTCTATGACAAACCTGGCTGGCATATACATACACTATTTCTTTTTACTAGTTCTTCTGACCCAGGCCGTATTTTTCTTAAGCACCTGGAAAATCAAATGGAACTCCAAAGAAATACTGTCCAAAAAGAAAGTTTTCTACAACTTTTTGATTATAGCCGCCATCCTTCTAATCTTTTTCTCGCCGTGGCTATACGCCTTTATCAGATCTCATGGATCAGGCACCTATGCCCCGGAGTTGGATAAACCGAGTAGTTTTAATATCATTCTTAGTTTTTTTGAATTCAACTTCGGATATCAGCCGGAAAACGTAACATCGGTCTTAATCGCTTTTTGGCCTCTGATTATTCTCACGGGCTTTATTTTTCTGTCAAAAAGAAATCCCATCAACCCAAGCATTTATTTGACAATAACAGGAACTATTCTGCCGGTTTTCCTTACCTTTATGGTAAGCATTCTATACCGGCCCGTATACCTTACCCGTTATTTGATAATAATAACTCCGCTCTATTATATTTTTATCACTTGGGTCTTAGCCGAATCAAAGGGAATATCCCAGAAAGTTCTGACGATCATTCTTTTGGGCGCGCTTGGCGCCAGTCTCGCGAATCAATACACCAGTTCGGAAATTGCGGTCAAAGAAAATTACCGAGAAGCGGTAAACTATATTTCTGAAAACACTAATCCGCGCGATATTGTCGCCCTCGCTCCACCTTATATGATCTACCCTTTGCAGTATTATTATCGCGGACCGGCCAAAATAACCTCGTTCCCAATCTGGGACAAAAGAAAGGGCGCAATCCCGGATTTTACTCCGAAAAGACTGGCAGAAGACACGCAGATTATAAAAACCGGGCATAGAAGAATCTTCCTTTTTATGGCAGAAGACCTAAAAGGAGGCCTGGATGCCAAAAATTATCTTGACAGTAAGTTTACCAAACTTGAAAAAAAACAATTTTCTAAAACTCTCTGGCTTAACGTTTATCAGTCCGAATACGAACCAAATGAATACGTATACGAGGTAAAAAACGGGGATACGCTTTCTTCAATCGCCTTTCAGTTCTATCAGGATTATTTACTTTTCAAAGTTATTGCTGAAGCAAACAACATTGAAAATCCTAATCTTATAAGAACAGGATTCCCTTTAGCGATACCTGAAATAAATTAAATAAAGCCCAGTTCAAGGGCCGCTTGTCCATTTTGATTCTCCGGCTTTTTATACTAAAATATATTAAAATAAAAAAAGGTGAATAAGCCAATAAAACAAAGATTTATCAAAATAGCCGCTTGGGGACTGGCTGTTTCTTTAATTTCGCCATCTTGGTCCAATGCCGGGATTGAATCATGGCAAAAAGGATTAACCCTTAGACTTGTTAATCAGGCTAAATCTGAAGTTGACCAATCTTTGAAGTGGATGACTGCTAATCAGGCGAACTTTGTAACCATAACTCCGGGCTGGCTGACTGACTCAAAAACTTCTTCCAATGTCGACAGAAAACCGCGCACGCCCACGGACGAACTTTTGATTTACACTATCGACAAGGCGCATTCGCTTGGATTAAAAGTCATGCTAAAACCGCATCTTGATATAAAAAGCGGCGGCTGGAGAGCAAATTTGAATCCTACTGATAAAAAATCTTTCTTTGAAAATTACTCAAAAATGATGCTTAACTACGCCGGTATTAGCAAAAACCATAATGTTGAACAGATATCTATCGGAGCCGAGCTTTACAGCCTGACGACTAATCCGGCTAATGAAGCATACTGGCGGGAATTGATCTCGAAAATAAAAACTGTCTACAACGGCAAACTTACTTACAGCGCCACCTCTAATAGTGAGTTTTATGACGAGGGAAAATTGCCTTTCTGGGATATGTTGGATTATGTCGGCCTTTCAATGTACTATCCCCTAGCCAATAATAACAGCCCAACCGTAGAACAGTTATTAGTCGAGTGGCAGAAAGTAGAAAAAAATTATATCATCCCTCTCCAGCAAAAAACGGGCAAACTCTTAATTGCCTCTGAAATCGGCTATCGAAGCGTCGACGGTGCCGCGGCCCAGCCGGAAGACTACTCTTATGATGCGCCTGTAGATCTCAAAGAACAGGCTGATCTATACAAAGCGTTTTTTGAATTCTGGAAAAATAAAAACTACTTCAAGGGAGTCCATTTCTGGGACTGGGAAATCGGCCAAAACTCAGGAGGAACCGCGGATAAAGGCTACACCGTTCAGAATAAACCGGCTGAAAACATCCTAAAATACTACTTTTCCAACTTGGCCAGCGCCTCATTGAACAATCAATTTACTCCGATGGTTATCAAAAAAGCCTATATCCTTAACGGCGGAGAGTTAAGTATTATTTCAGCCGGACAAAATATAGAATTTTATGCCGACCGCAATTATATTATTCAGTCGCTGCCTCAAAATCTCGACGGGGCCGAACTGGTTAAAACAAATAATAGCGATAAATACATATCAAATGATATTTACCTGACCCTTGAATTAGCCAAAGAGGCTACCATCTATATTGCTTACGATTCAAGAGCCGGTTCAATCCCCGCATGGCTATACGACTGGCAAAAAACCGGTGATTCAATAGGCACATCAGATGCCCTGTTTAATCTTTTAAAAAAGAATTTCCAGGCTGGCCAAATTTCATTGGGAGGAAATAATAATCCGCCGGCCAGCGGCGCAGGAAGTAATTATTTTGTCTTGGCCACGGCTCCAGTTGCAGAAAAAGTTTATCAAAAAATCTCCCCCGAAAGCAGTCTTAATGGAAAAATTATCGTAGAATACCCAGAAAACGGTTCAGAAGTTACCGGCGAGAAAAAAATAAAGATATACATCGAGGGCCTGAACCAAAATGACTTCACCGCTACCTATAATGTTGACGGAAAAGGAGAAATAAGTATGGCTAATGATTCGAGCGGAGCTTACAAACAGGCAAAAATCCAGTTCGATAACTGGACTTGGAACGGGCGAGGCCCCTACAATGTTATAATTACGGCCAAAGACCTTGTTGGCAAAATAATCGATCAAACCACCCTGACCTTATTCGTAAAACAATAAATTTATCTTATCTCGTAGATAATGGTTATGGTAACTATTATCTCTTGAGAACCGGGTTCGATCGAAGGACCAACTCCGCCAGCATCTAAAACTTTTCCTTCAAACAAAGGAATCGGTCCGGAAAATCCCTCATCGATTGAAATTAATTTTCCCAATCTAAAACCTCCGGCCTTAGCCATTGATTTGGCTTGCTCTCTTGCCTGCTTAATGGCTTTTTCGCGAGCTTCATTTTGTAAAGAAATCGGGTCATCAATTGTAAAATTCGGCCCATAAACATTGTTTGCGCCCCTTTCAACCGATCCAGCTAAAATATCTCCTGCCTTATCAAGATTTCTCACTTTAACAGAAAGATTCTGATTAATTGTATAGCCTATTATTTCCTGTTTTCCTGTTGGACAAGGCGCGATTCTTTCAGGAAAAGTCTGTAAAATAACAGGGCAGTCAATATTTTGATATCTCGGCGAAATATTGTAATACTCGGTTTTGATATCTTTTTTATCAATCCCCTGCTCTTTCAAATAAGAAATAATTTTATTTATTTTATCGGTATTTTCTTTTTGAAGAGCAGTTAAATTTTTCTCTCCTTCAGTTAGAACGCCGATGCTAATTTGAGCGATATCAGGCACGGCCACTGCTTTGCCTTGTCCGGAAACAAAAAAAGTTCTTTCAGGTGTAGCTGTCCTCGAATAAGCGCTTACATACCAGAAAACGGCAATTATAAAAAGAAAAAGCAAAATGATTTTTGCTTCCCTGACCCAAAAACCCTGGTAATTTTTTAAATCTTTTTCCATAACTTAAATATAAGTTATTTAATTTAATTTTTCCAGAGCCAGCCGATGGGTGGTTCATAAAAGAAAGCCGCCACCCTAAAGTCGGCGGCTTTTTCACATTTTCACAAGTGTCCCAGATCAAGAGGATAGACACTCCCTGAAGAACGAACAAAGCAAAGACGAATCACCATATCAACGAATTCTTGAACCGCCTCCTTGTCGGTAATCCGATATTTGACGATCGAACTTGCGCGAATTTCCCGCCACTCCTTTTCGTTTATGTCATCCGGTTTCAGAATCGGCCCTGGCGCGATGGCATTAACGAAAATTCCTTTTGACCCGACTTCAACAGCCAAAGCTCGAGTCATTGCCGCCACTCCTGACTTTGTCACCACATAAGGCAGGAAACCCGGATAAACTCTTCCTATCGCTGTCCGGTCCGAAACCATGACTATATGCGAACCCGGCTTCATCAAAGGCAGACTTGCCTGCACCGGCCAAAATGTTCCCTTGATATGAACTGAAAAATTACTGTCCCAGTCTTTCTCGATTACATTTTCCAGTTTGACCGGCTTGAAAACCGAAGCTAAAAGAACCAAAATATCAATCCTGCCGAATTTCTCCTTGACGAGCCGCACAGCATCATTCACGCCTGACCGCTCCGAAACATCGGCCTGAATAACTAAAGTTTTCACTCCTAAGCTCCTCGCCTTTTTAGCTGTTTCTTCAGCTTCTTTCTTGGAACTGCGATAAGTAATCACAAGGTTTGCGCCGAGTCCTGCCAAAGCCAAAGCGACTTCCTTGCCTATCCTTTTCCCGCCGGTGATCCAAGCGGTTTTGCCTTTCATTTTTTCCTCCTTGACCATGATATTAAACCTCGAATTCTAATCTGTAAAATTTATGGCCGGCATACTCGCCCGATTCCGGCAAAAGCCGGAATCCGTTCTTTATGTAAAAATCCTTGACCCCGTATTCGTAAAAAGAAGTTGTTCTTAAAATTTTAAAATTATTTTTTCTGGCAAAATCTTTGGCGAATTCAACCAGATTTGAACCAATACCTTTAGCCTGAATATCTTCGGCAACCGCTAAAGTTTCTATATAGAGCATCCCCTGCCTCTCCCGCAAACTTACTATTCCAAGTATCCGCTCCTTCTTCGCTAAAGCTTCGAAGGACACAGTAACATAGTACTCCCCTTTTTCAATTTGTTTTTCTATAAAATTTTCTTTATTCCAGACAAAATCAGGCATCTCGATATAAAGCAAGCCGGCAATTTCTTTTATGGATTGAAGGTCTTCAGGAGAAGCTTTCCTTATTTTCATATTAAGATTCTGTTTCAGACATAGAACCTCCCTTTAAAACGTTCTGGTTAAAGAATACAAAAACGCCCCGCGAGGGGCAAGCGGAGCGTTTTTATTATTTTTGGTTAGAGATTTGGTTAAGGAGTTGGCGAAGACGCCGGCGAACCAAAGAGCCTTACTCTAACACCTTCAAGTTTGAGATCAATAAACTGTTCAGCTCTCACCAAGAGTTTGGCCTCTTGAGCTATTCTCACAGATTCCTGAAAGAGTACGAAAGCCTCGCCATGAGCTCCGGCTTCCAGCTTCGTCTTTCCTTGAACAAACTTTTCTTCAGAAACTTTGAGTCTGGCTTCGGCTTTCAAAGTTGCTTCAGCTCCTGCTTCTGCCTTAGCTCTTTCAATAAAGGCTTTGACTTCGCTAATTTTATTTTCTGCGGCATTCATTTTGCCTTCAGCCGCCGCTTTGACATCGGTTCCTGTCTTAATTTCAATTTCTCCCTTAATATCTTCTTTATCTTGCTTTATTTCATTAAGCCTCAACTCTACTTTTTCTTTTATGGGAGCAACGATGCTTGCGCCGCCGTTAGCCTTTATTTCGGAAATCCTGTTAAGAATTTCCTGATGGGCTTCCAGGGCCGCTTCGAAGTTTGAAGTGGCTTCCAAAGCGGCTTCTGCTTTTCCTTCGGCTTTCATCTTTTCAACACGAGCCTCAACTCTGTCAGCGAATTTTTCGAAGTTGGCTTCGATTTTAGCTTGAGCTTCGGCATCAAGACGGCCTTCGGCGCTCAATTTTGCGGCTTCTTCAAGCCTCCGTTCTGCTTTTTTGGCTTCGACTCTGGCCTTAGCCTCGTCTGAAAAAGACAGGAACGTCATCACTCTTTCGTTAACCTCTACTTTGACGGGAAAAAGAATATCTCCCGGCAAAGCATTTTCGCTGGCTAGGCTGACTCCTCCGCTAACTGCTAATGCAATGATTAATATGAGCGGCATAGGTTTTAATAGATTTCGATAGATCGAGATGTCGAAATATCGAATTAAGTTCAACTTCGACCAAGCCTTCACCGGCTTTATTTTAATTTGATGACGAGAGAATGCTTCTTCGCTTACCAGATCCTTTTCAATCGCAGACATCAAAAAATTCCGGATTGAATCTTTTTCCTCTTTTTCCAGCCGTATTTTCTTGGCTTCTTCTATTATTTTTTCGAATTCATTATTCATATTCGTTAAGTAAAATTCTAACTTTTTTAATTACCCGATGAATCCTTACCGAAACTGCATTCTCGCTAAGATCCAGTATCTCTCCGATTTCCTTCGGCGTTAATTCATCTATATATCTCATCACCACGATATCTTTATCTGAAGAATCCAGCTTATCCAGAATCTTCAGCATATCCTTGGCTTCGATTCGGCTTTGAAAACTGTCCCGATAAACCGGATCATTGATCATCTGGCCTGATTCTTTAAGTTCTTCCAAAGAAAGCTCCTTTTTATTTTTTCTATAATTATCGATTATCAGATTATTAGCGATTTTATAAAGAAAGGCTTTTGGATTCTCGATTTCGCCTCCGTTCATAGAATATTCCCAGATCTTCATAAACACTTCCTGGGTCAGATCTTTGGCCAGTTCTCTGTTAGAAACGCGAAAATAACAATGTCGGAATATCGCATCTGAAAAATCTTCGTAAATTTTCAAGAAGTCATTCTCTTTAAATGCACTCATAAATTGAAGACGGCGAAACTGGTTTATCCTTTCAAATTTAACAAAATAAATATTATTTCTCTATAAGTCAATATTGACTATTATTAGGCTCGGCACTATAATTTAAATACAAAATTCCCTTTATATCAAACCATTCCGGGTCGAGTCCCAAAGGTCGATACTCACTCCCAAGCATCTCTTCTTAGATTTGCTAGTGGTTTAGTTTTATCTGATCAATTTTAGAGTCTCGCGGGGCGGAAAAATATCAGGATCAATAGTTCTTTCGAAACAAGTCCTTTCAGCATCATGCAGCCAGGTACCGTCGATAATAGGATAAGAACCGGGCGGGACTGACCCGAATTTTTCTCTTAATTGAGAAGGTTCATCTTTATTTGAAGTTTTAAAGGTTGCGCATAATTCAAACTTCAGCGAGCCAAGAATCCTATATTCATAAGAAACTCCTGTTTCAGGATCTTTTGGCGGTATAAAACCCCGAATTTCGTCCCGAAGCTGATTTATATTTTGAGGCAAGCTTCTCTTGCTCTGCCAGTAATTTATTATTTCAGACTGAATAACCTGAAGATCTTGAACTCGACGCTCGTCAAATCTTCTCATTCTCTGAGAAAAAGGCGAACCGGCTGTCACAAAACCGAAAATTATGAAAAAGATCCCGACAGTGCTGACAACACGGACAAACCATTTCATTTTTGGATTTTTACTTGCCGGCGTGTCTTTTCGGATAAGCCATAAATAGTAAGTAAATGCCGCGGAAGCGATTACTAAAACAGCCAGAACTTTAAGAATGAATTGAGTGGTCAAATCGCCGTTAAGAAAACGGAAGATCAAAGTGATCAAATCGCCGATAATCACTATGGCCGCCGCAAAAAGAGTAAAATGCAGAAGCCACTTTCTTGATTTAAGCTCCTTTTTTTCAGGATTCTTTTCAAGGTCCTTGTTAAGATAAGAGTTAAACCAAAGATACAATGGAAAAACAACGGTCAAAATCGCCAAAGGCCACCTGATCGCCTCGCGATTGTAAAAACCGCTGTAATTTAAAATATCGGGAAAATACATCTCTATAAGCCCGAAGATAAGAGTTCCAAACGCTATCACCGAAACAAAAAGTCCGATTATTGATAAAAGCTGGCTGAAAACGTCTTTAGGTCCTGTTTTTGATTCAATTGCCATAAAAACAATATACCAGCAAGCAAAAAAATTGCAAAGCCCCCGCCTCTTTTTTTAAGATTAGAGATTTGACAAATAAGAAGAGAAAGGAGGAGAAAGAAGATGAAGCCCTTTTCAAGGAGGTCAGAAATGACGAAGCTGATCATTGCCGCATTTGCCACGGCAGTTTTCACCAATCTGGCATTTGCCCAGGAGCCGCCGGCCATTAAGGAAAACTATGACTGTGCCGGCACAAGCCCTGACGGAAACTACACTATTTCATTAACCATCCAAACCAAAGGAGAAAACTATTTTCTTTCCTGGGAGGATAGCATAATGACGGGCCTTGGTTTCCGTTCGGACGACAAGCTGGTGGCTGCTTTTGTGAATCGAACAAATGGCAGAGTCGGAGTTGTTTCATACAAAGTGGTCGAAGACCAGCTCGTCGGAGTCTGGTCTGGCGGCGGTGGCAAAACATACACCGAATCCTGTCTTGTTGGCCAAAAAGTCAAAAAGGGAGGAAAAGATGGAGATGGAAACCCCAGGGTCGTTGCCCGGTCAAACCAGATTCGATGAATAAGATTTCGGAATCAAACCAAAAAAACCTCCAAGGTTTCTGGCAGTCTCACCCATACAAAAAAGACTGCCGATACATTATGGAACGAATCAAAAAAGAAACAATCCCTAACCGCGGTTAGGGATTGTTTGCACTTATTCTTTAAAACAATAGTTAGTCAGCCCAGAGAATAAAAGTGAATACCTTTTTATCCTTTCCAAGATTACGGACATAAAGTGAGTCCCTGCCCTTTGAATCTTTTCGAAGAACTTTGCCTCCTTCAATCGCATCTTCCTCATTGCTATCTCCTTTTCCATTGTTAGAAACCACCTGGCTCACACTTGTCGTTGAATCAATATGAGTATAGATTGCCTCAAGTTGTTCGTAGTCATGCACATTCGGGTGTTCATTTGAAGGCGGACCACCGGGATTACTCGTGTAATCCATGCAAGTGCCGAGATTCGGATTGTAGAAATTCTCGTCTTGATGATCAAGACCAAACTCATGACCAATTTCCTGACACATCACCAGCCTGCGCCAGGGTGGCGTATTGTAGGTCTTTGTATTGAAGTAGCTATCATTGACCTTGACTGTACCCTGGACAATGTGACTGCCGCTTATCCAGATTGAAGCAACTCCCAGCCAACCGTTGAAACCATACCCATAGCTACACACCTCAACGCGACCAGAAGTTGGCCGGCATCTTCTCGCGGTCGTGCCACCCCCAACAACTGTGGTATTCAAGACACTTGATTGACTCCAGTCACTCGAGGCTCCGGCAAGATACGCATCCCAGGCCGTTGAAACATTATCACCCAATTTCAAGGTAAAGGGATTAGATGTACGCGCCCAGTGGTAAGGACCCCAGGAGTGAAACGCATATGCCGCCGTTCCGGCTAAGAGAACTGCGACAAGTACTAAAAGTCCTACTGTTTTTCCACGATAATTAAAAAACATAAATTAGAAAAAATATTAATATCAATTATAGCAAATCTTAGAAAGTCCTGTCAAGCCCCTGTTAGTGAATGAGAACCCTAAGGGAAGGAAAACTATTTTACGGTAAATGTTATTTGATAGCTACCGCCATTCACGCCATTGGCATCAATTACTCTTATTTGGAATTTGTAAATTCCGGCTGTAGTTGGAGTGCCTGAAATTATTCCGGTTGAAGGATCTATAGTTAAACCCGGTGGCAGCAAGCCGTAGTAAAGACTCCAGATATATGGACTGACACCGCCAGAAATATAAGAATTCGCTTTGACAAAAGTACCTACAGTCAAGTTGGGAATATAAGCAGAAGCATTAATATTATATGGCTCCCATTTCAACACGCCATTCAAATATGTAAGTGTTTTTGGCACACAACCATTAGATAAAGGAACATTCATATAGGGCGAGAAAACATATGTATTAGTAGTGGGATCATAAATTTGTACTCGCAAATCAGCTTCTAGGGCCAATATCTGCCAGCCCCAGTAACTTGAATCAGGGTACCAAACACCCGGACTTGCCCCTTTTTGCCCCAAATCCGGCCGATCAGTGTAAAAGTAAAGTCCAGTCGCCGGCCACATCCCTACATCTCCCAAATTTTTTAATGAATCACCACTAAGCGGCTCTGTTTGGTCAATTTTCAAATCAAAGAGATGATTAAGCCATTGAATGTATTCCGGGTTTCTGAACCAGAACTGACTCCAATGCATATAACATCCCGGCCAACTCCCGACCGGCCGCTTAAATGTAAATCCATCGCTGGTACTGGTAGTTACTGAAAATCTTCCTTCGAGGTCTGTTTTCCCGAGATCGGGGGAAGGTTTTTGATAAGAACCGACAGGATAAGCGGCCCCATCAAAAAGCGACGCACCAGTCAGAGGATTTAAAGTAAATTTATTGATTAACCGGCCATTATAAGTAACCGAATCCGGCACTAAAATAATGCTGAAAGCCGCATTGCTCGAATCACTGGTAGTTTTATCGACAAAATCTGAAATCACTAAAATATAGTCAAGGCCGCCAGGAATATCCTTGGGAACAGTCAAAGTATAATTAAATCCGGATCCCGAAGTATAAGTTTGGTCTGACCAGGAATAAAGTTTTTGAGGAACATTTGAAGCAAGCTGTTTTACAAAAACTTCTCCCTTATAAAGATCCAAATTAACCGCTTTTGAAAGAATGTTTGAAGAATTCCAAATGACTGTTGCCTGGAAACCTTGATACCATTTTTCTCCTCCATTCGGTTTGACGATAGTAATGCTCGCTTGCGGCCCAATACCGAATGCTGAATCGCTAACATCCCTTATCAAAGGATTGGCGCTATCTGATATCTCTATAGTGTAATCACTGCCTGCTGGAATTGTTGAAGGCACAACCCAGTTATAGAAGAAAGAACCGTCAGCGACGCTCTGAGAAAAACTTGTAATGTTCTGGTAAAAAACGCCGGATTTCAAAAGATTTATTTTCACTGATTGGCTCAAAATTGATGTTGTTCGCCAACTTATAGTCACTGATGAGCCATAAACCAACTTATCGCCGCCATTAGGCGAAAGTAAAGTTATGGAAGGCGGAGTTAGAATCAAGAAAGCCTGATCGCTTACATCCCAATTCCCGCTTCCATCCAATTCAATCACTGCCTTTCCAAACTCATTTTCTGAAACTGCCAAAATTTTGTAGCTTCCCGGAGAAACTGGCGAGCATATAGTACCTGAAATGTCGCAAACCTCTTTACTATTCCAGACCACTGAACTCGATGGCAAAGAAGAAGTGCTTATCCATCCGACAATAAATGGTGTTGGGTCAATCCCTTTTATCGCCGCTTCTTCCACTAAGGCAAGGCGCACCTGGTCTGTCCCGCCTGTCCAACTAATAGTGCTTGATGCTCCTTGAATAAATTTTTCGCCTCCATTGGGAATAGTCACAGCCACAGGATTTGTTAACTGGGTCAGGACGAAAGAAACAGAATTACTTGTGCCATTAACATTATTTATAGAAACCGAGCAGGGCTCAAACAATTTGCATGGCGATGACGGCATAATAAATTTAAGGATTCTTCCATCTGAAGAAGAGAGTCCGGAAATTACATTAGCCACACCAGCAAGATTTATATTGTTGCCGCTAGTGGTAAAACTGCTTCCATAAAGAGTGGCTTCTGTTCCGGCTTTTCCAGATGAAGGGGAAATCCCGTCAATGATTGGTGTAGGCGTAGGCGTAGAAATAGGTGTTGGCGTTGGCGTGGGGCTTGGGGTTGGCGTCACGATTGGTTCACGAATGAACTCAGATTCAACTAATTTAAAAGGTTTAGCGTTAGAAATTCCATTTTTATTTAAGACCTTGACTGGACAAGCGGGGCCATTGGGGACGCAAGGGATATCAAGCGTAACAAAGAATTTCAAAGTGTTGCCATCAGGAGAAGAAAGCTCTTTCATTATGACCCGCCCTTTCACAAAAATTGCATTATCCTCCAAAGTAAAACCACGGCCTGTAAGCATCACTTCACTGCCAACTGAAATATTCGCTGGAGAGATATCCATAATGTGGGGCCTTTCTTTGCGGCCGGTGATTGAAGCTAATTCTTCTAACACGCCTTTTGTCTTTGGACCAACAATCCCAACCTGATCGAGCCCAAATTTTTCTTGAAGTTTTTTAACAGCGTCCTTACTTGCTTGTCCAAAAAAACCGGTGGCCAAACCTCTAGGATAAATATCTGGAAATTGCTTAAGAAACTCTTGTAATTTTTTTACGTCCTTCCCGGATGAACCATGTTGCAAAGACCGCTCAATTTTTAATGATACCTCAGGAAGCTTCTCGGGTTTTTGCGGAGTGGCTTGATCAGTTCCTATCCCACCCGATGACGGCTGCGCCGGTATTGCTCCTTGGGCCGGGGCGGGTAGTGAAGCAGGCGTTCCACTTGCCTGCGCTGGTATTGATGGCTGAGCTGGTGTGACTGGCACACCAGCTCCTTGTGAGGGAACCGCCGGCGTTCCGCTTTCCTGCGCCGGAGTCGCTTGTTGGGCAGGCGCGGCGGGTTGAGCAGGAGTGGCGCCTTGACCCTGATTTGCCGGTTCAGCCGGAGTAGCACCTTGGCTAGGTGTTCCGACCTGACTAGATGCTGCTTCTTGAGATTGCCCCGGCGGACTAGTTTGTCCTTGTCCTTGCCCCTGACCTTGACCCTGTTCACCTGGCGTTTCAGGCGGCCCTTTGGCTAAAAATAGGGCAAGAAAATTCTGAAGTTGAGAAATTAAAAGCCCTAATTGAAGATGCAGTTCATTAAGTTGCTGAATTGTATGAAATTCATTATGACTAGCGGAAACCGAAAGAGGTGCAAAAAGAGAGATCAGCAAAAAGACTAGAATAAATAATGAAATAAAAAATTTTAACTTTTCCACAATTTGATTTTATTATAACACCTTTGTTGGTTATTAAAACAAAAAATCCGCAATTTATGTGGAAAACTTTATTTATCTAAACTTTACTTTCTTTACTTTTGTTTATTTTTTCTTAAATTCTACACAGATTAAAAAGTATGATACTTATTAATAAACCATATAAAAAAACTTTACAAAAAGTTATAAATTATTAAAACAAGTTTCGAACTATAAATCAAAAAATTTAATCTTAGCAAACACAGGCCATTTAGTTGACGAAGACACTAAGAAATTTTACTTCTCCCTTGAATATCCCCAAAGACCCCGACACGAACCCACTTCTGCCATGTGAGATTCCGCTTTGTAAAAATATGCCAAACACTTTTAATAAGTGCCTGGTATTCAATAAAGTCCATGACGTAGAAAAGAACCCATGCTCCGGGAGCAAGCAATAAAAGATTTGTATGATACCGGGTCTTTGGATCAGAAAGAATTTGTAAGATAATTACACCACTAAGAAGAAATATAAAAAACACCAAAGGCGCAAAGTCATTTGTGTAGAATGTATATGTATAAAACACTGTGAGCAAAATACCCTCGAAAAAAAGAAGAATTTCGGCAAACAGCGCAATAGGAAGAATTAAAAAACTAAGGTAAAAATTGTGCCGCCTTTTGAGGCTGAAAAAAAGGTGACGATATTTATAAAATGTAAGCAGGCGGCCAAACTTCCAGCGCAGACGCTGGCGGCATAATCCATTGAAATCTGAAGGTCCTTCCGTATACACAATCGCATCCGCAGCATACCGGACATGATAACCATTGTCCTGAAGACGAGTAGAAAGCTCAATGTCTTCCGTGATTATACTCTCATCAAATCCCCCAAGATCAACAATGGTCTTCCTGCGATACGCCGCAGCGGCACCACCAACAATATACACGGCATTCAAAAGTGAATCTGCGCGTTTGAAATAGAAGCCGTAAAGGTATTCCAGCTGCTGAAGGAAACCTATGGGTCTTGACCGGTTTCCAATAACAACATTACCCGCGACAGAAGCAACCCGGGGATCAGTGAAATGTTTCACCATATTCTTGATAGCGTTAGGATCCATCGCGCTGTCCGAATCGATCGTAATTATAACATCGCCCTGTGCCATAGAAAGAGCAATATTAAGAGCGCAAGCTTTCCCGCTATTTGGTATGCGTTTATAACGAATAGGGATGCTTGATTTTAGGTGTTTTTTTTGATACTGCTCAACAAATTTAGTAACTACATCGTGAGTATTGTCAGTAGACCCATCATTTATGACAATAATTTCAAGATGAGGATAGTTAGTATTGAGTACCGATTCAATCGTCGCTCGAATGCCTACTTCTTCATTCCACGCCGGTATAAGGACCGATACAGACGGAATATAATTAGCTGACCGTTTTCGTGATCGGAAAAGCTCCACGGCAGGATACCAAGGGGCAATCAATAAATGAACAATATATTTTATTATGATTGGCGCAAACAATAAAAGAATACCAAAACGAATAAGTGAAAATTTATCCATAGGCATGTAATTCTTGGATGCAGCAAAATAAAACACTAAAGCAGTGAGAGCATAGAGAAAAAATATAAAAACCACATTCGATGTGGCGTTTTTAGCAGCTTTAACCACCAAAAATTTATAGCACCGCAGCCACGAAACATCAAGTGCACTCCGTTCCTTTTGAATTCTATCAATTGTATTTCCTCTGACTGGACAATTTAACTTGAAAAATTTTTAAAAAAGCTGTAATATCTTTGTAAGGTCGAGGTCTCAAAATTAAATATTAAAGAAATTAAATTATGAATAAATTTTCAATGACTTGTTCTTGCAGTCACGTATTCTCTGTTGACGCGGATAATCGCGATGAAGCAGTAATGAAAATGAAAAGCATGACGGACGAAGCGGCAGTCAAAGCCCATATGGATGAAAAGCATCCGGGTGAACCGTTGATGACGGTTGCCCAAGTTCACGCCGAAATCGAAAAAGAATTAAAGTCTGCTTAAAGTTGTGCAATTACGAAACATAAAACCGCTTTAAAGCGGTTTTATGTTTTAGTATCCTTTTACTTTTTCTTTTTCGAGTTTTTCTTAAACCAATCGGCGATAACGCCTAATTCTAATTTTCCAACTGCAATTCTCATCACAAAATTTTCCAATTCTTTATTTGTAGCGAATGGATATTAAAAGACCGGAGTCACGAATCCCATGCAGTCCACCGGTCTTGTCTATAATTTCGGAATGAATAACAAGAATCTCCTCGGCTGTGAGGTATTTCATTAAAATTATTTTTTGGCTAACGCTTCAAGAGCTGGGCGATAACGTTCTATAAATTTTCGAGTCCAATCAAGCAATCCTCTGTCTACTTCTTTCATTAATGGTTTAATCAAAACCTTGCGCTGTTTTTTATCAACTTGAACGCTGACTTTATCGCCCGGACGCAAACCAAACTCTTTAAGAAATTTTTGAAGTGGGATCGCCCCGCTTCCTGTATTCTTTTTTTACTTATCTCCGATTTTCCAATAAAGAGACTCTGCGTTCCAAAGCAACAAATTCATCACGAGCAATTTTATTCTTAAGCTCGTTTTTAATAAATTCTATGTCTAGCTTAATTATTTCAACATCTTCTCTCACTGCCGACAAATCAGTCTTCATAGTTTTAATATCCTTACTCATACCTCCGTTCTGTTCAGCGACAACAGAAATCTGCTCTCTAATATCCTCCAATAATATCCCTACCTCTTCTGGTTTGTAGTTTTTTTTCTTTTTGATCATAAATAAATTATATCCCTTAAAATCTAAAAGTCAATTGATTTTTATCTCAAAATTCAGAGTTCGTATCTAATTTGTTGGCTCCCAGAACATAATAATATTATAACCCTGCTTTCAGATAAAGAATATATCCAAAATCTCTATCAGAAACTTTGCCTGATTCGGGCGATGAAGTGATTATAATATTACTGCATTCTATTTATTTGTTTTAATATCTCTTTTAAGTCTTTGGCAGGAATAATTGGACAAAATTGTCCCCATACCCATTTATTTTTTGCTCGGCCGACTTTACCAACAATATAATAGCCAATGCGATACTCTGTTTCTCCTTCACGCCAGGAATTTTTATAAGCCAATTTACCATATGGTTTTACTTTCCTTAATTTCTCAATAATAAATACTTTACTTTTTGACAGATTGCTTGCCGGCAGAAAAAACCATTTTTCTCTAATAAAATTCAGCTTTCCTTTACGACCTATGTCTCTCATTACAACAGACTTGTTTTTAGTCAGTTCTTCTTTAAACTGTTTCCCCTTTCTTTTTATAAAATCTTGGATAGATTCCATACTATCAGAAATTTTGTCTGATTCGGGAGATGAGATAATTAGTATGACCGAAATTAAAACTAAGTATACATCTCTTTAAAAATTTTAAACCACTTATCAAACTCTTTTTGAATATAAGCTTTTTCTTTAACTGGGTCTATTTTATGTTTATAGCTAAAATTTTCCTCTATATTATTAACTAGGTTAAAAGTATTAGTGAATAAAGACTCTATGTCTTTAGCTTGCCCATCTAACCCGAAATGCTCTAAACGATTTTTTCCCTCCATTACTTTCGTTGCTTCTAAATGGGCGATTATTTCATTTCTTGCCTGTTTAACTTTCCTAATGGTGGCCCTATCGTCTTTATTAAATTTAGACTTCTTTATGAAATGGAAAATAGAAAGAGTATTTTTGTCTCCGTAAGATTTCCTATCAAATATTTTTGCTAGACCAAGTAAATAAGAGTTTAGGAAACTAACAAGAATCATATCCCATATAAGTTTGAAATTTTTATCTCCGTCAATTTCGTTTTTGTAGACCCTTCCTTCAATTTCTTTATGTCCAATTCTATTAAAACAAAATTGCCAATAAGTATATCTTATATTATCTACAAGGACTTGGAATTCTTGATTTGATAATTTCCGCCTCTTTTTAAGACTAAAATTTACAAAAATCCACTTTAGCCACTTTTTCATTTTTTATTATCTCAAATCACCAAAAATTTTGTTTGTTATAACTTTCATACTTTGTATCTACTTTTTGCTAAATTTATCTAAAACCAAAAGTATAAACTCATAAGCTATATTTTTAGTTATTCGGGCATATTCCTTTAGTGTGATGGTTTTGTGTGCACCTTCTTCTGAAGTAAGTTTATATATTGAATCCGCCAGACGTCCTTCATTCTCGTTTAAAAAACCAATCTCTTTTAGATAATTTAAAACTTCTCGGTCTTTTGCTGAATCTACAATCTTATCATCTTTCTTTTCTTTGGAATGCTCTACTGCTATCTTCTTCAATACATCTATTAAGAGTGCTCTTACTCTATCTACACATATAGCATATTTTACTTCATTAAAATCACCTTCTCTAAATAGCTCTTCTATTTCTTTAATCAAATTCGGCACTACGCTCTTACCAAATTTAACTTCCCATAAGTTAATTATCTTATTTCTATCTGTATTAATTTCTGGATTAATATCACTTAGTGATATCTCCAAAATTTTGTACTTCGCATTATTTAATCTATCTCTAATCCAGAAATCATACTCTTTTATATTGCCTAATAAGTATTCTATATCGTTGTAATCTTTTTCTGATAGAAATGAATATTCATATTTAATTATCAATGCTAACATACCACAAACATTATCAAAGGCATTAACACTATCGCCTATTAATCTTTTTGCAAAACTAACTCCAGGAACAAGTTCATCAATCCTATAAAGAACAAAAACTATTATATAGGTAATTTTGACGTAAGGTGAATCAATTATCAGTTGTTTATAAAGAAATTCCTTAAAAGAACCCCTCTCTCCAGTACTACCCAAAGAAGAGTACAATTTTAAAAGAAGGTCAGCATTTTTTGAATACAATACATCTCGACTGCTCTTAGAAGAAATGAGTTCGGCTACTTGGCCTTCATATCTCCATTCATTGGGCAATCCATAGTTGAAACTACCGAGACCACCCCTATTACGGCCATTTGCATCATAGGCCCTTAGTTCTTCTTTTAGTATCACTTCTATTTTTTGCCAGATTGTTGCCATTTCTAACAAAAGTTAACAAAATCTGGCCGTTTTAGCCAGTATTAAAGAAAGAGTATTAGAAAAATAATAAAAAAGTTGGCTTAATTAGGAGTTCAGAATAGTTTTAATTTAAATAATCACTGAAAACTAGTGTAAAAACAATAACTAAGTAAATATACAGCCAAAGAAGGTTATCAATTTCCTTACTATCAAAATACTTATTCCGTTCTTCGTTACTTTTGAAATCTTCATATTTAGGAAGAAAGGGATAAAGTATCCAACTAGCAAATAAAGGTAGAAAATATAATGCAAAACCTCCACCTAACGCATACAATAGTATCTTTCCCAATCTAACAAAGAAAAGTTTTATATTGCCATCGGTATCAAAACCGAGCATCAACAAAATTATAATAAAAAGTGATACAGAATGTCGCAGATATTTATATTTTTTAAAATATTCTTTCACTATTTTATAGTTTCTTTACAAATATATCCTTCAAAATTTTTATCAAATCTACATTTTCTACCGCACTCGTAATCATAACCCGAACCTTCGGGATTATATTGATTAACAAGATTATTTACCCAACCCACACATTCATCATACGAATAAAGTTCAGGACTTCTTATATAAATTATCAAGCTAGAAGCATCGGGATAATAAAATCCTAACCAGTTATATTTTTTTCCAAGAGCTTCAATATTTAAAAGTAAAATTACCAATAGGATAAATATTAACCAGTTTTGTTTTAGAAAGCTCATATTAAAAATCTTTTCGTATTCCTTTCTTCTGAAATTCTTTAAAAGCAGGCAACGTAGCTTTACGCCACTCTGGGTCGTTAAAAACTTTCAGAACTTCTAGTATCGCTCTTTCATCATCAGTATGGGCTGTTAGAAAACCGATACTATTCCGTATGGCTTTAACAGCTTCTTGATTTCCTGTATTATGATGATGTTTTGCGAGAATACTCATAGCTTCTTCTATCATTTTCTTTGGAAAAGGTAAAAATGATTCGGGAATATTTGCACTAAATAAAAACATGAGTCTCCCCCCTATTAACTCAAGATATTTACCGTAAATATTTACAATTTTACTAGCTTCATTAAGTGTCATATTAAAACAAATTTTATTTAACTAATCTAATCCATATATATCATTTTTAGTAGGTTTTGATAAGCAAAGAAAAAACATAATTATCCTGCCTTAAGTCAAAATTTTTATCAGGTTCATTAAGATAAATCTTGAGTATCTTGGTTACTCTATAAGGTTCTATCCTTGCATCTTCTGTAACTTGTTACAAAAAACATGAAAACATGGTTAAAAATCTTTTGCATCTTTTGTAACTTGTTGCAAATAAAAAAACTAGTCCTGTTCACTAAGTACTATCTTGAGTATCTTAGAGCAACTTGTTGCAAACAAAATTAGAGTTCGCCCTTCAACCAGTTCTGCAGAAAGTAGATTACTATTAAAAACAAGATAACAAGTAAAGAACCAGTATTGCTTCCAATATCTATTGTGCCAAAAATAATTGCTGTTAAAGTAATAACAACTAAAGTATAGATTTGAAGTTTAAAATCATCCATTTTATCTTGGCCGGAAAAATGTTGGCCTGCAAGGAATATCGCCGAACCGTTCATCAATTTTGCATCCCTTAAAGTAATATAAATTAAGTCTTAAACCAAATATTTCCAATATTAAAAGAATTATAAAAAGCATCATTATTATGTTAATCAGTCGTTTTGTTTTAATATCCATATCAATTAGTTGTTTTGATTATATGTGCCGCTAAAGAATCAATAAACCTTAATTCTTGGATAGTTGGGGAATTTGTTTTTCAAAAGAATATTCTTTTTTAAGAACTTCTAAACTTTCTCTACTTATATTGATTCCAAATTCTGGCTGACTTTTCTTACCTATAAAATCTCTATCTACTAAAAAGGGGTATTTTTTAGTTTTCCAATCTAAAGACGGGATTAGTAAAAATAGTGGGTCTTTATTATTAACAAAAATTACTAAAGCTAAAAGTAGATTCTGACTGGGTTCAAAAAATCTTTTCTGCATATAAACATAACTTTTATTTCTAATAGATTTAATCTGGATATCAAAATAATTATTCTTTCCGTTCCTTAAGACAAAGTCTATGCCCTTATCATCTATTTCGGCTGAATAAACATCAAAGCCGTACTTAGTAAATTCCATTTTAACTAAATACTCCCCATACTTTCCTAATTGAAAACGGTTCAATTTTGACCAAATCATTTATTGATTGGGCTTGTATTAAACACAAAGCCCCGCGCTAGCTAGGTCTTGCGACCCCATATCGGTTTCCCGATACGGCCCTTGGAAGAGTTGCTGAACGCGGGGTTCAGTATCTTCCAAGGGTCTTTTAGGCCGTGCCCACAATTGCTTATGAGTTTAGGCCTTTTCTTTCGTATTAAATTGTGGTTCTATTATACTAAAAAATTGATTAAATTCAATAAATATGGGAATGAAAGAAGACTTAGAAAAACTAAATAAAAAATCAACAAAAGGTTTTCATAAAATCAGGAACTACTTTGTCTATTATGTTTTGAAAAATGAGAAGTTTCAGAAAACTATAACAAAAATAAGAACAAAGTACGACATCGCACCTCGGGGATATAACTATGAAGAGCACGAAAATTATATTAAAAACTCTCATCCATTTATTCCTCCGCCATCTTGGAATCCTAAAGATAAAGATACCGTTCTAGATTCAATACGAGATGAAATAAAATTATTATGTAAGGAATTTAACTTATTTGACCCCAGGTGGTATGAAATTACCTGGAATTATCTTTTTTATAATAATGCCGACACTTCACTTGACTTACTCCTCTATGATTATGATTTGTGTGAAATTCTAGATGTACCTGAAGAAAGTTTTATCCAACAAGACCCAGAGTTTGGGAATATATTTAAGGAATTAGATATAAATAGAGATTATGAATTCCCTGTTGCTATTCGTATTAGTCCCTATGCATCAAAGAGAGGTATACTAGAATTCATAGAAAAAAATTCCAAGTTCATAAAAAGAATACAAGAAAAATATAAAAGGGAGATATATCTCGGAAAGATAAGAAAAAGAAACCCACTAATACAGAAAAGAAATGAATTTATTTACAAAAACCGCCATTTACCCAAAAAGATGATTGTAGAATTAGTGAAAACTATATTTAGAGGCAAGCTTATCGTAGGATATAGTGAAATAAGTAAAATCATCTCGCTTGAAGAAAAAATAAGGAAAGAAGTGTAGTACAGAAGGTTCATATACAGGAAATTATCTCTAGGGGTAATCTGCAGTTAAGGCTGCAGATTTTTATTTTCAAAATGGCGAAATCGTCAAAAAAGCAAGAGGTTGAAAAAGCAATTCAAGAAGCTGCAAGAATTCTAGCAGAAATATTTATAATCCAGATTGATTTGAAAAGTAAAATGAAGAACCAGTCAAATTATTCTAAAAATGGAAGAAAAAATAAAAATAAAAGATAAACGAGCCCGTTATGCTAAGGTTTGGCTAACTCTTTTAATAGAGTTTAATTTATCGCCCTCGGAAGGACTTTTCTTATGTTTAATCCACGACCTTTCTAGAAAAACAGTAACGGGAGGTTGCGAGGCGTCAAAAAAATATCTCGCAGATTCTATAAACGTTACACCCCCAACAATAAATAATCATATCAATTTCCTGATTTCTATAGATTTGATTGAAAAATTGCCTAAAAAGTTATCTCATGGGGTAGTTGCTATTAAGCCAACTAAAAAATTAGTCGAAAAAATAAGAGAATTAGAACGAGAAGTGGGTAGTAAAGAACATAGACCAGGCACCAGAGTTTTTGAGATAAAATCAGGAAAACTTAAACAAATAGTTACACCAGTAAATAAAGATACTGTAAGTATATCATATGAAAAAACGGAGGAATAAACTATTTTGAGTCGGGCATTATTTTTTTATAGATAATACAAAAAACTTTTAGATACAATACAAAAAGTTTTTAGTTCTAGGTACAAAAGTTTTTTATACAAAATTAAATTTAAAATAAAAGTTAAATAATTGGAGGCTGGTTTTCTTTTCTTAAAGAGAAGAGAAGAGGTTTTAATCCTTTTAAGAGGTTCTTATAATAACAACGAACATGATTATCTCCCCTTACAGGAAAGAGGTCAAAAGGCAGCCCGTAGTATTCTTAACGCGGAAAGTTAATCATGTTCTACGGGTTGCCTTTTTATTTTTAACTTCATCTTCTTAAGAGAAACTTCTTTCTTAAAAGATGTTAAATATGACAAAACAAAAAATCGCGGTCGGGTATTGCAGAGTTTCTACGGAAGAACAAGCCAACAAAGGTCTTTCTTTAGATGTTCAGAAAGAAGCTTGTAAGAATAAAATCCGAGAGGATGGTTTCAAACTCTTAAAAGTTATCCGGGACGAAGGTAAAAGTGCCGGAAGTCTAAAAAGGCCTGGGATTGAAGAAATTATCAAACTGACTGTGGGTCGTAAAATAGACAGAATCTATACCATAAGCAGTGACAGGATAGCCAGAAACACAATGGATTATTTGTACCTTAGAGACCTATTCAGAAAAAATGATGTTGAGCTTAAATACGTTTATCAAGCCAATAGCGATGAATCGGCTATTTCAAGAACGATGGACGAGGTGATGGCAAGTTTTAATCAAATGCAAAGGTTAGTGATTTCGGAAAAGGTAAGATTAACCCTTTATGCCAAGATTGAAGCCGGATACTGGCCGACTCTTGCTCCTCTGGGCTATAAAAATATCCTAAATCCGGATTCAACTGACAGATTATCCAAAAAGACAATCATTCCCGACCCTCAAATGGCTCCTCTTATTACCGAGGCATACAAACTATATGCTACCGGTAATTACAATGCTTATGACTTAAATGACTTAATGTATGAAAAAGGTTTAAAAACCAAGGAAGGGAAGAAAATGGCTCCAAGCAGGTTTTACGAACTTCTTAAAAACAGGGTTTATATCGGCGAAATTCATTGGGGCAAAGTCAGCAACGAAAACGCGAAGCACCAAGCACTAATAGATAAAGAAACTTTTAACAAAGTCCAATTAGTTATGGCCGGGCACAATAAACACGCCTGCAGGAGAAGGAAATATACTTGGCTTCTTAATGGCTTTATCTTTTGCTATAAACATCAGAAAAGATACACTGCCGAATGGCATTGGCCCAAGAAACTCGCTTACTACCACTGCACTAATCGCTTTGGTTGCGGTAAATATGTTGAAGTAAATAAATTAGAAAACGAAATTGCCGAAAAGTTTAAGGAAGTGGAGTTTGACCAAGAATTCATTGAAAAAATCATTGAAAAGGCAAAAAACATATTCTACGAACGGAGAAAAGAATTTGACTCTAAAAGACAAGCTCTTATAAATCAACGGACGGGATTAGAACAAAAACTTCAATCTGCTACAGACAAGCTACTGTCGGGTGTTTTGCTAGATGAAGAATTTACCAAAACCCGTAATGAAATCAAAAAAGAACTGGATAGTATTGAGGGGAGATTATTTAATCTAAATAGTAAACAGGAATTAAACATTGATATAACCAAAGAGATTTTAAGATTCACAAAAGATATTCATAGGACCTATATAGAAGCATCACCCACCCTAAAACGCCATTATCTCGGGTTTTTCTGGGATAGGTTTGAGGTTGCCGATGGAGTTATAATAAAATCCGTTCCCTCTTTACTATTCGGTGAACTTTTGAAGCTTGAACAGATTTATCTGAAAAACCAAAATCCCCGAATTACTGGGGATTTTGCTAACTCTCGGGCAGTTATAAATAAAGTTACCTGGCTCCGCATCGTGGACAATGTTAGAACCATTATACAACGGCAAAATGAGTATATTTACATACCAGATTTAAGGTCTTACTCAAGTATATAGATTACCCTACTCCACTTATTTTTCTTCACTTTCCTCCACTATTTTAGAAAAATCAATGGGAGCATCTAAAACTTCTGGAGGTAAAGATTCCAGTTCTTGAATAAGTTTATCAAATTCTTCTTTTGATTTTACTTTTCCGAAACCAAACATTTCTTCCAAGATATGGTCTAATCGTATTATATCTTTTGGCATAGAATTCAAAACAAATTAGCAAACCAAAGAAAGAATCTTTTTATAATGGAAAACTTAGGTTTACTTTCTGGTTGAATTAAGCTTGTTGGCTCGGGGCTTGGTGATTCTTTTTGTATCTGACTGGTGGTAAGAGTGGGTGTAGATTTAGGGGTTGGTTTGGTGGGCGAACCAGCCGATTTAACAGCTTCGTCATAATCTTTTGTTCCAGGAACTATAAATTGCAGTGCATCTAATTTATTCAGGTCAATATCTTCTAAAACAGATACTCTTGAATATTGATTACTACTTTCACTTCTCTGAGCAAAACTACCAGGATTGCCTAACCAAGCATTTACTCTGTTTATTGATAATAAATATCCGAGGGAATTTAGTTGGCCACTTTTAACTAATGTAGGAATACCAATAAATGTTCCATCTTTAAGATATGCCCCGCCACCTGAATTACCATATTCAAGTATGGCAGTAGTTTTATAATAATCTCCCTCTACACCACTGAAATCACCGCTTGTATAAGTTATATTTGTACCAAATCTTGCCGGATACCCATAGATAGATATTCTGGTACCAAGACGGGGGCGACTACTACTCCTGGTAATATCAATATACCAAAGCTGTCTGTTTTGAAGATTTCTAATTTTTAATACGGCAATATCATCATATAGTGAAGTTTTAACTATGTCGGCTATTTGTCGTTCTCCAAAGTAGGGTTCATCGTTAAAATCATCAATAAATCCAACAAGGCAACCTAAAGTTCCCGAAACGACATGTTTATTAGTTAAAACAACACCACTTGGTTCAATAACAGTGCCAGAACCTTGCATTGCCCTATTAGCATCAAACGGACAGAAAAGTTTAACTGTGGATTTTATTATAGAATTTTGAACTGAAGAATCATCAAAGTTGTCCTGGGGCGGCGCTTGTGGTGTTGGTCTATTTGGCGGCTCGCAGTATTGATTGCTTAGGGGCGGGGCTGTTTCGGCATTTGGACAATCAAATGTTCTCGTACAACTCCTGCTTTGTATTCCCGAAATTGAACATACGCTCCAGCTACCACAAGACCATGTATCTTCCCAACATGATGGGGTTGGTTGAGGAGTTGGAGGTATTGGCGTGGGTGTCTGCGGAGTTGGTGTAGGAGCTTGGGTCGGGACTGAAGTAGGAACTGGCGTTGGAGTGGATGCCGGAGTCGGCGTTGGTGTAGGTAGAGGAGTAGGAGTGGGCGGAGTAGGTTCAGACGACAAATAATCAAAGTAAACTCCTCCTGAACCGCCAGCCGAATTAAAATCAAAACCTACGGTATCAAAATAAGTGAAGGAACTACTATCTCTAAAAATAAGCCAATCAGTCCAAATCCCGCTATTTACTCGGTATCGTGCTTTCTTATCACTTGAACGCCACTCAATTTCTAAAAGAGTCCATTCATTATCATTATAGGTGGCGAAATTTGTGAATGTATCTTTGACTGAAGAAGCTGGAATATCATAATAAGCAACATTCCCGTCGCTCTTAAAAGAAACTATGGCTGTTTGTAATCCTGCCCAACCTCCTTTAGATACTCTGACTTGAAGGTTCCCATTTGGATATGAACCCCAATTAGACCTATTCTCTGTTTTCACATAAACAGCTTGGGTACCATCTGATAGAGAATTCCCTGCTTTGGTAATTACGCTGTCGGCTACTGCATTAACAAATACGGCTTTTGTGCCTTCTGCGGTTGTGGTTCCTTGAATAGTAAAGTTTTGGCCATTACCATAGTTCGTCCAACCACCCTGACCTAAGAGTGAACCGTTGCTGTAATTATTAAAATTGTCTTCTACAACTGCGGCGGATTGAGCTTGAACATTAGAAAAAACCAGCCAAAGAACGCTAAATATCAGTACTATAATTTTAATATTCTTTATCCGATGCTTATTCATTTTCATATTTATATTCATTTTACATAGACGGAATTAAAACACAAAGCCCGCCGCCAGCCGAGGCTTTCGCCTCCATATCGGTTTCCCGATAAGACCTAAGGATAGGAGCTGAACGACGGGTTCAGTATATCCTTAGGATTTGATGCCGTGCCCGGTAAAAATACTGGGTTTAGGCAAATTAAATTGTTGTCTTTAGAATACATAAAACTTCAAAAAAAATAAAGCATAGGCTCTTTGGATAAACCTTGAAAATACGCTAAAAATCAAGTAAAATTATTACAAATAATGATGAAAATGAGTATGAGTAAAATAGCCCAAGAAAAACAAAAACAGTATATCTTTCAATACAATAGTCGGGTGAATAATCCAGAGTTGAAAATCAACGAAAAAATTTTACGAGGCTACCTTAAATTAAATAAAATCAAAACGATAAATGACTTAGACCCAAAGAATATTATTGACTGGCTTCAGGAAGGAGGGCTTAACAAGCTCAAAGGCATCAAGAGACAAAATTTTGAATTTTTTACTTATAAAATAGAGTTGTTAATTAAAAAAGGATTTAATAATCCAGGTTTTTATAACGAGAAAAGGTCTAATTCTTGGTGGTTTTACTTATGCGAAATACCAGAAGAAAAAGGAGAAGGAAACGAGTATGTCTATTACAGGGTTCTTGATAAAAAGAGATTTTTTAATTCAAGAATACTACTAAATGATTTTATAAATGAACTTAATTTTGATACTTCCACAAAAAACAAAAGGGAGTTGTTTTCTGTTTTGAAGCCTTTTATAGAAAGATACGGCTACTTTATTGGCAAACCAGATGAATCTTTTAGGTCAAGTTCCTACTGGCAATCTAATGATTTTATTGAAAGATTTGTTGGTGAATATTGGCTTTTGAAAAAACTTATTGAAGAAAAATATAAACTTAATAGTGGGGTTTTTTCTAAAAACTTAATAGAACCAAGTCTTAAGAGTAAAAATTATTGGCAGTGGTTTGAAGATTTTGGTAGGCAATTCCATAGTATTCCAGCCGACAGATTTCTTGAGTATTCATCATTCAAACCAATCTACAGTATGGCGTTTCAATCTCGTAAAAATAGACAAGCGAAATTTATTGGCGATTTTTTCCCTCAACCTATCAATCTACTTTATAAGTATATCTTTAGTGATGAATTTGAAACTTGGGGGACTTGTGAACATTGCTGTATATACTTTAAAAAATCCCAAAAAAACCAAAGGTGTTGTTCGTCTCATCACTCCAAATTAGCAAGAGATTCACGATACAAACAGAAAAAGCGAGATAGATAGTAATCTTTTTGATAATAGAAGGCGACGCTTACGGCGTCGTTTTTACTTTATACAATTAAAGGTAGAAAATCCTTCTAAAGACATAAAATAATGTAAATCAACTTACTTATGAAGGATGAGAAAAATAAACAATTCACTCTTTCAGATTTCTACCTTTCTGCTTTTTTGAAAGTAAAAAATTTTAATCTTTTGGATGTTATAAAAACAAACCCCCAACGGGTTGTTTTTGTTTTTGAAGACAGGAACGACAGAGAAAAACTCGTGGAAGACTATTTATTTGGCCGATCCGAGGTAGAGCCAAAAAGTTATGTCTCGGCAATTAAAGAACTAAAACAGCTAATTCATTCAGGTTATGAATCAAGTTTTAGTTTGGATTGAAACAATGATTTCGGATAAACAGATAAAAAAGTATCAGATGCTTTACAAAAACCGATTCGGTAAAGAGATAAGCCGAGAAGAAGCGTATGTAAAGGGTGCGAAACTCATCCGACTTATTGAATTGATTTTTAAACCGATAACCGAGACGGAATACCAAAAGTTGCAGGAACGCCGCCGGGAGACCGACGACCTAACCGAATAAAACTATGAACGAATTAAAACCGACAATTAGAGATCTATTTAAAAAAGCAGATGTCCGCTATCAAATGAGTGGTAAAGATGTCGTGATTTGGTGCCCTGTATGTCAGGAACTTGATCCTACCGGAAGCCGAGTATTAACCTTTCACATCAACGAAACCGGTGATGGTCAGTGTATGAAATGCCTGAAGAAGTTAGACAATGAAGATTTGTTTAGTAAGTTAGGAATAAAATTAACGAAAAAATATCCAAGAATTACAAAATTTAAGGAGATTAAAACAGGAAAAGAAATTAAAGAAAGCAGACGCATAAAAAAAGTTGAAAAACTGGAACGAGAGATTAAATTTGCAGAATGGCAAGAGACCATTAAAAGTAATTTTCCAGACCTGTTATTCCCAGCCGAGTTTGGACTTTCCATCATTGCCCAAATCTTAATTAAGGAAATCACAAATCCTTTTTCGTTGGTGTTAGTGGATGTGCCTTCTGCGGGTAAGACCATCACGATAAACTTTTTTTCTGAAATTGATGGTCTGACTTACGCCACTGACAAATTTACCCCTGCCTCGTTTGTATCAAATGCCGCAAATGTAAAAAAAGAAAAATTGCCAGATATAGACCTCTTGCCCCGGCTCAAATATAAGATGTTTTTAATAAGAGACCTATCTACAATTTTTTCAAAACGAGACGAGGATTTAAATGAATGTTTAGGATTGCTAACGAGAGTATTGGATGGTGAGGGATTAAACGCTGATACGGGCGTGCATGGACAACGGCATTATGTCGGTGAGTATCTTTTTATGATTTTGGCTGGCTCAACGCCAATACCGCCACGGGTTTGGAAGATGATGGGTAATCTTGGCTCACGACTATTTTTCTTAAATATGGGAGTAAAAGAAAAAAGCGAAGAAGAATTAGCCGAACAAATCACCACCCTTTCTTATAAAGAGAAAGAAAAGATTTGTCGGACAGCCACAAGAAATTTCCTTTATACACTCTGGAATAAATATCCAGATGGGGTGGACTGGAATAAAATACAAGACAAACAGGAAGATAAAATCATTATTGCTCGCTGTGCGGGATTACTGGCTAAACTGCGAGGGGTTATAAATGTCTGGAAAGAATGGGGAACTGATGGCACAGAGTATAGTTATAATCCACCAACTATTGAGAAGCCAGACCGTATAAATCAGCTTTTTTATAACATTTGCCGGGGACATGCTCTTGTATGTGGTAGGACACAGATAAACCGAGATGACCTGAAATTGATTGTAGAACTGGCTATTGATAGTTCACCAACAACACGAGCCAAGCTCTTTAGGAAGTTATTAGAAAACGGCGGGGCAATGAAGACGAGCGATGTAGAAACTGCTCTCCGGTGCTCTAAGCCAACGGCTTTAAAAGAAATGGAAACTCTGAAAATTTTGGGTATCTGCTACATCACGCAAGATAGTTATGGTGAGGTTGGAGAGCCAGAAAAAACCATACACCTATCCGACGACTTTAAATGGTTTCTAACCGATGAATGTAGAGCCATCAGAGGATTGCCAGTTATCCAAAAACAGGAAATGGAGGAACAAGACACACTGACAGATTTGTTTTAGCGATTATCAATAAAGGAAATCTGACGCTGTGAATCAAAAAAGATAGTTTTTTAGGATAATTAGCACGCCTGGACGAAAACTAAAAACTATTTTTATTACATAAGACATGGCATATTCATTTCGGCGCACAATTCCAGAATTGGCTGGAGTCCTTATAAAGGAGAAAGTCTACTGTGGCAAGAAAAATTGCCGTTGTTTGCGTCAAAATAAGCCCCACAAATGGTTTTATTATTTATATTATAGAGACCCTAATAACAAGTCCTTAAAGAAACGATATATCCAACGGACTAATGTTAGAAAGTTAAGACGAAAAATTAAAATTGCTAAAGAAAGTGATAGAAGGCCGAGGGCATTTCTTCGCTTTAATAATAGCCTTCTTAGAAACTTACTTAAATAGCCATGAGTGTTAGAGACCAGAAAAAAGTAGATTTTGACCATTCTCCCCGGGGGATGAAATTTGCTATTAAAAAGGATGAACAGATAGAAACCATAAAAGAAAAAAGCAGTAAGGAGAGGAAACGAGGAAGTTTATATCATAGCTCTATGGAATGGGCAGGAATTGAAACCCAAGAGGACTGGCGTAATCTACTGAAACTTGCCAAGAAAGAATACGAGTCAGGAGATTTTTTTCTTAGATGGATTGGCCGGGGCCGTGAATTAGAACCTTTATTAGTAGCCACATTACTTATAATCCGAGAGGAATGGAAAAAAGAGTATGATGTAAAAACTAAGCCCGAAGAATTGATTTTGGATTGTGCCCTAATAAGTTATTTCCATATTATTAGAACAAACTACCTCCTCGGAAATTTAGAAGCTGACCTGGAGTATGGGTACTTTGCTATGGATAGCCCGTCAGTTAAACTAAAAAATAAGGCAAAACAAACAGGATTTATTTTTGAAAAAGAACAGTTCAATGGCTATTCAGCAGAAGATAGGATACAAAAAATAATAGAGATTACTCAACCATTGCTTGATCAGTATAACCGGATGCTTAACCGAAACATCAAAGCATTAAGAGATTTGAAACGAGGCAACATCCTATTAAATATTGGGCAAGTAAATATTGGTGGCAAGCAAATTAATGTAGAAAGGGGGGTTGGAAGTAATAGCCGGGATACTGTATAATAAAGAAGTTGACCCGTAGTCCAGATAAACCCGAAGGCTTTTTGTTTCATCGTCTCAAGGGGCGGCTATGCCGATGAAGCAACCTTCGGGATGTGAATTCGGGTCAACAATAGCCGTCCCTTTAGATTATGGAAAAAGAAACAACCAAAATTAAATACTTCCTCTACGCTCGGAAATCATCCGAGAGTGAAGACCGGCAGGTTCAGTCCATTGATGACCAAATAAATCGGCTCAAGAAGCTCGCCAGCGATTTGAACTTGGATATTAAGAAAACTTATACCGAGGCGAAATCGGCAAAGAAACCGAATAACCGTCCTATCTTTGACGAAATGGTAGAACGAATTGAAAACGGCGAAGCAGACGGGATTTTATGCTGGCAGATTAACCGCCTTTCCCGAAACCCGATTGATAGCGGAAAGTTAAGCTGGCTTCTGCAAAGAGGGGTTTTGAAATCAATCCAGACCATAGACCGCCAGTATCTCCCAGAAGATAATGTGTTGCTGTTTAGCGTTGAGAGCGGCGTAGCCAATCAATATATTCTGGATTTAAGTAAAAACACTAAACGAGGGCTACAAAGCAAGCTGGAAAAGGGCTGGCAAAACGGCGTTGCTCCGCTTGGTTATCTCAACGATAAAGAGAATAAAACTATAATCAAAGACCCAGAGCGTTTTAATTTAATCCGCAAGATGTGGGATTTAATGCTTACAGGCAACTACACGCCGCCAAAGATTTTGGAGATTGCAAATGAGGAATGGGGCTTTAGGACACGGAAATTTAAGAGGGTTGGTGGTAATCCTATTTCAAGGAGTGGTATTTATAAGATTTTTACGAGCTTATTTTACGCAGGAATTATTGAAGTCAATGGTATGCAGTATAATGGGCAACACGAAAAAATGATTACTCTTGAGGAGTATGACAGAGTTCAGACCCTTCTTGGCAGAAAGGGTAAACCAAGACCCAAACATCACGAATTTGCCTTTACGGGTTCTATGCGGTGCGGTATTTGCGGTTGCCTTTATACTGCCGAGACCAAAAAGAAACTTCTCAAGTCGGGCGAAATTAAAGAACACACATATTACCATTGCACCAGAAAAACAACAAAGATTAAATGCGACCAAAGGAAAAATATACCTGTTGAAGATTTGGAAGTAATGATTGAGAAGGAAATAGAAAAATATACTATCCTGCCAGAGTTCTTAGAGTGGGCATTAGAAGGTTTGAATAAAAAGAATGACACCGAAATTGAGGACAGGACAAAAGTTTATGAAATGCGACACAAAAACTTGGTAGAAACTCAAAAAGAATTAGATGAACTTACAAGAATGAGATACCGCCAGCTCATTGATGACGAAACCTTTATCAGAGAGAAAAAGACGCTTCTAAGTAAAATTGTCCAAATGAAAGAAAACCTGCGGGAAACCGAAACACGAGCCGAGAAATGGCTTGAGCTTACTGAAAAAACATTTAGTTTTGCAACCTACGCACGAGCCGCCTTCCTGCGAGCTAACACAATAGGCAAAGCAGGGTTAGAACTAAAAAAGGAACTTTTACTTGCCATCGGTAAAACGCCTATTATAAAAGACCAAAAGCTGTTTATTGAGCCAAATGAGTGGTTTGCAGAGATAGGAAATGGCTACCCAGCTCTTGAAAAGAAGTATTTAGGGTTAGAACC
>ERZ1292623.193-Hain-H51-01um-R1-193-length-69318-cov-35_pt1 | contig 45346 bp, 63 predicted proteins | sample MGYA00564398_ERZ1292623 | MGnify/ENA primary metagenome ERZ1292623 (study PRJEB36523, sample SAMEA6512633) | groundwater metagenome | collected 2019-01-07 | study: AquaDiva: Metagenomics assemblies of 32 groundwater samples
GTTTTGTTCCAGATTTGTTATATCTTTTTCCTCTTTTGATAATATTCTTAGATTTCCATTTATAGATTATTTAGAAGCTGAAGAAGCAAGAATAGTAAAAAATCTACCTAGAGATAAATGGTTTCCAGAAATAGTCAAACTAGAAGAAATGGCTGAAAGAATTCTTGGCTATTCCTACGAAAAAGGCATGGGTGCTGGAAGCAGTCATTTTAGAGATAGATGGAAAAATGCAAGAGAATTAAAAGATTCTCAAGAAGGACTTTATAGAAGAATTGCACTAAGTAACTTTATTAAACATAGATTTTTTATCCACCACATAGCCTATTTCAATGGATGTCTAATTCTAGCAGCAAAACAAAATCTTTATGCTCTTCCTTTAACAGAACTATCTGAAAAACCACAAATAATTGCACCATACGGAAATAGAGTTTGGACGTTTAAAGATAATATAGCAGGCATTACTACTGTTTCAGGAGAATTATTAAAACAAATGAAAGCAAAAGCAGATATAAGAATAGGAAAAAGACCAGAAACAAATACCCCATACCCAACACAAAAGAATTGGAGCTACAGACAACCAGTCAATGCTTAATTAAAACAAATCAATAAACCTATTACTAAACTTCCCTGTATCTGAACAATGATAAACTTTATGAAATATTTGATTTACCTTTCCCTTAACCTTCAATCCGTTCTTTTCAATCATCTTTCTATTTTCTCTACTTAACTCTAATTGTGGTGCCTTAAACATTTCAGGTTTTTTCCCAAAACATTCGGTAAAGTCATCAATTCCCTTTTGTAAATATTTCTCATCCCTTTTATGCAAAAATTCACTATAGGTATGATAAACCCCATGTAGCCCTATTTTCTTATTCAGAGATTTAATTTTATCACACCACACTCTATCTTCAGTTATCAATTTATTATTATAATCTGGAATTACCCATAAAACATCACTTTTATCCAATAGTTCTTGCGTACATTCAATTTCAGGACTTACATCGTCTATCTCTGTGTGGCTTACCTTTCTTATAATAAATAATATTAAAAGGAGAGCCAATATTATTCCAATTACCCACAATGAAATATATTCCACACTACCTTTTTTCATAATACTTTCCAGAGTACAACAAACCATTTAAATGCTCATACTGAGGAATGGATATGGAGCCTATTCCACAGAACGTAAAAAAGAAGAGAATGGACGAACTTCTTTTAGAAGCAAAGAACTTCTTTGATGCAAATAAAAAAGAGATAGCCAATTCAATAAGATCAGAAAACAATGTAGTAATGATAAGTTTTGAGAGCCTTTCCCAATTCTCTCCTTCTCTTGCAGAAAGTCTTTTAGAAACCCCTGAGCAGATACTTGAAATCTTAGGAACAGCACTAGAAGAATTAGGATTACTAAAAAATGCAAGAATCAGGCTCTCAAGTCTTCCAAAAACTTCTTCAAACAAAATAAGGGAAATAAGAGCAAGACATCTGGACCAATTACTCTGGATAGAAGGAATTGTAAGGCAAGCTTCAGACGTTAGGCCACAGGTAGTAAACGCAAAATTTGAATGTCCTAGTTGCGGAGCAATACTATCAGTTTTACAAATTGACAAAAAGTTCAGGGAACCTCCAAGATGTACATGTGGCTGGAAAGGGCCGTTCAAAATTCTCTCAAAAGAGATGGTGGACACACAAAGATTAGTAATAGAAGAATCTCCAGACATGCTTGAAGGGGGGGAACAACCAAGAAGAATCTCCGTCTTCCTTAAAGAAGATCTTGTAGATCCAAAAATGGAAGAACGCACCACTCCCGGAAGCAAGATCAAGATATTTGGAATCCTAAAAGAGGTCCCAGTACCATTGCAAACTGGAGCAGTCTCTACAAGATATGACATTGCAGTAGAAGCAAACAATATCATTCCAATGGAAGAATCCTTTGAAGACTTAGATGTAAGAGAAGATGATGTCAAAGAGATCCTCGAAATTGCAACACAGCCAAATCTACTCAAAAGACTTTCAGCAAGCATAGCGCCAAGTATATACGGATTCGAAAAAATAAAGGAAGCAGTTCTTCTCCAGCTATTTAGCGGAATAAAAAAGAAAAAATCTGATGGCGGGCAGACGAGGGGGGATATTCACATACTTCTTGTAGGTGACCCTGGAGTTGCAAAATCTGTATTATTAAAATTCACTTCAATTATAGCTCCAAAGGGCCGTTATGTTTCTGGAAAAGCAGCCACTGCTGCGGGTCTTACAGCAGCAGTAGTAAAAGATGAATTTCTAAGGGGTTGGTCCTTAGAAGCTGGAGCGATGGTCCTTTCAAATAAGGGCACTGTTTGTATTGATGAAATAGAAAAAATGAACGAACAAGATCGTTCAGCAATGCATGAAGCTATGGAACAACAAACAGTTACAATTTCTAAAGCCAACATTCATGCAACACTAAGAGCTGAAACTACTGTACTCGCGGCAGGAAACCCCAAGCTAGGCAGATTTGACCCATACACCCCAATTCCACAGCAAATAGACATCTCTCCAGCCTTACTATCTAGATTTGACGTAATTTTTGTAATTAGAGACATCCCCAACAAAATAACTGATGAAGCTATTGCTTCTCATGTCTTAGAAGAGCATCAGCAGGAAGTTATAAGAGATATAATCGATCCAAAACTTTTAAGAAAATATATTTCATACGCAAAACAAAAATGCAAACCCAGACTTACTGATGAAGCGGCAGATGAAATAAAAGATTTTTACATTAAACTTAGAAACCAATCAGTAAAATCAGACTCAGATATAAAACCAATCCCTATAACAGCAAGACAACTTGAGGGAATAATCCGTCTTTCAGAAGCACATGCAAAAATGCGCCTAAGCCACGAAGTTTCAAGAGAAGACGCACAAAAAGCAATAGATCTTCTAAAAATGTCTCTTCAACAGGTAGGTTACGATGAAGAAACAAAAACATTTGACATAGACAAGATAACCACAGGCATTAGTAGCTCAAAAAGGGGTAAAATTCTCACAGTCAGAGAATCAATAGCAAAATTGGAATCTAGGTTAGGTAAGCTCATTCCAATGGAAGAACTTGAAAAAGAGCTATTAGACAAAATGACCGCAATAGAACTTGAAGATGCGTTATCCCAATTATCAAAATCTGGAGACATATTCAAACCTAAAAAAGGATTCATACAAAGGATATAATGAAAATAAAAGAAATAGGAAACATAAAAGTTGATAATAAGGAAAGATACATAAAAGCATTTATTGATTTAATAAAATCCGTAAAATCAAATTGCTTCAATTACCAAGATAAAGAATATACTGATTATTTAATAATAAATGAGAATAGGTTAAACAGCCATTTTATTCACATAGTCCCAAAAGAAATATTAAACACTTTTAACAAGATAAAAGACAGCAATCCAGAACAATTTTTAGGATTTTCAATATTTTTAGGGAAATACAATGATAAAGAGGTAAGGGTTAGTTGCTTTGGCATACCTTGTTCAGATTTAACAAGAGCCATAATAAACTAAACAAATCTTTATAAGGACATAAAATTAAAACTAAAAATGGAAGAAAAACAATATAAGAGGAACACAGCCTATAAACTAAAGATAGGCAACATAGCTTCTGGAAAAATAATCACAAATGGTGAAAGATTCAAGCTTCTCGAATTAGATGGGAAAAACGTGATTAGAATAAACATAGTAGCAAACGTAATAGACAAATATATACAAGAAGGTGAAAAACACTTCGGTTCAATAACTCTTGACGATGGTTCTGGCCAGATAAAAGCCAAAACATTCGGAGAAGATACAGAAAAGTTCTCCCAACTAAACTTAGGAGATACCATCTTAGTAATTGGCCTTTTAAGATCTTGGAATAATGAGCTGTATATTACTCCCGATATAATAAAAAAGTTAAATCCAAATTATCTCCTATTAAGAAAGTTGGAAGTTGAAGCAGATATGCCAAAAACAATTCAAAAAGAACAATTAATGGCTATGAAAGACAAAATTCTTGAAATGATTAAGGGCTCTGAGTCAAACGGAGGTTTAGATATAGAAAAAATGATTTTAGAACTAAAAGAACATCCAGATATAATAAATCAAGAAATTAAACGCCTATTAGAAGATGGCACAATCTACGAACCAAGACCTGGAAAATTAAGATATCTTGGCTGATTCCTACCCACAATAATCAGCTTTATAAACTACCTGAATAAATTAGTTTATGGAAAATTATGAACAATTGCTTGATAAAGCATATAATAAAGTAAAAGTTGTAGATACATCCAATGGAAGATTTGAAATCCCAGGAGTTTCTGGTCAAGTATCAGGAAAAAACACAATAATCACGAATATGCTTGAAATCGCGACTTACATAAGAAGACCAGTAGAGCATTTGGCAAAATACATTCAAAAATCCCTAGCGACATCAGGAAAAATAGAAAAGGACAGACTAATCCTTAACACAAAACTAAATTCCCAGAAAGTAAATGAAAAAATAAAAGAATATGCAAAAGAATTTGTTATATGCTCTGAATGTGGAAAACCAGATACAGAAATAATTTCTGAGAAAGGTATAAAATTGAAGCACTGTCTTGCCTGCGGGGCCAAAAATCCCGTAAAAAGCTAGGTATAAAAATGTACGTAAAAATACATAAATCTTATAGAAATGTAGTTGCAATATGTGATGAAGAGCTATTAAATAAAATATTTGAAGAGGGAGAAAGACAGCTTGACGTAAGAGAAAATTTCTTCAAAGATAGAAAACTGCAAAAAGAAGAAATTGTAAGATTAATAAAAATGTATTCTCTTGAAGATTCAACGTTTAATATTGTTGGTGAAAATTCCATAGAGGCTGCGCGCGAAGCAGGTTTAATAAACAAAGATGATGCTGGCAAGATAAAAGGTATACCTTTCATTCTTGTCTTTTAAAGGAAAAAATAAATAACCCCAAAAAATATACTTAACATGGAAAAATTTTACTTTCAAAAAATATCTGAGCTAAAGAAAGAAAGAAAGAACCTTGAAGATCAATTAAAGGTTAAAATTTCTCTAACAGGAAAATTAGTCTTTATAGAAGGAGATTCAGTTGCAGAATATGAGGCATCCATAGTCATGGAAGCGATGCAACTTGGTTTTTCAGTAAAAAAAGCACTCGCACTAAAAGATCCAGAAATGAAATTTCTGCGCCTCCATATAAGGGATTTTACAAGAAGAAAAAATCTTAAAGATGTCAGAGCAAGAATAATAGGCAAGGAAGGAAAAACAAAGCGCACAATAGAGTCCATCTCAGACTGCGACATAGTCATATCAGATAGTGAAGTAGGGATAATAGGAAGCACAGAATCAATAGAAGATGCAACGACTGCAATAAAAAACATCATAAAAGGCTCAAAACAGGCAAATGCTTATAGATATCTCGAAAGAAGAAACGCGACGAAAAGAGAAGAGATGCAAAAAGGCCTTGATCTCGGGTTAAAAAATAAAAAAACATATAAAAAATAAAAATAAAAATTTGATTGATTTATCTTCTCTTTTTTTTCTTTGCTTTCTTTTTTGCCATCTGTTGTCATAAACCTCTTTTTAGTTCTACTTTATCTAACACTTTTTTCTTTATAAATTTTTGCCAAATTTTTTAAAAAAGGAAAAACCTTGAAATTTTTTATCGACGAGGAAAATTTTAAGGGAATTTGAAAAAAATAAAAAATAGAAAAACAATTTTATTTAAAAAAATAAAAATCTACAAAATAGAAGTTAAAAACACAAATATTTGCTCCAATACCTAAAGCTTTAAATAACGTTTTTATGTTTCATGAATATGTTCCCTTAGCTCAGCCGGTAGAGCACATGACTGTTAATCATGGGGTCGGAGGTTCGAGTCCTCCAGGGAACGTTCTTTTAAAGAAATCCAAAGCCTTATAACTTATCCCTACTTTGACAAAATAATGAAAAAAATGGAGAAAAAAGATAGTATTGGCAAAGAAATTTTAAGGGAATTTGAAAAAAAAGACGTAATAGAGGTTCTTGTTGGAGCTTCCATACTTGCAATTCCTGTAGGCTTCACCGAAGAAACTTGGCGCCTAGGTGAATCTCTTCCAATATCAAATATTCTCGGCATACTAATTCTCTCTCTTGCATTTATCTCTGCTTTCGTTTATTATCAATACCACCACAAGCACTATCATCCCCATCACGCAAAGGAATTCTCAAAGAGAGTTGCCTTTACATATCTAGGTTCATTTCTCGTAGTGGCTCTAATGCTCACATTAATTCAACAAGCTCCTTGGTCAACTGAAACAGTAATTGCATTGAAAAGAACCGTCCTCGTAACATTTCCTGCATCAATGATCGCGCTAGTTGCAGATATGTTTAAATAAAATTCAATAAAAATAATAATAAATTAATCCGCCTAAGATTATTAAAACTATAAGCACAATAAAAATTACCCTATCAATTTTTTCCCTTCTAAGTTTTTCTTCTTCAGGTAAATATTTATCTTCCTCTCTTCTTCTCACTTCCAAAGGAACTTCAGATCTTAATTCATTTCCGCTATAATCAAACTGCAAAACTGCTGTAGTCTTCTTACTTTTCTTCCTAACATCCAATTCCTGCACCATATTATTAACTAAACACTAAGTATTATAAACATTCCTAAAATTATTAATTAATGAAAGGAAAAAGAAAAAAATCTGTATTAATCGGACTTTCAGGTGGTGTAGATTCAGCCGTATCTGCCCATTTACTAAAAAAACAAGGCTATCAAGTAACGGCAGTTTTTCTAAAAATGTTTTCAGACACAAAAGATCCGATTACCTCTGAATGTCGTTGGATTTCAGATTATAAAGAGGCTCAAAAAATAGCCAACTTTCTAAACATCCCTTTAATCAAATTAGATTATGAAAAAAGTTACAAATCTCAGGTTCTCAATCCCATGTTCTCAGATTACAAATCTGGACTAACCCCTAATCCAGACATCTCATGTAATACAATAATAAAATTCCCCCTTCTGCTAAAAGAGGCAAAAAAAAGAAAAATAAACTTTATAGCAACAGGTCATTACGCAAGAATAAAGAAAGACAAAAAAAGATATCATTTATTACAAGGTCTTGACAAAAATAAAGACCAATCCTATTTCTTAGCAGAACTAAATCAATCTATTTTATCAAAAACACTATTTCCAATAGGTCGTTTAACAAAAAAACAAGTCAGACATTTAGCAAAATCTATAAACCTATCCAACCATAACAGAGAATCAACTTCTGGATTATGTTTTGTAGGAAATATCAACTTCCAATTCTTCTTAAAAAGAAAATTAAAAATAAAGAAAGGAATAGTCAAAGATACTGAAAATAACATTTTAGGCACACATAATGGAATAGGATTTTACACAATAGGACAAAAAGCTCTCCCGTCAATAGGAATAAACATAAAAAAACCAAACCTTCTCGCAAGTAAAAAATATTACATAATAGATAAAATAAAAGTAAAAAATGAACTAATTGTTGCTCCCGAAGGCCATCCTTCTCTATTCACAAATAAAATAAATATAAGGAATCTAAAACTAATTAACAATAATTCAAAACTTTCTAATTTATCTGCAAGAATACGCCATTTAGGAAAATTATATCCTGGGAAATTAGTAAAAAACACCTTTATCACAAAAACTCCTATTTCCCTGCCTGCTCCAGGCCAATATCTAGTCATCTATAAAGGTCAAGAGTTAATAGGTTCTGGAATAATAGGATAATCTACTTCTCAGCAGTCAAATAAAATAACTGCCACTCCAAATAAAATTTATTTCCCTTCTTCCACCATCTGAGTTTTTTTCTTGCTTTCTCAAAAGACTTACTAAAAGAACGTTTTGAATTATGAACTGTGTGTAAAAATTCCTCTGCCTGCTTCTTATTGTCAAATTCCCAAGGCACATCTATTATTTCAAATTTAATATTTTTGAAGCCTACATCAAAACAAATTTTTCTCACGATATCTTCACTCAAAAAATCATGTGGATGTCCTGAAGGGGCACAATCTAGAGGATTATCAATAGAATCAAAATGCCTTTGTACAGAAGTTTTATCTGCAATATCTCCTATTACAAGCCTCCCCCCTTTCTTCAAAATTCTATAAAATTCCTTAATAGCTTTCTGCCTTCCTGAAATACCTGTATTCTTAACTCTATCATCGTAGTGGTGAAGGGTAGCTATAGTAGAGACCTTATCTACACTTTCATCAGAAAGTTCAAAATCATAATCTAAATTTTGATGAATAGTCGTTATAGGCAATCCATTTTTATTCTGCTTATTAACAAAATCAAGATTAGACTTTTGGTAATCGTAAGTGATAATTCTTCCTGTTTTTCCAACTTTTTCAGCTAGAGCAAAGGTGAGAAATCCATTCCCAGTTCCAACTTCTACAATGGTTTCTTCCTTTTGCGGATTAGTCAGTTCCAACTGTTTAGTCAACTCCCTAATTCTCACTTTTGGGAATTTTGTGTTTGCCAATCTATAATTCTCCCATCTCTCTCCGATACCTTGAATTTTTTTCATTAAAAATGCTGAAAAAGTAGTCTAATAAGAAGTTGTCCACCAAAATGGATGACAATAAAAAGAATTAAATATACTAAAGAACACCATTAAATATGGATTTAACAATTCCTCTGCAAGAATACGGATTATCAGACAAAGAAATAGGAGTTTATCTAGAACTATTGCCTCTAGGAACAATAAATCTTCAAGAACTTGCTAAAAGACTAAAATATCCAAGAACAACAGTTTACAATACATTGAACTACTTAATGAGTAAGGGATTAGTCTCTAAAATAGTCAAAAGGGGAGTAACCTGCTTTACAGCAACAGAACCAGAAAAATTCCTTGATAATCTAGAAGAGAAGATGAGCTTAATTGAAGGTATTCTCCCAAAGTTAAAAGAACTAAGAGAAGACCAAAAGCAGTCTTCCAGTGTACAAATTTATGAAGGCTTTAAAGGCATCTTCACAATACTATCTGATGTATTTAAGATAAAACAGCAGACATATTATTTTGGAGGGTATAAAAAATCATTAGATATTCTAAAACATTTACCAGACCAAGCAAGGCTTATCAGACTTAATAGAAATATACATGCAAAGATAATTATAGATCCAACTGACGAGCCACTGTTTCATACTTCAAAATACAAAAGACTTACAGACTTACGCTTCTTACCATCTTTAGAGGATTTTCCTGCTATGATATTTATTTATGGGGATAAAGTAGCCATGTTTACTGTTAGAGGAGATTTAGTAGGAATTATAATTCAAAACAAAGAATTTTCTGAAGCAATGAAGCTAATTTTTGACCTCTATTGGAAACAGGCAAAAACTGCCAAATTTTAGAATACAATATATTTTTATATCTCTTTCATCTCAATTATTAATGGAACTCAATCATGTCCTTGACAAAAGACATTCTGTAAGACACTTTACAAACAAAAAAGTCCCTTGGAGAGATGCGATTGAAATAGTAGATGCCGCCACAAAAACCCCTATTGCGGGGGGCAGAAATCACTTAAGATGTATAATAATTGAAGAGTCTGAAACAATAAATGCGCTTGCAAAACTCGCAGATCAATCCTGGATGGCCCATGCATCAATAATAATTGTTATAACTTCTGATGATAAAAGTTTAGAAGCAATGTATGGCGACCGAGGAAGAATATATTCAAGGCAACAAGCAGGAGCAGCAATTCAAAATGCCTTACTTAAGGCAACAGATTTAGGAATAGGCGCCTGCTGGATCGGAGCATATGATGACCATAAAATACGCCATTTATTAAAAATTTCAAAATCTAGCCAGATAGAAGCACTCATTCCATTGGGATACGAAAACCCTTCTTCTCATAAACCAAGAACAAAGAAAAGAGAACTTGAAAATTTTATCCGCTGGGAAAACTTTGAAACAAGCAAAAGACCCTCAATGTATAAGGAATAAAAATGGACAAAGTAAAAAAAGGAAACATCTTTTCTAAGGAGCCTTCAGATAAATCAAAGGAGATATTTGAAACAATTATTCAATCAAAAAATTGCAAAATTGAAAGAATAATTTCTCATGGACAAGAAACCACAAAAGGAAAGTGGTATAATCAAGAAGAAAATGAGTTCGTAATAGTCCTAAAGGGAAACGCCAAAATATTATTTGAAAATAAAGAAACTATTGCTCTGAAAGAAGGAGATTATATAGACATTCCAAAAAATATAAAGCATAGAGTAGAAGAAACTTCAGATAAAGAAGGAACAATTTGGTTAGCTGTATTCTACAAATAATCAGACATTCTCATAAAAATAATAGCTAACTAAAAAATACTTTGTCAAAAACGAAAGATTTATATATAAGTTATAAGTTATAAATTACATGAAAACAATAGCATTAAGTGAGAAAACATTTAAATTACTTGAAAGAATAAAATCAGAAAAGCGAGCAGGCTCGTTCGAAAACGTAGTTTTAAACTTGATAATTGAAAAAGACAATGTACCAAAATCCCTCTTTGGCTCCCTAAAAGGAAAAACAAAGCCATTCACATCCAAAGAAAGAAAAGAACTTTGGAAAGAGAGAATTTAATGAAATTATTAATAGACACTTCTGCATGGATAGAATACTTCACTGGTTCAAAAGAAGGAGAAATAGTAAATAAATATTTGAACGAAAATGAAATTCTAACAAGTGTTGTCTCTTTGCTAGAATTAAGCTATAAAGCAGATAAAGAAGGCTGGAACATAAGAGATTATCTTAATTTTATAAAAATAAAATCTCAAATATATGGAATAAAAGAATCCTCTATCATTGAATTTGGAAAATTATATAATTTTTCAAGAAAAAAAGAAGGAAGCTTTGGATTTGCTGATGCAATAATATTAATGACTTCAAAAAGTGAAGAAGCTAAAATTCTCACAAAGGATAATCATTTCAAGAATTTTGATAATATAATTATGCTGTAAATTAAACTTGAATAGGCAACTTACTACAAGGAAATATTATATCAACACCCATTGTAGCACTTTCAATCTTTTGAACATTTTTTACAAACAATTTAGTAAATTCTCCGATTACTTTATCATATTCTGCAAAACTCATCATAAAAAATAAGAAAAAGCTAAAACAAAAAATAAAATTTAAAACCGTCTTAGCCTTATTAGTAAATCTCTATTCCAAGATCAGAAACCTCGGAACGCATTGATGCCTCTTGCCTATGAGCCTTTCTTCCTGAAATATATGGGGATTGCACGCCAGTCATTATTGTTATAACTCTGACCTTGCTTGCAAATTCCTTATTTATTCTTGCACCGATAATTACCTGAGCATCAGGGCTTATATTTTCAGTTACAAGTTCTCCAACGCCTGAAAATTCTTCAAGCTTAAAGTCCGGTCCGCAGGTTATGTGAATTAAAGCTCCAGTAGCACCTTTATAATCTACATCCAATAAAGGATGAGTCAAAGCCTGCCTTACAGCTTCATCCACTCTCTGGCTACTGTCTGATTCGCCTACTCCAATTACGGCGACATCACCATTCTTCATGATAGCTGAAACATCCGCATAGTCTAAGTTAATCAATGAAGGCAAAGTAATAGTTTCCACTATACCTTTTATCATTGTACTTACTAATTCGTTTGCTACAGCAAAAGCCTGTTCCATTGGCAGATTACCTGCAATATCTACAAGCCTGTTGTTATCTATGATTATAGCAGTGTCAACAACTTCTGTAAGTTCCTGTAATCCAAATTCGGCTTTATCAGTTCTTGCTTTTTCGCAGTCAAAAGGCATTGTTACAACAGCAATAACTATTGCTCCAGATTCCTTAGCTAACTGTGCAATAACAGGCGCAGCTCCAGTTCCTGAACCTCCACCCATACCAGCAAGAACGAAAACCATATCAGCACCAGTTGCAGCTTTCTTCAAATCAGAAAGAGATTCTTTAGCAGCTTCTCTTCCTTTAGATGGAAAACCACCACATCCGAGACCTCTTGTCAATTCCTTACCAATAAGAATTTTTTCGTCTGCCTTAGTAATACTAAGATGCAATGCATCTGTGTTGACTCCATAAATAGTCGCCCCATTTATTCCTTTATTGAACAACCAGGTGGCCATGTTGGATCCAGCACCGCCAGTACCGAAAACTTTTATATTGGCTCGTCCAGCTCTCAACTCATCAAAGTTGATACTGTTCTTCGAGGCATTCTCAATCGCTTCTTTTGCAAAATCTAGTACCATCTCTTTTTACCTCCTTTCAAATTATTCCTATTGACTACTCAATTTACTTTAAATATTTGACTATATTAGAGAATATAGAAAAAAGACAAAAATTTACCCATTTTTTCTAGTTTTTAAAGCAAAAACAATCAAAATAAACAGAATTAAAATAAGAATTAAATAAAAATAAACAGAATTAAAAAAGGATTCTGGTGTTTTTTCCTCAAAAGAAATAAATTTTTGCTCAGACAAAGAATTACCTGAACCAGTAATAAGAAGATTAGCTTCTACGATATTAAAATAACCTGTTTCCTGATATTTATTAGCCATTTCTAAAGATCCTGTAAAGTGCTTCTTATTTGCTCTCAATAAAACAACCTTATCACTAAGATTTTTTACCCAAGAAACATTATTCATTAAATTAAGTTCTTGTAAATTATTAAGTTCTTCAGAATTATTTATATAAACCATGAATTCTCTATCGGCAGGCAAAAACAAGGATTTATCTGAATTTAATATATATAAAACAGCATCATCAACAAATTCTAAATCATTCAAAGAAGAAACCATGCCAACTATTTCATCTTTCAATAAGCAAGATTTCAACCCCACCACATAATATTCACTACCAACATAAGAGTACCCACTAAACTTATCAAGATTATCTGCTATCGCTGGAATTTTCAAATAATCTTCATTAAGGGAAAAATCTTTATCAAATTTAATAACAAATTTATCTGTTGATAAACCAAGAGGAATTTTCTCATCATAATAATATTTATAATACTGATCAGAAATTTCACAATCTTCTATAGCCCCAACCATTTGCACCATAATCCCAAAAAGCAAAAGACCTATCAAAACAGAATAAACCACATTCATAACCTTACTAACACTAAAGGCTATTTAAACTATTCCATAACTTCAATTAAAATTGAATAATATTACAGATCTTTAATTCTTTCCTTCAAAATTCGTGCATCTTTAGACAAAATTGTTGCCCCAGATGCCTTAAAATGCCCTCCGCCATCAGATTTTTCAAAACCCTCTATCAATTTTTTAGCAAATTTATTCATATCGCTCTTTCCGTCCTGCCTTCTTAAAGACAATTTGTAAAAAGGATACTTACTTTCGCCTATAATTATCGTCTTATCCTGCATCCTCGAACTGATTATATTTGAAATTATAGAAGTAACAGAATACCTTGCTTCAACTTCATAAAAATATCCTTCCTTAATCTCAATTTTCTCCACATCAAATTTTTCAACTAGAGAGTCTATCTCTCTTTGTACAGGCACTGCATACAATTTCAAATCCTTCAAATCTCCAAACTGTTCTCCAATCTTTTCATAAACTTTTACTACATTAGATTTAAAATAGAGAATAGAAAGGGAAAGAATTGCCTGTAAATCCCAAAACTTGCTCTTTTTTATTCCTTCTGCACTTTCAGAAAATTTCTCCCCATATTTATTATAAACTTCTTTCATCCAGGCCCTATTTTTTTCATAAGTCCAATCGGCAATACTTGCACATACTGCGAGCCAATCCATCTCTTCCAAATTAACTGCTTTTGAAAATAAATAATAAACCAAATAGCTCGCACAAAAGCCATGTGCAACAAGATAAACTGTATTTGAAGAATTATAATCATTCTCTATGCTATGATGATCTATAATCAACACTTCGGAAAACTTTTCCAATTCATTCACAACTTCTTTATTTTTAATGAACAAATCTGTAATAACTATTTTATTTACTTTCTTGTCTTTTAATTCTTCAACAAGCTCCATGTTTAATGCAGAATAATCGACAAACTTTAAAATGTCTGCATCTAAGACTTTATTTGTAATCTTAGCAGAAATAATTCCATCAACATCAGCAACATGGCTTATCACCGCAATCTTATCGCTGTCTCCCAATCTACCTATAAAATCAAAAAACCTTTTCTCATTTCCTACAATGAATTCAGGTTTTACAAGTTCTATTTTTTTGCTTTCCATCATATTCTCTCCAATATCTCGGCATTTATTCCTTTCTGTTTACAAAGTTCAACAAACTCCTTAGCATCTTCAATTGTCCCAACAACCCCACTTCCATAATGCATAGGTATTGCCATGCTAGGATTAAGCATCTTCGCGGCCTCTGCAGCTTCCACAGCATCCATAACATATTTTCCAGAAACAGGCAGTAATGCAATAAATTTGTTTCCATGCTTTCCATAACCTGAAAGGCTTTTCATTTCAGGAGTGTTATCGCTGTCTCCAGCATGATAAATAATCACATTTCTCATTTTTATTAAATATCCAAACCACCCCTCGCTTTTAGGATGAAAATCCTTTCCAATATTATAAGCTGGCACAACTTCAATCTTAAACTTTCCTAATTCAATTTCATCTCCTATTTCTACAACCTCCATATGTACCTTCTCAATCTTTGTAATCTTACTCTGCACGTCAGCAGGAACAACAATAACTGTTTCTTCTTTCACAAGCTTTCCAATATCCTTTATAGAGCAATGATCGTAATGGCTATGTGTTATAAGAATAAAATCTGCTTTCCCAACGCTATCTGAAACATTATATGGGTCTATTATAATTCTCATCCCATCTTTGCATTCAATTAGAAACCCATCATGCCCTAAGAATTCTATTTTTATTCCATCAACGTCCATAAAAACTCAAACTCTCTAATGCTTATAAAATTAATTATCCTAAACTACCTGCATCAGCAAGAAGCCATTTATCATACTCTCTTAAATAATCCTTAAATGCTCTAAATTGTCCCGCCATTAATCCAGCAGATAAAGCAAGTCTTGAAGTTTCATCATACCTTTCTCTTACATTTGTTCTACTTTCGAATAATTCTAAAGGGAAACCGCTATTCACATGAGCCTGACAAGCAACAGCTTCACAAAAAGCATCTCCTGCACTAAGAGCTCTTCTAATTACATAACTTGATAATATTAATGTCTTATCAACCAAACCCATAAAACTCCAGAGATTATAATTATTTAAATTTAATCAATTTAAAGAATCTCACTTAACAAATTCCACATTCTCTAAATCTTCAAATTCCTTATCGCCTGTAAGAAACTTTATACCCCATTGTTTAGCTAAAACATAACCTATGCAGTCAGCCATAGAGACGTTTCTTTTATTAATTAATTTTTTTAACTTTGCTGCTTCTTTTATTACTTCTGCATCAAAATCTCTTACAAAGGGATAATATTTATCAAAAACATTTTCAGCTTCCTGCTCTCCAACCTCCCTTAAAACTCCTAAATAAAGTTCAAACAAGTTTAGTTTTGTAGTCACAACACCCGCACTTATGTATTTTTCATAATTTTCATTATTTTTTAAAATTTCAAAGAATGCATATGTATCAAAAAAGAAGTCTTCCTTTTCATCACCACTAATCGCTATATAATTCTCTTCTAAGTTCATCTTTTAATTGTTGTCCTGATTTCTTTAACTTTCCCTTGAGCATACCAAAAGTTTCTCTTAACACCTTTCTGGAATCTTTAAGCAAAAGAAATCTAACATGGTCGTCCTCTCTAAGTTTTTCCTTTTGAATAATATCCACAGGTATAACTATCGCAAATGAATTTCCCCATCTTTTTAGCTTAGCTTCCCCTTGTGTCATAGTTAGACATTGTCTCACTTATATTTAAACCTTTCTAGTAGAATCTGTATTTTTCATTGTAAAACCATCTTTGCTATACTTAACATCTTCCCTTCTTCTCCCCTAGCACACATAACCTGCATTCCAACCGGTATTTTTTCACTTCCCTCTTTAACTTCCCCCATTGGAATGCTCACGGAGCATATTCCAGAAAGATTAGCTGGTATTGTTAAGGCATCGTATGCATATTCATCTTCAACTTTCACTTTGTCTCCAATCTTCCAAGGCAAACTCGGCACAGTTGGAAGCATTATGCAATCAACTTTCTTAAAGGCATCAGCAAATTCATTCTTTATCAATTCTTTCACTTTCAATGACTTTTCATAATATTGTCCAGCAAACTCTGCTTTTGTAATTACACTCCCTCCAAGTATTCTTCTTAATACTTCTTCCCCGCACTTCTCTTCAATTTTATATCCATACCCTCTTCCATCAAATCTTCTTGTCGCAGAATAGAATTCAGAATAGACTAATGGATAATATGTTTGCACTGCAAGTTCTATATGTTTGATTTCGATATCTTCAACTTTCCATCCATTTTTCTTTACAGCTTCTCTTACTTTCTCATCAAACAGTTCTTGAATTCTTTTGTCCACTCCTTTTATTACTATTATGCCTATCTTTACTTTTCCTTCTTTCTTCAATTCTATTTTTTCACTTTCAAAACTAATTGTATCTTTATCATCTTTTCCTTTTATTACATCCAACACTAATGCAACATCTTCAACGTTTTTTCCAATTGGCCCTATTTGATCTAATGACATAGATAAATCAACTAATCCATACCTAGAAACAAACCCATAACTCGGCTTAACCCCTACCACTCCGCAATTGCTAGCAGGCGTTCTTATACTGCAACCAGTATCGCTTCCAAGAGAAACATCACAAAATCCAGCAGAAACTGAGGCAGCACTTCCTGAACTACTTCCTCCCGCTACTCTATCCAATGCCTTGGGACTTCTAGTGGCTCCGTACGCACTATGTTCTCCACTGCTTCCACAAGTAAACTCATCACAATTACATATCCCAATTATCAAACCATCTTCTTTCTTTATTTTTTCAATAACTGTCGCATCATACGTCCCATAATAATTTTCAAGCACTTTACTCCCACAACTGATGGGCATTCCTTTTACATTTATATTCGCCTTTATTCCAAAAACATACCCATAAAGTCTTCCTTTTTTCGCCTTTGCATCAATTTCCTGTGCTTCTTTCAATGCATTGGGATTAATATAGAGAAATGCATTTATCTTCTTCCCTTGTTTATCATTCCTATTTATCTCATCAAGATACTTTTTCACCTTTTCAACAAGTTTCATATCCATTATTCCAACACAGAATTAATAAATCTAACTACCAGCTAATCTTAACAAAATGCTTCTTAATATACAAAATTTCCTGTAATTCATACAATTCTAATGTACCTTCAACCTGGTCATCAAAATATCTTAGCTGATAATCCTTATCTGCTTTAGCATCAAACATCTCAACAGCCATCTCCTTCGTACTTCCATGGTCTATCAAACAATAATGGCTATCAACTTCATACTGCTTTCCATCTATCGTAACTTTATCTCCCTTCTTGACTTTAGACATTGGCTTGCTTGCCTTTACTTGATGATTACTTTCTTCCTCATTTTTTCCATTCATTTTCTCCTCTATTTTATCCAATTCCTCTTCAAGCTCTTCTTCGTCAACTGCCTTCTTTTTCTTAGGTTTACTTTCTGCATATTCCACATCTTCATCATCAGAGAAAGCATCATCTAAATCCAATCCTCCTTCATTTTCTTCTTCCTTCTCTTCTCTAACTTTATGAGTTATACCCATTTTAGCTTTTGCTTGTTTTTTCTTTACTACCATTGTTTTTTCTCCGCTATTATCTTATCTCCTTCTTTATTTGGAGCATTGGCAAACATTCTCTCTCTGAAATCTTTATCGCATTCCGTTCCGTTCATCTCTTCTCTAAACCCAGAAACTTGGTTTTTAAGCTTTTTCTTTTTCTTTAATTTCACGCTTTTCAAGCTCTCACTAAACTTTTTCAATATTTCCTGTGCCTCTTCTCTTATCTTATCTCTCTCTGCCTCATCCATCCTGCAACAAGCTGAATTTAATTTATAAAGTTATTCAAATCAATAAACTGCACAACATATAATTTTATAAACTGGGTTAAAAAACAATTTTATGGCTATTTATTTAATAGGAGAAAGAGAAAAAGCAGGAAATGCAGTCATCTTTGACGGAGATGGAGACGGCACTAGTGCAACAGCAATCTGGCTTATGCATAATCACGGAGATTACTTAGCAATTACTAATGCACAGAAAAATGATAGAGCATTAGTGCAACATGTTTTAACCGCTTTCACACCAGAAAAACTGGCAAGAGCAAGAATAGGAATCTTTGATTTAGATGCAGAAAATAATCAGCAAGCCTTGGAAGCATTGGCAAAAACTGGTGCGAATGTAGATTTTGTAGACCACCACACAAGAGATGCAAGAATAATCCCTGCAGAATTGCATACATACGTCGAAACAGACACAAACGCAAATTCCACAGCCACAATTGCGTACAATCTAGCAGATTCTCTTGGTGCTTTAAATCATCAAGAATCAAGAATAAGAGCAGCACAATTAGCAGTTATTGGACTTGCAAACGACGGAAAAAAACAAGCATCTTTACAATTTAGACCAGACTTGATAGGTCCAGAAACTAGAAGAAAACTCTGTGCATATGGAAAAGGAATAAATTTCGGAGCAGGAGAAGGCACACTGGACAGCGTAGCATTATTAAGAGGATTTTCTGAAACTGACAGACCTTTAGAATATTTAGAATCAAATAGTCCAATAAATGAGCTAGTAGAAAAAAGACAAACAGAAATAAATTTCATAGACCACAGTTCAAGAGTTAGAGGTTCTGCAGGTTTACTATTCTATTTATTTCCTTGTTCAACTCCAGAAGAACAAAAACGTTCTTTGGCAATCGCGAATGAATATCTAAACACTCAAATGGAAGAAAACCTTGAATGGTATACTCATGTAGCCCTATTCAAAACACCAAAAGGAGTATGGAGAGTTGGTGGAAGAAATGGAGCTAAAAGGCCTCCAATAAGAACAGTTTTAGAAAAATTAGCACAAAACTACGGAAGTCCAGAAGTAGTCGGAAGAGGAACAGCAAGCAGATTTGAAATAAGCCAAGACGTAGATCAAGAATCCTTCTGGGCCAGACTACAAGTTGCTTACAGCGAAGCTATAGTTTCTTAAAAACTATTATAAACCTGTCTGAACTATTTAATACATGAGAGATAATCCTTTGTCGCTAGTTTATGCTTCTATAGTAATTATTCTCTGGGGAACAGTAGCTGCGGTTTCTAAACTAATGCTGAATAATATTTCAAACTATCAACTAATGTTTTATGTAGCATTATTTTCAACCACCACAACATTTTTTATCTTGCTATTGGCTAGACAAAAAAATACTTTGAAAGAGATAAAGAAAAATTTTGGAAAACTCTTTATCTTGGGAATATTAGGCATGGGAATATACCAGTTCTTCTACTTTACAGCAATAAGCAAGGCACCAGTAGCACAAGTTAATGTCTTAAACTATATGTGGCCCATTTTTATCTTAATTTTTTCTATATTTCTACTAAAAGATAAATTCTCAAGAAAAACTCTTATCGCATTTCTTTTAGGGATATTTGGAGCATATTTGGTTATAACAAAGGGCACACTTTTAGTATTTGATAGTCAATACATTTTAGGATATGTTTTTGCCTTAATTGCCGCATTAAGCTGGGCATTATTCTCGATTCTAAACAAAAAAATAAAACTCTCTCCAATAAAAAGCATGTTCTTCTATAATCTTATAGGGTTATTATTTATGGTTGCTATAATGGCAATAACTAATTCTTCATTTAATATTCCCTTTAAAGAATTGCTTGGAGTTGCTTACATAGGGGTCATCCCTACAGGAATTGGATTTCTATTATGGATTAAATCCTTACAATTAGGAAAACCTGCAATAATATCAAATCTTTCACACCTCACCCCATTTATCTCACTGGTTTTCATCTGGTTAATAGCAAAAGAACAAATATTAATAAGTGAAATAATTGGGTTAATTATTATTGTTTCTGGTATACTTTTACAACTTAAAAAATAAATTCTACCTTCTAAACTCTACTTCAATCTTCCCTTTCTTATCTTCGGGCAAATCAACAATAGCATACTTCCCCTCTCCAGTATCTCCTGGATTTACAATAATACTTTTTCCTATTTTCTTAACTCCTTGATATTCATGCATATGACCGCATAATACAAGTTTTGGTTTAAACTTTAATATTGCTTCTCTAAACCCCCTTATCCCAGCACTCTTTCCATCCATCATATTCCCCTTACTTTTTATTATATCAAAAACACCTCTAGGCGGATAATGTAAAACAAATATTTTCTCTCCTTTTGCTTTCTTACACATCTTAAACATGAAATCTCTGCTTCTCTTTATTCTTGCTTTCCTTTTTTCAACCATTTCAGGCCCATCATTAGTAACAAATTCTTTATCTTCAACATATGAATGAATATCCATATATCCCCCAAATCCAATCCAGCTAATTCCATTCCACTTCCGTGTTTTATAATTTACATCAATAAAATTCTTTAAGCTTTTAAGAAACCTCCTATTTTTTTTGCTTTCTTGCAAGGTATATTGTCTTCTTGTCTTGCTTACAAAAGGATAATCATACCATCCGTCATCCCCATTTCCAAAAACAAATATAACTGGCTTCCCAAGTTCATTCATAAAATTCAAGATATTTCTTGCAACATCATCATCTTTCTTCAAAAATCTTTTAAGTTTCGCTCTTCCGAAAAACTCTTCAGGACTTACCGGTTCTGTTGCTAATTTTACACATTTAAAGCAATATTTTACATAAGGTTGCCATTCATCTATCCCCGTATAATCTCCAACACCAACCACAGCATCAAACTCTTCACTTTCAATCTTCTTCCTAGTCTTCTCACTTAATTTACCCTGAAAATCTCCAACAACTAATAGTTTCATTTTAAAATATATTAGATACCTTTTAAAAATATATCAAAGCCTAATCCTCCCTTGTAAATCCAAACTTTTCCAAATATCTTGCACCACTAATTTCTTCTATGGTGCCCAAAAATACTTCCACCTCTAATCTATGTTGATAAGGCAAACCTTCTTGTAACAAAATACTATCAGGAGAGTCCATAACATGAAACAATAATGCTCTTTGTTCTAAATGATTTCTTCTTAAATCTTCTTCTCTCTCTTGATGTGTCGGATTATGTCCCACCCTCTGTCCAAGAAAATACTCCCAATCTCTCCTCCAATTAGCTCTAACATGTTCATTATAATTTATTTGGTCTTTTGGAACAAAACATTGAGCCAAAACATCAAGTTCCCTAACACTCATTTCATGCAAAACTTCCAATTTCCACAAATCACTCCTATTACCAACTAATCTTCTTTCGTCATCACCCAAACCTCTTCCTTCAACATAGCTAGAATTGTCCATTGTCACATTCATATTTATTCAAACAGATGTATTTCCAATTATTTAAACTTTTTCAGACTTAAGGAGTCAATCTATCTCTATCTCTTGGGAACATTGTAGCTTCTTTCACATTATCAAGTCCGCATATAATTTGTGTCAATCTTTCAAGACCTATACTCCAACCAGAATGGAAGGGTGCACCATATCTAAAAGAGTCTACATAATCTTTAAAATTCTTAGGATTCAATCCTTTAGCTTTCAATCTTTCAATCAATAATTCTGGAATATGAATTCTCTGCCCTCCAGAACATATTTCAACTCCCCCATAAAGAGCATCAAATCCTTCGCTCTGTTTGGCATCTTTCTTTCCATCTTTAGGCATTATATAAAATGGTTTTATTGAACTTGGCCATGAATGAGTAAATACTATATCTCCCTTATATAATTCACACAGCTTTCTTTCTTCTTCCGGGCTAAAGTCTTCTCCTATTTTTCCTCCAACTTTCTTCAATGCTTCTTCATAACTTAAATAAATTCCCCTGGGAACTTTTAACTTAACCCCTAACAAATCCAATTCAGTCCTACATCTTTCAATAACCTGCTCAACAACATACACTATGACATCTTCTAGATACTTCATTATTTGCATTTGATTTGTAAATGCCATTTCAATATCCATCTGTCTTATTTCATTAATATGTCTTGTAGTATTATGTTTTTCAGCTCTCCAAACAGGGGTTATCATGAAAGTCTTTTCCATACTGCAAGCCAACATTTGTTTATACAATTGCGGAGATTGTGCCAAATATGCTTTCTTTTCAAAATACTTAACTTCAAATAAATCTGTTCCTCCTTCACTTGCCTGCCCTATTACGCAAGGAGGTTGCATTTCAATAAATCCTCTCTTGTAAAAATACTCTCTAAATGAATTTGAAATAACGTTTTGTATTTTGAATATTGCTCTTGTCTTGCTTCTATGAAAATCTAAAAACCTATAATCTAATCTTTTAGGCATCTCAGTTTTCGAAAAATCTGTTGTGTCAATAGGTAATATCTCTTCCGCTTTAGAGACTATCTCAATAGTTTCAGGATTTATTTCTCTCCCTCCAGAAGCCTTATCACTTTTCTTCACTTTTCCAGAAATAATAACTACACTTTCTCTGTTTATTCCCTTCATATTCTCAAATACCTTGTCGCTTGTCTCTCCCTTAAATCCTGTAACTTGTATATCTCCGCTTACATCTCTCACAACAAGAAATATCAACTTTCCAAGCTCTCTTTTATCATATAACCATCCAGCAATAACTGCTTTCTTACCATCATCTTTAACACCTATTTCATTAATTGCCTTTCTATCTTTCAATATCTTAGTTATCTCTTCATGACTCATATCAACTAAAGAAAAACACCATTTTTAATCTTTGTTATTGTAGATCAAAACAAACCTTCCTTTCGTTAAAACTTTTTAAGTGTCATTTTTAATCTTTATCATTCAACAATTCTCTCAAAATCTTCTTTTTTCATACTTCCATCTTTAGAAGGATACCAAGTATATGCCTCTCCCTTTTTAACTTCTTCATCAAAAAACCTTCTAGGAAAATTGCCCTCCATAAGAGCTTCCTTATGATTTTCTCTGTAGTAATCAGCAAGAACAAAATCATCCCTGACCGCTTTAACAATTAATCTATTTGCACTATAGAATTCTCTTCTGTCTAATACTTTAGTAAATAATCGCATCATCTGCAATACTCCCTTAATTCTCCCCTAGGATCCTTCCAATCAGAATCAAATTCGACAAAATCTTTTGATAAAGGCATAATATTAACAACATTTCCATTTTCACACTCTATTAGCACATCAATGCACCTATTTTCATCACATATTGCACTAGTCCAGCTATACATTCCATTCAACTCATCCACAACCTTTCCAGTAATGCTTAGATTTCCAATCTTCCCGATCAAAAATCCAAGAATAAATGCTATTACAATTAATATAAGAATTATTACAATTTTCCTTCCGTTTTCCATTTAAATCAGGCACTTATCAACTTTTTAAATATATTTAAGATGTAAATCTTGAATATACAAGAAAAATTATGAAATAATTTTTTGTAGTATTCCCATTGCTTTTCTCTTATCCACATCTTTTCCAAATTTTCCAATTATCAACCCCATATATGCCCCCTCACGTAATCCAGGGCTAGCATTTACAAGCTTTTTGATCTCCATTTCAAGAACACTATCATCAACTTTCTCAACTTTCAAAGCACTTTCTAATCTTTCTCCGTTCACTATCTTAGATAGTACGCCCTTAACATCTCCTTCTTCTATTTTTTTCTCTTCAACAGCTTCAATTATTTTACCAAGCACTGCTTCATTCATTAATTCTTTAACTTCTTCGTAACTCTTTCCAGTTTTAGCAGAAAATTCCTTTCTAAACAATGTAATTATCTTAGCAATTAATTCGGGATTCTTATGTATCTTCATTAATTCAGTAAATTCTTCCACATTTCCATCAATAACTAAATTAAGCAATTCTCCGCGTAAGCCTTCTTTCTCCAATTCATTTTTAATGTCTTGTTTAAGCTTAGGCAATTCTTTCTTCAATCTATTTATTCTCTCTCTGCTAATTTTAAGTAGGGGTAAATCAGTTTCAGGATACATTCTTGCTCTTCCAGGCATCGGACGATTGAATTTAGTGCTCCCATCAGCTAATATTCCTCTTACTTCCCCTTTTATCTTTCCCTCTTCAATATCTTTCTGCTGTCTTTCTATCTCTATATCGCATGTCTTTATCATCATCGCAGGATCTTGAAATCCTTTTATCTCAACTCTATTATGTCCCTTAATATTTATATTAACATCTTGTCTTATAGTTCCAATTCCCCTTTTAACTCTGCATGCTCTTAATATTTCTCCAATTTTAAGCGCACACTCTTTAACCTGCTCTGGATTTTTCATTTCAGGTGCAGTCATTATCTCAATAAGGGGAATTCCCAATCTATCCAATTTCCATATCTTAACATTTTTATCCCCTTCAATTTTATCATCTTCACTTCCATCACTCTCTCCAGGCCTTGCAGAATCTTCTTCAAGCGCAACAGTAGCAATAGGCACTCTTCCAAAACTTGTATCCATCCATCCAGAATGTGCAATAAGCACAGTTCTCTGAAATCCAGATATGTTGCTTCCATCAATTACAGTCTTCCTCATTATTTGTGTATTTTGATATATTTCGCAATTCAGAAGCAAGGCAACTTGCAACGCAATATCTAACGCCCCATCATTTATCAATTTTGGAGGTTCTTCATCCAATTCAATCAAACAATTAGTATCTTTGTAATATTGATAAACAAATGTTTTATCAAGCCCATGTTCATACTCAACTGCCGTATCAACTTCCCCGGTCTCTCCTGCAACTCTATGCAATTTCCTTTTTACAATTAAATCGCATTTATCACTTCTAAGGACACTTGAACAATTACAAAATAACTTTCTGCTATCTATTTGTTGATGTATCTCTAATCCTGCTTTAAATCCTAATTTTAAATAATCCAATTTACTATTTGTGTTATCATCTTTATCCATATATTAAGAATAAGATAAGGATTATTAAAGTTTACTTAGCTTGCGACATTCTCAATCCTTCTTCAATTCTAGAAAGATTAACTGGACTAACTGCAGATGAATCTGCCCCAACATATTTAGCAACATTCTGAAGAAACACCAGATACTGTGGTGTAACAACAAACCTATCAACTTCTGGAGCATAAATATGTCTTCCATGAGCATTATCTCTTAATACTTTTAATCTGATAGTGTTAAACTGAGGATTATCTATTGTAGGAACATTATCAAATTTAACTGTACTAACAAGCCCTTTTCAACCATACCTCTAAATTTCTTAGTCTTTGCATGTTCGCCTTCCTCAACACCTATAACCTGATAACCCATTCTCTTGATTAAATCTTCTCTAAAAGAAGCAATATCTCCTCCAGCAGATGCCTTTAAAGCAGCCCTATCATCGACTCCTTTTCTGAACTGTTTATATCCTTTAAATGCAGAAGCACCAGAAAGAACCTCATCGAGACATACAATTTTCATAGGGGTGCCATCTTCATTTGAATCAAAGAAGTTTCTATACCAAGTAGACATCAGTTCATCTCTATTTCCAAATCTACTAGAATTAGGAAGATAACAAACGTCTTCTAAAGGAAAATTTTGATCAACAATTGACAATATATCTACAAATGGAACCGCTCCAACTACGGGAGCAAATATATAATCTGGAGAATTTTCTCTTACAAGCGTAGCTACCCCTCTAAATCCATCTACAAACTTTTCAAATTCATCTCTACTTTCAAAGTCTTTTCCCATATTAAAAACACAAAATTCCAATATTTAAACCTTTCTATTTGTACCTATTAGAGAGTTACAACATAATAGAAATCTTAGAATTCTTTAACTTCATACTGCAAATCTAAACCTGCAGAAGCTCTAGCAATTCCTTGCTCAATTTCTTCTCTTTGAGATCCACTAAGAATAAAAGCTGCAGGATTATCTCCTCTATATAGTTTATCTTCTACTATTGACTGAATACTATACTTTGCCTTAACATTTCCAAGACTTTTAAAAAGTGAAAGTGCTAAATCTGGATCTCCTCCAGTAACAACTAAATGTAAATAATGCATATTTTCTCCCCTCACACCTGCCCTAAATAATCTCTCTTCTTCACTAACATCAACTACTCTCAACTGTTTCAGCATCTCATTGAATGTTGTTTTTGGAAATTTCTTTGCCATGTAAGTAACTCACAAAAAATTAGCTTTTAAACTTTTGCCTTAAATTTAGAATTACTCAACCAATCTCTCATTCAATTCTCCAGCCATATTCTCAAGCATTTTTTCCTTAACATTTTTCTTCCATCCGTAATGCCCCAAAACAAATCCCAATTTAACAAATGCTGTCTCGGCCAACATATCTTCTAAGAAAATAACTCCTGCATCAATTAACTCTCTTCCATTACTATAAACTAATGGATCTAATCTTCCATTTATAGTCTGAGCAGCGGCACAAACAACAAATCCCTCTTTTATTAATTTTTTAAGTTTGGGAATCCAATTATTTTTTGCTTCACCAACAGGCAAATGCCCTAAACCGCTAACTTCGACGACAATTCCTTTATACTTAAGGGCATAAAAATCAAGAATTGATGAATCCTGCCCGGGATAAAATTTCACAAGTGCAACCTTATCTGTATGATCTTTATCCAATTCCGTCTTCTTAGTACTTTTTTTCTTATAAGCTTTAAGAAATTCTATCTTATCTGGATAAACTCTCGCAATTGGTTCTGTATTTACTGGTTTAAATGCGTCTCTTCTGCTTGAATGCATTTTCCTAACTTTACTTCCAAGCAAAGCATAACAATAATCATCATTTGTAGTTGCATGTCCCACAAGCATTACCTCTGCACAGTCAGACAAAGCCATTTGCACAGCACATTCAATATTCAAATGTGCGTCACTACTTGCCCTATCAATACTTCTCTGGCTATATGTTAATACAACGGGCTTATTTATATTTTTCAAAAAGAAGCCTAGTGCAGCAGAAGTATAACCTATAAAATCAGTTCCATGTGTAACAATAACTCCTTCAATTTCATCATCGTCCAACAATTCTTCAACAGATTCAGCAATCCTTAGCCAATGTTCCCATGTCATACTTTCAGATGCCGTCATAAATGGAACTTTAATTTTTACAACGTTGGCTTTCTCAGATATTTCTGGATAAAATTGCATAAACTCTTTTGCATCTGTCAACCAATGCACTCCCCCAGTTTTTGAATCAAACTTTGCAGCAATAGTTCCTCCAGTAATAACCAATCCTATATTTTTCAATCCCTTTTTCTTTTCACTCTTGACCTCTATTTCTTTCTCTTCTTCTTTATCTTCTTTCTTGTACTTTTCAAGCACTCTTCCCGCAAGAATATTTTCTTTAACAATTCCTATATTGTATCCAGAATCCAATTTCAAAAGCACAATACTGCCATCACTACTTTCCAAAAAAGTTCCATCAATTTCTTCTTTAGCTAATTTAAGCCTTACTTTATCTCCTGCATTAAACCTCTCAAGTTCCATAATTACCAAAGAAATAGGGGATATAAAAATCTGTCTAAACAGATATTTTAGCATGCCATTTTTCTCAATAAGTTTCCTATTTAAAAAATAATAACTCTATAATATCTAACAGCCACACTGGCAGTATCGCTAATTGTCTTTGGAGGACCGTTATCAACCCAAGCTAAATAACCTCCAGTTCCAGCAAGGTAAGGTATAGCACTAAACCAATCAAGTCCATTATTAGAATATTGAATATAATACTTATGCCCCGTTAATGAAGCAAATCTCAATAAATAATGATTATCTACTGTTCTTGTTACACTTACACCAGACAATACACTTCCAATAGGATTAGGTTCTGGAACTTTAGAGACTGCCTTAGCTGAAAATGTCGTTGCCGTAGGTTTCAGAGAATTAGGAGGTACATAATATTCTATAGTAAGAGTTTTAGTTTGTCCAGATGACAATGGATAATTGTATATAACATAAGGCTCGGGCCCATTAGGATAATCAGTTCCACTAACAAAACCTAAGGCATTCGTTACAACAACCCCATTCGGAACATTCCCTATAGATACCTGCACTGCCCAAAAAGTATTTGATGTTGGATTGACAATCTCAATACGTTGTTCATACCATCCAGTTTCTGCTCGAGGAACACTATTCGTATTTAATGTATCAAGAATTCTAACTCCTGGACCGCCAAAATCACATGATTGTGTCAATACCGGATTTCCTCCAATACATCCGGCAGGTGTTGAAGTAGCCACACTACAGGACATAGTATTACTTAGAGTACATTGACCACAATTATATGTAAATGAAGTGCATATACTTTCCGTTTTCACACACCATACTACATTTCTATACGGTGGCCAGCTTGAAACTGAACCGATTACAAGATCAGTCGCTAAAGAGGGTCTCCAACTATTATAGGCAGTATATGAATCAGCAGTCCAAGTATGATTATGTGTATCTGCTCCACCTATGCCTCCATAACTAACTGCTCCTTTGGGTACTCTTCCATCCAAATCCGTAAATCTCGTCCATCCTGTAGGGCAAGCAGTATTGAACATAACAAGCGCAGTCGAACCTCCTACAAAGTTTAAACCAGCATCAAACATCTCTTGAAAAGTTCTCTCAGTTCCCCTATCATTAACTATCAATTCATCTGCTGAATGACCAAAGCTAACAGCATCTCCAGGAAGTCTATTAAAATTATTATTGAAAGCATGAACAACCATTAAACCTCCAAATAAAACAACTAATACTAAAAGAAACACAAATGCTTTTTTACCAAAATTTAATTTTATTTTCATTATGTTTTTTTACACCATACTACATTTATGTAAGGTGGCCAGCTTGAAGAATGATCAATTGCAAAATCACTACCAACTGCAGGTCTCCAACTACTATCTAAATTATAAATGGTAGCAGACCAAGTATGATTATGTGTATCTGCTCCACCTATGCCTCCATAACTAACTGCTCCTTTGGGTACTCTTCCATCCAAATCCGTAAATCTCGTCCATCCTGTAGGGCAAGCAGTATCGAACATGATTATCGAGCCAGAAGGTAACTCGCCCCCTTCAGCCGAACCTCCGAAAAATGACTGAACACTAACTTCCTGCCCAGAACTTAATTTCACTAAAACTTCTGTAGCAGAGATTCCTAAAACATCTCTTGCATGAGCAACAGTTCCGTCAAAATTACCATTATAAGCTTGAACAAAAATCAACATTCCAAAAAATAATACAACTCCGATTATCAAAAACAACCTCTTTCCTATTTCAAACTCAAATTTTATTTTTTTCATGTTTTTTTACACCAAACTACATTTAGATAAGGTGGCCAGCTTGAAGAAGGATCAATTGTAAGAGGATTATATATGACGGGAGAACCTCCTTTGTCCACGGCATAATATGTAGCAGACCAAGTATGAGTATGTGTATCAGCTCCGTCTATAGCTCCTGGTGCATTTGCTCCAGTTCCTGCAGAATCAACTCCTCTTGGAACTTTTCCGTCTAATTCTGCAAATCTTGTCCATCCATCTGGACAAGCCCCTCCAAACGCTAATATGCCTCCACTAGGAACTCCGTTTGGATAGAATCCTGATTGGGGCTGAGAACCTAAAATATCTTGAACAGTCCTTAAATTTGCTCCATCTTTAACAGCTATCTCATCTGCTGAATGTCCAAAAATTCTCGGCGTTGAAGTTCCAATAGCAAAAACCCCTCCAACCAATGCAATTACAAAAATTAAAGAAACAATTCCTATAAAATATTTCTTCTCAATACACACCTCAATTTTCATTCTATCTAATATTAAAAGAACTATTTAAACATTAATACTGCTTTGCAACATAAATAATTTCATGTGCTTTCTTCCCACATATCGCACAATTTCCGCTTACCTTCTCCTTCTCCAACTTTGTACCTCTAACCGTCGCTCCAATTATCTCTTTTTCTATCTTCATAGCACAATTCTCTCCGTCTTTATCAACAGAACAAAATGCACATCTAGCAATACTTCCGCTTTCAACTGCTTTCTTCATTTCATTAATACTTTTCACATCCTTTATCCTTCCATCAAATAAGCTATCTGCTTGTTTTATCAAATTATTTGTAAATTCCTCAGAAACTTTTTCAAGATATTTACTTAAATCTTTTTCATTTATAATCTCTTTTTTATTTGTGTCCCTTCTAAATACTGTCAATTTCTTTCCTTCAATATCTTTCAAACCTATGTCTATTCTGACTGGAACACCTTTCATTTCCCAATAATTAAATTTCTCCCCAGCACTCTTTTCACTTTTATCAATCAAAGTTAAATAATTATTTTCAATCAGCCTATTTACATCTCCGCACTTTTTCAAAACTTTTTTATCATCCTGCACTGGAACAACTACAACTTGTACAGGTGCAATTCCCCAAGGGAATCTTAATCCTTTATCATCTCCATGAACTATTACAACTGATGCAAATATCCTTGAAACTGCAGGTCCATAACAAGTTATCCAAACATATTTATCTTTTCCATCTTTATCTCTAAACTTAACATCGAACGCTTTAGAAAAATCTTGTTTCAATAAATGAGTAGATGGCTGTTGAACAACTTTTCCATCAGGATTTAATACATCGGCGGCAAAAGTCCTATGTGCTCCAGCAAACCTGTCCCATGATGGCCTCTCAAAAAAAATAAAAGGCAATCCAAAAACATCATGCATTACTTCTTTTGTAGTATCCATATCCTCATGCACCTGTTTCATTGCATTCTCTTCCGTTGCATGAGCACAATGCGCCTCTATCCAATGAAATTCTCTGCTTCTTAAAAATGGTCTTGTCGCCTTAGTTTCATATCTAAACACGTTCGCTCTTTGATACGTTTTAAATGGTAAATCTTTATAACTCCTTATCCATAAATTAAACATTTGATAAAATGCTGTTTCAGATGTAGGACGCAAAGCTAATCTTTCTTCAAAAACATCATCTCCAGCACCAGTCACCCAAAACACTTCTGGAGTAAACCCTTTTACATGACTCGCTTCTTTTTTCAAATTCCCTTCAGGGATAACTGTTGGATACCAGTAAGGATTATGGCCTTTCCTTCTTAATACTCTCTCAAGATAGTGATACATCTTTTCCATAGAAATTACACTCCAAGGCTGAAATACCAAAAAACCCTTGACATTATATCTTAAATCAGCAAGCTCGGCTTTTTGCACAATCTCACTATACCACTCAGAAAAATTCTCATTTTTCTTAACACTTAATCCTTTCAACTTACCAACATTATCTTTCTCGCCTTTCATTCAACTACCTACTAAATGTAATTATTAAATCTTTTCAATAGGCCCACGAGGAATTGAACCCCGATCCCAAGGTCCGAGGCCTTGTATTCTATCCATTGAACTATGGGCCTACAACTAAACAAAAAACAATACTAATAAAACTATTGATTTAGGCATTAATTCCCAAGCAAAATAGCTGTAATTACGCATATTACAATAATTATTGCGGAGATTACCTGCCTTGCGCTTGGCTTTTCTTTCAAAAATATTACTGCAAATAAAAATATGAGTACCGCAGATAAACTGAATAATAGCGTACTGTAAACAACCCCTATTACCTCATAACTTTTATATAAAATAGCTCTATAAACCACCCAGATCAGCCCGATAAGAAGTATTATCCAGCTTGTTTTTCCATCTAAGTCCTTAAATTTTGGCCTATAAATCAAAGCCACAATAACAAAAATGCTCAAACATCTTATGAAATAAAAAGTAAAAGGAGAATAATACTGCAATAAGGGCTTAGAAAGGTTCAATTCTATTGCAAAAAATAGACTTCCAAGTAAAACAGCAAGCATATATTTATTCCATGTAAAATGATTTTTCTTAATATGCGCAATTACTAAAGTTAATGAGGCAACAACTGCAAGCCCCACAATAATCCAATTTCTCTCATCAGCATAAAAAGAGAAAGCCAAAAGAACGGTAAATAAAGGTTGCATAAGCCATATAGGTTCAAACTCGCTTATAGTTTCCCTTTTCAAAGAATAAAATATGCACAAATTTGCAAGCATCGCAAAAAACACGACAAAAACAAATCTAATTATATTTTCAGCATCTCTCGCCCCATCATATACTCCCCATGTAAAATAAACAAAAAACAAAGAGACTATCACAATCGCAAGAAATTCATAAGTTGTATATGCCCCATAATGCAAATTCTTTTTTCTTAAGGCATATTTCTCAAGATTCATTCCAGTAGCTTCAAGAAAGGAACCAATTATTGGAAGATACATATCATTTCCTCAATACCTTTTCCAAAATTTTTCTAGATAGAGTATAATCTGCCCTCTTTTGCGTTTCCCTCATAACTTGCCCCATCAGAAAGTTAAACGCGTTTTGCTCACCCCTATTATAGTCTTCAACAGCCTTAATATTTTTCTTAACAACTCCATTTATTATCTTCTCCAACTGTTCCGCATCTGTTATTTTCTCAACATCATCTGCTTTGGGCATATAGCTTTTTGGATGCCAACTGTTCAATATCTCTTTTCCTTTAAGAGGAGTTATCTTTCCTTTATGGACTAAACTTAATAATTCCGCAAAATGTTCAACTTCTATTTTAACCTCGTGCAATTTCTTCTTATTATAGTTCAAGAACCTCATTAGTTCAATAGTAATCCAGTGTAATGCTTCTGCAGGATTAACTTTTTCAACAACTTTTTCAAAAAATTCAACAATGTCTATATTCTTAGCAAGAACTTCAGCATTTTTCTTATCAATCTTATGCTTTTTAATTAACTTTTCCAGTTTAACATCTGGACTTTCAGGCATACTTTTCTTCAATTCATCAATAAACTTCTTATCTATCATAATATTTAATAAATCAGGGTCTGAAATAAATCTATAATCTTCTGCATCTTCTTTACTTCTCATTAGAATGGTTTTTCCTTTAGCATCATCCCACCTTCTCGTCTCTTTCTTCTTTCCCCCTTCTTCTGCTTGTCTTTCCAATTCATATTCTATTGCTTTTCCAACATTTTCAATACTATTCAAATTCTTTATCTCAACCCTTTCAGTTTTCTTAGGAATACTTACATTCGTATCCACTTTTATTCCGGCGTTTGAATCAACAGCTTTCAAATATGACAATGCGTGCACCAATTTCCAAAGCCAATCCATTACCTCTTCAGCCGTTGAAAAATCAGGAGCAGTAACTATTTCCACAAGAGGTAATCCGCTTCTATTATAATCTACTTCCCCAGTTTCAGGATTCCATGAAGCAGGGTCTTCTTCGAGATGCATACTGCTTATTTTTATCCCCATAAATTTTCCATTTTCTCCAACAGGAACAGCATTTGCTCCAGAAAGAGTATTTTGATATCCCTTAGGCAAATCTGGCCAATTGTAATGCTTTCTTTTCCAAACAAGTTCATTATTTATTTTGCATCCCAACATCAAACCAATTCTAACTGCCTGTTTCAATGCAGTTTCATTAGGCAACATCGGCTTTGCTCCTGGTTGTCCCGTACATATAGGACAAATGTTAATATTACTTTTCAACCCTTTTTCTCTGCTCGCCTTACATCTACAAAATAATTTCTCCTTCGTAACTAGGTATGTATGTATTTCAAGTCCAATCATCCCATTTAATTCTAATTGCTTATTTTCCATAGATTGTTTAACCATATCTTTTATCAGAAATCAATATATAAAAACTATTCTACCACATCCTCTTCCTTGATAATTTTTCTTCCAGAATATAAAGCATTTCTTGAAGCCTTTTCTAATATACTTAAAACATTCTTTTCAATAGCATTATTTATTTTTTTTATAGCTAAATCTCCAATTTTATTGTTAAATTTATTTAATGCTAACTTTTTAATTTCTTTTTTAGAGAACTTTGAATAACTATATTTCTCAGTGTCTTCCTTCAAAGTTCTCTTAGAGATTTTGAAAGGTTTTTTCAATTTTTCAAAATTCTCTTTATTTATCATATTCTTGAAATTAAAATATTTTTTTTAGTATAATTAATGCACCATTTTATCATAAATTCTTCAAAAATGATGCTATTTTCAATTGGAACAATTATAGCTCCCTTACCTAGTGGCTTGGCGTTAGTATTTTTTATTATCCCAGCCATCTTGTTCCTTCCGATAAGAGAATAAGTAAAACTGGTTTTCTTTGAATGATTAAGATTTTTTAATGTATAACTGAATAAAGAAAAACTTTCAAAACCTAACCTTTTAGATAAGCTTATTTTGTGAATTAAACTCTGTCCTTCAATTATTATTCCTTGTCTGGCAAAAAAAGAAGCATCAAATAAGTCAGAAATATTAATAGACTCTATATGCACCTTCTTTACTTTAATTTTTAAAATATTTTTAAATTCATGTGATAATTGCATCCTCTTCTCTAAGCTCTCATTATTAAATATTAAAGCAATATCTGTATCTTCTGGTTCAATTTTTCCTTTCACACCTGAACCGAAAATAACTATATCGAAAACATTATGCTTCTTAGCAAATGCTTTAGATTTTAATATTAAGAAGTCCAAATAATTCTCTGGCATCTTTTTTAAGCACCTCGCAAGCTTCTTTAGTTAATCTTTCTCTGTAACTTTTTTGATAAAATTCGAAATCACTATCAATTTTTTTGTATAAATCTGGATAATCTCTTTCTAATATTCTAAATCTATCTGTATGACTTCTCGGAATAACACCTTTTTTCAAGTAAATATAATAATCAAGCAAACTAGCAAAACTTTTGAAATATAAAGTTCCAGAAGTATTGTAGTTTTCTTTCTTCTCGGCTTCTAAAGCTCCTTCATAGTATTCTTTCGCATTCTCTAAAAGTATATCTTCCTCATTCTTATCCATTATATAATATAACAATTAATGCATATTTAAGCTTTTCTGTTATATAACATTTACAGTTATATTATATAACTATTAATGCAAATTACTTACTTTATGTTATAATATATAATCTGTCCAAATTTGCCTAAATATACCTCAATAAAAATCTGCTTATGAAAAAGAATATTCAATGACTACTCTTCCGTCTGCTCCATTACCGCTAGTATCTCCTCTTGCTCCAGTACTTCCCCCCATAGAATAAATAGTTCCTTTCTTTCCGCACTCAGTTGGACATATTGAACCAGCTGATCCAGTTATTTCAGTACCTCCAGCTACTCCAGGCACCCCATCGACAGTATCTCCCGCCACAGCCCCATTTACACTTGTTGAAGTTCCTCCTGTACCTCCAACTAAATTAATATCTCCTCCACTACCCATTCCTCCTTGAGCGGCTACGCCTGTTGCTTGGTTATTACCTCCAAAACCTCCAGTAGCTTTAAATGAAGTCGAACCAAACCAACTCATTCCACCATCAATTCCGTAAACGGGATTTGCTCCATAATTTCCAGCAACTCCTCCCGCACCAACTATAAAATCATAAGTTGTTCCAACAGAAACAGGGGTGATAACTTTCTCAGCATATCCTCCAGAACCCCCTCCATGAGATGCTCCTCCAGCAAATGCGCTATAACTTCCAGATGCCCCGCCACCGGCTCCCCAAACTTTGACTCTTATTTTACTTACTCCAGCAGGAACTTTCCACTGATAAGTTCCAGCAACATCATAGACCAATTGATTTGTAAAAGCCTGGGCGGTTGTCCCACTTTCTGCGCCAGTACTGCTTGTAATTATCTTTCCAGTAGATATCGCAGTACTCAAATTAGTAACTGTACCATCTGGCAAAGTTATCTCAACTTCATCAGCAGAATGTCCGAACACGGCAGGAATTCCTCCTTGTTGGTTAGCATTATACGCCACTCCGATACCTATAACGCTTAATATCAAAAGCACAGAAACAGCAGTAAAAAAATACCTCTTCCTAACATTCACCTCAATCTTCATGCTTTACTAAGAAAAAAGAACTATTTAAATATTGTTTAGCGAATGCCTACAACAAGTTAGAGTATCATAAAAATAAAACAAATTATTAAATCCTACAACAACCTAGCTTCATCATACATGAGATAATTATTTCTTCTTTTTATTTAAAACTAATTTATTTTTATATTTCGCTCTCATTTTATAATAAATTCTCAATCTTCCAAGTCAAAGTGTATTTCCCCACCTATCTTCGCAAATAGATTATAAAATACTGCAAACAATGCTCCTACAACTAATCCAAATATAACAGAAAGAATAAAAATTGCTCCAGCTCCAGCAAGTGCTAAATTAGTTCCGCTCAAGCCAGTTGTTTCTCCCCAGCTAAATGAAACTTCTGGAGCATTAAAAATATAAAAGAAAGCAATTATTCCTAAAATCAATCCAAGTAAAATACCAAAATAAATCCCCAGAACACTTAACTTTCCAATATGAAACTTTCTCACTATTATTGGTTCAACTTCACCCATTTTTGCTCCCAAGCAAAAATTCTCGCTTTGCTAAACTTTCACAAAGTTTATCAACTTCACCCATTTAATATTCAATAAAAACAACTTTATAAATTCTATCTTTAAATAAAATTCCTACTTTACTTCTTCCCTAACTCTTCTAACTATATTCATCAATCCTCTTACTCTTAATCTATCAACAGGAAGTTTTGTATTACTGCCTTGTTTGAAATAACTTCCAACAATTGCTCCATCTGCAACTCTAAGTTGTTCATAAACATTTGATTCATTCACTCCTGCCCCAACAAATAAAGGAAATTCACCTAGATATGTTCTAAACTCTCTTAATTTAGAAATTGGAGTTTCAACCCCTGTCCCTTCCCCAGTTGTTACAATAACATCACATCTCGGCTTTGCTTCCAGAATCATCCACATAACTAATGCCTGGCTGTGTTCCTGTATAAGCATTTCCATTATTCACATTCTTAACATCATTCACATTTCCCTCAAAATTATAATATGAAATCAGCTCGTTATACAAAGCATTTCCAGAATCAAATACAGTTCCAGCTGGACTTAACTGCACTTCTTTTTCTCCCCTAAAAACTTTCTTAAACCAATCACCAATATCACCAAATGAAAACGCAGAAACAGAAGAAATAGACAACATTACTACTAAAAATAATACTATATAAACCGCCCCTTTTCTCATCGATAAAACAGCAAATTTACGTTTAAATAGTTAATTATAATTTTAGAATATTATATTTTATTATTAATTATCTTAATACGCTCTCAATATTAATATTGCTATTTTTCTTAATAGATATATAGAGGTATAATTAATACCATCTTTATGATATTTAACACATAATATTCTATTATAATACCATTATTATGGTAAAATAGAAAGATATAAAAACTCTAATAATCTAAGAAACGTATGGGTATGGAGGGCTATCTTAAGGAAGGAATAATAAATAAAATAGTTGAAACTGAAGTAGGAAGATACATAAATTTCTTTACAGACTCATATAAAGAAAACTTAGAACATTGCAAAGCCAATCTAACTAATTTTCCAAGATGGAGTATCATCTCAGGATATTACGCAATGCATGATATTACTAAACTACTTTTAGCAAGGAAGTTCAGCATAAAAGTAGATGCAAAAGTTCATAAAACAGTAATAAAGATAATGGAAGAAATAACTAAAGATAAAGAACTATTGCGCCTTTTAGAGGTTGGATTTGAAGAATTTAAGCAAATGGCTTCGGACTTATTTGAAGCAAGAGAGGAAAGGCAAAAAGCTCAATATTACACAGGCACAGAATTTATGAAAGAAAAATACAAAGAAAGAGCAAAAACCTTTCTAAACAATACGGTTGAACCATATCTAAATAAAATAAAAAAGCTTATAGAAAATGAAATCTAATACATTTGACAAAAACATTGTGAAAGTACTATCATTCCTATTAATTAGTCCTGGCTCTAGATATAAGAGAAAAGAATTAAAAGATAAAACAAAAATGAATAACGTCCCACTTGATAATACCCTAAAGAAACTAAAATCTTTAAAAATAATAGAAGAAAAAAAGAATATTATCAGTTTAAACTTAATTGAAGAAGAGAATAAAGAAATATTTAATATAATCTCAAGAGAATACAAATCATTTAACTTGCCATATAATATATTCAATATCCTTGTCGAAATATCAGAAAAGTTGTCAAAAATAAATGAGATTAACGAAGCTATTTTATTTGGTAGCTATTCCAAGTTAATTTACACAGATAAATCTGATATTGACATAGTAATAATATTTAAAGATAAAATAAAAAAGATGAATATTAAAGAAAAGCAAATTAACAATGAAATAAGAAAAATATCAAAAAAAAGCAATAAAGATATTCAACTTCATTTTTTCTCTGTAAAAGACATAAAAGAAAACAAATCAGACCCACTAATCAAGGACATTTTAAGAAATGGCAAGAAAATACTTTAACAACTCCTAATCTTCTTAACTTTTCAATTAATATTTCCTCTAATCATTTTAAGATACATAAAGAACAAAATAACATTATGCTTCTAGAACGGCGCTTCAGATATTATTCCTGGAGAAGATTCGTCAGGTACAACTGGTTCTTCAGGAGGGCAACCCCATTCAAGCGGAGTAAAGCCATCAGGACAAAAATCTATAGGCGAATCAAGACTATCAAGACTATCAAGCCTATCATCTGTGCACGAAGCATAACATGTAGCCTCATCAGCACTTGTTCTTTCAACACAATCAGTAATGGGCGCAAAATAAGCAACCCTGCAATCATCCTGCTCTTGTTTAGTAGCAAAGTTACCACATGCAGCGAGGGTAATCGCCCCATCTTCAGGATAACAAGCCTGTCTAGCCACACTAAAATCATCAGTACAACTATCTATACACATTTGACGATTACTAGGACTCAATAAAACTCCAGGTTTATAGAACAACAAAACTAATATTATAACAAGCAAAATTCCAATTACCCAGTTTTTCCACGAACCATTACCTCTCTTCATAGAAACTACTGTTATTTTATCTATTTAAATATTATCTTGCAAAACTCTCCACAATCAAACAATAAAATTTAAATACTTGGTTATATCAATCTAACCATGATAGAAGCAGAGGTAAAATTAAAACGCTGGGGAAGATCATTTGGAATAGTTGTGCCTATGGAAAAAGTAAGAGAAGCAGGACTAAAAGAGAATGAATTGCTTAATATGTCTCTAGCAAGAAAAAATAATCCATTTCTAGATAACTTTGGGATACTTAAAAGAAAAAATAGAAAGAATACAAAACAGTTACTAAAAGAAATTAGAAAAGAAGGATGGGATGAATAACAGATATTTCTTCGACAGCTATGCATTATTTGAGATAGCATATGGTAATGAAAAGTATATGCCCTATGCGATGACTGGAGGAGTTACCTCTGTATTTAACATAGCTGAACTAAATTATGGATTAAAAAAAGAGAAAACAAAGGACGAAGCGGATAAAATAACTGATGAATTCAAGACAAATACAGTAAAAGTCACTTGGGAAAGCATAAAAAAGGCTATGGATTTAAAGACAAAACATAGAAATCTTTCAATACCTGATGCAATTGGGTACGTAACTGCTAAAAGTCTAGGTATAAAGTTTCTAACTGGAGATGAAGATTTCAAAGACTTTGAAAATGTGGAATTTGTTAAAAAGTAGTCAATAGTTTTGCGAAGCAAAACTCTCAGCAACCAAAATAGGAAAAACAATCGTCGCATCTGCAAATACCTTAACAGATTCTGCATTAGGCAATATCTTACCCCAACTAATTGCCTCTTCAGGCAATGCTCCAGCATCACTCCCGTCATATTCCTGTGCAGTATTAATATACACAGCATAATCTAATCCGTTTCTTAACATATTTGCATTAAGGATAGCGTGTTTCACAACTCCTGCTCCAAGAATTATCGCTCCGCTCTTCTTCAATCCAATTGTTGAATCATTTAATCTTCTTATATCTTCAACTATATCTATCTTAAAATCGCTGTGTTTGAACTGTGAAAAATATATATTGTCTCCAAGTGCTCCATCTTGCAATGCTGGACAATATATAGGAATTTTATTCTTCCACGCCCAATAACATATACTCTCTTCATTATTTATCTTCTCTCCAAGTTTCCATATCAAATCACTTGCACATATTATCTTCCCAGTTTTCTTCTGTTCAGAATAAATTTCATCCAACACAGAAGACATAAACTTTTCAAATTTTACATATAATTCATTTCCAGCAAATATATTTCCTATTCTATTTATCCCTTTTTCACGCAACTCCTTTCCATTTGCTCTAAAGTCACCCAATTTAAAATCACCTAAACATTTTATTATATCCTCTTCAATTCCTCCAGCAGTTGTGACAAGCACATTTACCTTTTTATGTTCAACAAGCCATCTTATCACTTCTCTCAATCCGCTACTTACCATATTTGAAGTATATCCTAGAAATATTGTTGCTTTATCAGAAATCATTTTATTTGTTATCTCTATTGCTCTAGAAAGATGAGATGCTTGAAAGCCACAATTTTTGTAACTCTCAACTATTTTTTTATAATCTATCCCATCATTAAAATCGTATCCTCTAATACTCTCTCCAGATACCTCTTCGCTCTTTCTAAGCAAATTCTTCCTTGCTACTTCTTCATTATTCATATAAAAACAACAAAAAATGCCCTTATAAAGCTTAACAATTACCGAACATAAACCTATTTAACCTATATTTAATATAAATTGGGATGAAAAAAGAGACTGCACTTGCACTGATAATTTCATGCACCATCATCGCCCTTACCATAATAGGCGTATTAATAATAAAAAATGTTCAACTAAGTCCCCAATCTGTTCAACCCATATGTAATACCCTGAAATTCTCAAGCCCCTCAGCAATAAATCTTGTCTTCTTTGCTGAAAAAGAAAAAGCAGAAAAATACTCCGAAGCTTTATTTGATATTTATCCATTAAATAAGAATAAGGATTCATTCAATATATATTACATAACTGACAACATTGAATGCGAGCTATACAAAAATGCCGCATTATTCTGCCATTCAAGAGAATTGATAAAAAAAGCTGCTACCTGCCCAAATGATTATATATTTGTCTTAAAAAGTCATGCATCATCTATAAGAAGTTCTTCCTATCTAAATGTATTAAGCATAAACACAAATCATCCTTTATCAGTCATAGCCCATGAATTCGGACACGCATTTGCAAATCTTGCAGAAGAATACACTCCTGCCAAGCTCCCTTCAGGTGTTAAGAACTGCGTCGAATCATGCCCTGAATTTAATGGATTAGACGAGGGTTGCTTTCAAGGATGTTCTACAAACAATTACTATCGTTCTATAGATTCTGGAATAATGCGCTCCCTCCATTCACCTAAATTCGGAAAATTCAATGAAATCCTAATAGAAAATAGAATATCAAAAGACAAGCAACAAATAACCGGTCTTGCCATCTCAACAGAACCTCAATGCGAAAATCAATTTTTCCATGTAATAAAGGGTTCATATTCCAAGCCGGCTGGAATAACTATCAAGGAAAAAACAGTTGAGCAGGGATGCATAGGAACCAACGGCGGTCAACAATTCACATATAAAATAAAAGACTCCTCAAATAACTATATTTCTTCTGATTCATTTAATCCTGAATTGATTTTCACAGATGCGCAGACAGAAGGTCAGGCCCTTTTATCTGGAGAAACAGACAATTATGAAGGGGAATTCTACTTGAAAGTGCAAAATATGCCTGATTCAAATTATCTTGAAATATTCGACAACGAAAATAAATTAATAAAACAAACATCATTAAAACCAATAAGAGATGATAGACCATGCAAAATATAAATAAAAAAGCATTAAGCAACATAATCGCAGTAGTTTTAGTAATAACAATCGCAGTTTCTTCTGTAGCCATTCTCTCAAACTACATTTTAGAATTAACTCGCTCTCCTCAACTATCTCCAGACGATTCCTGCCTTAATTTTCAAGTAAATCCCCCAATTACCATACTAAGTTCTTGTTTTAATAAGGACACAAATGATATTCAAGTAAGTTTGAGGCGTTCTCAAAATTCTCCCTCAGTAGAATCAATAAACTTCCACTTTCAATTTGAAGATGGCGCTCTAACTTCATATCAAGCAGGCGGAGAAAAATGCGTCTTTTGTACAATACTCAGCAGAGGAACAAGTAAAACATATTTCTTCGCAGTTTCAGAAATGCCCTCGCTTCCAGAATCAGTCGAAATCAATACACTATCTTGCTCTCTAGAAAAGAGGAGAATAGTTAATTGTTAACTTCCACCAAACCTTCAATCTTTTTTAAAGTTGAATGGGTCGGAGAGGCCTTAGCTTCCTCCGAATCGTCTTTTTCTTTTAGAATAATCCTCAATCGCTTTTTTCAAATCTTCTGCTGAAAAATCAGGGAAATATTTATCGGTAAAGTACAGTTCTGCATAAACACTTTGGAAAGGCATAAACCCGCTCACCCTTCTCTCTCCACTTGTTCTTATTATAAAATCAACATCTGGAATTCCTACAGTATAAAGTTCATTAAGAATGTCTTCCTCACTTATTTTTTTCTTGCCTTTCTTTACCAATTCATTTACAGCTTTCACAAGCTCTTCTCTTCCACCATAATCTAAACATACAAGCAAAGTTATTCCAGTATTTTGTTCACTTCTTTTTTCAGCATCAATAATAGCTTTCAAAAGATTCTTGGGCAGTCTATCCTTCCTCCCAATATGTCTTATCTTTATGTTATTTGTCTGTGTATCTTCAATCAATTCATTTAAAGCACTACGCACAAGTCCAAATATAGCTTCTATCTCTTGTTTGCTTCTTTTCCAATTTTCCGTAGAAAATCCCCACACGCTTAAATATCTAACGCCAAGTTTATCTGCTTCTTTTACTAAGGATTTTATATTAGTCAAACTAGCAGATTTATAATGTCCTATCTCAGAGCTCATTCCTTTTTCTTTCGCCCATCTTCTATTTCCATCGGGTATTATGGCAACATGCACAGGTACATTCTTACTTTTCAAATTCAATAAATACTTTCCAAGATTTAAAAAATTCCTCGCTTGCTCCTTAAAAAAATTCTCCTTTCTTAATATCTCAAATCCTTCATAATCTTTTATTGAATTTCTCCAATTATATCTTAAACTTTCAACTTTAGAAAATCCTGGACTAGAATTTATCCATTTCAATAACTCTCCCAGTTTATTCTTTTCTCCTTGTGCAATGAGATAAACACTCCCATCATCTTTGTTTGCGACAAAACCTTTTATTTCATTTTTAGATGCAAACCTTTTTGTCATCTCTCTAAAAGCAAGACCTTGCACCCTTCCGTGAATCTCAATTTCAAGTTCTCTCACTGACGCCAATTTCATTCTCAAGCTCCTCCTTAAACTTATTTAAATCCTCTGTCTTTATTCTTGCACCAACGGCGTCGTTATGCCCTCCGCCAGTACCTTCAATTCTTTTAAAAGCTTTCTCAAGAATTTTCTTCACATTCTTACCTCTTAAAGAAATATTTGTTATTCCCCCTTTAACGAAGGCTACTGCAACATATAAATTTCTATATCTATAACTCAATTCGTTTGCTATTTCTGCGCTTATACTTGTATCTCCCCCATATTCAAAAAATAATAATCTTCCCGAAATGCATTCCTGTGCTTTTTCAATTAAAGACTCATATTTTTTCTTTAAATCTTTATATTTCTTCCTAAAGTCTATATTTCCTGCAACCTCTTCCAAGACTTCCTGGGGAATTTTACAATTTATTAAGAACTTCTGCATTCTTACAACGTTAGTTATACTATCTTTCAAGCCAAAGTTAAGTGCCTGAGCCACTTTGCCTAATTCGGTTTTATAATATACATCAAATGGCTCTTTAACATTTTTTGTCCATAATTCTTTATTTTTTTTAGCAAACTCTTCTGCGAAGTCAGGTAAATAATGATCTGCTACGCAACCGATCACAGCAAGCCATAAATCTTCTTTCTTGCCCATTATAGAATAACACAAATAAGTTACTGGTTTATCTCCCTTGTAAGAAAAAAAGTTTGTAAACTCTTTTGAATAATCCTCTGACTTCACATCATGGTGGTCTATCCACACTAAAGGCAATCCCATTTTGCTTATCTCTTCAACAAATTCCCTAGTCAATTCTGGCTTATCCAAAACAAAAACATAATCTGCTCCCAATTCTTCAGTTCTTCTAGCATAGCCCTTATCTAGCCCAGGATAACTCCTTATGACAACCCCCTTACCTCTTCCCAGTGCTCTCCTCAAAATAAGAAAACTACACAGTCCATCTGCATCATTATCATAATAAAAAACAGGATTCTGTGCTTTTTCAAGATGTTCTCTTATCTCTTCAATCTGTTTAGCATTTAACATCTACTAAAGCGCCGAAAATGCTATAAAAACATTGTGAATTTATATTCATCCCAGAATAGAATCTATTTCTTTGTCAGACCATCCCTTGCTCTTAAACTCTCCCCTTATTTCCCACAGACTATATCCTTTCACAAGTGCATCTCTTGCTATATTTTTTGCTTTTCTCATAAGCTCAGTGTCACTCATCCTTCCAGTTTTATATTCATTCTCCACTTTAACATTACTTACCAAGGGTTTTGCCTTAATTCTAACTATCCATATCATCAACACAACAAGAACAATTGCTACAAGTGCTATTAATACCCATATCATTATTGTCCCATAGTCCTCAAACCCTCCGACTCCCGCATTTATAGGTTCAGTCTTAGTTGATATTGCAAATAAAGATAAGCCAGGTAGCGTTGCTTTGTAATATGAATACTGCCCTTCACTATACATAAATTCTGTATCCATTTCACTCCATCCTTCTCCCTCATTGCTTGAAGTATATCTAAACAAGGCTATCTCTTTATTATCTGCGACTATATCATCAATCCATGAATTCTCAACCTTGAATTCAACTTCTCCCGCAGATATTTCCTCATCTCCAACGCTATGTGTAACTTCAAAGTAAGCATAAGCCTCCTTGTCAAGTCTCACGTTAACATTTGGATTTTCAACACTTCTCAAATTGACGAATACATTTTCCTTATTACTCTTAAACGTTAATCCAAGACTTGCAACACTTAAAGCATCTTCATTGAAATTGACAACATTGTTCTGTCCTGCTCTTGTATTACTTAATACTACACTACTTGAAGCTCCCCTTCCAGTGTTTCTTCCTCTGTTGTTGTGTGAACTTCCTCCGCTTCCCCCACTTCCTCCCCCATTATTGCCTCCATTGTTTCCTCCGTTATTGTTTCC
>ERZ1292623.437-Hain-H51-01um-R1-437-length-45308-cov-8_pt1 | contig 45308 bp, 68 predicted proteins | sample MGYA00564398_ERZ1292623 | MGnify/ENA primary metagenome ERZ1292623 (study PRJEB36523, sample SAMEA6512633) | groundwater metagenome | collected 2019-01-07 | study: AquaDiva: Metagenomics assemblies of 32 groundwater samples
CTTAAAGTCTTAGAAATCAAAATCTTAAAAAGGAAGTAATTATGCAACACAGCAGGTGCAAAATCCTTGTCCGATTTTTTTGTAGTCAAAGACAGCCTTGTAGGCTTTGATGGCTTCTTTCTCAAGTTTCTTAATGTTATAATGAATGGTCGTCGCCGGTTGGCCTAGTTTTTTCGCAATGCGAGCGATCTGCGGCGTCGCATAACCTTGATGAAACAGCTCAACAATTTTAGGGGTAATATCCTTCATAATATGGTATAATCTACGGTTATTTATATATTTAATGCATATTATTTGAATATTATACAATAATATATATTAAGGTTGAGCTCTCACTCAATACATAGGTGTACAGAAACCACAAGGAGGATTCAACATGACAACTGAAACTGCGCAACCACGCGCTGAGGGCCTTTACTTCAAGCAGTCCGAGCTCTAACGTTTTCTGGGTGACTTCTGAGATCATTCCAAGAGTTCAAAACACGAATCGATTCTTGGATTTGTCTAAAGAGCTTATTAGTACCCTTTGCCCTTATGTTGACGTTTCGCATGAATTTCAAGATGCTAGAGTAGATCTCAAGAGAGTAGCAAAAATCGTTCAAGAGGAAAAAGAAAGAGCGGGTTGTCCTGTTCTGTTCATAACACCTGAGCAAGAGTTGTACCAAGATATCTTAAAAGGCGAAGAAGTAGTTCCAGTAGACATTTCCAGAGTGGCAAATGTGATAGAGTGGAAAACAAAAGGTCATCGAAAGCATTTCCCACTGTTAAGTTCGAAACAGCAAGAGGCTTACAAGATATTCTTAGATAGCGTTGCTTTCACAGGAAGGTCAATAGAAGAAGTAAAGAGCGCATACGGTCTCGATGTTGCTGTTTTAGAGCTCATGGGGAGGCATGCTCCAAAAAAATTGGGTAAATTAGGCCTTCGATCCAGAAGCGCAAGGGATGTATCTGGCTTTGATGCTGTCTGGCACCTAGACGATTTTGTCCAGCCGATTCGTGCAAACAATAGAGATGTATCGGCATCTGAATTTCTAGAGACGATGTACCGATCGCTGTACAACAGAGATATGGATGAATTTTTAGGAGGATTCAAAAGGCAAGGCATAAAAACAGAACAAACTTCACCAAACCTGTTTTTAGAGATGGCCCGTCCTAATTCATACTTAGGGAGAAGCTTAAATGTAGACATGAGAGATTACTTTAGCCCGCACGCTGGAGATAAATTGCCAAGAGTGGTTGAATTAGTTAAGGAGTTGGAGTCCATGTACAAAGGAAAAGGAAGAGCATAAAATGATAAAACTCGGCGTTGTCGGATCCGCATTCCAATTAACAAAGGAAGAGATCGAGATAGCTCATGAAGTAGGGAAAGAATTATTGAAAAACGAACTCGACGTGTTGATCTGTTTTGATCCAGAATCATTGCCTATGGAAATGTGTAAAGAAATAGCTAAGGTAAAGAAGCCGACATGTTTCGTCTGTGACAAAAGAGAAGAAAAGGAAGCAAAAAAATTAGGTTTCCAAGCCCTTAATACGAATCTTCCGCGCATGTCTAGAGAACTCGTTTTTGTAAAGAATACAGATGCGCTTTTGGTGCTAGGTGGCGGAAGTGGAACCTTAATGGAAGTGACTTTTGCTTATCAGATGGGTAAACCTGTTTTTGTCTTGGAAGAGATTAAAGGTACGGTGGATATGTTCAAAGATAAGTTTTTAGACAAACGAGAAAGATTAAAAATTCAAGCCATACGTTTGAATCAAGTAAGCCAAATACCCTCTAAACGATAAAGTTCAATGAAACACAGTCTTAGTTCCTTCATGCATGGTTCTGCGTTGCAACGTGATGATGATTTCTTCAATGAGTGTAACGACTCCGACAATCACGCAAATAGATAGGAATAAGTTAGAATACCCATAGAGGACAGCATGGGCAAAGAACAAGTAAATCAAAATCAATTCCAACTTTCCAGAGTAAAGATGCAAAGGAAGGAATCGGTGATAGGTCCACAGCTGTAAACTCAGGTTGACGGCAAGCAGGATGAAAATCCAGATGATGAGTACGAGGTGGTCTTGGATCAGCTCAGGCAGCCATAGATACGCCCAAAAGACCATGGATAGCCCAATCAAGTTATCCACCAAGCTGTCAAATGCCGCACCAAAATGTGTGACTTGGTTGAGCTTACGCGCTAAATAACCATCCAAAATATCCGTGGCCCCGGCAAGAAGGAAAAAAAAGACAAAGGAAGTTCTATAGTTAAAGAGCGCCGTGTACCATAGTGGGAATAAGAGCAACAGTCGTAAAAAAGTGATCTGGTTAGGAATGAGCTCTAAGGCTTGAAGAACAGTAGGCGAAGTTCGCTTAGGAACCAACTTATTCTTTCGTCCACTTCGCTTTTTTGGGTTTCGTGTACTTTTCATGAATGGGATGGTCGCTTTCTTCATCGACCTCAATCTTCTCTTCAAACTCTTTCTCGAGTTTCTTGCGGATTTTATCGAGTTCGCTCATGAAACATATAATAGAAACACCTTATTTAAACGTTCTGAATTCCATCTATCTAAAATAAGTAAATTAGATAGAATTCTGACGTGATCAAGAACCGCTTATAAATAAGTAACATGCCGCAAAACGGCATATCGTCGAGCTATATTGGGGGTTCTTGACAGGTTACTAAGAAAGCTTTATAAGCCTCTTTCTTTAGCTCAGGATAGGTGAAGGATGGATCCGTTTAAGTCTTGGTTCTGGTGGAAGTCTCGGTCTAAAGAGTGGGACCTAGACCTGTTTAAGACGACAGCAATGCTGGGCTTAATGACTCTAGCTGGAAGTCTCTTTAACTTAGTATTTCATGTGATTACTTCAAGGAAATTGGGTCCAGAAGAGTACGGAACAGTAGGAGTCATAACCTCAATCATTCTTGCGGTAGCCATTGCAGGACTTGTAAGTGAAATGGTCATTACCAAATTCATCTCCTATTACCGAACAAGAAGCCAGGTGGAAATGATCATGTATCTTTCCATTTCAGCGTTTAAAGTATTTTTCTCAGTAGGGATAGTCATTGCATTGCTCCTCTTTCTATTTAATGGATGGGTGAGTTCTTTTTTTCATATGAAAAATGAAGGAACGGTGTTCTGGCTCGGAGCAGGAATCATCCTAGCGACAATAGAGCCGGTCGTGAACGGCACCTTGAGAGGCTTGCAAGAGTTTTTCCAGTTGAGTCTACTCAAGTTTTTCGATCCCTTGTTTAGGCTTTTGCTAGTAGTAGGTTTGTTCTTCATAGGATTTAAGACAAATGGGGCCATAGCGGCATTCGTTCTAGGAACCGTAGGCGCATATCTGATTGCATTAAAGCCACTTATGAAATGGAAGCGCATCAAGCTATATCAAGTAAAGCGTCATGAAATCTTGAGGTATGCTTGGCCAGTATGCTGCGTTTCTCTTGCCCTTTCCATTCTGTTGTATCTAGATGTGATTTTTGCAAAACACTACCTTTCAAGTGAGCTAGCAGGCAATTATCTTGCATTGTCTATGCTTTTTAAGATCCCCTTCATGATTTCCATATCACTTGCAAGCGTATTCTTTCCAAAAGTTGTAGAAGCATTTAGCACAAGTGCGGAAACAGCACCGTATTTCAAGTCCATCTTACGTTACCACTTGATCTCATCTGGGGTGCTGCTGTTGATTTTTCTTCTGTTTCCCAAGTGGATTGTCACAGCGGTTTTCGGCTCGAGTTTTGGAGGTTCAGAAATTCTCTTCGCAGGGACCCTGGCTTTCACGTTATTGTCCATCATCAATCTAGTCTATTCATATAAGCTAGCAAAAGAAGAGTATGACAACATTGCCTTATTGTGGCTCGCCTTCATGTGTGACTTGGTCTTTATCCTTTTGTTCCACGGTTCCTTAAAGGAGTTTGCCTGGGTGCAGCTTGGCTTGATGTCCGTCTTATTCATAGCCGTGATGATCTTAGAAAGAAAAGTGATCTTTGAAAAAGTGTATAAAAAGCCTTATCAACAAATCCGAATGGATGAGATGTAGTCAAATTTATAAAACCAAATGGATTTTCTAACGTAATGGAAGTAATTTCATGGCATCATCTCTTGCATTTTGTAACAGCAGCCTTGTCTCTATCCTTGTTCGGCTTGGCCTCTTTGGTCTATCAGCGGAATAAAAACAGGAAGTTCTTGTTCATCTGCGCAGCGTTCTTGATTTTCGCAATCAAGGAAGTGGTTTTGGCGATGAATATAATCGTATGGGGCTCAGCATCCGTGGAGGTCTTCACCCATGCCCTTAGCTTAGTCATTCTCGTGTTGTTCGCTCTTGGGATTTTAAGATGAAGCAAAAAGAGGACGCTTTGCTGTTAGAGACCAGAAAGAAGATTTATTCTTTAATCGAGCAGTTCCCAGGCATCCATTTCAGGGCTTTATATCGATTATATAACAGAGGAACAGGCAATCTAGAATACCATTTAAGATACCTGGAAAAGAAAAACCTGATCAAGGTTGAAAAAAGCAGGGGAAATAAGCGCCTTTTCCCTTTGGGGTTGAACGACTACGAGCGTAATTTATTAGGAGTTTTACAACAAGGGGCTTATCGACGAATCGTCTTAAAGCTATTAACAGATAAAGGGGTAAACCATAAAGAGCTCGTAAAGGAGCTCGGTAAGTTTCCTTCCACAATTACCACCTATCTGAACGTACTTGAAAAACAAAACGTGATTGTTTCCCGCAAGAAAGGAAGGGAAAAAACATACGAATTAAAAGACAAGGATGAAGTAGTAAAGATCCTCATTGCGTATAAAGAAAGCTTCTTGGATAAGTTAGTGGATAAATTTGTGGACACTTGGGAAGAATAGTTCGTTTTTCGTCCCTAAGGATATATAAGTAACTTGCTTTATTCAATAAAATATGAAATTAAGAAACATCTTGTTTCCAGCGTTGCTTGCTGGATCTCTTGTGCGTCCAAGTGGGGCCTACACTGGACCAAAAGAAGAACCTCAGCAAGTTGCAGCTGAAAGTACAGATTCTAAAATTCCAGCAGTAAATCTTACTGTAACAGTAATCGAACACTCCAAATCAGAATTAGATCAAGTCCCAGGGAGTGTAACAGAAGTTACTTCAGAAGACATTCAAAGAACACGTGCTCACAACTTGGAAGATGTCCTTGCATTTACGCCAGGGGTTTTTGCTCCATCCAGAACAGGTGCCGATGAAAGTCAGGTCTCTATCCGTGGTAGTGGGGGGCGCAATAACTTCCATCATCGTGGAACAAATGTGTTATTCAATGGCGTTCCGTATGGAGATGCAGATGGATTCAGTGACTTTGAAAGTTGGGATCCTTCAGCCACCAATCGTGTGGAAGTATGGAAAGGAGCAAATGCATTGCGCCTTGGGGGAAACACCATGGGTGGTGCCATTAACTTTGTCACAGAAACCGGTGCTACGGCTTCCCCGCTACAGCTTCGTTTAGGCGCAGGCTCAAATGGGTTGTTCAAGGGTCAATTTTCTTCAGGAAACGACAACGGACATATGGGCTACTACATAAGTCTTTCAGATACAGAGCTAGGTGGATATCGAAAGCACAGTGAACAAGGTAGACAAAGGCTCTTTTCAAATCTCGTTTGGAGACCAACTCAAAAAACAGATACACGTCTCGATATAGCTTACGCGCATGTCACCGAAGAACTTCCAGGTGCACTCACGCTCCAAGAGTTTAAATCAAATCCTCAAATGGCAGATCCAACGAATGTAGAGCAACAGTGGGGGCGCAATTATGATTTCGCCCACGTGGCTTTCACAGTAAATCATCGCATCAATGATCAGAATGTCGTTGCTGTCACGCTGTATGGGCATAATCGAGAAGTGGAACATCCCATCTTTCAGGTCTTAAGGCAGAGTCAGCATACAATCGGCGCCGATCTTGCTTACAAATTCAATGGTAAAAAAGATCGCTTCGTGATCGGCTTTGCTCCTCAGCTGGGCGGAAACACAGAACATCGTTTTGTAAATGACGCGGGTAAAAAAGGAGAGCTAACGGGTGACTTTCGAGCAGACACCACCAACCTAGGAATATATGCTGAAAATCAATGGGATCTCACAAGCAACTTCACACTCGTAACCGGCGCACGGTTTGATTCTTCAAGACGGATGTTTGAGGATCGATTTCCAAGTGAGGGGGACAGCTCAGATGCAAGAACCTATCAAGCCATCCAGCCCAAAGTAGGCTTTGTGTGGCGCGTTGCGAAAAAGGCACAGGTATTTGGCAATGCCAGTCGTTCCTATGAATCTCCGTTAACACTCGAACTCACCAGTTTCGGGGCAGAACAAGGTTTTTTACCGCTGAAAGCGCAAAGTGCTTGGCAGTTTGAACTGGGTACACGTGGACAAATCGGAGAGCACATAACATTAGACGCCGCAGTATACAGATCAGATTGGGCAAATGAACTCCTAAATGTGAATCTTCAGCCCTTCCCAGGCGCTCCATTCACCATTCCCAGTTATGTAAATGCTCCTAAATCACGGCATAGTGGATTAGAATTGGGGGTAGGTGTGCGCATCGCAGAAAACATAGCTCGCGAAGGAGACCATCTAGGAATGCGCGCAGCATACACACTCAGTGATTTCCATTTTGTGGATCATTCTATATTTGAGGACAACAAGCTTCCCGGCGCACCCAACCAGGTACTTCATGCAGAAGTACGCTATGACAGTAGTGGGTTCGAGATAGCACCCAGTGTGGATTCCGTACTAGATAGTTATTTCTTAGATAGCCCAAATACAGTAACCAATAAAGGGCATACGGCATTGAATGTAAGCGGAGAAGTTAAATTCAAAGGTTTTGGTCTATTCTTGGAAGGCAAAAACCTGACAGATGCTCGCTTCAGCGGCTCAACTCAAGTGGATGTGGATCCAAACAATGGCCGTTACTATGAGCCGGCACCAGGTCGTTCATTCTATGCTGGGCTACATTGGAAGAAGTAAATCGTTCGTCTTTTGTCCCTAATTCTTTTTAAAGAGGGGAAGAGAGCTGAACTCCATGAAATGGCTTCAAGGGATCATCTTATTTCTTTTGTTTGTATCTCTCGTTACGGCACATGAGCATCAAGTCTTTAAGATCGGGAATAAAACCTATTCTTTTGTCATCGGTTCTCTAAATGAGCCTGTGGTTGTGGAAGACAAGTCAGGAATTGATTTGAGGGTGAAGGAAGTCAAGAATCAGAGTGGAAACCTATCAGAAATTCCGATGGAAGGCTTGGAGAAGTCGTTGAAAGTGGAAGTGATCGCTGGAAACGAAAGACAGGAATGGAGTATTCAAGCAGTGTATGGAAGTCCAGGTTCTTACAAGAATACGATTTACTTCAGCAAAGCCATTCCGATTGCATACCATCTTTTCGGTTCGATTGAAAGTGTGCCGTTTGATGTCACATTTGAATGTAATATGGAAGGAATGAACCATGGCGATTCCGATAATAACTCAGTGAAAATTGCAGAGAGAGTCACGCGCCTATCCAAGAGTGGCTCATTTGGTTGTCCTAAAGATCAAGAGAAATTTGTATTCCCTGAAAAAAATTCGTATCAATATTGGTTTAATGCAATCGCGTTGGCCGGTTTAATACTTAGTATTTTGGCTTTAAGAAAGCATTAATTTGATAAATGAAGTAATTCTCCAAATAAGATGTCACAAGAAACCCTGGATAAGATCCGTTCTTTATTCCAGCAGAATAACGTCCCCTTCAAAGAGTTCCACCATGCTCCCGTTCGTACGTCAGAAGAAGCAGCTAAGATCCGCGGGGTGGATGTCAAAACCGGTGCCAAGGCCATGGTACTTAAGGTAGATGAAGAGTTCATCATGTGTGTCTTATCCGCCGCCAAAAGGCTTGATTCAAACAAAATCCGTAATCTGTTAGGTGCAAAAAAGGTTCGTTTTGCAAACCCAGAAGAACTTTTAGAAAAAACAGGCTGCGAGCCAGGCAGTGTTCCTCCCTTTGGAAACCTACTAAGCCTTCCATTATACATCGATAAATCCCTATTGGAAAACGAAGAAATCAACTTCAACGTGGGTCTGGTTACCGACTCCATGGCCATTTCAACCAAGGACTATATAAAGCTGGTTTCTGAGGCTAAGGTGGGTGTCGAGATCTCAGAATAGGGGGCGAATGTTTAAAAACCAGATACCCCTCCCCAGGATATGAAAATCATCTCTTTGATTGTATTCAGTCTCATTGCACTGTTAGCCGTAAGCCTCGTAGGAGCTTATCAGTTTCTAGGATATGGATATCCTACCTCTCTATTATTATGCGCCTTATAATCAACTCAACTACGGAGTCTATAACTCCCCTAGTTATGGACCTTCTAACACGCTAAATACAGATGTATCTCAGAAAGACGTGTACGATGTACAGCCCATCAACCGTTATTTTACGCATGAGCGCAATCATATTTTAAGAACCGTACACCATAAGGTGTACCAAGTACAGGATATTCATAACGTCGTAGACACATACTCCAATCAGGAGGTATATGCCTACCCTCAAACCAGGTATGGGGGTTCGTATTGGAACCCGTATGGTTATTCTTAAGAATGAATATCAAACATCTCAGATATCCTTAAGGATAAACTGTCAAGAACTGCCAAAAAGATATGATAAGCAGTTCTTGATCACGTCAGAATTTCACCCAATATTGGGTTTTTAATAAGGTGAAATTCAGAACGTTTAAAAAGTTCTTCGTATTCCCCCATTCTATGAAAACCTCACAAGGGATAGTTTTGGCTTTAGTGTTACTCGCTTTACTACCCTTTGCCTCAGCCATGTACTCGTACAACGGCGACTCGTATAATTACTACAACAATTACAACCGCTATAACAGTTGGGATTACCCCTATCGTTATCAATCAAGTGGTTACTGGCAGTGGCACCCCTATTCTTATTCCAGTTATTCAAGACCCCGTTTAGGCTACCGATCGCCCTATTCGAGTTACTATGGATACGGATATGGAAGGCCCTCCTATTATTATCATCCCTGGCGTTGGAATGATCATGACGGGGATAACGAGGACTATCAATTTCCCTGTGGCACAAGCTCCAGCGGAGCGAGATGGTGTGCATAATCGCTCATTTCTAGACGATAAATGATTGTATAAGTCCGAAATTCGTTTACACTTCTGCAGTATATAAGTCATTTTTAAAGTTTAAAAAGGACATACCCCTTTCTATGCTGGTTGTATTTGTAAACGAATTTCGGGTCTGGAATGACATTCACCGTCGACAAAGCGTATAAGCACGAAATAAGTTTACAGTTTTTGCTCGACAACTGCATCATAACACAGTTATCGATCTTGATTTTCTTTCCCACGAAGGGCTAAACGTCACGTATTAAAGCGCATTACGCCATAATGAAAAATGCCTCAAAATAAGCAAAATTTGCAAACTGTAAACCAATTACGGGCTTGAACATAGACGATAAATGATCAAAACATTTATAAAGCATCGGCGAATACGAAGAGTAAGTTTATTTTTTAGGTGATAGCATGGAAAATATGGAAAGTCGTCCATTGGACGCGTTAAATAAGAGTCGCAATAAAAGGGTCATTGTTGAATTAAAGAACAGCCGCCAATATACAGGCATGTTAAAGGCATTTGACATTCATATTAATGTGGTTCTAGACGATGCAGAAGAAAGAGTGGACAACGAACTCAAGCGCAAACTCGGAACCGTCTTTATCCGCGGGGACACCATCACCATTATTTCTCCGCAATAATTTTTTTCTTTTATTGTGTAATAAAGTGCAATAATTCTTAATATTTGTTGTACTTTATTATATACAGGAACACATACTATTTCATATGAATTATATGTGCTCCTGATTATGTTTCTTTATTTTACAATCCAAAAGGATCCTTGTCTAAAGGCAATTGGACTGGAAGTCTTGATTTTATCAAAGGAGAGTAGTTCTGCTCCTGAAATGGGCTCTTGCCAGGGAAACTGCATGGCCAAGTAAATGAAATGAGGAGGTACCCCTTCACCAGCAGTTGAAGCCGTTCGAAGATCTTGAAGCTTCGCAACCACAGTATCACCAAATCCGTAAAGTTCAAGGGAAATGCCGTGTTTCTGTGCAAGGGCTTCTAAATCAGAAAGCCGAATGGCTGGAGTGGTTCGTTGGATCTCCACGTAAGAGTGAACAAACTCAAAGAGGTGTTTGGGGCTAAAATAAACCATAAGAGCAGCACGTCCTTCTTTAAGGATCTTGTTCTCCCAACGAACCTTGTATTGCAGGTTGATTGTTAGGGGTCCTTCCGCATCAAAATTAGTCTGAACTTGGAGATTTTCGATTGTATAGCCACCGACCTCTTTCACACAAGAAGGAAAGCCTTTAGTGATGGATTCCTGAACCAGACTTTGGTACGTATCCATGTTTAGCGCAGCATATCGGGTGGGAGTGATAAGGATTGGAACCAAGTGACCTTGAAATTCCATAGTAGGTATTCCTTTAACCAGCGTAGGATGATTAAGAAGAGAAGGAATGGGTTCTTGGATGCGTTGGAAGCACTGCTGCTCGGTCTTCTCCACTTCCAGCTTAGGCACTGGTTGAGAGAGACTAGCTTGTTTAGAGGCCATGGTATCAACCACATAGATCAAATACAAGGCCCAAGTCACAACCATGAGCGTAACCGCAAAGACAATCCATGTTCTCCACGAAGAAAGATTGATCATGAAAAGTTTATGAGACAGGCGTTATTTAAAGGTTCTCTCTTTTATCGAAAGATAAGTTCCTGATATTCTTCTTTTCCAAAGGTTTTCTCATCAAAGATCTTAATTTTGTGGGATTGAATCTTGTAAAGCCGACTTTGAAATCCTTTCGTATGAAAATCAATTGCTTTTTTCACCCATGCAGATACCTTAGGAAATCGTTTCATATAAAGTGCACCGATAACAAGAAGTTCCTTAGCAGTAACTTGTTTTGCCTTAGCTGTGATCTGCAAGCCTTGCAAAAGCCCTCCCAAGGGTTGAGCTGTATCAGCTATATTTACAGCAACGTTTGAATTCTGTTCAATATTCCGACCATGTTCACTCTTCGGATCTGTCCAGATGTAAAGATTAAGCTCTTTGTCAAAGCAATAATATGCAGAACAAACACAGGGTTGTTTTAGCTTTTTATCGTACGTGCTTAGAGTAAGGAGTTTATTGTTTTCCAGAATAGCTCGAACAGAAACAAATAGTTTTTCCAGAGGTTCTTTGTTAGGGGAGGTAAAGGAAGGCATGGATACCTACGACCCACCCATGAACTGCCGCATCATGGGGTTCATGTCCATCATGTGCTGTCTTGCAATATCTTCATACAGTTTATAGACGATCATAACTGTCAACAATAAACCTGTTCCGGAAGTAAGAGCACCGGAAATATCCGCAAGGGCAGCAAGTAGCCCAACGGCACAGCCACCCATAAACGTCAAAGGTCCGATGTATCGTTCTAGCAATCGCTCCAATACACGGGCATCTTTTCTAAAGCCAGGTACTTGCAGTCCTGATTTCAACATTTGTTCAGCTTGGCTCCGGGCATCCATCCCGCTGGTTTGAACCCAAAAATAACTAAAGAGTACGCTGCCGCCCATTAAAACAAAGATATAGACAAGAGCATGGAGGAAGGTGAGTACGGAAATGCTGCCAGTAAGAATCTGTTCAAGTACATTAGGCGGATTGAGCCAGAAAGCAAAGCCAGAGATGGCTTGTCCCCCACTGAAGTGTCCAAAGAGGGGATATCCCCAGTTTTGCAGCAAGCTGCCTAATAACTGAACGTTAGCAATCAGTGCAGCCACTAAAATAACAGGGATGTTGCTGGTGTACATAAAGTTCAAGGGCCATCGGATGCCATGACCGCGTACCCTTCCAAAAGATAAGGGAATTTCTACTTTCATGCTTTGAACATAGACAACAATCATAAAGACAACAACGGTAGCAGCAATGCTGGCTAGGAGTCTAACAGAAGTCATCGGGTCTCCACGGGCTAAGGATTGGAAGATAGCAGGAATCGCTCCTGCTGCAATCGTTGGATTAGTAGGACTTGCAAAGGGGTTCAAAGCCCGGATTAACACACTTTGACTCACGCCAGCTGCAATAAATAAGCTAATACCTGATCCAAAGCCCCATTTACTCACAATTTCATCCATGAATAAGATAATCATGCCTCCTAAGAAGAGTTGGAAGACCAGGAACAAAGCGGGGATGCCTGCAGCAGGTTGAAGTCCGCCCATGCCTACGTAAATACCGGCTTCAAAGAGAATGAAAAAGATGCTAAGTAGTTTTTGAATGCCTTGGAATCGTGCTTTTCCTTCATGCGAAGTTAAGTCAAACTTCAAGATACCGGATCCATTTAGCAATTGTAAAACAATGCTTCCGGTGACAATAGGACCGATACCTAGGCTAATAATGCTTCCAAAGCTCGCCCCTAAGATAATGGATAAGAACTCGAACTGCTGCAATGCGTTAGATCCAAGGCCGTATAAGGGAACAAGGCCGAGCACATAGAACAAAACAAGAGTAATAAGGGTCCATTTGAATTTTTCTTTAAAGCCTAACTTCTTCTGTTCAGGCCCTGCAACTTCGGGTAGGTTTTGAAGTATCGCATCAAAAAAGCTCATGGTTCACTTCTGAGTAAGGGGATGATTCCATTAATATCAGTTATTAGGCAAGAGCAGTCTAGGACTGTAAGGGAAGGGTTTGCAGTAACTCGTACTTCCAATGCGGACAACCTAGAATCATAGCTCATTCGAACATCAAAATCAAGATTGTTTAAGCGAAGAGAGCCATAAGACACCTCCAAAGAAGTGTGATAACCAGGTCCTCTATCTTCAAGAACTTCTTGTAAGGCACTACCTAAGGCATTGAAATCAGGCCGAGCTTCGGCAGGCACAGAAAAAAAATATCGATTGGACTCTCCTGTCCAAATAGAGATGCGTTCTTCTTGGAAAAATTGGTTCATTCCTTCTCACTCTTCACTTCTTTTTTTACTTCTTTTACTTCCTTTACTTTTAAGACCATAACTTCTCCGCCCTTTTCTTGAACTTTGGAAACAGCTTTTGAAGAGGCATGATCCACGGTAATTTTAAACTTATGAGCGACTTTTCCAGAAGCAAGCAGCTTGTTATAGCCTAATTCATTGAGGTTAATCTCATAGCTATCTCCGTGCTTCTTTGCTTTACCTTGAGTTACAAGGGTATTCAGTCGAATCTGTAAGTCATCTAAGTTGATGGGGTTTTGAAGCAAAGCTTGGGAATGACTGTGAAAGCCGTGTTTGCCTTGGAAATTTTTATCTGCCCAGTAGCTGGGTTTTTTCTGGTCTGCTTTCTTTCCAGATCCAGCGTTTCCTTTTCCACCTCGATGTCCGGAACCTCGGTGCTTTTTCTTGCTACCCCAGCCGTGAGTGTGGTTGCCACGTTGTCTAGTATCCTTAGCTCGTTTGTTGTGTACCATGTTATACCATCTTCCGGATCAAATCACCAATTTTATGGGCTCGATATCCTAAAGCGCCGCCTTGGGCGTACGTCTTCTTAATGCCCCCGCGTTCAAATCCTCCGCGAGGAGAGTTTAAGTGATAGTGTACAACCTTTCCGTCTTTTTTGGCACGTTTGCTATCCAATTCTTTAACAGTAACATCATCGACTTCACCCCAGGTGATGTAGTCTTTACAATGCTCAAGCATGCCTCGATTGGTAGCGGTATCTGACAAGACTACGCAAACATGTTTCTTGCGAAGCCGCAAAATAACAAGGGCTTGACGAATATCGTGCTTAGTGTTGATGAGCCCTCGAAGCAAAACAGCAGCCAATCTGCCGCCTTCTGTAGGCTCTTTATGAGTTGCATTTTTTCCAGCTTCTTTAGGTTTAGATACTGGGGACATGAGGTACCTCTTTGCTTCCACGGGTTATTCCAAGGGTTTTTTCGTATTGAGATAAAACTTTAGTAGTGGTTAGTTTTCTAAGAGCAGCTTCCAAGGCAGATACTAAGTTGACGCGATTTTTGGTTTGTCCAAAGGTTTTGCTCCAGACATCTTGAATACCAGCGAGCTTGAGTACTTTAGCAACTTCAGGATGGCAGCAGAGGCCCTTTCCTTTAGGAGCAGGCATGAGTTTTACGCGAACCGAACCGCATCGGCCCAGAACTGCAAAAGGAATACTATGAGGTTCTTTGCATTGGCATTCCCAACTTCCGCATCCTCTTGCAATCTTGAAAAGACCTAATTTGGCATTTCGAACCGCTTTTTCTCGTGCAGGAACAGTCTCTTTTGATTTTCCAATGCCCATGCCGATGTGACCGTTTTTATCTCCAACTGCAGCGAGGGTTGAGAACTTAGGTTTATTTCCTTCTCGGGTTTTCTTCTGAGTTTGTCTAAAGATTCGTCGTTGTCCGCCACCGAATTTTCCTTTGCTTTGTCCGATGAGGAGGAGTTCAGATTCAGTAGGAAGTAAGGAGTCTACAATGCTAGCTTCCATGATAACATAGCCATGGTCAAGGATCTGGTCAACTTGCGTAATTTCCTTATTCTTAACTTTAACTCCAATACTGGTCTTGGGTTTCCAGTCTTCTAACTTAGGTTCATTACGGTTTCGTTGGTCTCTTCCTTGATTCTTGCGTTCAGCCATGATATCACTTTCCAATTATTTTTTGTTTGATTTCGTTAAATGCTTTGTCTAAAGTGGAACTCTCCTTCTTGTACTGGGCAAATTGGTTTCCTTGGGCTTTGCTCATGTATTGAATGACATGTTGGCCTGCAATGCGTTCATTGCTGGGTAGGATTTTTTCATTGTGGGGAACTTGGATGCCTCCTTCGACGACTCCTTTAAGGAAAGCATAAATTCTTCCGCCATTGATCGAGGTTTGAAGGCCCATATCAAGGATGGCTTCTTTGACTTTCTTGTCTTTTGCCTTTTTTCCAAGGAGTAGTCCAGTTAAATAGCTAGCAGGGATATTCTTGCGTCCATATTTCCAGCCTAGTTTAACAAGTTCTTGGGAAGTGATGGTTAACAAGACTTTATCACCATCCGGATGGTATTCAACGATCTGTCCGATCATGTTCTTGTTGGATTTTCGGATGACCAACCTAGGTTTCTCACCCAGGAGGAGTTTTAAGCGCTTCTTATAGTTGGTTTTCCCACTTTTTTTACGATGGTAGGCCACAATGGGAGCTTGGTTATTTTTCATTGCCGGCCTCCTTTACAAGGTTGTGTTCATCTAAGTACAATTTAATGTGTCGTTTGCTTCTAAAGTATCCACCTTTGGATTTGTAGTAAAGCTCTCGGAAAATGGAAGGATTAATGAACTTTTTCTCTTTGAGTTCTTGCAGGAACCTTCGCTGAATGCGTACCTTATTCATCCAGGCTCCTTTCTTAGGCAAGCGAGCATGCATGCCTCCCTTTCGACTACCTGGTCCTTTACGTAGACCCTTTCTTTTCTGGGCTTTATTATGTCGAGTTCTTCCTTTGGATATGCCTTTGGTTGGAATTCGAGTAATCGCGCCATGACTGATCAAGCCTCGAATATCGGCTTTGGTGATGGCTTCTTTGATGTCATTGAGTTGGGCAGAATCAAAGCAAATGCGCTTAGGACCTACATTAAGCACTTGGCTTGCGAGTCTACGTTGTACGGTTAGTTGCATGGTTTCACTTCTTTTGGGTTAGCACTTTTTCAGCTTCTCTTCGTTCGTTCTCTTTCTTTTCTTTGTCGTCAACAATCTTTTCTTCTTTTTTGTCAGCTTCTACTTTTTTATCAAGGACCTTTTTGGCTTGTTCTTTCTTTTCCTCGTATTTTTGGTGGAACTGTTGCCGTTCCTTGAGGCGTTCAGTAACCTTAACTTTGTATTTAACAGGATCTAAGTTGAGTACTTTGATGCCGGCTTTTTCAGCTTCTTGGATGAGGGTTATTTTCTTATGCGCACCAAGTTTACCGGAAAAGACAATGCCTTGCTTTGCTTTATCCATCTTCTTAAGTTGGCCCAAGTGCGTAACAAGGATGGGTTCAAGTCCACTATGATGCAATCCTTTAACGGCTACAGGCGAACCATAGCCCCGTTTAAGCCTACTGACATAACCCCTTCGGTTTTCTCGTACCTTGCTGTGAAGTCCTTTGGGTTTTCGCCAGTTTTTAGCAAGTCGTAGCTTTTTGTGATAGTCTTGTCGGATGAAATCAGGTTTATCGGTCTTGATTTGTTTGCGCAAGGCAAGCAATTCTTGGAGACTAGCAGATTTGGATGGGTTTGTTTTTTTCATAGTAACTCCTTTCCATCTTTATCAAGCAGGTAAATACCATCTTGGAAGACGCGTTTATCAAAGCCAGGTCTTCGAGTGAGTTGTTCAATGCTCGCAGCGGCTTGTGCTGTTTTTTCTTTGTCAATGCCTTGAACAGTGATTTTGTCACCTTCAACTTTAGCTGAAACCCCTTCAGTGATGATTAACGTGCGAGGAACGGCTTCTCCAAAAAGGTTTTTGACTTCAAGGGTTTGTCCTTTCATCGTAACATTCATGGGGAAGTGACCTGAACAGATTTTCAAGTGATAGACATGACCTTGGGTTACGCCTTTGAAGTTGTTTTTGAGGTGAGCCTTGTAGGTATTGATCATGCGTTTATGGTCCTGGGTATATTTGTGAGTGGGTTCAAATCGGACCTTATTGTTTTGAACTGTAGTCTTAATCTCCGTGCTGTAAAAGGGACGCTGAACCTCTCCCTTAGGGCCTTTGATGATAAATACGTTATTGGTAAAGCTAACGGTAATACCCTGCTGGATGTCCAATTCGTCAATGATTTTGTCACTCATGGTCTTAGTAGCAGTAACTAACGAGCCTGCCTCCAATCTTTTTTTCTTTGGCCTCAATGTGAGTCATAAGGCCTTTATTTGTGGTGAGGATGATAATGCCAAAGTCTTTCGCAGGTAAGTATCGTTTTTCATATTTTTCAAAGTCAGTGAGTTGTACTTTGAATCGAGGCTTGATGACACCGATCTTATTGACATTACCCAATAAGTGGATTTTGAGCAAGCCTCCTTTAGCATTCTGAATCTCTTCAAAGCTTCCAATATAACCCTTGTCTTGTAAGATGACAAGGACTTTTTTGATGAGTTTGTTGTTGTTTTTGGTGAGTACCTCGCGTTTGCCCTTTCGTTCATAGAGCTGTATGAAGCTTAAGACATTGGCGAGTGGGTCGTTTAGGCTCATGTTGGTTTTCCTCTAGCTATATTTTTTGAATCCGATATGTGAAGCAATATCTCTAAAACAGCATCTGCATAGGTTAAGTCCGTAGCTGTTGATGTTTCCGCCATTGCCGGTTCTTCCACAACGTGTGCAACGGTGCAAGCTGCGTCCATTGCTTCGTGTTTTAGGAAGATTGTGTTTCAAGTATTTCTTAACTTTAGCAGGCTTATCCTTGATTTGGTTCATGACTTTTTCGTGATGGCTCGTTGTCATTATTCTTCTCCTCGTACTTGGACCTTGTAGTTTTCTTTAAAGTATTGGACAGCTTGTTCATGGGTAATACCATGAACGGGGTTAATTTTTCGTTTGGAAATCTTTCTTCGTTTGATACGATAACCAGGTCTTTCTAAGGTAATACAGGCTTGAAGTCCAGTAATTCCAATGTTAGGATCATACTTTACGCCAGGAATGTTGATGTATTCATGAATGCCAAAGGCAACATTACCATGGCCATCAAAGCAAGTCTCATTCAGTTCATTGTCTTTTGCGGCAAGTAAACGGGGGAGCAATTCGGCAGCTTCAGCTCCACGAAGGGTGATTTTACATCCAATAGGCAAGCCAGGTCGGATGCCCCAGTTTGCAATTCTTTTTTGAGTGATGGTTTTAACAGGAGGTTTTCCAGCAATATTCGTGAGGAGTTGAACGCCTTTGGTCAATCGAGCCGGGTCAGTACCTGCACCGATATTGAGCGTGAGTTTCTCTATGCGAATGACCTTCATCGGATTCACTTTGGTTTGGGTTACTTGTTGCATAGAGGCACCTTATATTTTAATCACCGGTTTATCTTTGCCGATGACAACAGCATAGGCCTTGTTGGTTTGATGAGTCTGTTTATCACTTTTGAAGTAAAGTTTATCTTGTTCAATGTTTTCAATGTGCGTAACGGTTCCAGCATGCTTTCCTTTGTACAATAGGACTGAGGCACCATTTTCTAGTTTCAAATGGTCAATCACTTTGTTGTCCTTGGTAGCTAAAACAAGGGTATCTCCCGTCTTATAGCCATCCTTTTTTACAAGGAGGTTTGTTCCATCAAGGAAGTTGAGTTGGATACCTTTAGTTGTAATGGTTTTGTTGGTGAGTTTGCACAAGCGACTCTCCGCTTCTTTGGCATTCAATTTTTGTATGTAAAGCTTGTTTTGCTTGTTAATCAAAAGCATGTAATGTTCATCTAACTTGGGGAAGGTTAAGATGTCTAGGAAGCCAAGAGGGTATCTTCGGTCCTTTCTTCGCTTGCCATTGACAAGGACTTCTTCAAAGGTGACAATGTAGTTGACTTCTTTTTTGGTGCGGGCCTTTCCAAGTACATCGCGCAAAACAAAGTCGAGGGGTAAGCATAGGTCGCGTTGTTTTCCAGGGTTAGGTGTTGTTACCCAGACCGTTTTCTTTCTAGGTAAGTCCCATGTTCTTGGTGCCGTAATTCGTTTGAGGTGCATTTTTTTACTCCGTTTTTATTTTTGCATTTGCTTTTGCATTTGTATTCAATTTTTCCATTCGGTATTTATCACTGGTGTCAATATCAAGGATGAGTATATTGGAGGCATGAATGGGAGCTCTTACTTTACTACCATCTTTTTTGGATACTTCGATCTTAGTAACATAAACAAAGGATTCTCGAAGGTTGATGTGTTCAATTTTACCTTCTTGTCCTTTGTAGTGTCCGCGCATGATCTTTACTTTGTCGCCCTTTCGTAGACGCAAACTGCGCCGCTTGTACTTTTCTTGAAGGGATTTATTTAAATGACCGGACAGGAATTTTCCTTTGACCTGCTTAATCGCATTATACCGGTATTTACGTTGTTTACGAGGTTGTACGCTTCGTTTCCAACTAGCGATCCATCGTTTCATACAATCATCCTCGCAAGTTTCGCAACGCCCGGCCAGCGCTCGCAGGATTCTTTAGCAATAGGACCTTTGAAGATAGTGCCTTTGGGGTTGCCATCTTCGTCTTTGAGTACGACAACTGCGTTGTCTTCGAATTTGATGCGTGTTCCGTCGAGTCTGCGGTATTCTTTCTTTTGCCGAACCAGAACAGCAAAGACAACTTGCTTTCGCATGTCAGGCTTTCCTCGCTTAACAGCACCCATGAGTAGATCGCCAACGCCCGCTCCGGCTCTTCGCCCTTTTACGGTTTTCATGCGTCGAACATTGGTGATTTTGATGAGCTTGGCGCCTGAGTTGTCACACGTTTCAACATAGCTTCCGACTTGAAGTCCGTGGCTAACTTTGGCTTTGATGGCTTTCATGATTTACCCCTCTGAATCCTTCTTTGTTTCTTTTTTTACTTCTTTCTTTGTTTCTTTTCCCTTCTTTTCTTCAATCTTTTTTACAGTCATGTCTTCTCCGTGAACCGCTTGGTGTTCGCCGATGATCTGAACAACGGCAAAGTTCTTGGTCTTGCTAAGAGGCCTTGTTTCCATGATGCGTACGATCTGATTGGTCTTGGCATTTACACAGGGGGGATTATGAGCTTTGACGCTGCTAAGGAGCATTTCTGTTCGCTCGTATTTAGGCCAGTATTTGCGTCGTTCCCATTGGACGGTAACGGTCTTGGTCATCTTATCACTAATAACCTTACCTACAAATTGACGACCGTGCACGCGCACATCTCCGTGGAAGGGACAGTTTCGATCCGTACACGCAGTTGAAGGTGCAGTGACCGAAATACCGATATTTTGTTTCATAGTTTGAGCCTCTCTTCAGGTCGTTTAGTGATCAAGCTACCTTGAACTTCTTTTCCGTTGATGTGGAAGGTGTTGCCTTTCTTCATGATTCGTTTCTCCTTTTTGTCTGTTTCAATAACAAATGTGTACTTGGTCTCGTTGATGACCTTTCCGTGTAATCCGGTAAGGCTTGAGTTGGGACTCTGCACAACTTCAAGCATGCTTCCGATGTATTCTTCTGCATGGGCTTTCATAAGTTCATCCCTGAACTTCGATGGCACCTGGGCTAAACCCAAGCTGAATCATCTCTTCCTTGGCGCTTCGCAGGTGATTGCCCTGAAGTTCGATGACTCCTGTTTTGCAGGTTCCTCCGCACGAAAACTTGCTTTTGAGCTTTTTCGTGAGGTCTTTGATGTTGATCTCTGTGACATTGATGCCTTCAATGATCGTGTATACTTTGCCAAACTTTTTCTTGATCGTCCGGATGACAATCCTTTGGCTTTCCTTTGCGATGGTTTCACATACGCAAAGTTCTTTAGGCAGTCCGCACGTATTGCATACGTCACTCATTTTTGGGCTGTTTGTATCCTCGCTATGGTTTTTTTGAGTACTCGAATCTGGCCGGGATTTTTAGGATTCGCTCCGGTTGCGACTTGAGCATTGAGTTTCATCAATTCAATTTGAACTTCCATGTGCTTCTTCTCTAAATCTTCTTTAGTTAGGGCCTTAAGCGCTTTGTACTTCATTTGGCTTCCTCGGCTTTCTTAGGCTTTTTAACTTCTTTTTTAGGTGCTTTGGATTTAGCTTCTTTTTTCGGTTTTGCTTTCTTTTCCTTGGATTCTTTAGATTCTTTGTCTTCCTGGCCTTCTTCTTTTGCATCGATAACCGCCTCTCCAGTTTCTTTTTCAATTTCAGATTTTACAGAGCCGTCATTCTTAACTTCTTCAACGCCCGCTCCGATTTCTCGGATGGTGATTCGATCAGGTAATTTTGTATCAGGAGGCATGATGCTCACTTTAACACCAGCAACACCTGTTTTGAGGAAAGCACTGGCATACGCCGTTTTAACGCCGGTTGTGGCAATCTCGCCGCACTTTTTGAGGTAACCATTGTAAAACCGCCACGTTTTAGCTCGACTGCTAGGGATTTTTCCGGAAATGAAGATTTCTACACCCATAGCACCTGCGTTCATAACATCCGTCATGGCACGATGTCCAATTCCTTTGAATCGCAAGGGTCCAAAGCGCTCCAATGAGGAAGCAATCATTTCAGCTACGATAAAAGGATCAAGTCCTAAGATGCCAATTTCTTCAATTTCAATCTGAGGATTTTCGAGTTTGAACTTTTGTTTGAGGTCCCTTGTTAAATTAGCAATGTTGGCTCCACCTCGTCCAACAACAAGACCTGGTCTGCTCGCCGAAATAAGGATGCGCTCACCTAAAGGAGTACGTTGTACTTTAACATCTGAGAGTCCACTCTTTTGCAGGCTCTGACGTACATACTCCTTGATTTGGTGTTCTTTCATATTTTGGGAAACGAATTTACGTTCGATCATTTCTTGGCCTCTGTTTTAGCTTCATTTTTTTGGGGTCGGGGTTTTGCTTCTTCTTTTTTGTATTCGCCCAGTACAACTTCAATGTGAGTGCGTTTGAACTTTCGTCGGCTTTGACGTCCGTAGTGGAAAGACTTGCCTGCCTTTTGAGGGATAACATGGATGACTTTTAAGTCTTTAGCTAAACCCTTGCTGTGGGCATTGGCTTCAGCGCTTTCAAGGATGCGTAAAATATGCGTACAGGCTTTAATGGGGTATTTACCCCCTTTCATGCCGGCCTTGTGTCCAGCTCCTTGAGTGAAACGGTTGAAGGGAATGGGTTTTTCCATATCGATGGCTTGTTGTAAGATGCGCTTGGCCCTTTCAAGAGGTTTGAATCGGAGTTGCTTGCAAATCTCAGAGGAGGCACGAACAGAGATGGGTAAATCTCTTCCGATGGCTTTAGCATGCTTATCCAAAGCATAGTGTTCGTAGGCGCATTTGTATTGAGTCATTTATTTCACCGCGGTGTGCGCACTGCTCTTGGTTGCTCCAATTCCAGGTGCACTGTGATTTACTTTTTTACGAGTAAGGACGAGTTCTCCAAAGTAAGAGCCGATCATGTCAGCTTCAAGGAAAACAGGGATCCATTCTTTTCCACTATGGATCTTGATGGTTTTTCCAATCATGCTGGGCATAACGATCATGTCACGAATATGAGTTTTGACTTGGTCTTTGGCTTCTATCTTTTTCCAGAGTTTTTTCTTTAAGTCAGTTAAGCCTCGGCGTAAGTTGCGTCGCTGTCGGGAGGGCAAAAGTAACGAGAGTTCTTTCTCGGTGAGCTGCTGCAATTCTTCGAGGGTTTTTCCTCGGTAGAGGAATATTTTTTTTGCCATTAGCTCTTCTTGCCTCCTCTTCCAGTTTGTCGAGGTCTGATCTTACCGACCTTTCGTCCAGGTGGTGCGTGGGCTGGAGCAATCGTGGGTCTACCCTTCTTGCTGCTTCGGCCTTTTCCATAAGGATGTGCAACGGCGTTCTTGCTCGTTCCACTTACGCTTGGCCAGTATTGATGTTTAGCTTGAGTTAGATGGAATTTATTGCCTGCTTTGAGGAAGGGCTTTTCAGGTCTTCCGCTTCCAGCGATGGTTCCAATGGTGGCTCGGCAATCGGGGTTGAATACTTTTTCAACGCGACTGGGGAGTAATACGCGTACTTCACCTTCACTTTTTCCTACAATGCGCGCAGAAAGACCGCTCGCACGTACGAATTTTCCGCCATCTCCAGGTCTACTCTCGATGTTAAAGATGGTTACTCCTTCAGGAATATCTTTGAGGGCAAGAACATTTCCGATTTCAACTTGATCTTGTCCAAGGGTCTTGTGATCGCCAACACGCATGCCTTCTGGGGCAATTAAGTGGCCTTCTTCACCTGAGTCATACTTGACTTGAGCTAAAGGAGCAGTATGAATCGGGCATTTGATGATGTCTTGGACTTCATAGGAATTCCCCCGCTTGTATTCAATTTTTCCAGCAAAGCGGAAGCTAGGTTTCTTATAGACTGGGCTTCCCTTTCCCCTTTTCTGCTGCGTGATATTCTTTCCCATTATTCATCCTTTTTTTCTTTTTACATCATCTTTTACATCAATCCTAGTTTAGTAGCAACATCAATGGCGCGGCTTGTTTGTGCAAATCGAACGTAGGCCTTTTTATCGCCATCCTGATTAATGAGTGTATTGATTTTTTTTACTTTAACTTGGAGGAGCTTTTCGAGTTCCGCCTTGATTTCAGGCTTCGTTGCCTTTCGATCGACGATGAAAACCAACTTATTTTCAGAGTCCATCTTGCTCAAGGCTTGTTCGGTGCTAAGCGGATATTTGAGGATCATTTCTTGCTAACCTCTTTTTTGGCAGGTGCTTTAACCTTTTTAGTGTCTTTTTTAGGAGTCTTTTTTTCTCCCGCCACAGCGGGTCCTGACTGTACGTTTGTTTTTTGAGGAACTTCATTTTTCTTATGGACTTGAACTTGCTTGACAGAATATCGGGTGAATAGTTTGTTTTGAGCAAGGTATTCGATGGCGCCTTCCGTGAACAAGGTCAAGCGCCCATAGTGTGTACCGGGAGCAAGCAAGCTGGCATTCAAGTTTTGGATGTCAACAATGTCTACACCAGGGATATTACGAGCAGCTTGTAAGAGGGATGTTTTTCCTTGGATGACAAGAAGAGGTCCTTTTCGGGTTTTGTATTTTCGACCACGCAGCTTTCCTTTTCCGGCGCGAACCCTTCTCTCACCACAGCGTTCCAATTCAGCGGTAAGTCCGAGTTTATGTAAGGCCTGAACAGCCTCTTTAGTACTTTGAATGGTTTCAATCTTGCTTTCGATTAGGAAGGGGTAATCTTTAGGTAAGTGATGACCTCGCTTTTCAACAAGTCCAATGATCATGGTTGCAGCCATGGCGCTTCGAATGGCTTTTTGCCGCTCTTGCCGATTGATTTTCTGATCCCAGATTCGGCCTGCTTTGGGGGGATGAGCCTGTCGTCCTTTGACGGTTCCAGGTGCGTTCGCACCAACAAAGTTGAATTGAGTACCATTTCGGGAAAGAACCTTTCGAGGAGTTCTGGATTGTCCTCGTCCGTACGTTCCTTTGAAGTTTCTTCGTCGTTTGGATAAGAAGGCACTGGCTTGTTTTCCAGCTTCGGGGAAGGCACCGTAAGGTTGACGCTCATGACTATGAATGGCTAAGACAGCACGTTGGATAAGATCAGCACGAACAGGCTCAAGGAACTGTTCAGGTAAGTCTTTCTTGCCGACTTCTGTTCCGCCGATGCTTAAGATTTTGAGTTTCATGTTTATCGTCCTTGTTTACTCTGTAAGCTGATGTGTTCAATAGTAGGAAGAGGAATGTCCCTTGTGGGGCGGATGGCTTGAGTCATTAAGACCATTCTTTTTTTAGCCCCAGGAATACTGCCTTTGATAACTAAATAAGTACTAGTAACAACTCCATAATGAGGCCATCCACCTTTGGGATTGATCTCTTCAGGTTTATCACTGATTTTTAGGATTTGAAGATTATACTGAACGCGCTGGTGGTATCCCATTTGTCCAGGATGTGCTACGCGGTGAATGAAGTGTGCATGTCCCTGCCAGCCTCCAAGTGTACCGACTCTTCGAATGCCTTTTTCAGTCTTGTGCATTTTAAGGCCGATTCCAAATCGTTTGATGCTTCCTTGGTATCCCTTTCCTCGGGTAACGGCATGGATGTCTAAGAGATGTCCTTCTTGGAAGATATCTTTTACAAGAATGTCCTTGTCGAGGTGTTGTTTCACAAAAGCAAGTTGATCGGCCATTTTTCCGCCAAGGGCGAGTTCAAAGACTTCAGGCTTCTTTTTCAAGCCAATAAGTTTAGGTTGAGTGTAAACAACAACGCGCATCTCCGTATAGCTTTCGAGTTTGATCTTGTCAAGGTCAGCAGCAATGGCTGCTTTTTTAGGAACATTAATTTTTCGTTGAACTTCAGGTTCGCTTTTGAAGAAGAATTGGGTGGCAGGATTTTGGCCTTCGTAAGTATTATGGTAGAATCGGAGTTGAAGGATGCGCATGGGGGGGCATTCAATGACGGTAGCGGGAATGGAAATTTCAAGGCCCTTGGTGATGCTGTTCTTGCGTGTGTCCGTGACAATGATGTGGGTCATACCTGCCTTGTAACCTGGAAAACCAAGGAAGCTTGCCGTGGGTTTTTTAGCCCAGCTTCGAACGCGTGCATAGGGTCGGTTAGCCCGTTTTCTAGGCCAAACTCCCATGCTTCCGAATCGAGGTCTTTTCGCTTTAGGCATTGTTCAACTCTTAGTTGTTTGTTTAGCGTCCTCAAGTCGAAACGCCTTAGAGTGTCTCTACATGTCCGTTGCGGGGGATGCCCCCTCGGGGAAGCAGGACCTTTAAGTTTGAAATCAAGCGTTTCGAAGACGCTAAACAAATGTCTTCGAGCCTGAAAAACCGCTAACTTACTGTACGAGAAAGAACGTAATATCTTAATCGTACTGGCAAGGGTTCCTTGTCAGGCTTTTGTATTATATACTAAGTCGGTGGAACCCCAGGGTCTTTATAAAACTATCGGAGCTCCATTTAACTCATTGTCGTCATAGAAAAATTTATATCCTAGACCCACGATACCGATGTTTTAATGATGAGTGCAGGGGGCATTGTTCTGTGCAACAATAATTATACGATTGTGTGCACACCTGATCGACCTTTAGGAGAAGTGGTGTTGGAAGCTGTAAGGGTTTATAGAAGAACCTATAGAGCCTTTAACCAAAAAGTAAAGCAAGCTGTAGAGACGGAAGCAGCTGCAAACTCAAGAAAGCTTAGAAGGATGACAACACGGGAACTCGTCAAACGTCTGAAAGATCCTTCTTTAGAAAGCATGTGTGGAGTCCTGTTAGGATTTGTGCCACTAAATGTTTTACCAAATATTGGGGGAAGTGTTCCAGCATACACTGGAGAAGATCCTTGTATGTTTGTGCGCCATCAAGAGGTAGCCCGGGATTCTTACAAAACAGGCGTGTTCACTGTAGAAAGGAACAGAGTCGAGTGGAAAAATGGAGAAGGAACTGTTCCTATAAACTCAACAACAACCATGGAAGATTGGTATGATCTAGCTAAGTTAGATCAGAGAGGATGTCTTAAGAAAAGGCAGTTTCACGCTCGATTGGATCGCGTAGTGCCATATTCACAGGCAATGGGTGCCTCGCTTGCTCTAGCTGGAAAGGAATAGTTGCTGTGCTTTTTGATCATTCGCATGGTCTTGTTACACATGATTTTCAACGGCGAGACGAACGCAGAGTTGTTTCCATTCTGAATTAGAGTTTAAGTTTTATAAGGAATAAGGTTTTTAAACAATATCTAATTCTTTATTGAATGCTAACCGATGCACTGATCAATCGAGGAGGAAGTAAACTAGAAGCAACACGCCTGTTCTTGGAACGCGGCTTAAAAATCCCCATTCCGCGCTCTGCGTTCTTATATGCAGGTCAAGATGTAAGTTCCATAAAAAGCGAGTTTGAAAAGCTAAGAAAGCCCATCATCGTACGAGGATCGCACAAGACCGATTGGAGAGGGTGTGTAGGTGCAGTCCCTACCCTCCAAAACATAAATTCTTTTACAGATCTTGAAAAAGCAATAAAAGAAATGGAAAGAGAAATGAAAACGCCGGAAATGAACGCCTTCATGGTAGACGATTCCGGTGCATATACGTCCAAACTTCATTTCTTGGTTCAGGAGCAATCACAATCAAGGATGAGAGGGACCATGTTACTGCATCCTTTCTCAAAATGGGAGGAAAGGACTCTTTTTGTAGATTATTTTGATATAGACTCTGGAGGGGAAGGCCGAGGGGATTTTTACACACATACACCGAAATTAAAATCAGATGGAAATTGGGATAAATCATTTCATCGAACTTCAGAACTTTCTAATTCTAAAGAGTTGGATAAACTTGTAGAGATGTACAGCAAAATCGTAAATTCAGGTCTTGTTTCGCGAGAATGGGCTTATCAAGTCGAATTTGGTTTGGAACCTCTTTCTTTTTACCAGATAAAGGCATTCAAGTTATTAGAGGAAGCACGGTCTTTTTCGCTTTTAGATAATGTAAGAGGTTTGAAACACTTAGTATTCCCCGATCTAATCGGTGCAACAGGTGAAGAAGGGATGGTTGTTGACCTTAAAGGAGTACATCCACTAGAACTTAAGAACAGCTCAAGGAATAAACCTGTTTGCGATGTAAAAAGGCCTTATGGTCTTATCTTGCAACATAGGCTGTCAAACAATTTGCCGATCACAGTGCCATTAGGAAAGTTGGAGTATTTCCAGCCTTATGCACCGTTCCGTTTGTTCCATGGGACGTACCGTTTTATGAACCGAGCTCAAGTGACTGCATGTGGTCCTGCAGGTAAAACCGCAGATGATTCATTTAACGATGATATAATAGAAGAAATGGAGAACTACACAGGGAAAGCAAGGGTCATCGCAAACGGTGTGCATGGCGTATTGATTCCTTTATATAATTAAGAATAGATTATAGAGAGCTTTGAATAACTGTATTTCCGAAAATGATTCAAAGCGCTCTATTAGGACTTTGAACACTATATGCAGGGTTATTCAAAGTCCTCTATATTCACTTATTAACAACTATCTTCTTCTCCCCTACATTCCCCCAGCACAAAAACTCATTGAACTCAATCAGTTTCTTCACAACCACATTCTGTATGTTGATCTTGTAGAGTTGGCCCCCTCCGAGTTTCCGAGTGGCAATCACCATTTTCTCTTTTTCCAATCGAGGCCACAACTTTTTCAGTGTCTGAAAGTTCACGCCGGAGTTCTTGGCAATCTCGGTGATGGGGTAGTCAAAGTCTCGGGAGTAGATCAAAAAGTCTAAGATCCGAATCAAAGGATAGTCCCCAAAGGTTTGGATGAAAACCGATTTTTCCATGATTCTAGTAAACATCATTAGTATTTATACTTTTCGTTATCACTAACACTATTTATAGCAATTTTCGAGCTTGCCGAAAAGAACTTGCTTTTCCCGTAAAACCTCTGTTTTTCTCGGAAAAAATACGAAAATCCGACGCACGGATTTATAATAAAGGTGATAGACGCAAGTGAAATGGAAAAAAAGCAACTCAAAGGCTTTATCGTTAAGAAACTTTTCCATCATGGTTACATCGGTGGTCGGCATACAGCCATTGAAAATCTTCGAAAAGGTCTACCGAGTCACTTCAAAGGCAGTGTAAAAGAAGCAATCGAAGAGTTAATTCAAGAAGGAATTCTAGTTCCAAAGCCAACTTCGTACGGATTGCACGTTTCTCTAAACCATAAGAAAAGGGAAGAAATCCAGGAATACTTGCAATAAATGCCATAAGCCTTTAATACTAAGCTCTCCTCTCGTTACTCATGAACTTCTTCCTGAACCGGTATAAGCAGCTCGGCGCTGACTTTGATCCAGAGACAATCGAAATAAGGCCTTCGTTGCGAGTGAATACGTTAAAGATTCAGGAAGAGGAAATCGTGAAGCGTCTAAAAAAGGAAGGGGTTAAGCTTGAAAAAATACCTTTTTTGGAGTGGGGGTATTGGTACGAAGCCGAGTTCTCCATGGGTGCCACACCTGAATACTTAATCGGGTATTATTACCTTCAAGAAGCGGCAAGCCAGTTGCCTGTCAAAGTCTTAAATCCGAAACCCGGCGAAACCGTGCTCGACATGGCAGCAGCTCCAGGGAGTAAAACAACTCAGATAGGGCAATACATGAAAAACAAAGGAGTAATCATGGCATTGGATGAGAATGTGCACCGCCTAGTTTCAGTGCGCAACAACTTGGAGCGTTGTGGGGTTACCAATTCGATCATTTACAAGAAAGATGCTCGTTTCATTCCGGATTTCAAGATGAAGTTTGACAAGATTTTGCTCGATGCACCCTGTTCAGGTAATTTCATCACAGATAAGGATTGGTTTGGGAAGAAAACCATTGATGGGATTAAAGAGCGTGCACGATTACAAAAGGAGCTCTTAAAAGCCGCTGTCAAGGTGTTGAAGAAAGACGGCGTCTTGGTCTATTCCACCTGCACATTAGAACCCGAAGAAAACGAAATGAACATCGACTGGTTGTTGAAAAAATACCCTGAACTAAAGCTAGAAAAAGTAGAGTTGGAAATTGGCGATCCAGGTCTTACGGAGGTCTTTGGGGAAAAGCTTAATCCAGAACTAAGCAAATGCAGAAGGTTATGGCCGCATAAAACACAAACTGAAGGCTTTTTTATAGCAAAGATTGTCTGGAGGGCAAAATGATCAAAAAGTTCGTTCGCCACATCAGTAGTTTAGGAACAATTTTTTTTTCTCTAGTCTTAGCTCTATTCACCTACCTAAATGGGCAAGAGCAATTATCCATTAAGCTATTCCTCATGATCTTAATTACAACTGCAATCGGCTTGAGTATCAAGTTTTTTTACAAGAAGCATCGCCCGGATTTCGATCCGAAGAAAAGGTTTGACCAAATCTGGCCGATCAATAAAGTAGTTCAAGTCGACGAAGAATCCTTCCCGAGTCTACACGCAGCAAGAAGTGCGGGTTTACTCGTCGTGTTAGGGTCTTATTTCACTGGGTTTTACGTGCAATTTTTTTTGGCCATACTCACATTTGCCGTCTGCATCTCTCGAGTCTATCTCAAGCGCCATTATATAGAAGACGTAGCAGCTGGAGTGATTCTAGGATTATTGGTTGGTTTTGGAGTCTTATTCTTAATCTAAAACCTTTTTAAATATTCTTCAAAAGCGGCAAGAGCTTGAGGCATGTTCTTCCTTCCAAAACCAATCCGAAAATGGCGATCCCCGTAAGAGTATTCTGTACTAGGAAGCAGCATGACTCCTGCTTTTTTAACGACGTTTTCGCAGAAATCATAGGAGTTTGTATTAGACTTTATTTCAACAAAAGTAATGGATCCTGCTTTGGGTCTTGTCCAGCTAAATTTATCTTGATACTTTGAAAAGAACGCATCTAGAAGCTTCAAGTTATCTTTTATGATCTTCAGGTTTCTCTTGATAATTTTATCCTTCTTCCTTAACGCAGCAATCGTTACCTGTTCGTTTAAAGCACCATTACAGATGGTAGTGTAATCTTTGAAAGACATGATCCTATTAAAGAGTTCTTTATCTCGCACAGAAAGCCAACCCATCCGCAATCCAGGCATTCCAAAGGTCTTTGACATACCTGAGAGAGAAATGCACTTTTTATAGACATCCGATCCGCTGGGCAACCGGTCTTTTATATCATATTCTAAGAGGCGATACATTTCATCGGAGAAAACATAACAACCTTTCTGCTGGGCAATCTTCATGATCTCTTGGTATTCTTGTTTGGAAAACAAATAACCTGTGGGATTATGAGGGCTGTTTACCACGATAAGTTTTGTTTTGGAATCCACCTGTTCCTTAAGAGAACCTATATCCCAACGCCAACCCTTATCGTTTTCAGAAGGGTTCCAAAGAACAACTTCACAACCAATGCCTTTGGCAATCTCAAACAAGGACTGATAGCATGGGGATTGAACGATGATTTTATCGCCAGAGCTTAATAAGGTATTCATGGCAATGAAGATACCTTCTTGAGGTGTGCATACAATGATATTTTCAGGCTTCACCTGAGTGTATAGCTTAGATACTTCTTTCCTTAATTCAGGGTTTCCTTGAGATTCAGTATAATTTAGCCTCAACGCAAGAAACTTGGAAAGTTCTTTTTTAGATAAAAGTTCATGGATTGAAAAGCTTTCACAGTCAGACGCACAAAGGGTGTGGCGGACATTAAACTCATATCTAGCAAAGTACCTTTCTAGTTTAAAATCATCCAGTTTCATCAATCAGAGTGATTCAGATTAATTATTAAATGCTCCTATTTGGCCTTCTTAGTCTTCTTCAGAACTTCAACAATCGTAATCTCATTTCCATCCAGATCGCTAAGTCGCATGCGAATCTCTCCCCAAGGCCGTTTTCTGGGGGGTTCCGTAATCACACCCTTCTTCCGTTGGATGTGTTTCCAGAGGCGTTCGATGTTGTCCGTCTGTAAAGTAATACCGGTAACGCGTCCGATCATACTTTGTCCAAGTCGATAGCCTTGTGGCCCCCATTCCGAGTTGGGCTGTCCAATATCGAGTACAACAGGATCAGTAGATAGACTTAGTTGCGCAGTCTTATAAGGTATACTTCGTTGCACAACGTTAAACCCGAGCACCTCCTGATACCATTTCACAGCCTTTTTCAAGTCAGAAACCATGACTTCAACGGCTGAAATGTGCGTAGGCATGGTGAAGTAGATAATTCAAACTATAAAAAGAGTGCGGAAAAGAGTGCAGTCAGAGATAAAAATATTGATAAACAGCCATTCCTATTTGAAGAGTATGTCTATCAAAGTTATAGAAATGCATCTTCCTAAGTATCACATTAAGAAAAAACCAGATTATGTTAAGCTTGGAAAGAAAGTCGATAAGGTGATTGAAAAGAGTTTTCCAGATGGAAAGTATATTCTTCGTGCATTAGGTTCAAGTGATCATCCAAAGTTAACCTTAAATAAATTGGCAAATATCGTACTAAAAACAGGAACCGATCGTTACGATCCAAAGCGCAAAGGGGTGTGTCACGACGAGTTTTCCGGATATGATTATGATATTCAAGCCGGGACAATTGAGATCAAAAAGGGAAAACTGATCATTCCTCAATCTTACAGATATAAGACAGAGTTTGGTGATATCATCTGGCATTTTTACGAGCACACGCGCTTGGATAGAGACTACGCGGTGAAAATTGATTTACTGCTCATATACGATCCGAACCAGCTTAAAAAAGCAAGAAAGTTCCACGACTGTGCTCGAAGCGTGAGAAAAGGGCTTAATCAGTATCTGTACAAATTCAAGAATCCTAGACAGAAGAAAAAAGCGTTATTGGGGATCATCAAAATTCGTTAAAGAAAAGGTGGACAGCGATCCAAGTTTCCCGCACGTTAATGAAGTACTCCTTGGAACGTGGGTCTGCTTGACTTCCGAGTTCGGAATGGGATCGGGTAGGACCAGACCGCTATGACCGTCCAAGAGGAAGGATCCCAATCTGGTTTATAAGCTTTATGGAAGAAAACTTTTTATACCAAGAGAAGAGAAAGGGGGGATGGTTGATCTTTCAAGTCGTATTCAAGGGGATCTGAAAACGAAGAAGCCTTCTGAGATCAAAGCCCAGCTCGTCAAAGAAGGATATACAGAAAAAGATGTTGACGAGGCCCTTACCAAGTATTACAGTACAAAAGACAAGCCTAAAGTCTCTACGCAAGCACCGACCACCATTACCGTAGATGGAACAGGAGAAGAAATCCCTCTGAAAGGCCATGAAACCTTTGGCCCATTTGATGCTGCTATAACCGTCGTGGTAATCGGCTTGCTAATAGTTGGTTACATGTATGGCGTCCCCATTTTGAAAGAAAAGGGTCTTTGGCCACCCGCGTTTATGAAGACAACGATCATACAGAGTTCTTCGGCTCCAATTTCAATTCCAAACAACCCTCAAACAGCAGATTCCATTCCCTCAACGCCTCCAAACCTCCCCTCATCCGAACCACCTGTAGAAGTAAATACACCTGATAATCCAGCCCCTTCCACAGACTCAGGCATCAAGGAGTTCAGCATCATTGCAAAGCAATTTGAGTTTATGCCGAATGAGATTCATGTGAAAAAAGGCGACAAAGTTCGATTAAAGATCAAAAGCATCGATGTGCAGCATGGCTTCAACTTAGCCGACTTTGGCGTGCAAGTAGATCTAGGTCCGGGAGAAGAAAAAGCAGTCGAGTTCACAGCGAACAAAGCCGGAACCTTTGATTTCTCCTGCTCAGTTTATTGTGGAAATGGCCATAGTAACATGCGAGGGTTATTGTTCGTAGAACCTTAAAGCGATTCAAATTCCAAATAAGCGATTTTTTCGCTCGAAAATAGGTGCAGAGAAAGCTTCTGTTCGGTAAGGAAATCCATGCCTAAAACAGAAGGTAAGGATTGGGCAGTTCGGCGCTTCTCAAGCGACTGCTTCATTGTTTTAAGTGCTTTTAAGTGAACATCAAAAGAAACGTAACGTATTTTATCTTCCTGCAACAAGTGCAAAGTTACTGGAGGCAAATAAACTCGACTGAAACGAGAACCGCCAAAATCGACTTCTCCAGCAATAACTCTACATTTAATAGGAATCTGTAAGCGAAGAACTTCTTTTTCGCTCAGAAAAGAATAAGGACTTCCAGTATCAAATACAAAACGAGCAAAGCGATGGGCAATACGAAGCCTTTTAGATTCTATGACTGCATTTAAAACAACACGGTTTTCAGCGATTTCAAGAGGTAGGCGCATCTTCATAGAATTTTAGGTACCTTACTGACAAACTCGACGAGTACTTCACTAGGGTTAATTCCTTTTTTCGCCACTTTTTGGAGAAGCTTATCTAAATCAGCATCATGGGCTAAAACATCTTCTGTATGGACAGCAATAAACTCATTGTCATACTTCTGCTTCAAGAACACAATATTCTTTTCCATCCATAAAGAGTCCTGCCATCCTGTTCTCAATAGGTTCATAACCAAATCCATAACACAATGAATCCTAGTCAGATATATAAAAGTTCCTGTGAATTTCCGGAAAATATACGGAAGAATCGTAACTCCCACATATTTATAAACAGTCATGTTTTACAAAAAAGATGGAAAAGAAAGTAATCATCGGCGGCATCTACAATTCCCCCTCTGGAGTCCGCTATCAAGTCGATAAGATGGTGCTAAACGCGACAGGCTACGAAAAGAATTCCTCTTTAATCAAAACTATATTATATACCCAGCTAGACAACGGTAAATATCTGAAAGGGACGCAATGGGTGCGCTCAGAAGAAGATTTTCTCAAAGTTTTTGAACTGATTTCTAAAAAGCAAGATAAATCAGAGTAATCCCATCAAGTCCGTCAAGTTCAACTCAAACGCACACACAGGCATTTCCAAGTTCCAATTCTCGAGTACCTGTGGATGAACTTCACCGATATAAGCTACGTTTTTGCCTTTGACAACGACACGACCAACTCGTCCAGGGATAAAGCTAGTATGTTGAACTTCTTCAATGGTATATTCTAACCCTAATTGACCAAGTAAGTATTCCAACACTTGTTTAGCTTGGGTATAATCGGCGTCATTGCAAATCTTCGCCCAGCAAAGTCGGGTCGGATTCACAGTACGCGTCTCTGCTTTGGCATCCGGCAGTACAACTTCACCAATCTCAAAGACCTGTTGAGGGTATTCACGCATCTTATTCCTATTCAAAAATTCCATAACAGAAGGCAATACCCATGTTCGAAAGATACTCCAATTTTTCGAAACCGCATTGTCAATCTCAATATGGGGTTGAACTTCCAAATTCATATGTTGAAATAAGAATTCTTTGTTCGTCAGAGTATACGATAAAACTTCCTGACCGCCTAAGCCAACTAAGATATTCGCTACATGATGAGACAATTCTTCGATGGGTTGAAGTTTTCCTGTGGTTACCAATTGAGGATATTCAGGTTTGATGTTGTTAAAACCGTATTGCACCAAAACATCTTCAACCACATCCGCCGGGTGTAAGAGATCTTGGCGATAGGCAGGATACTGCACTACAATGTTTTTCCCAGTAATCTTAGGTTGATAACGAGCTTTTTTGAGGAGTTTAACAGCTTGATCTTTGCTAAGCCCAAGTCCAGAAAGTTGGTTAAGGTAGTCGAGAGACAAGGTTGTTTTTTGAGGGGCAAAGTCAGGAGTTACAACCTTTTTCTTAGGGTTTTGGATGGTAACCGTTTCAATGCGGCAACCTTGGTCGTGGAAGTTGGCAGCAAGGATGAGTAAGGCCGTATGAACCGTTTTCCAAGTTCTACCTGTTGCTTCAATGAACAGGTTCTTGGTTTCATGGGTTACCTTGCCCGTATGATTGCTATTAATAATAGGAGGCATGGAAAGGATATCATTTGCCGAGTCAATAAAGATTGGATACCTTTTCAAGTTTTGAAGTAGGTGGCCGTATTGTTGTCCTTTAGGATGCCGACTTAATATCTGGCGTAGAGTCATTTCTTCTCTAAATTCTAGAGGGATAAACTTGGTCTTGTCAGGGTCTGCCATGACAAACCGCATCGGCCAAGTGATCTTATCATAGTCATAAATGCCGATGCTCACTTCACTTCGCTTTCTGCCAAATGTTTCAGCGAGCTTCTCTTGCCATTGGATCATGTCTTTGATACCTTGGTCGGTGATATGACAGTTTTTGACAATAGCACAGGATACATAAGGCCGATAAGACAACACCGCTTTGTCCATGTGAAGTATACATTTAGAAGGATAGGTCTTGAAAGGAGGAAGGCCTGTTTGAATGCCATAATGCCCCTTCAATTCACGGGCAATACCTTCAGGACCCCATAAATCTGGGCGGTTGGTATCTGCCACTTCAATCTTGAGCAAGTCGCCTTCTTTTTCTTTCAGTTCGCACTTGGCATAAGGCAAATCCAATTCCAGTTGAGGAATAGAGATCTTTTTACCGATGAACTTGCATAAATCCTGGTGGCTTACTTCAATGGTGGGCATAGCTTCTCCTTAGTTGTTGGTAACGATTAAATACAATCCGATGAGGATGACAAGGACATCCATGATCTGCCCGACAAGGATAGGAACATTGAGCAGTTTGATCAATCCAATAATCAACAATATAATTCCTACAGTTCGTTTCATGGATCCCATTTAAATCACCTTTTTTGCTTTTCGTAAATAATCAAGATCAGGACTAAACAGCTCGCGCACATCGTTAATGCCTAGTTTAAGCATGGCCAGACGATCAATGCCCAGACCCCACATAATATTCGGAGTCTTGATACCTAAAGGTTCAGTCAATTCAGGTCGTCCCATTCCAGCTCCGCCAAGTTCCAGCCAACCTAGTTTAGGGTGTTTTACTTGCATTTGGACAGAGGGTTCAGTAAAAGGATAGTAGCAGGGTTGGAACATGACTTCTTTCCATCCAGTAATTTGTTCAACGGCTTGTTGAAGAAATCCTAGAAGGCTTCGAAAGCTTAAGCCCGGTGCCATGATAAATCCATCAAACTGGTTGAATTCAACGCCGTGTGTCGCATCAATAACATCGGGTCGATAAACTCGAGAAATCGCAAAGTGCTTGCTAGGTATCTTGAGTTCTTTTCCTTGCCAATATCGAGGGTCGGCCGCAGTGGAGTGGGCTCGAGGCATGAGTTGCCGAGCAACTTGAGGATCCCAAGTATAGCCCCATCCTTTGCTTTGAGTTTTAGCGCCATTTTCATGAACTGCTTTGATGGCCGCTACGATCTTTTTATCTGGTAGATCACCATATTTTAGGTTCTTAATTCGATAGGTATCTGTCCACGTTCGAGCAGGATGGTTTTGGGGTTGAAACAGGCTGTCGAATTCATAGAACTCCGTATCAACAATGGGTCCTGTCATCTCAATGAATCCCATAGCAAGGAGTTTTTCTTTGACAAAGCGTAAGAATTGCATGTACGGTTGCCTTTTCCCCCCATATACTCTAGGCACATTGATCTTAACATCATATGCTCGGAAGTCTTTGTCTTTCCAGCTGTGCTGTTTAATCGCATCAGGAGTAAGGCTTCCAATTGCTTCAGCCCCATCAAACTTGTGTAAGAGTAAGGCTTTTCCCAATTCAAGCAATTCAACCGTTCGTTTTTTTTGCTGCGTAGTTTGAATGACCTTTTTGCGCTTTCGAAGTTGTTCATAGGCATACTTCTGCTCGGCTTCTAATTGATCAAGACGTAAGGGATTTTCGCGTAGTTTTTCAAGGAACTTTTCTTCTAGGGATTGGGAGTGAAGCATCTTTTCTCCCGCTTCCGTGAGGTGAACCTCATTTTGCACAATGTTGATCGCCGCCTTCCCTCTCAATAACCCAATGGAAACTGTGGCTTCTTCATGGCTGAGTTTTCCAGCCACTTCAATGTCCATCAGTGTTTTCTTGCCTTCTTTGGCAGCCTTGAGAAACCGTCGTTCGGGCAAGCCTTGTTGCAAAGCGGTCTCTCCATTCATATCCAGACTAATCCATTCTGAAGCTTGGACGTGAACTTTAAGGGCTTCTTTGTTGCTGAGCCATTGCAAGGCTCGCAAGGCCTCAACTTCTTGCAGGCCACTTTTCTCGATCAGCTCAGTAAGTGTCATTCCTTCTTTCAGGTGAGGTAGGGCAGCTCGCTCAAGTGGATGTAATTTAGCCAAGAGCTCTTTCATGGGTTAAACAAGCTTGATATGGTTTATAAATGTTTTCTGCAGAAGATCATTGCATTGGATTGCCACAATCCGTTGGGCACGACTGCTTGGTTTCATGCCATTGACAGATGCCATCACCACAAGTTGATGGGGTATAGGGTATAGGAGGCGAATCCTCCGCTGTTTTTCTTACAGTCCGATTTACAAGTTACCTTCTCGTTTGACTCGCAGATTTTGTTCCCGCAAACAGGCTTCTTCTTGCAGTCTTTGGGGCAATTCGTATAGCTCTCTGCTCCTTCGCATAGTTTGTTTCCGCAGCACGTCGATGGCGAAGGGCAGCCGTTCTGACCTGTTCCTCCAGGTATTTGTTTCTGCTCTTGTTTGCAATTTGGAGGGGCAATGGACGGACAAACAACGCAATCTGCAGGACAGGTTTGGCTTTCTCCAGGATCGCACACCTTATTCCCACAAAGAGTAGGAGACGTACCGCAAACACCTGGACTCTGATCCAAACCACTTGCTATCCTTCCAACTTTTGTCCAATCTATCGTAGATACTTGACCATCTTGAGTAGCGTCAACACAACAGATATTGCTCGGAAGAGGAATATTTCTAGCGACTACCCGACCCTCCAATTCATAATCAACATCATCCACATCACCATCACCATCAACATCCCCTATCCTCTGCCCAGGCTTACACTCTACAGTTGGCGACGGAACACTACAATCCCTAGGGCAATTCTGAGCATTCTCAGGCTCTTCACAAGCACCATTCCCACAAAGGGTAGGAGACGGACCACACGTTTTAATGCAATAAGTAGTATCAACAACGTTAAGAGAGCCATCTCCATTAGGATCCCTTCCTTCACAACCTGCAAGTTTAGGATTAAAGATGCACTCCACTAATCTCTTACTGTCTGACTCTCCAAACATCTTATCTCCATCAAAGTCACAGTAATTGCACGGACCACACGTTTTAATACAATAAGTGATATCGTTCACTCTCAACACACCATCGCCATCAACATCAACAGGACAACCAGCAGTGCCAGGATTGAAAATACAATTAGAAAGCCGCTGAGCATCAACATCCGTATATAATCCGTCAGCGTTCAAATCGCACGTCTCACAAGGATTAGCAGATCCATATGCGAGCCCGCCAAGGTTTCTTTTACAGTCTTTCGGGCAGTTCACCTTGGTTTCGTAGGGTTTCATGCAGTTTCCATCGCCACAGACAATGACCGGAACACTGACTACATTGCCGGTTGGCTGCCAGGTCTTGAGTTGATCTATAAACGAAAGAAGCCCTGCAGACGCAAGTGGAATGGATAAGACAAGTAGAAGGGAAAGGGTCAAGCACAAGGTAAGTTGAGTGATTTTCACTATAGAGCCTTTTTTGGACCCGAATTTTATAAAGTTTTTCATTGTCGACCTTCCGAAATGTTTATATACGTGTAAGACTTATCTTACCCAATGACAAGTATAGCGATTACCAAGATGAGCTCGAAAGGACAGGTTGTGATTCCCAGTAAAATGAGGAAGTACTTCAAGGAAGGCGAGGAATTAGTCATTATTGAGAATGGTAAACAGTTAATCATGAAAAAAGCAAAAGATTTCTCTAAAAACCTCAAGGAAGACCTAGAGTTCGCCCGAAGAACAGAGGAGGCCTGGAAAAGATATGATAGAGGAGAATTCGTTGAGATGGACTTTGATGAGTTCTTGAAAGAAGTCAAAAAATGGTAAGGGCCATATTTAGTGAAGAATTCAAGAAAGTTTTTTCTAAGATTAAAGATCAAGGGTTAAAAAAAAGATTGATCAAGCAGTTTGAAAAAATACGTCAGAATCCGGAAGTAGGGAAGCCTATGAGAAATATAAGGAAAGGGACTAGAGAATTATATGTAAAACCATTCAGACTTTCATATGTATATATCCAAGAGCAAAACAAAATTATTTTTTTAGACCTTTACCACAAAGACGAGCAATAGCCCTAGATTTAAAAAGAGAGCTCAAATTCTCATATCATGCGTAAAGTCATGGTCTTTGGCACCTTTGATATTCTTCACGAGGGTCACCGTAATCTCTTCCTGCAGGCCAAACAGCATGGGGACTACCTCATCGCCGTGGTCGCAACCGATAAGAATACAAGGGAAATCAAGAAGAAAGAACCCTTACACCCTGAGCAAGAGCGCCTCGAAACCGTCCAAGCCGAGTTCAACGTAGACCTAGCTGTGGTAGGCGATGGTTCAGATCCTTACAAAGTCATCACCGCGCACAAGCCAGACATCATCTGCCTAGGATATGATCAGCACAATTGTTTCGAAGAGCGCTTGACAAGTAAGTTGAAAGAGTACCAATTGAACATCCCCGTCATCCGCCTCAACCCGTTTCAGCCGGATAAGTACAAGAGCAGTTTGTTGCGAAAGCAGCAAAACCCTAACCGTTAAAAAGATGCCAATGTTCCTTTCTAAAATGGGAGAAACGTTTCATTACGTCCTTACTGATAGAATTACAGACAATTACAGAGCATATATGAAGCATGCAACATCGTCAGAGGGAAGGGCTTTGCTAGGCTTAGGTCCTGGAAATATCGACCGTTTATTGTTTATCGTGCCGCCCTCCGGAAGGTTCTACTTGCTAGTCCCTTCCGAAGAGAGAAACAGATTTAGCACGAAAGTAGGGCCAGCTCCATTCGAAGCGGTAAAAATAGGGGACGGACAAGAAGCAAGTGGGCAACTCAGAGAAGATCTCTATATTCATGGTGGGCCTTTTAGTGAAGATCCAAGAGCCATCGTTCATGTATCTCACGAAGCAGCGTTTATAGAAGTAGCGGAAGCATTGGGACTTCAACCGATAAAGTCTTCTGAAGAAAAGTTCTAAACCCTAGGCGATAATTATTTAAATCCCCAGTTTCAATTATTTAGGGATGGAAGGCATCGTTTCTAAGAAGGAAAAATGGGGCAGTTTTCTCTTGCGCCTATCCTTAGGTTTTGCCTTGTTGTGGAGTGGCTTTGCCATCCTTGCTGTTCCCGGCGCTCCGGCAACAGATTTGGGAACGTACACCGTCAATGTGTTTACTTGGTTTGAAATGATCTATCCTTATTATTTAGGGGTTGCTGAACTCGTCTTAGGCGTAGGGATCTTGGTGGGTTTGTTCACAAGGGTCTTTGCCGCAATTACTGCTCTATTATTCCTATTCTACACCTTTTTAGAAATCACAACCGTCCCTTGGGGTATCTTCACGAGTGCCTGGGTTCATTTTGCTTTCTTCATCTTGACCTTGAGTGTAGTCTTCCACGGAGCACCCTATTGGAGTTTGGATGCATTGTTGAAAAATCACCATAGCTAAGATTAGAAAAACTGCACGATTTTAAAAGACAATAGCTTATAAAGAAGCGCTACAAAAAAAAGCGTATGGACAAGGTCTACTTCTCGACCGTTTGGGAAGATTACGGCTCTATAAATGGGGCATTGAAGGTCTCGAGTTCCGATCGGGTTTTGACCATTTCATCATCAGGAGATAACGTCCTGAATTTACTCGTCGAGAACCCAAAAAAAGTGATTGCGATTGATTATAATTCAGCGCAGCTAGCATTGGCTGAGCTAAAAGCAGAGATTATAAAGAGGTCCTCTTTAGCCAGAACCATTGAGTTGTTAGAAGGCAGTGAAGATCCCGCTAACGGCGTTCTCCTACAAGAAATGCTTTCCAAAAAGGAAGGGGGTAAATACTTATTGGCTCATAACCTCCTCAAAGGTATCGATAACATCGGACTTTTCGAGCGGAGATTTTTGCCTGTTCTGCGATTTTTTGTGAAGTATATTCTTAAAGATACGAAAATCATTAGACAGACAAACAGGGCTGCGCAAAGGAGGTTACTAGAGCAACATAGGGTCTGGCTTCAGTTATTTGTTCGTATTTTTTCCATCAAACATTTATACAAAGCCTTGCTTCCAAACTTTGTCTATACCTATATAAATACACCAATGAGGCAAAGTTTGTTCAACAACATGCATAACTTTGTGAAATTCAACAATTTCGCTAAGAACGGATACTTGCAAAAGGTAATCTTCTCCAAGTACAGGATTAGGCCTCCATTTTTAAAAAAGGAAAACTTTCAGAAGGTTAAAAGAAATATTGCAAAAGTTCATTTTGTTAAGGATGATCTTTTTCTTTTTTTAAAAGGCTGCGAGAGCGAATGTGTGGATAAGGCGAATTATTCCGACATTTTTGACTGGTGTTCGGAAGAAAGATACGCCCAGATTCTACAGGAAACCGCACGGGTTTTGAAACCTGGAGGTGTACTTTTTTACCGAGAGTTATTCGTAAGTAGAGGGTTGCCAAAAGTCCTTACGAAAGCATTCGTTTCGCAACAAGACTTGGCAGACAAACTACATCGTAAGGACTGCACGCCTTTTTACCATCGCTTTGTCATTCTTAGAAAGAATTCATGACTTGAGCTCTAGCATAATCGGGCAATGATCCGACCCATACACTTTGTTCAGGATAATACAGTTTTTCAGCTTTCCTCGCAATTCTTTGCTCACCAAGAAGTAATCAATACGCCATCCGATGCCTCGCTTTCGAGCGTCATTACGCCACGTCCACCAAGTATAGTGTCCACCTTCCTTAACAAATGCTCGAAAGGCATCAATATATCCTAAAGAAAGAAAGTGATCCATCCAAGCTCTTTCTTGCAAAGTAAACCCTGCATTTTTCTGGTTTTGCTTCGGATTTCGCAGGTCAATTTCGCGATGAGCAACATTGATGTCTCCTGTAATAATAACAGGTTTCTTCTTTCGCAGAGTTTGGCAAAACACCTCAAAGGCCTTGTTAAAAGCTAATTTGTAAGGCAATCGTAGAAGTTCACGTTGCGTGTGAGGGAAATAAGCATTCACGAGATAAAACCCCTGGTATTCCAAAGTGAGCACCCTCCCTTCATCATCAAACTTCTTGTTTCCAAGTCCTTTAATAATAGATAAGGGGGTTTTCTTGTAGATGGTCAAAACGCCACTGTAACCTTTCTTCTGCGCAGGAAAGTGCGCAACTTGATAACCTAATTTCAAAAAATCAATAAAAGAAGGATCTCCTCTGACTTCTTGCAGGCAAACCATATCCGCCTTTTCTTTCTTCAGAAACCCCAAAAGTCCCTTGCTCACACAGGACTGGATGCCATTCACATTCCAAGATATAATCTTCATGAATTAGATACGGTTCTTCACAGCTGCCCATAAAACCGGCAATGCAATCGTCACATCGCAAATGACATCAACAAACTTGGCTTGAGGTTCCATCTTACCCCAGCTAATGCCTTCACATAACTCAGCACCACTGCTTCCGCCAGGTTCAGGTCGATCCATGGTGATCTGTACGCCATAGCTCGCAGCATTCGGCGCGAGTTGCATGGCTTGTTGAATGAAGTTCTTAGGGAGTCCACCACCTAGGTAAATCACGCCGGCTTGTTTTGCCGTCCAAGCAAGATCCATCATCTCTTTTAAGTCTTCAAAGGCTTTAACTTGACATTTTTTCCCCTGCGCAAGTCTTCCCCAGATCATTAAGCCAATTCCACTATCTGCAATGCCCGGACAAAAGAGTGGAATCTTTTTTTCATAGCAGGTCTTCAAGATGCTTTTTTCTGTAGAAGGCATGAGTTCGCCTATCTTCCAAAGGAACTCTTTAATGGTTTCAAGGTCTTTAAATGAATCGTAATGTTTCTCAAAGAAGTCTTCCAAGTCTTCATATACCTTATTGGGCATGTAGGTATCGAACATCCTAACAAGACCTATTTTATTCAGGGCTTCGTCATCCGCATGATGTGAACCTTGATAGTGTCGATGTCCAAAGGCTTCAGCCAAGTCATGCGTCAAATTCGCACCAGTCGTGACCATCACATCAATCACGCCACTTTCCAACATGTCGATAATAATGCCTTTCATGCCGCCAGGTACCAGAGCACCGGCAAAGCCAAAGAAAGTTCTGCAATCGGAATTGGTAAAAACCTTTTCCAGGATTTCAGCTGCTTTTCCCATGCGTCCAGCACCCATGACGCCCGCGCCTCGCATGGCTTTCACTAAGTCGTCAGCATTCATACCTTTTTGAATCTTGATTGCTTCTACGGGGGGATGCATGAACTTCAAGAATAACAAGAGGTTTAAAAAGGTTCTTTAAGAATATATCTTCTATATAGCATATTATACCAATCAAGCCTTCTCGTCATAAAGCATATATATCTCGCTTCATTTATAAATGCTAAATGGAGCTATACGAGGACTTGTTGGTTCAAGCGAGTCATCAGCTCCAGATTGCTGAGCACATGTTAAACGAAACCTACCCCTTTGTGAAGGACCCCAAAATGCTTCCCGCCATTGTGGAGCGCCTGTACTGCGCCTTGGATTATGCCCTCACAGCCTTATTGCGCTGCGAACACAACCACAACCGCATTCCTTCGTACAAGGATGATTTCGACGAGAAATGTAAAATATTTAAAAAAACCGCAAAAAGGTACAAATTAAAATCTCAATATGGGTTGGAAGAAATAAGAGATTTGGTAGTAAAACACAGGCAAACGCAACTCGCTTTCGCTCGAAAAGAAAACTTTGTCATGGTAAAAAACCATAAGATAGACACCTTAAGTCTGATTCGGGTAAAGGGTTTTCTCTCGAAGACAAAGATTTTTATAGATGATATCCGTAACCAATTACGCACACAAAATGTATAAAAAAGGAATGCAAAGATGAAAGAAGCCTTAGAAGAAGCAAAAGAAGAACTCAAACGAGTGGATCACTTAATCTATGTCAGTCTAAAATACACACGCACAGTAGACGTGTTGATGAATGTCACAAGCCGCATGATTGACGCTTATAGCGGAATGATCGATGCGTTATTAAAATGGGCGCAGAATGAAAAAAAGATCGCTGAATTGCCAGTTAGCCCGGTTGAAAAAGGAGAACTCGTAAAAAAACTCTTTCCAGATCAGGAAACAATAGATAACATAGAATTGTATTTCTTGATGCGAAAAATCCATCGCTGCAATCCCCAAAAAGAGAATGAATATCGACGCCATGTCACCCTTCGTACCTTCATTGAAGGAAGGGAAGAAATCGTGAACATTGACATCGCCACACAATACTACTTCTTCCAGAAGAAGTTCTTTGAAACGGTGGAGAAAATCGTTCTTGGAAAACAGCAAGAATAGGGTAGATCAGGCAGAAAACTTTATAACCTCCTATTCTTAAGAGGAGAGCATGAGTCGCGTTCTCTGCATTGCAAGTGGTAAAGGAGGAGTCGGTAAGACGACAACAGCCATAAATCTAGGCATGGTTTTCTCAAAGCACTACAAACAAAGTATCTTGATGGATGCCAATCTAACAACCCCCAATGTGCATCATCATCTAGGAATTGATCAAGTACCCTACAACTTGCAGGATGCCTTACAGGGTAAAGTGCATGTCTCCGAAGCAGTCTACAAACATGAATCTGGTTTAAAGCTCATTCCTTTGCTCAACACCTTGGATGAAGTAAGGAACATTGATCTAGCTCATTTCCAGGAAGTCATCAAGGATGCAAAGGAGTTCAGTGAAGTGCTGGTATTAGACGGTGCCGCCGGTTTGGGTCCCGAAGCGCACAGTGCCTTGGAAGTTTCCGATGAAGTCTTGATCGTAACCTGCCCGGATAAGAGCAGTCTAGAACAGGCTAAGCGTACCGTCGAACTCGCTAAGGACCTTCGCCTATTAATCTTAGGCGTAGTCTTAAACAAGGTGCAGGATAAGCATTATGAATTGAGCAATGAGTTCATCGAGTGCACGTTAGGTATTCCCATCATTGCCGAAATCCCGCACGATGAACATGTACCTCACAGTCAGCACCTCAAACATCCCGTCGTATACGCCTATCCAAATAGTCCTTCAGCCAAGGCTTTTGAGAAGTTAGCATTCAAATTGATGGACAAAGAATATCACCCTTCATTTCAAAATGAAGCCTTGCCTACTAAAGACAAGCTCATCGCAGAATAACATCTAAAACCGTATTGGTTCTAAAGCTGCTGTGTTGCATAATTACTTCCTTTTTAAGATTTTGATTTCTAAGACTTTAAG
>ERZ1292623.381-Hain-H51-01um-R1-381-length-48240-cov-6_pt1 | contig 45158 bp, 43 predicted proteins | sample MGYA00564398_ERZ1292623 | MGnify/ENA primary metagenome ERZ1292623 (study PRJEB36523, sample SAMEA6512633) | groundwater metagenome | collected 2019-01-07 | study: AquaDiva: Metagenomics assemblies of 32 groundwater samples
TGCTCGCCGAGGCGCTGCCCGTCGCGCGCGCGGTCGAACGTCCGTCCGCGCGGCTCGGGGAAAAGCGACTGCGTCGCTACGGCTGAACTTTTTGCACTTCCCATGTACAGCCTCCGCGCTCGCCGCGAACGATCGTGAGATCGTCGGTCGGCTTCCACTGCCGGGCATCCGGGTTCGTCCAGCAAAGCGTCCACGCGATCGCCGGGTCGCCCTCACTCTCGAACATGATCCGGTCGGGCATGCTGAACGTCCATCCGGTAGCGTCGATCAAGTCGAGATTCGAGTCCGTGCCGATAAACGTGAGGTCATCGTCAACCGGATCACGTGGCGCGACAACGGCCGCGCTCCCCGGCTCCACCGGCCGCTGCGCGCTACCGAACACGCTGATTATGATCGCAAGCGTCACCGCCGCGATCGCCATTACCTTGAGCATCGCCCGAAGCCCCCTCTCTTCCTTCTCGTCGATTTCGTTCGCCATCGCCCATCCTCCCCTCGCCTAGCCCTGGGTACGCCGCGCCCGTATCCCACGCGACGCTCCCAGGACCGGCACCGCCTGCCACTTTTCAGGCGGAACCTCGCTTACGCTTCTTCGTCGCCGGCGCGTTGACGGGCACCGCCGCCGCGGGTGCTACTTGCGATCGCAGCCCGGCCGACTGCCCCATGACGAGCCGCGCCGCCGAGCGCGCGATCTCGTAGGCAGCATCCGAATCCGGAGCATCGGCCGCGAACGATGCGAGCACAATCGCGCAGTCGTAAAGCGTCGGCGCACCGCCGCGGACCTTGCCTAGCCGCTCAAGTAGCCGCACACCGAACATCGCTGTCACCTCGGCCGTGAGCCCCACGGCATTCTTCGCAATCGCACTGGCAGCATACGGCGCGTCGATCTCGGCGGCTGCCTCTACCCACGTGCGCGTCCGCGACGGCACGGCACCTGACAGCTCGCCCTCAGCTCGCTCGCGCATCCGTTCCCAGAAGTCCGGATCGTCCGCCGCGTCTGACGCGGGCAGCTCGGTCACGTTGCCGCTACCGAACGCCTCCGTGTCGAACGCGCCCGACGCCAGCGACATGGGCCGCGCGAAGATGATCGGGTGCTCACCGCCCGGACCGCAGAGCACCGGGTCGATGCCGACGCCGCCCGCACCGACCTCCGAGCCGCGAACGACAATGCCGAAATGCCACGGCTCATCGTCGCGCACTTCGAACGCGAGCCGCTCGGATACGGCGTGCACGTAGAGGCGTCGCTCAGTGAGATCGGAGGCGACGACGCCCACGCCTGCGGATTGGAGCACCGGCGCGACTGCCGTCAGTAGCGCGTAGTCGTCGAGCCGCCGATAGCCGGCGGGGAGAAAAGCGCGTACGTGGCCGTCGAGAATTCGGACAAGCCGGATGGCGGCCCCTTCGCCGTCGAAGCGAGCGCTGATGCACTGCTCGACCAACGCCGGCCCCCCGGCGTTGCGTATCGACGCCGCGACGTGTTTCCCGATCAGCGCCCACTCAACGAGCTGCGTGTCGGCGTAAGGGGTGAGCGGGAACGACGTGTCGGCTGGAAACGGATCGCCGGCGACGAAACCGAGCGTCGGCGTGTCACGATCCGCGTCCGCCGCGTCGTAGCGCATACTCCGCGTGTCCGCCGTGAAGTCGCGCGTCACGCCCGGTTGGCGACGCCGCTCGAGTTCGGCGACGATCTCGGCGAGAGGGCGGCCAGCGGTCACCGCACCTTTCTCCGCGTCCGCTTCTTCGCCGCCCGCGCTTCGGCTTTCGGTGCCGGCGTCCGGTTGACGACGCACGGCGGAAGCGGCTCAGCCCAACTCGGCGTTATGGCCGCATCCGCAACGACGACCGTCCTCTTGCTCTGCGTCGCGCGATGGAACAGCACCGGCCCCTTGAGTCGGAGACGCACGTGCCTCACGTAGCTCCTGCGAAGGCGCGGCAACTTGCCGTGTTCCATCTCGACGCCGAGCAGCTCGATCCCCGATGCTTCGAGTAGCGCCACCATGATGCCGAACTGACGGATCGCGTCACCCGCGACCTGAATCAGGCTTTCGGCTTTTCGCTTCTCGGCCTTCGTGAGTGTCTTCTTCATGCCGCCGACACTACGCCATCGCGCGGGCGCTTGTCAAGAAAACACAGCGCAGCCCGAAACCGCCGCGAGAATTCATATGTGCCGCCAAGTCCTCCGCTGCGTGACGTCGTAAACGGTGACTGGGGAGACGCCGAACTTGGCGGCGAGGTCATCCCTCGCCTCGCCGTGCCTGTCTCGGCTACGGATCTCGAGCACCTCGGCCTCGGTGAGGCGGGCGTTCCCGTTGGTCTCGCCGCGCGCCTGGCGTTCCTTGGCAACCTTCAGCGCCATGGATTCCGCCTGGGTCCCGGCGAACAGGTGCGAAGGCTCGACGCACGCCTTGACGCTGCACTTGTGGAGTACAGAGAGGCCAGGCGGAACCGGGCCGATCGCGAGCTCGAAGGCCACGACATGGGCGCCGCGATTCTTGCCAGCGGCGCGGACCGAGCCATATCCTTCGCGGAACATCGAGCCGGTCCAGAGCCGACAACCGCGCGAGTCGGGCCCGGCGACGCGCGCCCAGAACGCGGCGGCAAACGCCTCGCCCGTCAGGATGCGACGCGGCACCTACCCTACCGCCCGGCACCAAGCGCCTCTTTCGCCGTCGCAAAGAACATCGCCCAGCCGCTGACGAGTCCGGCCACCGACTCGAATGCGCAAGCCGCGTCACGCATCGCCCGCTCGGCATCGAGCACGTCGGCCCCACCTGGCTCGTCCGAATACCGGATCATCACCAGCGCCGCCGTGGCGCGGCCTTGCCCGACCGCCGTCTCTACAGAGAGCCGCCACCGGGGCCGTCCCGTACCGGAGTCCCGCCGCGCCTGTTCGACCTTCTCGCGCGCGGCCTCGGCCAGCCGGGTAAGGGCCGTCCGGATCTCCGGCGCGTTGCCCCGCGTCACGCAGCCGCGGCGGGCCTCCAAGTCCACGATGAGGATCACCGACGTCGGAACGAGCGAGCCAACGACCAACAGCGGCCCGTAGCGGCCCAGCAGGCGGCACGCCGCCGCCGTCTCGAGCCGAGGCCCACCCCAGGCCGGCGCGTCGCGCCTCGGGCCGCTAGCGGCGAAAAGCGGGGCCGTCCCGTTGCCACCGTCGCCTCGCCTTCGTCGTCTAGACATGGGGCCCCCCAGGTTCTCCCGCGAAAGTCTCGGCGAGCCGCCGGGCAGGTCAGCCGTGGAAACCGGGGGGCAGGCGGGGAACCACGGAGGACCGAACCCGCCGCGCTCGGACGCCCAACCACGGAAAACGCCCGCAACGCTGCCCACCGCAGCCAACCACCCGGCGGCTCGCCGGTGACCCCTTGTACGGACCCCCACCGGGGCTGTCAAGAAAAAACAACGCACAGGGGGTGAGGATCGGGGCCCTTGACGCACCCGCCGCGTTCGGGCAGGCTTGCGACCGTACGATCCGCTATGACACAATCGTCAGCAGTTCACAGTCTCGTCAGCGCGGGTTGTACTTCGCCGATGAACCGGGGGCCTCGGACTAACACTCCGGGGCCTTCGTGTTTTCGGACCTCGGGTGCAACCCAACCGCGACGCCCAAGGGAATCTCTAAGCAGCGTATCGTGGTCCCGGTGTATCTGTTGCAACGCCTCGGTGTACGAGAAGCGGGCGTCCGGGTAGGGCTGATCGTCTAGCCCGAAAGTGAGCTTCGAGCCGCGACGACGACTGAGCGGCCGACGACGGTGACACGCGGCTCCGGCCGGGATTGCGCCTCGACGTGCATCGACCTCGAAGCCTGCGCTAAACGCGGGTTGGGGTCGGTGCGCTCCCCGGCTCTCCACTCACCAACCGTGATTGACCTGAAGAAGAGGACAACGATGAACAACGCCAGTCAGTACACAGCGGAAGAAATACAGAGAGCGGAAAGATCAGCAAAGAAGCTCTTTGGACAACGTCTCGGTAATGCAACAAGCAACTTGGTGAGACTCGCGATTGGAAGGGGAAAGGCTGGCGAGAGCATCGACTCTGTCGTGGCGCGGCTCGGCTCCTGGAACGGCCTGCGCGTTAAAGCGGAGCGAGATGGCTCGGCCCATCATGCAAAGGGCTGGGCAACGGTGCTGAACAACGCGGGAGTCTCCGACCCCGCTGCCATCGAATTGCCGTTCGGCGACGCCGCCGCGTGAGCCTAAGTCTTGCGCATCCCGGTCTGCTTCATCGCCTGGTCCACGATCTCGCGCAGCCCCACACCCGCCATACCGAAGAACGCGGCGAGCAACGGCTGCTGCTGTGCGTAGACGCCGGTCTGGTACAACACGACGTCGAGTAGCGCGCCGACGAAAGGCGCGGCGACCGGAATCACCCAACTGGGGATCTGGCTCACGAGACTGCGCACGCCAGCAAGAAAAATCGGAACGAGCGCCGTGATGAGCGCCAAGAGGCCCGGGTCCAGCGCGACTGCCGGAAGTTCCAGCGGCAACGGCCCTTCGTCTTGGGCGGCGACACGGTAGGCCGCAGCCGCTACGATCACGAGCGCACAGAAGAAAAGGCGCGGTAGCGCCCGAGGCCACGTCGTCAGTTTTCGCATCTCCACTTCCTCCTCCCGCTCCCCCCGCAAGATTCCCCGTCTCGTAGAAAAGCGCGACGACGATCCCCCACACGTGGCCCCAGGCGCCGTCCTATGCGCTCGCGCGCGAAGTATTAGGCTACCTGAATCCGCCCACTCCGATCGCTGAGACGCGCCAGCTTGGCGTCAAGCTCCTCGAGCGGGATGTCCTCGCCCGCCTCTACTCGGCGGCGCAGCTCGAGCAGCTCGCGCACCGAGGCGATGATCGAGGGCACGACGCCGAGCGCCGCCAGCGAAATGTCGATGTACCTCAGAGCCTTCTCGTCCTTCGTCGGCATGATCCCTGCCTCCCTAGAGTTTTTGCGACGCCGTGTGCGCCGAGCCTAGCGCGTCCCCGTCAAATCTTCTGGTGTCGCGACGCCCGCGTTTTCCATCTCGGCGCTCTCGGCGATGTATCCGCGCGCCTGAATGAGCGCCTGCCGAAGCAGCGCCGTATAGAACATGACGTCGTCTTCCCGGCCCTCCTCGAGTGCGAACCGCCCGGCCCGCAGTGCGTTCATCGCCTGTTCATCCACGGCCTTGAGCGCTGCCTTCAGATCCCGGCCCACCGTCGGACTTGTGACGACGCCCTCGATGGCGACTTGGATCGGCTCGTAAGCCGTGGCCGCCTCGAAGAGCTGTGCACGCGGCCCGGCCTTGAGCGTCGAACAGCCCGACAGCGCCGCGCCGGTGGCGACGCCGGCCGTAACGGCTGGAATCGCCAAGAACACGGCGAGCAACGCGCCCGCGAGCGCACCCGACACCATCCCCAGAACCCCCTTCTCGCTCCCCTTGGACTTCATAGGCAGATTGCCTCCTCTCGAGTCATTCGCTCGTAGTAGTGCCCACCCGCCGGATCGTGGCGCAAGAACTGCTCACGCGGCGCGGCGGACGCCGTCTCGCTTACCTGAACGTGGATCCACGCTGGCACCCCCGGCGATCCGAACTCATGGATCGCCTTGTCGATCTTGAGCGCGTGGGACCACTGGACGACGGCAAGCCACAGCCAGCCGTTACCCGTCCTCGGCACGTCACGCATGGAGCGGCCTTGAACGATTGCGCCATTGAGGACGGTCGCGCGCTCCTCATGTAGTTCGCCATCGGTCGCCAGCCAAATGCTCGCCTTCAGGTCGGCAGCCCGCCCTGCGATGTGCGCGCTCTTGTCCGCCCCCTGCACAATCACGTTCAGTTCAGGGCAGCGGTAGCCGCTTGAGACCGTAAGCGGACAGCCAAGCGCGCGACGGAGCGGGTCGAGGACGTCCCCGACCAAGCGGCGCAGATTCAGCAGGACGCCGTCGGGCGGATCGATCTGTTGCGCCCATACTTCGGGCCGTCGCCGAGCCGCCTGGCTCTCGATGAGTTCGCCCCACGTGAAGTAGTCGCCAGCCATCGCTGCCGGATTGACCGGAACGCGACGCGGGATCGTTGGCGCTGGCGTAGATGCTGCACTGAGAGGCTCCGGGAACATGACCTGGCCAGTCTACGCGGCGGGCCTGGGGGCTTCACTCCGAGCGGCAGCCACGGCATCGAAGCTCTCGCCCGTGGCCTCGAGCACGGCCGCCTCGCCCGTCAGGCGCTGCCAGCGCTGAATGGAGGCGTCGCACCACTCGGGTGCGAGCTCGATGGCCAGGGCCACGCGGCGCTCCGTCTCGCAGGCGATGAGCACGGTGCCGGAGCCGCAAAACGGATCGTAGACGCTGTCGCCCGGCACGGTGTGATTGACCATCGCACGCCTGTAGAGCTCAACGGGCTTCTGCGTAGGGTGTGTCCCCAGCGCATCCTCGGTAGTGCGGCGCGGGGCCACCTCCCAAAGCGTCGTCTGGTCTCGCCGCCCCTGCCAGTTCGCCGTCTTGCCGCTGCGCACAGAATACCAGCAGTTATGAGTCACGAGCCCGTCCGCGACATAATGCTTGTCGCAGGCCACCGACATCGAGTAGACCTGACCAGAAAACGAATGCCGGCTCACGCTGGAGACTTCGACGTACTCAACCCCCTCGCGTCCCGCGCCGTTCGGCTCGCTCGCGCGGGCGTTACCAGTCGGTTTCGGGAGCTCCATGAGCCCGGGAATCAGATTGCAAGATCGTACGACCGTAAGCTTTTGGCGGCTAAAGAACGTCTTGCCGCCACGAACGCCTTCGTTCGTCGCGAGAGGAAGGTCGAAGTGGCGACCGTACTCATGCAGTAGCTTTTCTGCCTTGGCGCTCAACGGACCGACCAATTCATACAGCTTGGTAATACCGGCCTCGGTCCTGTGTTTTCCCGGCTCTTTCACGCTTGGATCAACAGCCCAGTGCGTTGTCGGGATACCAAACTTGACGCTCATCGCCTGCTCGTAAACCATTGCCTCAGTGAGGCTGGCGTGCGCCGACAGCACCCAGACGGAATCGCCGCGTTCGTCTTTCAGCCGGATCGTCGGCCCGAACCCCCGCGAATTGAACGACCGAACCTGGCCAACTCGCCATCGGTCACCCTTCCGCATCAGATAGGTGAGCCACATCGGGCGCGACGATAACCGCACGCTCCATTGATGGCAGTGCGTTGCCTTCGTCACGCAGCCGGCCGCGACCACCTCATGCATCGGTCCGTCGTAATGACGGCTGGCGACTTTGATCTTCGCCCCACGCCGCTTGATGATGTTGTTTCCGTAACTCACCACGCGGTCGCCGTCCTTCAGTTGTTCAATCGGAATGAGAGCCGTGTCGCTCCGTGGACCGCGCGGCACCATCACCATCGTCCCGGCTGGCTGACACGATTCGTGCTGGTGGTGGTAGTGGCCGTGCGAGATGGCGAATCGCGACTTCGCCCAAATGATCTGCGAGCGCAGATCGAAATCGACGGCCATAAGGCTGTTCGCCACGATGTTGGCCTTGAGGTCCGCGTACCAGACGTAGGCCACGTCACCGGGAAACAACGCCCATGCTTCGCGCCAGTCGGCGCGCTCGTCGCCCTGGATCTCGGCGATCGCCTTGGAGTTGTTCAGGCCCACGTCGTGCCGCCACTTCGCCGTGTATTCGACGCCGTAGGGCGGATCCGTAACCATGATCACGGGGGGGGGCAGTCCGCAGCCAAGCAGCCGTGCAACGTCGCCGGCGTCCGTTGCGTCGCCGCACAGCAGGCGATGACCGCCAAGGCGCCAGAGATCCCCGAGCACCGTCGTTGCCACGACCGGGGCCTCGGGCGCGTCGTCCTCATCATCTCGGCCAGCGCTCGCAACGCCGCCCACGACGACGTCATCGCCGGGGCCGTCCTCCCCGGTCTCCGCAACCGTGGGCTCGTAGTCCTCGGGCGTGATGAGGTCTGCGTCGTCCCAGCCGGCGGCCGCCAGGTCGGCGATCTCTTCGGCCAGGAGTTCGCGGTCCCACGTCGCACGCTCGGCGATGGCGTTGTCGGCCAGGCGGAAGGCGCGAGAGCGGAGATCGGCAAGATCGGTGACGCGAATCACCGGGACTTCGGCCAGCCCAGCCAGCCGCGCTGCAGCAAGACGGCCGCGGCCAGCGATCAGGAGGCCGTCGCGGTCCACGAGAAGGGGGACGTTGAAGCCGAACTCCTGAATGGACCGCGCGAGCTCGGCGACTTGCGAGTCGGGATGCACCCGCGGATCGCGCTCGTAGGCGCGCACGGACTCGAGCGGCCAGTACTCGATGGCGAGCCGGTCAGTCATGGCGTCGGGGGGTATGGGCGCGGCGCGCCCGCTACTCCAAACAGACGACCATGCCCTTCGTCGTCGCGCTCTTCACTCGCACGAGCGCCTCGATGTTCATGGGGCCGGGGATGACGACGTCAGGCTCGGGGTTGAAGTCGAGCGGGGTGCTGTCGAGTCCGCCGCCCTCCTGCGACCAAAAGCCCAGCGTCGGGCCGCAAATCGTCCCCGGACACGCGCGCAGCGTGACGTCCACGCCGCCCTCTTCCCCCGCCACGTACCACCGCTTGATCGTGAGCGCCGCGCCCGCCCGTACCGTAGCCACCGGATAGGACCGACCCACGACGATCGGCTCGATGTTCACGCACCGCGGTGCCACCGCCTCGGGCGGCGTATGCGCGCCTGCCACCACCACCGAAGCCACCGAAAACGTGACGACGAGCAGTACGACCGCAATCGCCACCCGCTCGAACCCCCGCATCCATCGCCTCATCGTCCCCACCTCCCCACCGTCCGCGTCGGGCGTCCCAGCCGACGCTTTGCGCCGGAGCGCCGCTACTTCTTCGCTGCCGCTGGCGCCGCAGAAGCACCCGGCTTGGGGCCGGCCGCCTCCCGCGTCGTCGCGAGTTCGGCGACTTGCGCCTGCAGCCCCTTGATGACCGGGTCCTGTTGCACGAGATACTTCTCGATCGCCGTCAGTTTCGTTGCCAGCGTGATCACGGCTACGCCCCAGAGGACCAGCTTCGCGAACACGTAGAGGCCAGCGGCGATCGCCCCGGCCTGCGAGAGGCGCGTAGCCCAACCCGGCCAGCGAAGCACGATTCCTCGCGCCGCCACTTTCCCGTCTTCTGTCATCGAATCCCCCCGCGCCTCGAGGCGCTTGTCCCGTAGTGCCCCGAGGATAGCGCCATGGCGCACCGATATCTAGCGCCAGGCGACAGTCATCCGATCAATCGCAGCCGAGCAGCATCGGCGTTACCGTGCCAGCGAAAGGCGGTGATAGCGCGTTCCACAGCCAGTCGTGCGCGCTCAATACCGTGACGGCCATACCCGCGATCGCCGCCTCGGGATCGTCCGTCTCGAACGAGCACACGGCCAGCAGCGCTGGCAAGAACGGGCGGCGATCCACGTCGCAGCGAAGCGAGTTGTACGGGTTGTTGTCCGTGCATCCGCCGCTGCCGCCGTCCGGCCCGACGCACACGACGTTGGTGCCGCCGCCCTCGAAGTCACCGAGGTCGAAATATTTCGTCCGCCACTCGACTTGCGAATACGTTGCGCCGCTCAGTTCGAAGCCGGCGTCGCACCGCTCAGTCCACGCGGATGCTCCACGCGCGGCTGAGAGAACCAGCAGCCCGGCAGTGATTAAAGATCGGATCATCGTCCTACCTCCTCCGTCGCGCGTGCGACGAAGCCTTGAGAGTAAGGAAACGGCACGAGCGCCTGCACGTACCACGCCTCGACTCGGACGTTGCCACTGCCGACATTCTTATCCAAACCGACGACCACGTCATCGAGTAGTTCCGGTTCTATAACGCTAACCCCGTCGCTTGCCAGGGTCCGCTCATACTTGTGCATTCGGAGCGCGTTGTGGATGTTCGGGTTCGCGCTGTACTCGTCTCCGCTCGTCGAGCTGCAACCCCCGCCGCTCGTGCGCGCGAGGTTGCTGTTGTAGAGGTAGCGGAGCTGACTATTCGTAGTTTCCTCGATCGCGTCCATTTCGAAGCTGATCGCGTAGACACTTTCCGGGGCTTGGCCCCCCAGCGTATCTCGCCAGCTCAACCGGTAGGCCGCGCAGTCGGCGTTGTTGTCGAATCGAATCGCGTGTGTGCCGGGGTTGTCGTTATCAGTCCCGTTGCCCGGCTCGGCATAGGTGCCGTCCACGCACTCAAGTCCGGTCTGCGCGCTACAGTCGCCGCGCAGCGTCAGGCCGATGGCTGCGTAGAGGCTATTGACGTCCAATCTCTCGATCGCAGCGATGCTCGCCCGCACTTGCTCTTGGCTACCGGGGTCCAGGAGGACAACGAGGTCGTCTACGTAGCGCGGGGCAGTCACGGGATTGCCGATCGCCTCGAAGCATGTGACCTTTACGCCGTCGGGATCGGGGGAGTACGACCCCGTGCTGCAACTATCACTCGGTGTCAGATCCATCGCCCGGTCAAACCACACCTTGATATTCCCCGTCGTACCAGTCGATGTGTAGCCAATGCAGTACTGGTGCCATTCCCCGTCGGTGAGCCAAGTGGTGCTGCCGCCCGTCGTCGTGCAGGTGCCGCCGATTTGGAGCGAGTCGTCTCCGATCGCACGAATGAGCGCTTGGCCCGTTCCGTTGCCGTGGCCCGACGATGCGAGGTCAAGGCCGATGAGATCAGTCGTCCCTGTATCGCTGACGGAGCCGGGCGGAAACATCATCCACACGCACGCGCCGATTACGTGCCCCTCGCCCGTGATCGGCGTCTGTCCGTTCGTCAGCTCGTCGTAGAACTGGTGAAAGAACACCTGGGCCGACGTACTGCAATCAACCGCCGCGCTCTGTGCCCCGCCCCGTACCGCGCTGGCGTTGTAACTGATCCCGCCGCCCGATGCCTGGTCCCACCACCAGAAGTCCGCCTCGCCTGCCGGGTCCTCGAACCCGTTGAGCGCCAGGTATTTGACGGTCGCGAGCGCCGGGGCCGGGTGCGCTACGACTACAAAAACCGCGAACAAAAACGCCCGGATCATCAGTTGTACTCCCACTCCATGAACACCTGGAGGACATCGCTGGTCGTACCACCGGTCTCCGATACGATATAGACCCCGAGTTTGCTATTTTCGGCCAGGTCGTCGTTGGCCGTGTTGATCGTCGTCGTGCAGCCAGACGCGCAGGCATTGTTAGCCGGGGTCGTATCGCACGCCAGGTTTGCCGTTAGGACGTTGCCGTCACCACAGCCCGTGCTACTGCTCCCCTCGCCGACGCGGCAGAGATCAATCGTCACACTCCCCGTACCCGAAGACTGCGCGTTTTGGCAGGACACGCGTTGAAGAACGGCCGCCTCGGGAATCCAGCACACAAAGTCACCGCGATTGCCTGTGGACACATTGATTACATTGACCGAGCACGAACCCACCGATGCCGACGCGGGCAAACTCGCTTTGCTGATCCACCTCTGCTCCACCCCGCTTGTGTTGGTAGTCTTGAGCCGCTGGTCGATATTGCGGAGTTGCAGTGCGCCCGTCGGGCTGGCGTCCGTGTCTTTGAGTTCCGTGTTCGCCTGGATCGCGACGGTCGTGGCGCTGAGATCCATGAGGCTCGTCAGCGTCCCGCCGATCTGCACCATCAGCGACATACCGGCGTCGTAACTCGGCGAGACCGGGTCAATCCACTGTGCAAGGATCGCCGCCGCATCGGCCTGGCCGCCCGTGCTGTTCTCGAGCCCGATCGCGACGCGCGTCCCGAAATTCGCCGCTACCGCCGTCCCGGCACTCGATGATGCGGCCAGCCGCACGCCGTCGGCCACCGCGTTATTCGTCGCGTTGATCGCCTGGATCGTTGGTCGGTCCGCCCCACCGTCGTACTGTAGCCACGCCCGGTCCTGCTCGCCCGCGCCCGCGCTGGCACCATCGTTCATCGCGACGAACCAAACGTCCACGTCCTCGCTCGCGGCCGTCACGTTGTCCCACGACACGCGCATGAGCGCCGCCGTTTCGTTCGCCGGCGTCGGCGTAGTCGCGTCCTCGAGCGTCCAGAGCTGCTGCGCACCCGTGCCTGCGACCGACGCTACCGATCCGTTCAGGTACCACTCTTGAAGCGTCGTGATGCTGGTACTCGCCGTGTACGCCTCTGTCAGCAACCCACCATTTGCACCGCCGCGGCCTTGCAGATCGACTCGGTTGTTCGTTCCGTCCCAAAGCCGCAGGCCAACGTTGAGCTTCGCCAGCGTTTGAGTCAGGTCAAAATACCCAGTGCCGCCACCCGTCGTCAGCCCGACCTGATCGGCCCCCGAGCTATAAAGGCCGGTATTGGAATCGCCCGTAATCGTAAGCTGCGGCACGCCCGCCGTCCCGGTCGAACTCAACGCCACCGCGGCGGTCCCGCCGATCGCGATGCCCGCCGACCCTGTGAAGTTAAGCGTCCCGGTCATCGCGACCGTGCCGTCGCTCTTGACGTCGCCGCCGCTTGCCGCTGGATCGAGTGTCTTGAGAACACTCGTCGTAGCGCCGTCGCAGTATTGCAGCTTGCCATCGTCCATGACCTGCATCTTGCCTGCGTTCGATGCACCGCAGGTCAGCGACGTGACACCTCCATCGTTGAGGAATCCCGCCTCCTCACTTTGCGTCTCGATCGTGTCCGCGAGTACGTTGATGCCGGCACCATCCCCGACGGTCATCGAGTCCGGTGTCGTCGTCGTATTCATCCCCAGGCCAAGGCCGGCCGTCGCTGACGCCAACTCGACCGCAGTCGCAGTCCCAGCTAGCGCATTGTCGAGTTCGACTACGTAGCCAGAGACGAGGAGTGAGGTCACGGCACCGTCGCAATACTGCAGCGCGCCGCCATCCATCACCTGCATCTTCCCTTGATTGCTTGCCCCGCACGTTAGCGACGTCACGCCGCCGTCTGTGAGAAACGCAGCCTCCGTACTCGCGGTCGCAATCTGTGCGTTGCCACCGTCGCCGCCCGTGATATTTACCGCGATGCCAGCCAAGCCGACGATTACTTGCTCGTTCGTCAGAATCGAATTCGTCCCGCCCGTGATGTACTGCGCGTCGTAGGGGGCAACACCCACTACATTCGCAAACGGTACGGACTCCGGGTCGTCGTCGTCGATACCGTCCGCGTCTAAGTATCCGTCCTTGAGCAGTGACGTCGCGGCACCGTCGCAGTATTGGAGGGCGCCGCCATCCATCACTTGCATCTTCCCCTGATTCGATGCGCCACACGTCAGCGAGACTGCCGCGCCGTCGGTAAGAAACGCCGCTTCGGTACTCGCGGTGCTGAGCTGGGCGTTGCCGCCGTCCCCACCGGTGATGTTCAGGGCAAGGCCCGCCAAGGCTACAAGGGCCTGTTCATTCGTCAGAATCGAGTTGACGCCACCGACGATATACTGCGCGTCGTACGGTGCAGCGCCGACGAGAACGCTGAACGGAACCGACTCCGGATCGTCGTCATCGATACCGTCGGCGTCTAAGTATCCGTCCTTCAGCAGACTTGTCGTGGCGCCGTCACAGTACTGAAGTGCGCCATCATCCATCACTTGCATCTTGCCCTGCGCGCTAGCTCCGCACGTTAGCGACGCCGCGGCGCCATCAGCCAGGAACGCAGCCTCCTGGCTCGCCGTACTCAACTGCGCGTTCCCACCATCGCCGCCTGTGATGTTCAGTGCGATGCCAGCGAGGCCAACGATCACTTGCTCGTTGTTCAGGATCGAGTTGACGCCGCCAACAATGTACTGCGCGTCGATCGGAGCCGTTGTCCCGCCTGGGCTAAGTGAGCGCGCGACGCTCGTCGTCGCACCGTCGCAGTACGTTAGCGTACCGTCGTCTTGGACCTGCATCTTGCCCTGATTGCTCGCCCCGCACGTCAAGGCACCAACCCCACCGTCAGTTAGAAACCCGGCCTCCGTACTGGCCGTCGTCAGCGTACCCGTGACCGCGTGTCCGATACCTGCCCCGCCCGTAAGGTTCGTAAAGTCCGCCGTCTCTGGCGTATCGTCGTCGCTGCCGTCAGCGTCGAGGAAGCCCGAGACGAGGCCGCTAGTAGCCGCACCGTCGCAGTATTGTAAGCGGCCGTCATCCATGACCTGCATCTTGCCGCCCGCCGACGCGCCGCAGGTAAGTGCTGTCACGCCACCGTCGGTAAGAAACGCCGCTTCCGTACTCGCCGTGCTAAACTGCGCATTCCCGCCATCCCCACCCGTGATGTTCAGAGCCAGGCCTGCTAGCGCGACGATGACTTGCTCGTTGTTCAGGATCGAGTTTGTGCCACCAGTGATATACTGCGCGTCGTAGGGGGCAGCGCCGACGAGGACCGAAAACGGCACTGACTCAGGATCATCGTCGTCAACACCGTCGGCGTCGAGATAACCGTCCTTAAGGACGCTGGTCGCGGCCCCGTCGCAGTACTGAAGCGCCCCATCATCCATGACCTGCATCTTCCCCTGCGCACTGGCTCCGCAGGTTAGTGATACAGCGGCGCCATCGGTAAGAAATGCGGCCTCCGTGCTAGCTGTTGAAAGCTGGGCGTTACCGCCGTCCCCTCCGGTGATGTTCAGCGCGAGGCCCGCGAGTGCGACGAGTACCTGCTCGTTGTTAAGGATCGAGTTCACGCCACCGACGATGTACTGAGCGTCGTAAGGGGCGGCACCGACGAGGACACTGAACGGAACCGACTCCGGATCATCGTCGTCGATGCCGTCGGCGTCTAAGTAGCCGTCTTTGAGCAAGCTTGTCACGGCACCGTCGCAATACTGCAGCGCGCCGCCATCCATCACCTGTATCTTTCCCTGGTTGCTCGCGCCGCAGGTCAGGTTAGCCGCCGCACCGTCTGCAAGGAATAACGCCTCCTGACTCGCCGTCGCAATCTGCGCCGTGCCGCCGTCGCCGCCCGTGATGTTGACAGTGATACCAGCCAGGCCCGTCAGCACCTGCTCGTTAATGAGAATCGAATTGACGCCGCCCACGACGTACTGCGCGTCGTAGGGGGCGGCTCCTACTAGCACGCTGAAGGGTACGGATTCGGGATCGTCATCGTCGATGCCATCGGCGTCAAGGAAGCCGCTTTTGAGGACACTCGTCGTCGCGCCGTCGCAATACTCCAACGCCCCGCTGTCGAGCACTTGCATCTTGCCCTGCGCCGACGCACCGCACGTCAGCGACACCGCGGCGCCGTCCGTAAGAAAGGCTGCCTCCGTACTCGCCGTCGAGAGCTGGGCGTTGCCACCGTTGCCGCCAGTGATGTTCAAGGCAATGCCAGCGAGTGCCGTCAGCACTTGCTCATTGTTGAGGATCGAGTTGACGCCACCAGCTATGTACTGCGCGTCAATCGGCGCGGCCGCCGTCGTTGGATTATAAAACCGCAACGTGCCCGATCCGTCGCACCACGATAACGTCCCATCGTTGTTGACCTGCGCCCGGCCCTCAGTGCCAGCGCCCGTGCAGGACAACGTCCCCGCCTCGCCGTCCGTAAGGAATCCCGTTTCTGTACTCGCGGTTTCAATCGTGTCGGCGAGCACGTTGATACCGGCACCGTCTCCGACGGCCAGCGAATCGGGTGCCGTGGTGGTGTTCAGTCCCAGACCGAGCCCTGCTACCGCCGCAGCCAATTCGACCGCGGCACTGCTACCCCCGAGCGCGCTGTCGAGTTCAATCACACCGTGAACACCCGCTTGCGCGAGGGCTACATTGAGTGTGCCCGCTGAAATGATAAGCGCCGTGCCCTCCATTTCCGTTACGTTCTGGTCGTCGTCAAACGCGAAGTAATGCGTAGTATCAGCACCGTTCGCCCACGGGAATAGGTAGCGTTGCTCATTGGCATCAGCAACGGAACCTTCGCAGAAAAAGCCCCCGAGAGTCACTCCATCTGCATTGAATAGGCATTCGCCGACCCCGAGTGTCGGGCTGCTAAGGAAGCTGCTGGCGTAGTAGAACGCCAGAGAGTTCGGATTCGTCACGGCATCGAGCATCAACCCCTTACCAGCAACAGCCGATTCAAGTTCGGGCTGCGTCGCCGTCCCGGTAAAAGAGTACGCAAGCTGGACAATGCCCTTTGTCGCCGGTCCTGCATCAGCGACGTTCAAGGTTCCAGTCGTGATCGATAGGCCGTTACCTTCGAGGTTTGTGACTTCGGCATTATCGACTGCGATGCGATATGTCCCGTCTGCCGGATTGATCGACGGAAAAGTATAGAGCACTTCATCGAGATCGGCCGCCGTGCCTTCGCAGATGAACCCACCGCCGCCTGACTCGCTGCTAAAGATGCACTCCTTCGGCGATGCGAATGTGGGGTTACTGGCGAGCGTATTGGTGTAAACAAACGCGACAGTCGCCGTCCCCGGATCGCCAGCACCGAACCCCCACGACAGGCCGAGTGAATTCGTCGCGACACGTTCGGCGGTGAGCGTCGCGTCCGATGCCTGGACGATATAGTTCACGGAGATCGGCGCGCCCGCGCCGCCACTCCCGGCGAACCACGCCGACGCCCCCTCGTAGCAAGGCACGTAGCTGCCGGTCGTCCCGGTGCCCGTCGTACAGTCGGTAGCGGACGTGCCGTCGGTGATAATCGCGAACCGGCCTTTGCCGGCCGCGGCGGGTAGGCCCCCGACCTTGAGTCCCGCGCCAGCCGCGACGCCCGTGCCGCCCTGGGGGGGCTGGGTTGCGTCGTCGTGCTGGGCGTGAGCCGGGCAGGCGAGCACAGCCAGGAGCGCAAGCGCCGCTGCCACCCGATGGGCGCGCCGCGCCCACGCCACCGCCCCGCCCCACGTCACCGGCCCATCGTAACATCCGGCCGCAACGCAAAACGGCCAGCCGGGTTAGGGCTGACCGTTTGCGCGAAGCACCTGGCTTGGACCCGCCCCCGCATCACTGTCAGGTGCCACGGTGGCGGCGTGATCCAGGCCGGATGCTAGGCCGGCCCGACTACCTGTGAGCGCTGACAATAGCGACCGGGCCCGCACTTGGCAAGTGGGCGCGCCGCACCCATGTACCTTTTTCCCCGGAGAGCCCTACGCCGACTTGTACCACGCGATCGCCGTCGCCGTTCCGATCGCCTGGCCGTACGTGATCGTCTGATTGGTCCCGCCGCTCAGCGTGAACTCGTTGGGCCCCGGCGCCGACGCGACGCGCCACCGAATCCCGCCCTGAACGAGGATGAATACCTCGTTCCCACCGGTGAGATCGGGCTCATCCGGCAGCGCCGTGTTCGTCGCGAGCTTGCGCGGTCGGTACGTCGAGAGCCCCGTCTCAAGCGATGTCACCCGCTGCTCGAGTCCGTAGAGCCCCCCAGTGGTCAGGCCGGAATCCGCAGCAACCACGAACGAGTGAACCGTCGAGCCATCCTGCCAAAGCCCCGGCGGACTCGTCGCCCCGAGCCTCGAGACCGACACGAAGGCGATCTCGACAGTCCGGCCGGGGTGAAACAGGGCGTACCAATCGACCGTCTGGCCGGCCGCGGCCGCGAAGTCTACCGTCTCGGCACCCGCCGGGAATAGCGTGGCGGGGTCCTCATAGCGCCAGTAGACCCGGAGTCCGACGATGAGAGCCTCGGCAACGTCCCCCGTCGGCACCACCATTCGGAAGCCCACGCGCGTCGCGATCGTGATGGATGCCTGACCGAGGATGACGATTTGCTCCGGTGCCGGCGGCGTGGTCCATCGATAGTCGGGCAGCTCTTCGGGGAAGAGATCCGGGATTGCCGTCCCGGCGGCATAGGCCGTGGGATCGGCTGGGGCCTCCCGTAGTTCGTACTCGATGGCATGGCCGCTGACCCGCTCATCCTGCTCGATGACCCATTCGGTGGCTGAGGTAAGCCCGAGCGCCGCCGTCGTGACCGTTGCGCGGTCCCGCGGCACTGCGGCCCGGTGCTCCGTCGAGGCGCGGATATGAAGGCGGCGGTCCTTGGCCAGCCACAGCGCTGCGTAGGCCCCAAGCCGGTCCGCAACCTCCCACGTCCGCACGAGCGGCATCTCGATGATGAGTAGCTCGCGGCCCACCGTCGTCGCCACGGCGCGAGCGAAGGTGCGGTGGAGGTAGGTCTGGGTCGGCTTGTCGGGCATGAACGTTCGCTTGTAACGGATGCTCACGGACTTGGGGATTTCGGACAGTGGCGCGCGCCGAAGGTTCGCCGCCTCCTCGATGTTCGATTTCCCCCCGTCGAGCCAGCCAAAGGCCCAGGGAGTCCCGGCCACGGCCTGCCAGCCAAAGCCAGCAGTCCACGTCCCAGTGCCCCGTGCGATCGTCAGGCCGTAGACCTGCATCATCGCCAGCACTTCCAAGGACACCCGCTCTTGGGTCAGCGCCCCGCCGAAGTAGATACCGCGATCCCGCAGCTCTTCCTCGGCGTCATTGAAGCTCGTCGCGTCGGCCGCGCCGCTGAGCCCGTATGTCGTGTTTTCGATGAGGCGGCGCGCCCAGCGGGCCGGGTTCCCCCGTGCCGTGAAATAGTGCGCCCGGATCTGCGCCGCCGTCAGCGCGGTCGTGGCACCCTTGCGGATCATGAGTTCGTCGAACTGCCCAATGAGCCGCAGCTCTAAGGCCGCTGCGCTCGAGAGAGTCCCCAGCGCCCCCTCCGTCGTCGTCCCATCGGGCAGTCCGTCCACGTAGAGTTCCACGTTCCCGCCGCGCACGATCTGGAGCCAGGCGCAGTGGTACTTGCCGTCGCAAAGATCCAGCGTGCTCGTAAGCACCCGGTTGTTCGTCCCATCCGAGGCCGTCACGGTGAGTTTCCCGTCCGTGCCGAGCTCGAATTTCCAGCCAGCCCCCCCGGTGAACTTGCCGACGAGGACCTCCGTTGCGCCCGGATTGTTCGTGCGTTTGAACCACGCGAGCACACCCAAATCCTCGGTCGCCGTGGCGTAGAGATCCGAACTGTCGCCCTCGCGCACGTAGCCGGTGGCCTGGCTGAACGCGCTCAGGCTGTTGCCGCTTTGGCCGGCGACGAAGTCGTAGTCGTCGCTCGTGGCGGCGTTGTACCAGGCCAGCCGCCCGATCTTGCCCGCGAATTTCTGCCCGCCGCGGTTCTTCATGACGTAGAGCTTCGTGCCCGTGTTCGCGAGCGAGCCGACTACGGCGATGCTTTTGCTCGCCTGGTACACCCCGTCCACCGTCAGCGTCATCAAGTCCGTGGTGCGGTCGAACTCAAGTCGAATCGCGTGGAAGCGCGAATCGGAGTCGAGCCGGTAGAGTCCGTCGATCCGCAGGCTCTCGGCCCCCGTCGCTCCCTGCACCCAGAAGTACGGGGTGCCGCCGCTTAGACCGAGTTCGTAGCCGATGGCCGAGCCGTTGCCCCACTTCGCTGCGATCGGCCCGTCGAGTGCATTGAGGACATCCCGTGTTTCACGTGAAACATTGGCCTCGATCCGGAACGATTGCGTAAGGCCGACGTCGAAAATCGACGTTGTCGAACCCGCCTCGAACTCACCGCCGACCGCCGGGAAGAGCTGCGAGTGCAGCGCCGAGGACACGATGATGCCTTCGTCCACGTAGACGAGCGGGCTCTCGGAGCCAGCGAGCGCGGAGAGGTTGTGGCCGTTGCCGCTGCTGTCGTTCGTGTTGCCGCCGAAGAGCCACACGCCCACGGCGCTGCTCGGCAGCAGCTCGGCACCCTTCTTCTCGTCCGTCAGGCTACGACGAAACGGCCAGTGCCGGGTGACGGCGGAATTCGCGGTGTCGAACTCCGTCGCTTCGGCATCCGCATAGAGCTGGCTCTGGATGTAGCGGCCGTCGCTGAAGCGGGCCACGACGACGCCGCTGTAGAGATCGTGGCGCTCCTCATACGCCGCCGGCGTCACGATGCGCAGCAGATTGTCGTCGCTGACGCTGTAGAGCGTGTTGATCCGGGTGCGGACAAAGGCGTCGGCCGCGTCGTATCCGACCGCCCAGTCGAACTGGCGGTCGGTCTGGTCGTTCTTGATGGCCGCGGCCGGGAAGTGCTCGCGGGTTCCGCCGATCACGACGGGGACGACGCGGCCAAGGCCCTCCGGTGGGATTTCGGCCTGGGGGATTCCGAACGTCGAGGTCGTAATGGGCGGGGGGATCATCGTCCTCGCCGCATCCGATGCCACGCTCGAGGCCGTCACCTGGACGGTACGGATCCCGTCCTTATCGGCCCCCTGGCTTACCTCCTCGACGAGGCCCTCGAAAATGAGCGTGCTCGAGCCGTTGAGGTCGAGCGTCGTCACCTCATAGACCCGCAGTATTGAGCCGCGGGGATCGTTGCCCGCTGCCGGGTCGAGCCAGGCGTTGAGGTCGCCGGATTGGTTCTCGATGGTGATTGCGCTCAGCCCGGCGGCCTGGCCAGCCTCGGCCGTGAGCACGCCGCGCAGCACGCGGGGCTCGGAGAAGAGTCGGGCCTGCCACTCCACGCCGCCAGAATAGCTGCCGACTGTGGAGAAGCGGCGCGTGCCGCCTGGGGCGGCAATTTCGACCAGGAAGATGAGGGTGGGATTCGTCTCGGCCATCGCGCGACGCCTCCCGCCGCCGCCCCTCTCAGGCTACACGATCTCCTGCAGGGTGACGTCGATCGTCGTAAGGGGGCCCTCGGGCGCATGGCTCCCCGCGCCCACGCGCTCGCACAGCGCTGCGGCCCGGAGGTCGTCGCGGTTCTCGAAGTGGAGAATCGCCTCGTCGCCGGTCACGCGCATCACTGCACGCGCATGGGCGATCGCGTTGGCGTGGCGTACCCGATCCCAGCGGCCCGAGAGTTCGAACGTCCCCATCATCGGGCCGAGCGCAGAGCCGTTGACTGAACCCCCCGGCAGTACCGCGCGCGCCTGAGCATCGACGACGCTGTCGCGCTGCCCCCCCCAGTTGAACTCGGGGATCTCGGTCAGCGTTTTGACCAGCACGATCCGGCCCACGGCATACTCGGCCGTGCCATCGGTCCGAGCAGTGGCGTTGGCGATGTAGACGCCCCAATACGTCTGAGCCGTCCAGCCGCCGGGCACGGCGAATAGGTATTTGTACCTACCCGTGAGCGGGTCGGGCCCGCCAAGACTCACGGCCTGGCTATGCGTCGCCGCACTCAGATTCCCATCGCTGTCGGCCCGGATCTCGAAGTCGGCGACGTTGAGTCCGTCCACCCACACGTAGGCGGGCTTGCGGGAACTACCTACGCCTACGGCCACGTAGGAGGCCGTCGTCACGTTGCTGCGCCACGGCCGGGCCAGTTGGCGGTCGCTGACGTTCGCCGCCGCGTAGCCAGCCTTGTTGCTGCTGCTCGTGTTCGTGCCGCCGTGCGCCATGAAGTCGCCCTCAAGGCTCGTCGAGGTCACGAAGGGGCGCCCGATCGCACGGTGGAACCTGCCGTTTGCCAGTGCCGCCACGTCGCCGTCCCCCTATGCCGTCCCCTCAAGTAGCCGGCGCACATCAACCTTGAGCGCCGAATCCTGAAGGGCGAGACGGAGCAGTCGGCGCAGCTCGCGCACCTTGTCCATTTCGTCGGTAGCCGACCCGCCACGGCGCCGGTCCCGGCCATCCCCATCCGATCCACGGCCCTCGGCTTCGTGGTACTCGATGATCGGCTGAATGCTCGCGTGCGTGCTGCGCTTGCCGAGCGCCCGCTCAAGGCGGGCCATAATCGACTCGATATCGTCGCTATCGCCCCGACGGTGCCGGATCTCATCCACGCTCACCGCCTCGCGCACGATGCCTGAGAGCCTGGCCAGCGGGATCACGGCTTCGGGACCGTGCAGGATAGCGGGCTGGACCCTGCGCGTCACGATGCCGCCAGAGGCCAGGCCGATCGCGTCGAACGGGGAGTCCGCGAGCTTGTCTGCCCCGACTTCGAACGTGTTGATGCCGGTGTCGAGTCGCGACAGTACCTTCTCCATCGTGTCGCGCATGGGCTTGAGATCGCCGAGCGGCCCGGTGGCGTCCGCCGTGGCCTCGGCTGCATCGGCGGCGCGGCGTAGCAATTGCTCCTGTACCGTCGTCGTGAATTCGCGCAGCAGCCGAAGCTGCTCGGCCGCGCGGTCCTGGGCATCGCGGATCTGTTGCTGGATCGTGTCGCGCTCGGCCTCCTTCGCGATCGCCTCCCGCTCCACGTCCTTCAGCGCGTTGACGATACTGCCGCGCAGCAGTTCGAACTCCGGGCTGCCGGGGCCAAAGCCGGCCTGCTCGGCGAGCTCGAGCAACGCTGGCCCGAGTTGGGTCAATTCTTGCGCCGCCGCCAGCCGTTCGACGTCCGTACCGGTGCGGAAGTCCCGGAGCGACTCGGCAAAGCGCCGCTGCGCCTGTGCGAATTCCTTGGGCCCCTTGTCGAAAGAGTCGAGGCCCGCCAAGTCGATCTGATCGAGCGCGTCGCGCACGCTATCCGTGAGGCTCGCCCATTCCTCGACGAGCGCGAGTTGATGCTCAAGCGCGGCGATTTCTGCGGCCGCCCGCTTGGCCGTTGCGTCCGCGAGCGCCTCGAACTGCCCGACGAGCCGCTTGAGATCCTGGTCGGACAGGTCGCGGATGTTACGCCGGAACGCCTTCAACCCGACGTCGGCGATGGAAAAGTCGGGATCTGCGATCGCTTGCTGCCCCACGGACTTAAAGAGCGCGGTGAACGCCGGGCTGAGCGTCTTCGTGGCGTCCGCAAGGGCCTTCTCCTGAGCCTCAATGGCCGCCTTCGTCGCGGCGTTGAGGCGGGCCTGCACGCCGTCCCCCGTGAGGTCGGCGATCATCAGGTCGATCGACTCGCCGAGCTTGTCGGTCTGATCGGCGGCCTGCTTGAGACTGGTGAGCGCGAGCTGGATGTTCTTTTGCAGCTCGGCGAACTTCTCGATGAGCGGGCCCATTTGCTCGGCCTTCTGGGCAAGCGCCTCGAAGTCCGTGCCGAGCAATCCCGTGACGTTCTCGATTTCGGCGACGGCCTGCGCGCTCGTGATCTCGCCAGCCTGGAAGCGGTCGGCGATGCCTTTAGCGCGGATCTCGAGGTTGCGGAATGTCGGCCCGAGCAAGTTGTCGAAATCCGCGACCTTGAGCAGCGCCTCCGTCAGTGCCCGCCCTGCCTTCTCAGCCACGGTCGCCGTCAGCCCGACACCGAGCTTCGCCAGCGCCTCTTCGGTCCCCTTCCCCGCGATGATTTCCTGCGAGGCCGCCAGAATGGACTTGCTGAGTTCCCCGAATGCCTCGACTTCGATCTCAAGGCCGCGCTGGATCTGCTCGCCCTCGACGGTGGGCACGAGTCCGGCCTGTTCTTCGCGCGCCTGCCGGGCGGCACGTCGGCGCAGCTCCTTGTCCGTGCCCTCGGCGCCGCTCTCCTTGAGGTCCTCGAAGAACTGATCGGTCAGCGTCTTGAGCTGCTGCTCGGCTGCCAGCGCGAAGGCGTCGTTGACGAGCTTCGGGACGGACTTTTGTACGGCGAGCGGCAGGTCGGCCGCGAAAATATCGACGAGCTCCATCACGGCATCTTCCATGGGGAGTAGAAAACCATCCTCTATGAGCCGCTCCAGCGCACTCGCCTGCGATTCGATCTTCCTCGACGGGCTATCCGGCCGTAGCACCTCGCCCCGCGGCCCGCGCGGCCCCAGCGGGATGTCCTTTCCGGCCAAGCGGCTCTCATCCACGATCCGTAGTAGCTGCTCCTGCATCTTGTCGATCGCATCCCCCAGTCCCTCGCTAAACGTGCCGACGACCGCCTTGCTGATCTCGCCCGCCTTGCTCGGGAAGTCCTCTAGGATGGACTGAAGCTGCCCGCCGAAGATCGAAAACATCCGGCGGTTACTTGATGCGTCCTCGGGGAACGGGCTGTCGCCGAGCGAGGCGAGCAGTCCGAGCACGCGCGCGCGGTTGCCGACCGGCTGCCCCGCATCGAGCCGGTCCCCGAGTGTCGGCACCGTCTTGCTCACTACCTTGCCGCCCGGGCGTCCCACGTCGCGGAGCATTTGCTCGGTCACGATTCCGAGATCCTTGACGAGCAGTTTATGGAACGCATCCCGCGTGTCCTTTTTCACCTCTTCGCTGAGCTTGGGGCCGAATGCCAGCTCCAGCTTGTGGGCGAACACCGTCGCCATGCCGAGGACCGTGGCCCCGAAACCGGCTTGCCCCAATGCACCCCCCGCCCCGCCCGCGCCAGCGGCACCGCTCTTGCCACTGACGGCGTCAATCCCAAGCCCGCTGCTCCCGGTCTGCGACGACATTGCCTGTACCGACTGGCCACCGCCTGCCGTGCCGCCGCCACCGAACATCCCCTGGAACGACTTGCCCGTATTGAACAGGTCCTTGAGCTTGCCAAATCCGCTGGAAATGAACTTGAACATCTGGCCGAACGACTTGCCGACGCCGCCAGCGAACGCGGTGAACACCCCCCCGAGTCCGCCGACGTTCTCTTCCAGCGGCGTGTCGAGCTTCTCCACCTTCGTTCGGATCACGTCGGCGAACGTGCGAGCGAAACCGGCAACGATCGCGTCCTTAACGGCCGGTACGATGTCCTTCAGCTTTCGCGTGCCCTGGACGATGCCGGTAAACGTGTCCTCAACGAGCTGGGCGATCGTACTGCCGATCGCCTTACCGATCGTCTGGACCTCGCGGGCCGCAGCCTTCATTTCGTCCTTCACCGTCTTGGAGAACTCTGCGTATCGCTCATCGGCCCCGGAGATCGTCGTCTCGAGAACCTTGAGCGCCTCGATCTGCTTGCGCAGCGAGTCGGCCTGCGCCAGTTCGGCAGCGCCGCGAGCGCCGCTCGCTTCGATCACGCCGAGTTTCGCCTGGAGCACGCCGCGCTCGGCGGCAATCAACGCGTGATCGGCGGCGACCGACTTGGCGATAGCGGCCTGGACTTCGCCCTCATGGAAGGCGAGCTGCTTGGTATGGTCGATCTGGTCCTGTAGCCGCTCGACGACGGCCTTGGATGCTTCGGCCTGAGCCCGTGCGCCTTCAAGGGCGAAGGCCGCTGGGGCGGACGCCTTGCCGATTGCGTCGGAGAGTTCCTTCGCTTTGTCGGTGAGGTCGCCAATGCCGCCGGTTACGTCCCCGAGTGCTACGCGCGCGGGCTTCGCCTCTTCGACGATCAGCCCGACGCTCTTGGCGAGTTCCACGTTTGCCGTCGTCAGCGCGATGCCGTGGCTCCGCATCAGTTCGTAACGCCCGCGAACGAGCTCCATCGCCTCGCTCGACATTTCCCCCGACATGCCAACCTCAGCCAGCGCATCGGCAAGCCGACGGTTCGCGACCTCTGTTTCCTCGGCCTTGATCCTCCCGCGCTCAAGCCCGCCCTCGACCGTTGCGACGGTGTCGTTGAGCGTGCGCATGCGGTCGGCGTAATCGGAGAAGGCGGTTTTCGAGTCGGTAAAGCTCTCCTTAATGACTTGAGCGAACAGCAGCGCGAGGTTCGCCGCCGAACCGAGCGTTTTCAGCGTCAACAGTAGTGCCGGGACGACGGTATCGGTGAGCACGGCAGCAAACTGCGTTCCATCGCCAGCGGCATCGTTCATCCCGTCGGCGAGCGTGCTGAGCACCTCTGTAATGACTGGCGCAAGGGCCTCGAAGCCAAGCTCCTGAATCCTGCGCTTCGCGTTTTCGAGAAGCTGCGACTGGCTCTCGACGGTATCGGCCATCTTGGCGAAGCCTTCGTCGAGCGCCTCCGTGCCCTCCCGCATCGCGTGGGCAGTCTCGGTCCAGAGCTTTCCCTGGTCCGTTGCCGTCGCGAGCATGGCGGCAAGCGCTTGCGGTCCGCGCACCGCCTTGCTCAGGACTGCCGTGTTGCTGCCCGCCGCATCCGTGATCGCAACAATCGCCCCGGCAAACCCGCGGGCCTGCACCAGCGCCGCGCCTGACTCGAAGCCGGTCGCCTTGATGAGCGCAGCCATTTCCTTCGTCGGCTTCCCCAGCGCGACAAGTACGCGCTGGACTCCCGACAGGGCGTCGCTGCCGCTGAGTCCCTGCTGCGTCAGGGCTGCCACGCCTGCGGTAAGATCCTCGAACTCCACGCCGAGCCGCTGAGCGAGGAATGCCGAAGCGCCGAGTTGTTCACCGAGCTGTTCGATCTCCACAGCACCATCGCGGGCCGCCACGAACAGCGCATTCGCGATGCGCTCGGCGTCGCTGGCGTCCCGGTTAAACCGCGTGAGTGTGACCGAGACGACGTCGGCGCTCTGCTCGACCGTCTTGAACCCCGCTGTCGCCAACCGCGCGCTGGCACCGAGCACCGTGGCAGCATCCCCGGCGTCCTCGTAGCCGCGAGCCACGACCTTGAGTGCCCCGGCCCCGAGGTCGTCGGCGTTTTTCGGAATCGTCTTCAGCAGCTCAAGAACTTCGTGACGAACAGCACCGATCGCCGGCGCAGCGTTGCCCCTGATCTCCGTCGCCGCCCGCGCGAACGTCGTCTGCAGGCTCGCCGACTCTTTCACCATCCCGGTGATCGCGGTGATCGCGGGGCGTACCACCCGGCCCAGCAATTCGATGCCCTGGTTCAGCGTGACGATGCCGGCCGACAGTTTCGAGAACCCGCCCTGTGCGGCCTTCGCCTTGCCGCCTATCGACTCGATCTCTTTGCCCGTCTCGCGCAGTACGCGGACGGCACCGGAGTCGGTGACTTCGAGCTTGAGACTGAGGCTGTCTACGGTCTTGGAGCCCACGGCGGTTGCGGCCTATCCTATCAGCCGCCCTCCGGCCCTTCCCCCGACTCGACGCTCCACAGCCCTACGAGTTCGGGCTCGAGCTGGCCGACCAGTTCCACCCACTCCGGCTCGTCGTAGAAGTCGGGCGGCTCGGGCTCGAACTCGCTCGCCTCGTCGCGGTTCATCGCGTCGCAGAGCAACGATAGCCAATGCATCGCCTCGGATTGATCGGCCCGCTCGATGCTCTCCACCTCGAAGTAAAAGGCGCACCGCGCCGTGTCGAGGTCGTAGACGACCGCTCCGTTCTTCTCTTCGTGGCGGATCGCGACGCGCGCGAACAGATTCCACCACCACGTTGCACGCCAGCCGTAGGCCGTCCGAATGCACCGCTCGCCGCCGTGGCATGGGTCGGGGTCCGACGCCATGCCCATCGCCCGGAGCTGCGCGCAATCCATGCAGCTCCGGGGCGTGGCCTTGTGCTTTAGAGCGCCGGCGAGCCTGCGGAGTTTTTTTCCAGAATCGCCCGCTCCGCCCGGCGCATCGCCTCCAGGCTCTTGGCGAGATCCATGATCCTCTCGAAGAGGTCCGCATAGCGCGTGTGCTTGCCGAGCTTCTGCAACACCGCCCCGCTGAACGGGACAAGCCCGCCGAACTCGTTCCGGATGTCCGCCTGAGTCTTGGCCGTGAGCGGCATCAGATCGAGCAAGTAGTCGAGCTTGAGTCCCCGCCAGTCGCGGATCACTTCTTCGACGACCGCCTGCGTGTACTTGTCGTTGTCGAGATCGCCCTCGCGCCCGGCCAGTCGCTCGGCCCGATTGGGCTTGCGCGTCGCGGCCTTCAGAAGCCCTGCGTTCCGGCTCGGCTCGAGATAGCGCACGAGCACATCGAAGCCCGGCATCAGAGGATCGACCTCCTGCCAGACCTCCGGCGAGGTCCCCAGCATCAGTTCGAGTTCCATCGTTTTACCCCCGTCCCCTCAGTCGTAACCGCCCGCCGGCTCCGCGGGGGGATGGCCCGGATGCCGACGGGCGGCCGCGACGCGACGGGGACCGTTCGCGCCGGCCGTAGACGCGCATGCGCGCGCCAATCTGTTGTTGGTTTCCCCCCGATCGGTAGGTCGCATCCCCCGCCCCCACGTCCACCACCGCTGCCGAGGTCACGCGCCCGGTCGCGCAACCGTTTCCGCACCACCACCACCACCGCGCGAGTCAGCCGCCCCGGCGGGGGGAAAGGAGGAGAGAAGCCCCGCCCAGGTACTCGCGCCGCGACCGGGCACGCCTTGCGTCACGCCGCCGCTTACTTGCTCGTCAGCGTGAACTCCCCTTCGTCCGTCGCGCTCTGGACCTTGCACTGCAAGACCCAGTTGCGCTGTCCCGCCTCGCCGTCTTGAGGCTGGAAGGACGTGATCTGAAGCTCGGGGAAGTTGAAGGTCCAGATATCGCCAGCCGACGCCCCAAGCTGCATCGTCGCCGCGATCGTCACGCCGTTGGTCCGATGCGAGTTGAAGTTCGGAATGTCGCCCGCCCCAATCGTCTGCTTGGCCTGCACGACGAACTCGATCGTCGGGGACGTCCGAACCACGGCCAGCTCGGCCAGACCCGTTGCGCTGTTCGCATCGAGCACCCGCTCGATCTGCATGCCGCGGTCGAAGCTGAACGACTTGAAGCGCAGCGGTCCGCCGTTGGCTTCCGTACTCGACCCGGTCCACGTGTCCGTGCCGTCGTCGAGAACGAGCGCCATCGACTTCATGGCAAGGGCGCGGTTCGTGCCGCCAGCCCATCCCGAGAAGCTCGGTGATCCGGTGGCCGGCAGCACCATGCGACCCTGGATATCGAAGGTGATCTCCATGCCCTGGGCGGCACTGCCCGCGATCACGACGTTGCCGAACCCACCGTTGAGTTCGTAGCTGATGCCGTCGAGGTTGACGGCCAGCGATCCGGACTGGTAGCCGGCCGATGCGGCGCGTGGCTTGTAGACGACGCTCGAGGCCGCGGTCGTCTCGGCGCACCCGCACATCTTGAGCAGCGTCCCGAACTTGACCGGCGTCGCCGCCGTGCCCGACCCCTGCATGAAGCTCTTGCCCGTGAACCGGGTGAGCTCGGCACCGATGATGGACTTCTTCGGAGTGTTGCTGCCGGTCAGCGGCAGGATCTCGATGCTGTCGGTCTCGATGGCTACCGGCGTCGAGACGTCGTAGAGGGCCATGCCCATCGTCGAGGGCGTGAACCCCGGGTTTGTTCCGTACGTGGCTTCGATCACCGCCATCGCTTGCGCGATGCTCATGCGCGATGCGCCCATCTCCTCTCCTCCTGCCCGCCCCGCGCCCGGCCCATCCCACCGCGCCGTCGGTGTCTCGAAACGTTGTCGCTATGCTACAGCCTCACCCCCAGCGGATTCACTCACCAGGCCGAGCCGGCCCGTCACCGCCGCATGCGCTCGCTCGGCTGATCGCGCCCACGTCCAGCGCCTCACGTTGTCGGCGTTCGCGTTCGCCGCCGCGGCTGCCTCCGGGTAGCGCGCCATCACGAGCCGCATGGCCTCGGCCAGCACCGGGGGGTCCACCCACTGGCTCGTCACGACCGACTCCGAGGACGTCTCCGTTCTGACCGGCCGCCCCTTGACCGAGGTGAACGTGCCGGGCGGGGCGTAGTCCCGGATCCCCGGTACGTTGGTCACTACGGCCGGCAGCGCTGTAGCCATGGCCTCATGGACCGATAGGGCCCACCCCTCACCCCCCGTCGGCATGACGAAGGCGTGGGCGGGCCAGTAGACTCGCTCGACGAGGTCCGCCGTGGACAGCCGGCGCCAGTCGGTGATTACGTTCCCCTCGCGCTCGATCCCGTCGCGCTGCTTGCCGTGCGTCGTCTTGAGGTAGAGCTCCATGCGATCGCCGTAGCCGACGAAGTACTGGTTCCACGTCATCAGCAGCGTATCGAGCCCCTTGCGGAAGTTCGGCGCGCCGACCCAGAGCCAGCGGAACGGAAGGACCCGGGGGCGCGCCACGGGTGGCGGCTTGAACACGTCGGCGTCTACGCCGCAGCCGATCATCGTCACCGGCCGGCTCGTCGCGGCCATCAGCGTGCTGCGGCCCCAACTCGAAGGGGTGAGGATCAGGTCGGCCCGCTCGAGTCCCGCCACGTAGTCGGGCGGGACCTCGTCGGACTCCGTCATCGTGATGAGAACGTGAGGCTTCGTGCCGCCCGAGTCCGTGCGCTCCATCGCCGAGGGCTGGCATGCCTGCCAGACGACGTCGGCGTCGGCGGGTGAATCCACCCACGTCCAGCCGAGCGGCTCGAGCGCGAGCTGCAGGGCCGTCGTCATTGTCGCGTAGCCGAAGCCGTTGCCTACGTGGGCGATGCCACGGTCGTGCCAGTATCCCCGCATTCGCTTCTCCCCCTGCCCGGCCCCCGAACACGCGGCCCGACCCCCAGGCGCCGGGGTGTACGGAATCCGCGCCCCATCCGTGCGCCGTCTCGCATCGCCTTGCCGTCCCACAGCTCGGGCGTCCCCGGTAGGTTCGCCTGTGCATCCCGTAGCGGCGCAAGAATCGCATCGCGCGTGCGCGTGGCATCGAGTTCCAGCATCTCGCAGCAGTACTCGAAGGACACGAAGCCCGCCGCCGATGGATGGCGACCTGAAATCCAATCCAGCTCGGTCGCTAGGTGTCCCGGCCTAAGACTAGGTCCACCGCCCGTTTTCTGCCGGTTCACGATCCGGCCGAACCGCCGCAGGTGAAGCGCCGACTTCGCGATCACGCGCCGCGAATCATCGAGCAGCGCCCATAGCAGCCGCCGGTTCGCTTCCGAGGTAGCCGCGGATTCCACGCGCTGATCGACGGCCGCTTGGCGACCCGTGACAACGATCGAGCCGACCATTTTCCGAACGGCCTGCGATGCCTTCGCCTCATCAAGCATCGAGAGTTTGATCGGTAGCGGCTCGCGCTCTTGCTCGCGGCGCATCCGCCAGGGTTTTCGCGGTCGGCGATGCGGATTGGCCACGCTACCGGGCACGTTGTTCCCCGCCGTGCGCGACAGCCTTCTCTTGAGTGCAGCGTGGAGTGCTCGCTGGTACGGCGCGAGTATTTGACGACGAAGCCAGCCAGCGTCCAAGTCGAGTGCGTCGCACGCGGCATCGAAGGGCACGCTTGCTACCCCCTCGCCGTTGATCCATGCGAGTTCGTCGCAAACGCGTGCTTCGCTCACCCCGTATGCGTCATTATTCGGAGCGCGTGTGGTGACGTAGCCGAATCGGTCGAGGCTCTCGGCTGCACGCCGCAACGTCTGCGCGGCCTCCCAAATCAACGTCAGCAGCATCTTGCGCTCGCCGTACGTGTCGTCTTCTTCATCGACGAGGCGGTCGTAGATATATGCCTCGGGCATCTCGGCGTTGTCGAAATAGTCGTCGTCGAGTCTGTATCGCTGTGGCGCGCCGATCTCTGTCGATGCCCGTTGACGCCAAGGGTAGGCTGCCACATTGAGAACGCGTGCGGTCAGCACTTAGAACACCCCCGGCTGCGCGCTGGGGCAGTCGTACTCGACGTCGAAGAATATCTCGGTGACAAGCTGGCCGAACGCGCTCCACACGTCCACGCCTCGCGCCCATACGCTAAGCGGCAGCGTCACACTGTTGGAATCGGTCACCGAGATGCCCGTGCCCATTGCCTTGCGCACGTCGCCAGCGTGCTCCGTGTGCCGCTCGTCGGCGTCGGTATAGTCCGTCTCTGCGACGACGATGCCAACCTCGAGCGTGCAGTGATCGATACCGGCCGCGAGGTCTTGGCGAATCTCCTCTTTGCCGATCTTGACGTAGAGGGTGAGCGGCGAGGTTGGGGTTGTCGGCAAGTCTTCGGGCGCACTCGTAATCAGCGTCGGCTTGAAGTGATAGTCGGGCCGCTTGATCGCCTCGAGCTTCACCTTGATCGCATCTGCGATCCGCTGCCTGAGGTATTTCTCAGCCGCCACCGCCGCCTCCCGTCATGCCGCCGCCCTTGGCCAGCGCGTTGTTGATGTCGAGCACGTGCGCGAGTGCGACGCCGAGTCGCTGCTCGATACTCCCGCTCCACATCGCCATCTCGGGTGCGAGGAACGAGCGCTTAGGAATTTTCACGCTCTTCTTGAGCACGAACAGCGCAACGATACTTCCGACGTCAGCCTTGTGCCGAGCACCCGCCAACTTCCCTACGATCAGCAGGCTGCCGCCGAAGCCCTCGGTGACGAACGTCCCGTCGAACTTCCCGCCGGCCCCAGTCTTTGCCTCCATCGGGGTCCAGCGTTGCACGCCAGTCGGCGTGAGGCTCGCGGGCAGCGGGATCGCCAGCCACTTCTTTCGCACCGGACGGATCGTGGCGCCGAACTCATGGGCGGCGGCATAGACGAGCGCGTTGGTCCGCTTGAGCGTCCCGAGTTCGGCGACGCCGCGGCCCCGTTGTATCTGCACCTTGAAGCCGATGCTGCGCTTGAGCTGTGCGGTACGGGTCCCAAGCGGCGCCCCCTCGGGCGTGCGATTGCCGAATGTCGAGCGGGGGCCCGATAGCCGGTTCTCCTGGATGCGCCGCGCCCCCGCTGCGCTCTCTTCCCGCAGAATCGTGCTGATCGCCTGGCTCAGCACGTCGCCAGCCGCGTGCATCTTGAGCAGCAGGCGCCGCCCATCAAAGGTGATCTTCCACGGCTGCGCGGCCGACGCTGCCCCGGCCACGGCCTACCACCCCCCAATGATCGCGTATTTGTCGAGCACCTCGCGGACGTCGGGGAGGAACTCGCCGGGGGCCGACACCGAGAAGCTGCCGCCCTGGACTCCCTGACTTTGCAGCCCGATCGAATCGCGGCGCTGCCACCAGAACGCGACCTGACGCACGCACGCTGCGCGCAAGTCACGCGGGACGTGTGTCAAATCGGTGCCGAAACCGCTCGTCCACTTGACGCGAACCGCTTGCGGCCCCCCCGTCCAGACCGAGCCGTACTTGCGATGCAGCATCCCGGTGCGATCGTCGTAGACGTAGCTGTCGGCATCGGTGAGCGCGTTGGCGGTCCAGTCCTGGTCGGTGCTTTCGTGGACCTGGGCGACTGATGCTGGCGTGGAAGTCCGGTTGCCGAAGGCCGGAAGCTGGATGACGGACATGCGGTCGGGGACGTCGAAGATGAACGTCCGCTCCTCGAAGTAGAACAGCCGGTTCGTCTCTTGCTCGGCTCGTTCGGAGAAAGCGCGGATCTCGGCGACGACCCAGTCCCGACCCGCAGCGTCCAGCGTCGAAGCGCCCGGATAGCGCTCGAAGTCCGTGATGCTGCAAAGCTCAAGCAGCGTAGACACTTACGTCACCTTCTCGGCGTTCTTCACGTTGATGTGAACGATGAGCAGCCCCGTGCGCGACACGCTCTGGTTATCGAGCCACGTAAACAGGAATTGTGCCACGTGTCGCTCCACGCTGCGCGAGGCCACCACGATCGGCATGTCGTTCACGGCGAGCTTCATGCGGAAAATCCCCTGGGCGTCGATCGAGAACTCACCGGTGGTCGAGGTCGCCCCGACGAGCACCTGGACGCCGTTCCTGGTGTTGATGACGGGACTGCCGGTCTCGTCGAGGTTGTAGAGCGTAAAGAGAACGCTCGATACTTCGGCCGTCGTCAGCGGGTTGTCCGCTTCATCGACGAGCTCGCCGGTGAGTATCGGACTAGTTTTCTCCCATCCCTCGACGACATGCAGCACGCCCGCCTCCGACTATCGCCGCTGGCGCCCCGAGCAACGGGGGCGAACCTTCGCCCGCGCCTTGGCCTTCACCTTGGGCCGCGCCTTCTCGCGCTGCGTCAGCGCACTGCCGGCCACGCGCTTGGCGTCTGCCTTGCTCCCCTTCCCCCGCAGTACCCGCGACGCTGCCGCCGCGACGCCCTTGCTTGTCTTCTCACCCATGGATCGTTCCTCCCCCACACCGCCGCCACTTAGGCGTTGGTGTGCCTGAATAGAACCCCGATGCCTCCCGCCTCATTGGCGAACCGGAAGATGAAGTCTCCCGTGTTCGTCACGATCGGCGTGGTCAGATCCACCCTGCCGATCAAGGGACTGAGCGCATCGCTCGTTATCGGCGCGACGATGAGTCCGTAGGCCACCGTCCCCGCGTTGATCGCCGTCCACGTCTCGCTTGCGGCCTTGAGTTCGATCCGGTCGTTGGTGTTGTCCTGATTGACCGATTTCGAGGTCAGCGCGTGGCGCCCGGCACCGCCAAAGCCCCCGGTGTAGCCGGTACCGCTGAGCTCGCCGAGCGTCGTGATGTCCCCGACAAGGTCATTGTCCGGCGTCGCGCTGCACGAGCTCGTGACCAGGATGATGCGGAACGTGTCGTTGACCCAGTCGTGGACTTTCTTGGCAAAGTCCGCTTTGGCCCGATTCGTGATGAATCCCATCCGCCCCCCTCCGCCGCGCACGCGGGCGCGAACTCATGCTAACGCGCAAGCCGCCGATCATCACGCAAGCCGCACCCAGCGCGCGCCCGCCTCGATGAGCCCCACGGGGTCCTCCGTTCCGATCTCGGCAAACACGACGTGACGCGCGCCTGCCTCGCGCAGCGTCACGTTCGCCGCCCCGGCCGCTGCGGCCTCGACATAGCGTGCGCCCGCCTCCCGGAGCGTGACCGCTTGCGCCGTGGCCTCCCCAATCACTACGTACCGCGCGCGGGCTTCCGACAACGCCACATCTCGCGCCGCGGCCTCCGCGACCACCACGTACCGCGCTCCAGCCTCGCGCAGCGCGACCGCGCGTGCCGTAGCTTCGGCGAGCTCGACGAACGTCGCGCGCGCCGCTAGGAGCGCAACGTTGTTCGCCTCGATCGCGTAAGGGGCATCGCCGCCGAACCGTTGCCCATCGGCGACTGCAGCAGCCCAAGTTGCCGCGGTCGCGACCCCTTGCCCGCTTGCCGCACCAACCGACCACGAAGCGACGGCCGCCGTCCAGGCCGACTCGCCCGCGGCCGCGCTGCCGCTTACGCTACCAGCAACGCCAGCGGCGTCGGGGGCCGTCCACCCCGCGCTGGCCGCAGCGCCGTCTCCGGTCGCGGGCCCGGCCACGGCCGTTCCCGCCGCGGCTGTCCACGCAGAATCGGCCGGCTGGGCATTGCCAGCCGCCGCCCCCGGCTCCCCACTGCCCGCCGCGGCCGTCCACGAAGAGTCAACGGCGATGCCGGCGCCAATGGAGACCGAGGCGCCGGTGGCAGCCGGGATGGTCCAATCGGACGCCGCCGCAACGCCGTCCCCCACGGCGGCGCCAGCGGTGCCCGTAGCCGCGGCGGCCGACCAGCCAGAGGCTACGGCCGCCCCGTCCCCCGTGGCGGCGCCAGCGGCGCCCGTAGCCGCAGCGCTGGCCCACGTTGAGGCGACTGCAACGGCATCGCCCGAGACAATCGCCGCACCGGTGGCGTCGGGGGCGGTCCAAGTCGAGGCCGTAGCCGTCCCGTTGCCCGTGGCCGCGCCAGGCGCGCCCGTGGCGGCTTCGGCCGTCCAAGCCGAGGCCGTAGCGGCGCCGGTGCCAGTGACCGCCCCCGGCACGCCCGTGGCCGCAATGGCGGCCCATTGCGATGGGACCGCGGTGCCGTCGCCCGTGGCCGCACCTGGCGCCCCCGCCGCCGCTGGCGTGGTCCACGTGGCCTCGGTCGCCGATCCATTGCCTGAGATGGTCCCTGCAATCCCGTCCGCACTCGCAGTCGTCCACGATGAGCCTGCGGCTGCCCCGTCGCCTGCGGCCTGGCCCGGCACGCCGAGGGCGGCGGCCCCGGTCCAGTTGGACAAAGCGGCGTTGCCGTCGCCGGTAATCGCGCCCGCGACGCCGGTCGCATCGGCTGCGACCCACGTAGCGGCAACCGCCGCGGCACTGCCGGTGGCCGTACCGGGCATCCCGTCCGCCGCCGCCGCCGTCCACGACGATTCGCTTGCGGTGCCGTCCCCGGTGACGACCGCGCCGCCAACGGCCGCCGCCGCCGTCCACGTCGCCTCTGCAACGGCCCCGTCGCCCGTGATCGCCCCGGCAATGCCCGTCGCCGCGGCGGCACTCCAAGGGGCGAGCGTCGCCGCAGCGTCGCCAGTCGCACTGCCAGCAACCCCGCTGGCAGTCGCGGAGGTCCAGTCCGAAGCAACGGCGACGCCGGTACCCGATGCCGCGGCTGGGACGCCGAGGGCCGCTGATGCCGTCCAGCTCGAGTCCGGCGCCGCGGCGTCGCCCGTGATCACCCCAGCAACGCCGTCGCCTGTGGCGACCGCCCACGTGGCAAGCGTCGCCGCACCGTCGCCGGTAGCGGCGCCGGGGATTCCCGTAGCGGCTGGGGTCGTCCACGACGTCGCGACTGCGACGCCGTCGCCGGTGGCGGCGGCCGGTATCCCGGTCGCATCGGCCGCCGCCCACGCAGAGGCGACCGCCGACCCATCGCCGGTGACCGCTCCGGCTTCTCCGGCGGCGGCGGGAGTCGTCCACGACGTCGCGACGACGAGCGCAATCCCGGCTACTGCGCTGGCGATCCCAGTCCCGACCGCCGACGTCCATGACGTCTCGACCGCCTGGCCGTCACCAACTTCCGTTGTTTGATCGAGGAGAAGGAGAAGCGACACGGGAGCCTCGCCGTCAGTTTACACGGCGAGCGCGACTGCGACCCGCCGCTGCGGGACCAACCTATGAGCCCGAGTCGTCGTCGGCTGAGTCGTCCCGGCGCTTCACGCGCGCGCGGTATTTTTGCAGTAACTCGGCTTCAAGCTCGCGGTTCTCCGCGCGCAGCGTCCCGTTCTCTGTGCGCAGCGCCATCGCCGTGGCGCGCTCCTCTCTGAGGTCCTGCTCGAGCTGCTCGATACGTGACTCCAAGTCTTCGACGTAGTTACGGGCCGCGGATTGCCGCATCCCGAGCGCGGAAATGGCGAGTGCCACCGCCGCAAGCACAAGCGAGGCGACACCGAGCCATGACGGCATCGACTGTTCGACGCTGGCCATGCCCGCAAACGCCTGGACGGCGACACATGAGACGAAGAGAAACGCGGCTACCTGAGGCCAATAGCGCGGAGACAGCCGTCGCGGACTCCCGGAATGCCCCCCGACGCATGCCGGTCCAGTACCGCGAAGGTGTGGAAGATCAACCGCAGCGTCACGTCCACTCCCTGGCTCCACGCTAACGGGACGGGTAGCTCCACGCCGGGGGCCGCCAGGTATATTTCGATCGCGCCGACGAGCGGCATGACGAGCAGCGTCTGCTGCGGCAGTAGGAGCCAGAGCGCGAGGCGTGATTGCGAGGGCAGCCGCAGCGAGAGCGCTGCGCACGTAGCGGCGAGGAGCATCACTGCCCGCCGGAACTCCATGCCGATCACATTCGTATAGATCGCCCACGAGAGCCGGCACCCGGTTGTCGCTTCCGGCAGCGGCACGAAGTACAGAATCAGGCCCCAGCTCGCGTGCAGGCAGGTCATGAAGGCAATCATCCAGCGCCCGCGCTCGTTGCTGCTCATCATCGTGCCCCACGGAACCCCCCCCGGCCCATCACGTCGTGATTATAGCAAGGCGCGCAGGCCATTTACCGGAGAGGCCCGCATCGCTATTTCAGGTTGCCGCCTACGGGCACAGCCGCTTTGCGTCAGCCCTATGCTCCCGTGCCCGCCTTTGCATCGCATTGACAGCTTCACTCGGCCCACACGCATCGGCCATCGCCTTAGCCGATGCCTCTAGGTCCCAACTGGTCTGCCGGTACTTCGCGCACCCCACGTCACGCGCGCCCGGCCAACTCGCCAGTGCGATGACCCGCTTCGCCCACGTCGCCGTGTCGTTCGAGACGCCGTCTTGCGCCATCGCGGCTACGCGCGCGGCCGTACATTCGGGCGGCTCCGACTCCTGCGCCGCTGCGTATCGCAAGGCCGTCGCGCGGAGTGTGTCCGTAGTGATTCGCGCGCTCGACACGCTTACGATCACCGCTACCGCCGCTATCAACATCGCCACCTGGCTCATATTCCCTTCCCCCTATGGCGTCGTGTCGTTGCACGCCTCGATCGTCACACCACCGCCGAGCGACGAGTTATACCCCATGCAACACCCCGCGCCGGCCGCGCCGTCGTCGGCAGCCGCGCAGTTGGGATCGTTCGTTGCGGCATCCTCGGTATCGCAAACACCGGTAGTCCCGCAATCCCCGTTGGTCGTACACTCTTTGTATCCGGCGCTCGACGCATCGACGCAGACGCAGCGCGTACCGTCGAGGCCGCATGAGTTGACACGCGATAGTTCGGCCGTCGTCACCTCCTGATAGATGGCATAGCAGTCGTCGAGCTGCCCGATTAACTGTGACGTCGATGCCGACGGTAACGCAAAAGTTTCGTTGCTCTGCGCGAAATTGTTCCCGTGCGTCCCCGGTGTAGCCGCCGCCCCGTTATGGTAGGCCGTGACCGTGAGGCCAGAGCCAGAGGGATTCACGATCGTGCACGCGGCGGAATAGAACGTGTCCGTAGTAGTGGAGGTCGCGCTCTCGCTCAGTACTGTCCCGCCGCCGCTACGGGATGCGGAACATAGCAAGACGCCATTCGCTGCCGACGGTCGATAACCAAACGAGTACCCGCCCGTGCTCTGCTTCCGCATGGCGTACTTTAGCGACGTCGTTGCGCTCGTGTACCGTATCGCCGCGCAGCCTATCGTCAGCGCCAATGACGCCCCCGGCGGTTGCGGGTCTAGGCTAGGACAACTTGCGTCGGCACAGGTGAAGTAATTCGTCCCGCTATCTAGGTCCGCCGCCTGCAACCCGAACCGGAAGTTGGACGTGCTACGGCCAGTCGTTCCGACGTCGGTCAGGTCATCGTCGCCACCGATGCCCATGTCGGCGGCGTCGGTGTTTGCTGGTTCCTCGAACGTCCATCCCACGTCGAACGACGCAAGCCAGTCACGGGCGTACGTGATGCTGCTACGCTTGGTCGATACGATGACGCCACCCGCGTCACTCGGCACCAGGACGACGGCGACTAGGGCGACACCTAGCCAGCGCCTCAGTTGTGGGTGAACTGCCAGCATACACCCAGCGCCGTCCTCGTCGTCCCGCCCGTCGTCGAGCCGATGTCGAGGTCCAGGTAGTCGCCATCCGCCATCACGAGGTCGGCGCCGCCGAGCGTGCCGGACGTCGAATCCGATTCCTGGCACGTAACATAAGCACCCTCGATCCCGACAGGTGTGCCGTCGTCGTTTTGTAGATCAACCTGCATCGTCGGCGTGCCCGTTCCGCGTACCCGACAGTTGAACTTCGAGAGCGTGAGCGCGGCCGGGGCGCGCCAGATCGACTTCATGTCGTCGGTCGTTACGGGGTTCTCAAGCCAGAAGCACTCGCTATGAATCGACGGCACCGCGTAGCTCGTAGCGCCACGTATCCCTATCCGCAGGAGATTCGCGTAGACCGTGTCCGTCGAATCGTCGATCGAGGCCATTTCGACCGTCCCAGCCGAATTGATAAACCGGATGACGCCAGTCGCAGCCCCCGTGAAAAAATCCCACAGGGCAAACCCGCCGGTCCCCCACTGCACTTTCCCGCGTAGTGTCCCGCTCGAGTAGAACGTCTGCACTCCCGTCTGCGAGCCGCCGCTATCCCAGCGCCACCCTTCGTCCGTGTTGTGCCAGCAGATTGTCCGGTCGTCCGCGGCGTCGTCGTTAACCGTAATGCAGAAGTTGTCGGCATCCGTACCGTCGCCGAGATATAGATGCCGGCCGACGAGAATCGCCTTGCCGAGCACCTTCCCACCGCCGACCATTTTCAGCTCGTCGCCGACCGGACTCGTGCCTTCGACTTCGACTGATCCACCCTGAAGCGCGATTACCGCGCTACCTTGCGCGTAGAGTTGATTCGTCGGCTGGTCGTTCGACGATAGCGCCATGTTCGTGCTCGTCATCGTCATGTCGCGCAGACGTAGCTCGTTCGCCCCTTCGACGTAGATACCGTAGTTCAGACACCCGTTCCCCGAGCACTCGTCGTTGCAGGTACAAGTCCCGGTTCCCGAACCGGTGCAGCAAGCCCACGGGACACCGCTAGACGTGCAGTCGTCGTAGCAATTCGCGCTCGTCGAGCAGAGTTCACTGTTGCCCTGCGAACAGAAATTCTTAGGCGCGTTGCAGGCGACGAGCGGCCACGCCAGCTTGCCAGAGCCGTCGCCACAGAATCCCGACTCACCGCCACTTAGGAATATTCCGTTGTTCAGGTGCTCCTCAAAGACGACGCCGGTGCCCGCCGTACATACCCCGCTCGTCCCGCAATCCGTGTTCGTGTCGCACGGGTGCCCGTCCTTACTCGCCTGGAACGTCGTCCCTGTCGAATCGTTCCATTCGTCCGTCACCTCCAAATGCGTGTTCGTGAAGATGCGGCGGACCGTCCGCTCCTTACCACCGATGACGATGCGGTGGCCCGCACTCAGGACTGTCGTGAAGCTCGTTCCCGTTCCCTTCACGAATCGCTGACAATCGGCGTTCGTCGCACAGGCCAGGCCGTTAACGGCCGACCCGCTGCACGTCGTACTGCACGTCGCGGCGCTATCTATCGCCACCGTCGCGGCGGCCGGCGTCGTCAGGCCGCTCCGGCAGACGTGCGGAACTGTCATCGTATAGTTGGCGCCAGGATGCTGAATGAACGGGGCAACCCACATCTGGTCGATCTGTTGCAACGTGCACGTCGGCGTCATGTCGCAGGAATTTGCCACGCCGCCGCAATCGGCGTCCGTCGTACAGAACGATCCGACCAGCGTGCTCGTGCTGCTGGAATCGCACACGCCGCCACAATCCACGTTCGCGCTGCAGGCGGCCGCGCCCCCGAGCGCCGCCCCCTGGCACGATCCCTCCCCCGAGGCGAGGTTGCCGTTCTCCCAGATGACCGCGCCGCCTACGTCGGACGCGAGCGTGTAGACGGACGTATAGTCGAATCCATCCGTGTTCGACCCTAGCCCGCGGACATCGATGCGCGGCCATCCCACGCCGGCGACTCCGACACCGACGACCCGGAGGTTCTGTGTCCCCCCACGGCTTTTCAATCCCGCACCGACGCCACCGTTGATCGTCAAATCGACGATGCGAACTGTCCGGGCGCCTGAGACATCAAAGCCACCGCCGCAGCTTTCGGTTTGGATCGCCTCGTCGCAGATAAGGTTTGTGATCCTATCGCCCACGCCGATCAGCTTTACGCCCGCTGCTGGCTTCATGTAGTGCGGCGACGTCGGGTCGGTATTGTAGAACCGGAGCGGCCACGAATCCGTGTCCGAATTCCAATCCCCAGCACACGCGGAAACCGTCCAGACGGACGTATCGCCCTGCGCCGTGACCTGGTTTAGCGCGTACTGGATCGTCCGCATGGGCGCGTTGATCGAGCCGCCCGTCGGATAGGCTACGTCCACCCCGTCCCAGCAGACGTAGAGCGTGTTCGGCTCCCCGACCGCCGTGCCTGAGTCGAGATCGGTCGAGCAAATCGTGACGCCGCCCGACTGCTTGTAGACGTGTCCCGGCGTCGCGCACGGCGGCAGATCAGCAACGGCTACGTTGCAGGAAATCTCCGAGCCTGCATCTTTGCAAATTTTGCCATCCGTCATCGTGCCGAGGCCATAACCCTCTAGCGCATCCGCGTTCGTAGCATTGCCGCCAGGAGCGGAGCTGCCAGCATAGCTGTGCGTGTGAGCCCCAACGCCGCTGGTGCCGGTCTGCGCAGCAACCGTGCGCGGAGAGGCGACGAGCGTGCAGAGCGCCAGCCACGCTACGACCCACATCACTGCGACTGCGATCCTGCGCCTCATTCTCACACCGCCTTGCACGTCGTCACCGCGATCTCGCAATCAACGGAATCCCGGATCACCGTCCACGCCGCTGTGCCTTTACCGTCCGCAAACGTCTGCATCGGATCGAGCGCCTTCTTGAGATTGGTCGCGGCCCCACCATCGCCGCAGATCCAGGCCCGCGCCGAGCCGAGATTTTGGAACTCACGCCAGAGTATCTTGTCGTCGGCCGCGCTCAGCGTCGCGCTGACGGACCCGGCCGTTACGCGCGCATGACTCCATGTGACGCCAGGCGCGGCGCTCTCCGTAAAGAGCTGCTGCAGCTTCGGAGTCGCATCGTTCGCGTCGATCTGGACGCACTCGACGTAGTGGTCGATGCCCGTATCCGGCGCGTTGCGGCCGGTTGACGTTTTCGCGCCCTTCGCCACCCACTACCCCTCCGCCCCGCTCCTACGGCCGCTCGGGCAGCCCCTCGAGCGCCGCTGCTACCGCTCGTCGAACCCCGCCGCCCTCAAGCTGCGCGGGCCGACACCACAGTGCGTCCCCCCAGTGCCCCCCGAGCATCTCGGAGCGCACGACAAGCACGAATCCCGCCGCCTCCATCCACGCCCGAACGTCAGGCCAAAGCGGTGCGTCCGCATAGATGCTACGGTAACACACCTCGGCTTGTACGACCTGGACCGTGCCGAGCAGCTCGGGGCCGAATCCCGTGAGCGCGCCGAGCTCGCCGCCCTGAAGGTCCAGCCACGCCGCATCGATCGCCCGCACGTGCTCGCGCTCCGCCCAGTCGCGCACGCGAAGCCCGAACACAGAGAGCGGGGTATCAGCCGTCGAGTACCGCTCGATCGAGTCGTAGCCGCCACTTGGGCGAAACCGACTCCCGGCCTCCGCGTTCTCACGGACTGGCCAGAACGACTCGAGCCCGCTTCGCTCCATCGCTGCGGCCGGCACCAGTGAGACGCGAGAGCCGACCGCCCCGGCCGCCCTCAGCGCCGTCATCCCGGCGATCACCCGCTCGGGGCTACACTCCCAGGCCACGACGCGCACGCCCGACCACGCCGCCGCGACCGTCAGTGCCGAAGTGCAGTCGCTCGCGCCCAAGTCGAGCACCAGCTCGGGGCCGATCGAGGGGAAAATCTCACTGAGCGCCGCCAGATAGCACGCCGCCTTGTGCGTGATGTCCCGGCGCACGAGCATCTCGCCGTCGGGGCCGGTGGGGATGATCGCAGCTTCACCCCCCATCACGCCGTCCGCCTCCCCTTCTTTCGTACCCCGCGCACGGCCTCGTAGATCCCTGCCGCGTAGTGATCGAGCCTCGCGCGGGCATGCGCCATCCCGAGGGCGCGCCGCGCCCGCTGTAGCGCTGCCGGGTAGTCGGCCATCAGCCGCGCCATCGCCTGCGCCGTTCCCAGTACGCTCGGAATCGCCATCGCGTACTTCTCGTCGGCGTCTTGGCTGGGCCGCGAGTAGACATTCAGCCGCTTCCACACATGCGGGATGCGCAGCGCCGTCCTCGGCGTCACCCAATCGCCCGTCGCCGTCGCGGCCGTCGCTACTACCGGCAGGCCCGAGGCCATTGCCTCGACCAATGGATATCCGTAGCCCTCGCCCGCCGTGGCGAACACGAACGCATCGGCCGTGCGGTAGAGCTCGGCTAGCTCGAGCGTGGGCAGGTTGCGCCAGTCCATCGTGATGTTGCCGCCGCGCTCGATTCCGTCGGAGCCGGGAGCCGTAGACTTTAGGTAAAGCTCAACTTCGGGGCGGTCGGCGAAGAAGCGCCGCCATGCCAGTAGCGCCGTTGCCTGGCCCTTTCGCGGATCCGTAGACCCGATCCAAAGCCAGCGAAACGGGAGGTGCGGCCACTTCTCGCGCGGCACCGGCGAGGGCTTGAAGATCCCGAGCCGGATCGCAAGCGGCGCCACGGTGACGCGTCCACGCCACCCCTCGCGCCCATAGATCTCCGCGCAAAACGTGCTCGGCGTGATGATCCAATCGACGCCGGCGGCGAGCGCCTTCACGTCGTCGGCCGCCATCGTGGGGGACTCTTGCATCGTGAGCAGTATGTTGAGTCGGCCCGCGCGATCCGCCTGATACTGAGCAGCCGGCGCTATGTGGAGGGCAACGTCGTTGGAGTCGTCGTGTTCGACGGCCGCAGCCGTGGCGCGCGTGGCGTTGTGGTAGCCGTAGGCGATGCCAAGGGCGCGAGTCTTTACCGAGTGTGCGTAGACTTTGGCACGACGGAAGCCCGGCCGTACTGCCCAGGCCGCCGCGTCCCACTCCGCATCGTCCGATCGAAGCCCAGCGTCTCGGGCTTGGGTCCGTAGGTCTGCTCGGGCTCCGTCGGCTCGCCCGTCCGGCCGTTGGCTGGGAACTGGCCCGTTCGGGCCGACTCGACTGATCGCTTCTTCTTCGTGCTGGCTGCCATCGTCCACCCCCGCGCGCCCCGCCCCCGCGTGAAGGTCAGGCTATCAGCGCGGGGCGAGGGCTTCACACGGACGCGGACGGTGCTCCCGCAATCACGCGTCAGTGCCCACGCGACGCAGCGGCGGGACGTTCTCGACGAAGAACCCGAGCGCCGTCAGGACGAAGGAGAGCTGCCGGCACGTAGAGCGGAGATCGGCCCCTTGGGGGAGTTCGGCGGAAATCACGATATCGACGTCCAGTACGTCGGCCCCCTCCGGATCAATCCCCGCCATCACGGCTGAGACGAAGTCATCGGACGGGCACGCCTTAGGCCACGCAACATCCGGATCGGCCTTCACGGCCACGTCGATGCGCCTCGCTTCGGCGTCACTGCCTATTCTTACGACAACACGCGCGCCGTCTTTCCGTTCGTCACCCATCGATCACCTCCAACGCCGACAGAAGCACCACCGCCGCGGCGTCGTGTCCACGCGAAAGCCTGAAGTCGCCAGCTTCGGTCGGCACGACCACGGCCGCCTTGCACACGCGAACGACCTCGCCCCGCTCACGGTCGGGAGTCCACACCGCTACGACCTGATGGCGAGGAAAGCGCGAGAGCGCGTCGATGAGATCGCCGACCGTCATGGGCGCGCCGCACCCACGGTCCCGGCCGTCCGCGCCCGCGCGCGTTCTTCGTGCCGCAGTTGCCCGTCGATCACGATCGCCGCTTGCCACAGCAGCCGACGCCAGCGCGGGTGCCCTTCGTTCCCGTTCGCAACCGCGTTGAGCCGCATTGCCAGTTGCGCAAATCGCTCGGGCGTCGTCGTCACGGCCGCTTGCTCCCCCTTGCCCGTGCGCCGACGGCCGCGCACACGGATCCCGCCCAAGTCCCCGCGTGCGGGCAGTTCCAGCGCGTCGCAGGCGGCTCCGCTTAGCCATATTGTGATCGTCATGGCCGAGCCTCTTCCACCGATGCCGCGACAGGGTCGCCGTCGATCGTCACTTCGTACACCGGCCCGACGCACCGGGGCGCTTTCACCTTCTCCGGGTACGTGTCGCCGGGCTTAGGGTTGCGGATCTCAACGACGGCGACCGGGCAGGCGACGAACCTCTTCGCCTCGGGTGCGAACTTGAGCGCAAGGAACGGCCGCGGCGAGAAGTGCAGGCCGCCCCCGCACTCCGCCACGCCACCATCCCAGTCGGGAGCGGACGGCACCGTGCCGGGCGCATAGCTCGTGCCGGGCGCATAGCTCGCGCCGTGCGTACTCACGAAGTCGGCGTCCACGGCTTTGTACAGCGTGACGACACCGTCCGTAACAGCGAGGCCGTAGAAGTCGCACCATGCGTCCACGGAGTCGATCGGCGGAATCCGAACGTGTACCCCGCCCTCGGCCTTGACCGCCTCTCCGTGGATCGTGACGGCGACGTACTTTGACGCCCGAACGGTCGCAGAGCCGAACGCCCGAACGGTCGCAGAGCCGGACGCCTCAACGGTCGCAGAGCCGGACGCCTCAACGGTCGCAGAGTCGAACGCCCGAACGGTC
>ERZ1292623.440-Hain-H51-01um-R1-440-length-45112-cov-10_pt1 | contig 45112 bp, 66 predicted proteins | sample MGYA00564398_ERZ1292623 | MGnify/ENA primary metagenome ERZ1292623 (study PRJEB36523, sample SAMEA6512633) | groundwater metagenome | collected 2019-01-07 | study: AquaDiva: Metagenomics assemblies of 32 groundwater samples
TCAGAAGGTCTCGGCTGCGCCTCGCAGAAGTGTAGTAGTGCCATAGCATTCGTGTAGCAGAATGGAGCAATCCCGAGCATTCCGGTAGCTGTCCGGTAGGTCTTGATTCAGTGATTCATTTACTATAGGGGATGAATCACTAAGAAAGTGAGGATATAAGAGCATGATGCGCGTCACTGTTCGAGCATTTGATTCACAAGCTGAATCACTCCCCGTAGTGCCTGACAATGCCGCCCAATAGTAGCATTCGGTAGCAACCCGATGTAGCAAAATGTAGCAGTCGGTAGCATTCGGGTAGGTCTATAGGGTGGTAGTAGTCGGGTAGCAATGCGGTAGCTATGCGGTAGCAGTCTAGAGCTCGGTTCACATTTTTTCACATGATAGATTTAGGTAGATTTGAAAGTACGCTATAATAATGGAGCAAGTGGCACCTCGACCCAAGGTGCCGTAGTAATCGGGATGACCACTTGCCTTATTGGAAAGGAAAGAAATGACTGCAAAAAAAGTATCTAATAAGGTTAAGGGGTTCATTGAGTTTGAGGTTGATGCGTCTGATGTAGAAAATTTCAAGCAAGATGCGGCCCTTAATGGTATTTGTTATGTGCTAGATGATTGGGTTCAAGATAATATAACTAAGTTCATGATTAAGATTCCACCCACTCTAATAGAAACAGAATTAGACTTACTCAAAATAGCAGGATAAAAGAAAGAGGATTAAATTGGTAAAGGAAACCGAAGCAGACATCATGGACGGGTGGGACTATGACCCATACACAGCGGGCCTACCCGTAAGTAAGATGAAGATTATCTTCAACGCGTATGAACCATGTACTGATGAATATGCGGCCAAAAGAGCAGATGGGCGCAAGGTTCCGCAGTGGGTTATCGTAATGGAAGATGGGATGCGTAGTGATTACAACAATAGGACTGAGCCTAGGATTATTGAGCAGCGCATCAACCTTGCTTATTGGCGTAAAAAGAGGGGTGGGCCAGAGGGTGAGATGGAATTGGTGAAGCATGGGCGCAATTCAATTCCCGTAGAGTTTGCTGAAATGAGTTTCGACAAGCTGGCTATTAACCTGTCGCCCACGCATGAGGGTGATAAGTATATTAATGGTTGGTTTGATGTGGTGCAGCATACTTTCGGGAAGGAACCACCCTTCCAGAAGAAACTGTGGGTGCCAATTTGCTTCCTTGGTTATGATATTCCCGATGAAGTAGTTGAAGTTAGGGCTACGTGGACAACAGAACCTAATGGAAAGGATTGGGCATAATGTCAACAGAAAGCGTACAAACCTTATCCGGGATGGCAATAGAGGTGTTACAACTAATAAATAAATCACATGAGATTATAGATGATTTATATGGAGTGGGGGAAGAAAAGAGAGTCCCGAGTTCCGTTATCTCTTCAATGGGTATAATCTCTGAGGTTATGGATAGGGTACATTCACTAAACGAGCGCCTTCAAGGGATTAAGTCACAGATAGGATTCCTCTAGAGTATGGCGAGTGAGTTCTATAGTAAACCTAAAAAGAATAACAATCCATTTGAGATAATAAAACCAGAACAATTAACTATAGAGCTTCTCGCTACTCTGGAAACAACCCAGGATACTGATACGCACCGCAATATTCCATCACCATCAACGGTGGACGATTGTATACGAAGATTGGTTTACAACATGGCTGGCGTAGTTAAGACGGAGGGCACACCAGTCGCAGCGTTGTTAGCAGCGGAACAGGGCAAGAGCCAAGAAGTTATAGTAGAGAAAATCCTAACCCTAATGGGACGTGAGTATATAACTCAACTCCCCGTAGATATACTTGAGGGCGGAACGTGTGACTTCTTGGTTGACGATGAAGAGGTGTGGGACGTGAAGAGGCTTGGCTTGTTCCGCTATCTCCGTCTAATACAATATGGTCTGAAAGAGGCGCACCCGAGTTACTATTCTCAGTTGCAACTTTATATGGCAGGGTTGGGCAAAAAGAGAGCTGTTCTTTTAGCTTTCTCAGCCGACCATTCGGCAGTAACATACTACTGGAATAGGAGGGGGTGGTCGCTTGAAACAAGGGTGCCGCCTCTTTGGACCGAAACAATTGAATATGATTCTAAGTGGATAGATAGTAGGGTGAAAAGAGGTAAAGAGATTTCACACTATATTAAGTTGAATAACCCCAAGAAAACACCAAGAGATTATAATCCGCTTATGGATAAGTTCCCTTGTAGTTTGTGGTGCTCGTGGAAAACTCAGTGTATTAGAGACGGGTAATCCCGTGTAGATAGTGGAGACCAATGGCTAAAACCCTAGACAAACCAGCAGATATAGTTGTCGCTACCTGCACTATGGGCCAGGTTACTATGGAGTGGGCATTTGGCTACCGGATGCAAAGCTTCCCAATGAATATGTCGGTGAGTTTATATAATGCTAAGGGTTATAATGTTGCCGATGCCCGCTCAATGTGCGTGGAATTTGCCCGCCAAAAGAATGCCAAGTGGTTAGTATTTTACGATGATGATATAATTCCACATTCTAAAGAGGCAATAATGACCCTGTTCTATACCATGTTGGGTGATGACAATATAGATATACTAAGTGGAGTTTATCCCGCCAAGTTTGAAGCAGCACCGCCCATTGTGTGGAAAGATAAATGGGGCGGGGTTGATATGGGCTGGAAGGACGGGAAAGTGCATGAGGTTTATCTGGGTGGAACTGGACTTTGTATTATAAGAATGTCAAGCTTGATGGCGCTGAATGTACCAATGCGAAGGGTGGGTGATTTACTACTGAGTGATTACTTTGGTAGCCTAGAGCGCACAGATGATGTTCACCTTGCGGAGTTTGTAAGGGAGCAGGGACAGAAATGGTTTGTTCATGGTGGCGTAACTGCTGACCAGATTAGGTTAGATGGTAGGATTTATGAGCTTAGATGTTTTTCCGAAGGAAAAACAAAGTAGGTGATTAGTGGCGAACAAGAAGAAGCGCAATACACCCAAGGAACTTAATGAACAACGAGCTAGGACAGCTAGGAATAAGATAAAGAATATAGATGAAGAGATTCTGAGAACCAAAGATGAGAGGCACAAGAAGATTCTTGAGGATTTAAAGAGAAAGTGGGCTAAGAATTAATGATATTTGTAGTTATCCTTCTGGCTATTTCATTTATAGTAATGGGTGGAATAGTGTTGATTGAGGTTTATGATTATGGATGGAATAAGGGTTTCGATAAAGCCTGTGAGATTACAAATACAGTAATAGCAAGGCACACAAATTAAAGGTCGAGTTATAATCCATAGAAGAAGGGATACGGCATACTTTATGTTACCTGATGAGATGATTGAGGTTATTAAAAAGGGCGTAGAAGAAGTTGCTAAATGGGGAGAAAGGGAACCACTAGAAGCACATAAACTTGAGGATAATTTAATGCGACAAGTTATACTATATCTCTATCATTATAATCCAGATGTACTTACTAAGGAGGTATTGAGGCCGATGGTCAAGAGCTTTTATATCTTTTATGATAGGTGGAGTTATGCCAAATGATTATGAATTTTGGACAAAGTGCGATAGTTGTGGGGTTGCGGTTGCTATATACGAGTTTTGGACACGGGAGCAACTAAAAGAATTATATCCCGAGAGTTTAAGGGATATGGTTCTTGCGGCTTATGATGCTGTGGATGGGGTGCGGGATTGGTTTAATGCACAGGAATTTTGTGATGAATGTAGGGATAGTCCCTGTAATTGTGACTGTCTTGAGTGCGGTGAAAACCCATGTGAACCTTGCGATGGGTGTGATAACTGTCCTTGTACTTGTGATAATAAGGACAATCCAACAACAGAAGCACCGTTAATTATCGAGAATATTAATATGAAGAAAATCTTAGAAGAGGATGATATTATAACGCAACTCAGAAAGAGTATAAAGAAAGAGGAAGAAGAATTAATATAGTAGAGATAATGTGGAGAGATGCCTTTGCTGTTCACCATTGGACTACAGAGGAAGAGTTTGTGATTGCACCCACTAAAACCGTTGGATACCTTGTGAGTAAAGATGAGGATAAGATTTCAGTATCCTTTGGTGAGGGGATGGAAGGGTATATGTGTGTGCTAACTATACCCATGGAGTGTGTAACGGAAGTAAAGGAATGGGAACAAAAGTAATTTGTTGTGTTAATGGGTGCATGGCTCACGCTAAGGTGAAAACGGGTGAGGATAGGTGGCTTTGTTTGAGCCACATGGAGAAATATCTAAAGGGTAGAGGTTTGAGTGTTAACGGTTTAGACCAACAGGCTGAATTGAGGAAGAAGTATGTTAAGTGAGAGAACTGTTATGGGTTGATGTGATAGAAAAAGAAGTTCCATTCATAGATATTAAACCGTACTCACATAATATAATTGGTATTGCCCTTGGTGCTATAGCTAAATTGGATTCACAGCATAGAGCAAATGAACTTATAGAAGAATTTGGACTAGATAAATTAGGTTGGAGTAAGATAATTGATAGAAACAACCAAGACAACAGCAGCAAAGTTTAGAAATTATATGGGTGGAAGTATGAACATAGAAATTGACAACACAGTAGTTAAGGTGCAGCATCAGAATGTAGCTGATCTGTTCCATATGGTTTCATACGAGAGAAGGGCATTTTGGATTAAGTGGCGCGGGGTTCTTGTTTGGAAATATCCAACAGATTTATTTAATTACGCTGAATTAATTCAAACCCTACTCCCTGATTATTTAATTGAAACCGGAACGGCAGAGGGTGGGGCAGCTCTGTTCTATGCGGATATAATGGACTTAGTTGGACACGGTGAGGTAATAACAATTGACCCATACTATAAGCCAGTATATAAGCATCCACGAGTCACACATATAGGAAAGGATAGTATTGAGGCAATTGGTGAGTTGCCCGTGGGTAAAAGAACAATTGTATCCCTGGACGCATCACACTTGAAAGATGATGTATTGAGGGAGATGTATGCCTATGCCCCAATTGTAGGCAATGGTATGTATATGGTTGTTGAAGATACGGATATGAGTGGACATCCGGTTAGATGGAGTGAGGGTGATGGGCCGTGGGAAGCAGTAGAAGAATTTAACGACGATAGATTTATAGAAGATAAGGGGTTGGCTACGAGGTATTTATTTAGTGCCCATACGTGGTTAAGAAAAAATGAGTAAAGAACTTATTAGCATAGATGACCAACGCGCTGCCGTCATGTATGAAGGGACGGAAAGCTTAAAGAAAAAGCTCACAGCAAGAACTCCTGTTAAAAAGATTCAATCCCGTGCTGGCCCAGGTGGGATGATGTTGGACTATATTCCTTGGTCTTACGCGGCCGAGAGATTGAATGAAGCTTTTCCTGCAATGTGGAGTTTTGAATATGTGGGTGAGCCAAAGATTGTTAATGAGCAAGTTATTGTTAAGGTTAGGCTTACGACTCCGTTAGGTACACAAGAGGCTTGGGGTGCTCATGCTTATGAGCCGGGTAAGAATCGTAATGCAAACATTGGGGATAGTACACAGAGCGCTGGACATAAGGCACTAAGGAGGGCTGCATCTCATTGGGGGATAGGATTGGATTTATATGGTAGCGAGGAAGATACCATCGAGGTGGACTCAGAAGTCCTCAATGCTAGGGCCGCCTTTAAGTCAGCGGTGTATGTGCTCAACCTGTCGATGGAACAGGTTCTTGGTACAGTATCAGAACAATATGACCAGACCTTTACGAAAATTAGTGAAGCGGTTGACTGGATTGTTGAGATGGAGCAGGTAGATGAGGTAGTGGGGATTTGGAGGATTATAAATATACTTGGAGATAAGGAAAACAGCGTTAGGCAAGAAAATCCTTAAGGGTTGGTGAGTTTGGAGCTTAGAAGTCTTAGTGAGATACGAACAAATCCGTATGAAAAACCCGAACCACTAATAGATGGGCTATTAAACAGGGGGGAACTTGTAATTGTCACCGGCCAATGGGATAGTTTCAAGTCGCGCTTTACTGCTGAGTTTGCTAGGGCAATAGTAACGGGAGAGAAGTTTCTAGGGCACTTCCCGGTGCAATCTTCTGCTCCTGTATTTATAATTCAAAAAGAAATTAACCCGGCGTTCTACGATGAGAGGATGATTGGGCTGATGAGGGGAACGCCAGATGATACTAAGTTTTACGTTTCATATGAAGATTTTAGATTCAATAACGGGTATGGAATAGAGTTGGGGAACATTATAAAGTTCCATGGCATAAGATTGATTATCTTTGACCCGCTAACCTACTTCTGGCCCGACGAGAGGAGCTTTGATGAAAATAGTAGCGGAGATGTCAGCAACGCCATCAGTCCTATCCTTAAACTCAGAGCAACAGGATGCTCTTTCATATTCGTTCACCATGACCCCAAGCCATCTATCAACGGTGGAGGAATTGCAAGGGGAAGTTCTGTCCTTGTTAACGCACCTGATGCTAGAATACTCCTCCATAGGCAGGGAGACGAAGATTCAGTTACAGTTAGATGTAGAACAAGGAACATAAAGCCACCGCCTAAATTCAAGGCTGATTTAGTGGGAGATAGGTTGATATACTCTGGTGAGGATAAACAGAAGCAAGAGATACTGTTCTGGTTAAGCGAGAAGAAAAGCCAGAGGTGGATTGCAGATAAGTTGGGGATAAGTCAGGCTCAGGTAAGTAGGGTTAAGTGATTAACTATGATAGTCGAGAACCCAATAGCGTTATAACCCCGCTTCTTCTTGAGTGTGACAATAACGAGATTGAAGTAGTTGAGAAGCTTATGCCCTATGGGGATTATGGGTGGGTGCATAATGGGATGTCGTTTGGCATAGAGAGAAAGGTTAACACAGACCTACTTAGTAGTCTAACTAATGGGCGAATAAACAAACAACTACGGGGTATGATTGAAGTCTATGATGTGCCTATTCTCTTAATAGAAGGGTGGATTGAGGGTCATGGGAAAAATGTTAACGTTGGGAAGTGGAAATATCAAAGTGGCTGGAACTACTCTGCCTTATTCAACCTATTACTTGAATTCCAGATGGCGGGCATCTTTCTCACCTTCTCCCCGTATGAAAGAGAGACTGCGAAAAGGATTATCTCGCTATACAAGTGGACCTCCCATGATGAACATCAATCCCTATCCCGGAACAAACTCATCTCAATTAAAGAGGATGCTCCAATGGTTACTACACTTGCCACATTTCCAGGCATTGGGCACAAGCGGGCAAGAGAATTAATGAAAAGCATGAGCTTGAGGGAATTGCTATTAAGTGAGGATATTACTAAGATTGTGGGGAGGGTGACAGGAAAGAAGGTTATAGAGCACCTTGACAGAAGAGTATGATAACTTCTGGGTGAGTGAAAATGGAACACAATACAATATAAAAGAACAAGAAGATGGAAGTTTGTGGATTTACGAGAAGGTTGAGAGCGAGTATGTATTACTGCTGGTTTACCCGAGGGAAATAGTTGATGATTATGATGGAAAGTAAGTTTATTCCAGCAGAATTATTACGCAAATTATGTGCATTGAGTGGTCATGTGGGCCATACAACTTATCTAAATTATGGGTGGTTTTGTGATAAAGAAGAGTGGAGGACAAACTGGAACCGGTTCGCAATGACGGAAAGTCAAGCAGGGGATTATATCAGGACGAGTTTGAGAGGAAAGCGTTAATCCACGGAAGGTATACTGATAGGAATAACTTCATCCTGTCAACCAAAAGTATAGCTTTCTTTGACATAGAGGCGACAATATGGAGATAATCAATTTCTCTCCAAGGCTTAAGAAGTCTCGTGATTTTCCCGAGATGCGCGAGATGATTCTTATGCCCATCGGTGATATACAATATGGGCCTCACAGTGATAATGATAAGCTAGCTAGACACGTTGCGTGGGGTGTACGACAGGGGGCGTACTTCATCGGAATGGGAGATTATCAAGACCCAGGTTCACCCTCAGAGCGCAAGGCCCTAAGGGTTCTGGGTGATGGATTACATGATTCCACTATTTCGGCCATCAACGAAACAATGGAACGCAAGCTAGGTGAACTTATGGAAATTCTTTCGCCAACCCGTGGACGATGGATAGGACTCATTAGGGGGCATCACTATATAGAGTTTCCAGATGGTAGTACATCAGACAGTCGCCTTGCTGATTACTTACGTTGTCCCGAGTTGGGGCACTCTTGTATTGTTAACCTAGACCTAGGTGACTGTCAGTGTACTATTTGGGCGCATCATGGGGGTGGCTCAAGTGTAGCATCCGGTGGAGCACTAAATCAACTGGAACGTATGGCTAGTGGGATTTTTGCAAATATATATCTTGCTGGACATCAACACACCAAGCCAGTTGTTCCGATTCCCTTTATGAACTATAGTGGGGGTGCAGATACTACGGTCAATCGGTATTTAGTTTCAACTGGTAGCTTCCTAAAGGGCTATGTTGTTGGCTCAAGGGATGCAGCGGGACATCCATCTGGAACATATGTCGAAAAGGCCATGATGCGCCCCGTTACCCTCGGTGCTCCACTAATTAAAATTAGACCACGGTTTCGCAATGGATATCCCTGTCCCGATATTACGGTTAGTATATGAAAACTAGACCATCCTTCGACGAAGTTTTTATGCAGATAGCAAGAACTCTTAGCACCCGCTCTACGTGCAATAAGCGTAGTGTGGGTGCTGTTCTGGTTGATGTTAATAATAAGATTGTGGGCTGTGGGTATAATGGGGCACCAGCAGGATTACCCCATTGTATTGATGCGGGCTGCGGTGAAGAGTCCGGCCACTGCACAAGGGCGGTTCACGCGGAATACAATGCTATAATGAACTCAGTTGACCTAGATAGGGCACAGTCTGGTAAGGTGTTTATCTATGGTGCAAGTCCATGTTATCGTTGCGCCCATGCTCTTATTATTATTGGAGTAGATGAAGTCAACTACAGTGGTAAATTGTCAGATGCTAGGGCGATTAATTATCTCAAGGAAGCTGGTGTGTCTATTAAGGAATGTTTTCCCGTTGGGAAAACCAAGGAGGATGTGGTTGATTTCTGTTTCTGCCCCTAATAAATTGAGTGAGAATGCGGAGATAATTCTCAAGAAGAGATATCTGCAACGAGATGAGAATGATAATATAGTTGAAACCATTGACCAATTTTGGGACAGGGTTTCTATGGGCAGAAGTGATTACAGGGAGATGCTGTCATCTCTTAAGTTCTTACCCAATTCACCTACGTTGTTTAATTTGGGTACAGGAAGAGGTACGCTAAGTGCTTGTTTTAAGTTTGATGTTCCCGATTCTATGGATGGTATCCTTAGCGTGGCACATAAGGCTGGTTTGGTTCAAAAGTTTGGTGGTGGCGTTGGCTATGCTCTATCTAATTTACGTCATGCAGGCGCTCACATAAATTCTACTCATGGTAAAGCTTGTGGCCCAATCAGGGTTATTAAGCATTATCAATCTCTGGCCGAGATGATTACGCAGGGTGGCAAACGGGATGGAGCACAGATGGCAATATTAAGTGTTGACCATCCTGATATTAGGGAGTTTATCCACATGAAGGATAAAGACCCACAGAGGTTTAATACGTTTAATATATCTGTGGCTGTAACTGATAAGTTTATGCATAGTATCATTGGAGACGGTGAGTATATTGATAGTAAGAATGAGATTACATTCGATGAAATAGTGGATAGTGCATGGCGCACGGGCGACCCAGGGTTATACTTTATAGACAAAGCAGAAGAGAGCAATCCTACTCCGTGGCTGGGCAAACTGACAGGAACTAATCCTTGCGCGGAAGTACCACTTCTTGATAATGAAGCGTGTTTATTGGGTAGTGTAAATCTATCTAAATTCGTCACACCTAATGGTTGGCTTATGGATGAACTAAAAGATACCGTGGAATTAGCTGTTGAATACCTAGATGACGTACTTGATAGGAATACATTCCCAGATGAGAACATTACTAAAGCCGTATTCCTTACACGCAAACTTGGTTTAGGTGTTATGGGGTGGGCTGATGCGTTAGCTATACAAGGTGTGGCTTATGATAGCGAGCAGGCTATTCAGTTAGCTGAGCAGATTATGAGGTTTATTGATAACGTAGCTAGTGGGAAAAGTTTCCAATTGGGGACCACCAAGGGTGCTGCTCCGTGTCTTGTTGGGGGACCAGATGAAGTAATTGTGCGTAACACAACCCTAACCTGCATCGCGCCTACTGGTTCTATTAGTTTAATTGCGGGTTGCTCAAGTGGTATTGAGCCACATTATTCTCATGAGTGGACTAGGACTATGGGTGATGGAACTATATTAAATGAGTCTCTGCCTAAGTTTTCAATTGTGCCCAAGACGGCAATGGAGATTGGGTGGCAATGGCACGTTAAGCATCAGGCTGCATTTCAGAAATACACAGATTTAGCTGTATCTAAGACGATTAATATGCCCAATGATGCTACGCGAGAAGATATTAGGGATGCTTATATTATGATGTGGGAGAGGGGATGTAAGGGGGGTACGATATTTAGGGATGGATGTAGGGATGAGCAAGTTTTGAACACAGTTGACAAACCAACACGAAATAAAGATGGTAAACCTCTTCTGTTCCCGATGAACGGGAATAATGGGGGCGTAATTAGTGCTTCCACCAGAACCAAACTACCAATAGATAGACAAGCTTCGATTCACAAGATGGACATAGGTAATTTTGAGGGTTATGTAACGGTTGGATTATATCCAGATGGGAGGCCGGGTGAACTGTTTATCCAGAGTCACAAGGAGGGAAGCACCATTAGTGGACTACTTGATACTATTGGTATTCTTACTAGCCTCCTTCTACAGCACGGCGTTCCCATTGACGGTATCGCTACCAAACTCATTGGCTCTGCTTTTGAGCCTAGTGGTTTCACTAGGAATAGCAATATACCTAAGACTACCTCGGTCATAGATTATATCTTTAGGTGGTTGATTGCGAAATTTGGCACAAGCGTTGGGGTTGTTAATGGTAATTTGTGTCCAGATTGTGGAGGTCATGTGATGTTGCAGGAAGGTTGCGAGAAGTGTATGTGTGGGTGGTCAAGGTGTTAAGGTGGGCAGTGGTGGGTCTGTTGGCGTTATTACAAGTGGGTAGTTCGTTATCTGTAATCCCTGCACCCTACGGTCAGGAGTCCGCATTCACGTATCACCTCGACAAGCGTAGCGCCGTGCCTATATTGGCGGTGTTCTGCTATCAGGACTCACAGTTATCCTTCCTTGGTGAGTGGAGTCTGTCTCGGAGAGTCATTGACGCGACAGTGACGGGTATCATCAGTCGGGAACGTAGCCAGTCTGTGCCGCATCCACTGGACGAGACGCGCCCAACTTCCTGCCTCTCGGTTGTGTTTACAGAACGCCACGGGAACCAGTTACCTAAGGCGATTACGCCATGGGTGCAATTCGACGTGCGGCCATAATGCCTTACAATCCTGATTTTAGATTCAAGGAACGCATCCTTTTTAGAAAGGGGGCCGATGGAATTCCTAAGAGAGTGGTTGATGGCGGGTATTCGCTTCTGCTTCTTCCCGATTTTGTACCTTTGGGAGAGGGAGCCAATAGGCGAGATAAAAATAATCAGGAAGGAACAGATTGATTATTGCGACAATTGTTGGGCCAATAATTGCGAGACCTACTGCTCCCTATGCATTATAAAACAGAAGGGGTTTGATAGTCGTGGAGAAATCATACAAATCGATGGTGGGGAGTGAGTCGAGGGGGTGTTAGGCGAAAAGCAGGACGACCCAAGGGAAGTAAGAATAAAGTTAAGACATTAGAAGGGGAATATGCTAATGATCCAATCTTACTCAAGTTCTATAAACGAAAACTCCTCCAACGGGGATGGGCTGGAACCCTCTCAGAAAGCGAGAGAAATTATATCAAAAGGGCTAAGGCGGGTTTACGGTTCGGTTGATTTTAGGCACGATGAGATTCATAAACTTCATGCTGGGGGTATGCTGCTTAAGCAAATTGCGGTGAAGCTTGAGATGGCCGATCATACCTCGGTTCTATATCATTTGCACGGAAAGTGTAGGTGTGAGAAAAGGAATAGTTATAGGTTTAGGCAGGAGATTATTAATAAGGCCAAGATGTGGGATACATTGAAGGCTGGAATAGAGGGGCATCCTTTGTTTGAAGTTATGGAGATTATGGAGATGGAATTATCATGAGTGGAGATAGCTGGATGCGTGATATTGAACAGACTATCCAACGTGCAGAGCAAGTAATGAGGACGAGACATGATGCACCAACACGGCCATGATGAGCCGCACGAGCATGCAGGGGGTGGACGCGGAGCTCACCATCACAACAGCATCATCGACGAGATGTGCTATGAACAAGATGGTGATGGAGCCGTCTATTACCCCCTTATTGACGGCAAGCTAGACCCGAGGGACGGCCGGGCACAAGTTAAGGTCAAGGCGCTGTTCCGTGAGGCAGCGAAGCTGCTGACCATTGAGGTTAGGGCACATGGTAGGGAGTGCAATTGTCCTGTAAAGGCTTTCCTGACCCGTCCCGAAGTGCAGCAGGCGCTAAATGAATGAGGTTAAAACTGCGCCATTCTGCGGTTGGTGCGGGCGACGTAAGTTTGTACGGAGTCCGTCTCTGGGTGGGGAATATGACCCCTGCAACAACTCGAAGTGCCCAATGGTGCAGCGACAGGCGCTAGAGGAGGCGAAGTGAAAGAGCATCGGGACGACCCAGCTAAGGCAACGCGGGAGCATCACGGCTTTCACTATGCCAACGAAGAAGAACGCATAAGGCGTCAGCGCAAGGAGGACGCGACGCGGACGCTGGCTGGGCTGCGGGAGGTGGAGTGGGCGGCAGTAGACGATTGGGGTGCAGCTTGTCCTAGCTGTCGAGAATACCGTGACATTAATGGCAAAAGCGATATTGGGCAGCATGTCCCTGCCTGCGAGCTTGCGGCCCTCATAGACTACTGGGAGAAGGTCTAGTGACCGTTATTTATAATAGCGTGTTTGGCCAAGAAACCAGCGTTGTTACCAGGGATATCTGGGGGTGGCTTCACTACCCAACCTGCCTCAAACAACCACATATGAATATCTGCTAGTTCTTTCTCAATTCGCTTCATCCGAGAATCTTGTTCTGGTGTCATGTCGTCTCCTTTTAATAGATAATTAATATCTTCAACTATAGCATTTATATCTAACATTCCTGGGTCTGAGCGTTGGTTGCTAACCTGATAGTGCCCAATCGTATTCTCGGGTTTTATGCCCAACTCCTTGCACCTATGGGCCATTAAGCGAATAAGAGACACCCATTGGGGGCTACCTCGTGGCATAGTTAAATGTATACTACTTGCGTAGCCCTCTATTTCTATGCTTAAGGTTTGGAGGTTAAGGTTTATATTGGAATTGGCCCATAGGGGATATGGCTTTCCCTCAACACCATTAGCATATGCGCCTTCATCCTCTGGTACACATTGGAACACCAACCCCGTCCACGCCACAAAATAAGTCGTGCTGGCATTTCTATCTGTTAGATTGTGAAAATAATATGGAGTGCTTGGGTTTTCATCTGGGGGTTCTTCTGGCGTATGGAGTACCCATGCTACGGGATGATTATTCCTAGTACCCTTGGGATATCCATATTTAGCAGCCTCAACTACTATTGCTCCTGGGAAATTATTATCCAATGACCATTACCTGTATATACACTGTTCCTGATGGTGGTGCTACGGCCAATATCTTCATGGCCTGAGTTAATGGTTTAAATGGTTGTCCGCGCCCTAATCGTGCCATTATTCACGCCAAATCACGTAACAGAGGGCGTTAATAGCCGCACTGTATGTGACCCTGACCCTGAGAAACTTCGACACCGCAACCACCGGCTCGTTCCCGAGCGGGAATTGCTTAACGTATTGGTTGGTTGGCGCAATTAACTGTGCGTCGAACTCCCTTGTCGCCGTGATTGTTCCCTCTGCTGTAGATGTATAACCCGTCAAGGCTGCCCCACCCACACAGAGAGATGCCGGAGCATTCGATGGCCGGTAAACCGTGGGCGTCAGGCTTGTCACCGTCGCCGCCACGTCCGTTTGTAGGAGTTCCACAATTCCAGGCGTTGCTGCGGTAATGCCATCCACGGAGAAACCCCATTCCACAACTTCAATCTCTCGCGTAGAGGGCGTGGCAATCTGCAATAGTGTCTTGATTGCCGTTCCCGTTGTCACCTTAAGTTGGGCCGCTGTTGTTGGGCTAGGCCCGTTATATGCGATATATAAAGGCATGTTTCCTCCTTACCAGATGCTTGCCCGCTTGACGGATTGGTTGACGTTCTGTGCTGTTATCTTTGGCGGCGGCCAGGGTATCCCGTCATCATCCTCTGCCTCTACCGCCAGGTACACAATATCCTTGTCGTAGGCCGCAGTTGTGTTCTTGTAGACTGAGGCAAGAACAGCGTTGTACAGGGCGTTCGTCCACTGGCCCCCGCCGTAAATCTCGTCCACGATGATGACCTGATAAACGTAAACACCTATACCCCCCGAGCCCAACTCACCTGTCTGCCTGTTCGTCCCGTCGTGCAGCCCCGCTTCATGAAGAAAGTCGTTGTTGCCGATACCAGAATGCTGCGTATGCTTAACGTGGATGGCGATGGACTTTACTTGGTTGGCGGCAGGCCCGCTGTAGTCCGGCAGGTTGTACAGGTCTTCAATCTTGCCCGAGGTAGTGAGTGTGTTCACAAAATCGGCGTTATTTGGCGTGGCTTCGTCTATCTCCGTCGAGTGGTTAACGGCGGCATCTGGCGGCACCTGTATCCCCGCCGTGCTTCCCCATCCCTTTGTGTTATCTGAGGCGGGACGGTCTACCGTGAAGGTGGAGCCGGGGCCAAGTGGGCCGGTGTGCAGTTTATAGAGGCTGTCCGGTATAGAGGCATTGTTGATAGCCCAATCAGCAAAGTCAATTGTGAAGGCTGTCCCGCCCGCAAAGGGGAACGTGGTCTGAACGTTGCCGAGACGGAATTCGTAGAAGCCGTTGGTGCCGATTGATATGGCAACGCTGAACCTGTCCAGTAGAACATTCGTATTCTCTTCGTAAATGGAGAGCGTGGCCGTACCCACACCAGACGTATTGATTTCTAGCCGAATTTCCAGCCTGTAATAGGTACTGGCAGCGAGACTGAATGTGCTTAGTGTCCCGCTCAGACTTAGTTTTCGGTTGGCCCCAGAGCGTTGCAGGGAAAGGGTAAATGCCTGGTTGGGTACGTTGTCCCTCAGGTCACAGATAAGATGTACTTGGGCCGTATCCGTGGGAAGTGTTGTCCGTATATAGCCCCGAATGTCACAGGTGAGAATATTGCCGGTAGGTTCAAGAAGACTAGGGCAACCCCCTCTCCAATGCGAAAATCTCGCCGTGTTTGATTGGAAAGGCAGGGTTTGGTAGGCCGTTCCTTTAGTCACCCCGTCCCACGAAGCGCGCATCCCGTTTGGTCCTGACCCCGTACGAGCCGCCAATGTAGTAGCGGCAATCGTCCATGAGCCCGATGTTGTAGATGAGTCCCACGGTAGCAGGTCAAGGAAGCTCCATTGAGCGCGGCGCATTAGGTTGGCCACCAGTTAGTCGGCACGACCCAATCCTTGCCCCCGTGTTGAAATCTAACCACGGCATACCGCAGCGGACTCAGGCTGTAGATGTGCACTCGCCAGACCTCGCCCCCGTCCTCCTTATTAGCGTCAAGAAAGGTGTTGATTGCCGCTTCTAGTTTGGCTACCGTCTTGGCCCCTGTGATTGCAGTAAGCGTTGCAGGCCCATCTAGTGTGACCTTGCGGCTGCCGAAGTCAATCTCAGTCAACCCACCACTGTTCCTCATCCCCTTGTAACCCATTATGCCTTCCTTATTTTAAGCGATAATGTAACACGAGTTACAGTTGTTGCACTATCAACATTGAATCTCAATACATCCTCAGAGTTTACGACTATGGCTAACCCAGTTGCCTCTGACTTAGTTGTGCCCACAAGTGTTGGCGTAACTATCGTATCTGCAACAGTGGGTGGAAAATTGGCATAAGTATCTTTCCATACATCAATCTGTATTGAACCCAGTTGGTCTGGAAGTATGCGCCACTCCTCTATCGTACCACTTGAGGGAAGCTCTATGTCTCCCTTAATTCCAGTTGAGATAACAGACCCGCCACCATCTATAATTATTTCAACATTATATTCACTAGACCCACCAATTACCCTCCATCTTAACGAAGTAGAGTCATACTGTAGGAGAATGGATGAGTCTGGGACTATAACCATGTTTGTTGATAGAGCAAATCTATTTGCTTCCGTACTACTGACACTTTCGTCATTGAGGATTAGATTAAAGCTACCTATATTGTGTATAAGTAATATGCGCCCATCTGCGCCACCAATTAATCCAGTTATATTTCTATGAGCACCAGTTACAGTTACACGAACAGTAGATGATGTTGTTAATCCAGTGGGATTCCAGTTGTCAGTATCTGCTGCTACCGTTACAGATGTGTCACCACTGAGGGCTAGTTGCCAGGATATAGTTAATGATGTTGCTGTTGTATGGCTATGCAGTGCTGTCGCTGATCCCCCAACCAACTCTACCCATGAAGCATTGAACTCATCCACGAATGCAGCCCAACCAGCGCCTTCCCATATATACAAAGTATCAAGGGTGGTATCATAGAATAGTTGACCTAAGCGCTCGCCAGTTAATGGTCTTTCGGCAGTTAATCCAGATGGGACATAACGTGATAGAAGAATATGCTGTTGGAGTCGGCCAAGAGACGGGTCAAGGTTATTCTTAGGCAATTCTCCTGCACCTGACCTCAATGATTGCCTCACCTTGATTAAGGATAATGTTGTCGGCGGTCATATTCATATTATAATCCTGCACCAACACAGTCCAGGTTTGCCCACCCTCAAAGATTTTAAGCGTAACTATAGTACCTACAATTCCCTGAATAGTAGTCATTACGTTCTCTACTGTATGTTTGTTGCGCCGAGCATTGGTGCCTTTATTTTCGTCTATACTGGCGACGATGGGCAGGGTTATGATGTCGTCCTCTGAGGGAACATATTCAAAGTCTATAAAGAGGGGAAGTCTTAAATATGGAGCAGATGATGTATCGACATTTATCCAATCAATTTCTAGCGCACAAGCCCTGCCCAATGAAGCGGATGTTTTAGGTAGCTCAGCCGCAAAGAATCCACTTCCCGCCGTTTGAATATAGGACGGAGATGCTATATTGCTAAAACCACTATCTAGGGTTCCATCTACTTTGTATTGTAGATATATATAACCACCAGATGGTGCGTCATTTTGCACAACGTATCCTCTAATTCTAATAAATCTCTTTGTTACCATATCGGCAAATGGCGCTGAGATTGAATCACCAAGATAGAATGGGGTTATAAAATAGGGCTGAGATTGAGAACTAGTAATACAGGCATTGGGAGATGCTAATTCAATACATTGTAGAGTTCCAGTTGTGGTTCCCGCCTTGCCAATAATCCATAATCTAAGTTGCCCATTTGATGTCTTTCTCCATATCTTCATAGCTGCTGCGCTTATAAAAGAAGATTCCGTGCTTTGCCACGTTAGCTGGTGCCAAATAGGAGTTCGCTCATTAAAGCGCATATAGTATAGATTGATATCATTATTTCCTGGTCTATTCATCATAAATACTTCATCGCCTATGGCGTCAAAGCACTGAATACCACTAGGCCATTCGTAATAAACTTGTGGCGTGGGAAAGTTTCTGAATGTATCTATATCCTCTATCCATAGAAAGCCATATTTATATGGTATGAGCAATCCGCCCATTAACTGTTCTATGGGGTGGCCAAAATATACATCCTTGCCGCCAATTGCTGCAAATTCATCCTTAGTTAACGGAGCAAATACTCCATCAACATCAATTGTATTAAATGTGCTGTCGTCTAGAAAGTAGATTGTATATGGGCCTAGAACAGTAAGCCATGTTACTTTGGCTGTTGATTTAATGGTATTTAGGGTACGAAGTGTACCGGCTGCCCCACCCGTTAACTCCCATCTATTATCAGTTACACCGTCATAGTAATCAGCGTCAGTCCAGAATACCCCATGCGGTGTACCTACTGCGTTATTAGTTATATACCATATTTTATTACCAAAGGCATACATATATGAGGCTACAGGGCCAGTAATAGCATAGGTTCCTGCTATTCCTGTACTTATCTGCCACGTGCCACAAGCCACAGATACATCAGTTGTGTCGGTTGCTCTGCCAAAGTAAAAGAAGTCTCCATGCCTAGCCCATGAACCAGTGAAGTAGAATCCTGCTCCCGCTGCTAGACGTACCGTTACGGTTACGGGCAGGGCTGCATCTGGGTCAAAGGAATAAATACCACGAGGATAAATGATTATAAATGTAGATTCCCAGGGGATTATGGCTCCATAGGAATATGCAGAGGACGAATAGGCATTAGTTGTACCGGTAGTATTGGCATAGTTGGTATTACCTAGTGGTAACAACATACCATCTATGGTTGGGTTGGCTTTATTTGACTTATTGTACCTTTGATTAGTTCTTGATATAACTTCGCCCATTCCACCCGCAAACGTATCTATTCGTATACTGCCAACCTGAGATTTAAACCCAGGCTCATTCGGACTTGAACCTAGTTGAATCTGTGGCACACCTGCGCCATTACGAGCTAGGATATAATCATCAGAACCTAAAGTTATATCGAACGATTGTCTTTTAGCCAAATCCTAAGCTCCGTAACTGTCTCTGATAATTTCTCGATTGCTGCCGTGTTGTGCTCCATGTGGTTTGAGGCAAAAGTAATTACCTGATTGACCATACGTGAGCTAAGTAGGTACATAAACCAGGAGAATACTACCGCAATGGGTAGTGCCGCAAGTGTTTCTAGTCCCTTGAAATCCATTTAGTTTTTTCCTTGAAAAAACATTTTATTCATACCATCCACCCCGCCACTCGACGGAGTTTATAGGAACTTTAGGTGGATAGAATGGCTCATCTGTATTGAAGTTGATTGGGGTGATGGCCTGCTTATAACGCGCATACATTTGTGACCTTTCATCACGCGCATTCATAAGCTCGGCACCATAATTCTGTTTGGCACTTGCACCTAATTTGTTGAAGATTTTCTCAAGAACTTTCACCTTAGCCACCGCTCGAACGAGTGGCAGGGGCGCAGTGGTTATGGCTACATCTGTACTGAGGGCACTATAGTATTTGCGCGATTCAACTACTAATGTCCAGTTGCTCGGGTCACTAGGCACATCGTACAGGGTGACAAAGATTGTGTCGTCGTCAACTTCTAGTCTGCGATTAACCACCGGATATTCGCGCACCCCACGTAGCACCTGACCTGAATCAGTTCTCCTATACCACATATCTATAAGCATAGATGGGTCAGTAAGGTGGGTAATTGTAGTAGTTAAATCATATCTATTATCAGTCGTGTTGAGGGTTATACTATCACGCGATTTAGTCCACAATTCACTCAATGCCTCATCTATACACTTGTTTAATTCTTTCGGAGAAAGAATTAGATATATATCTATTTGGCCCGGAGCAGAACTAAATGCTGTGTTGGTCTTGAGTACGCGACTTAGCTCAATGGCATTGGTGCTAAAGGCGTGGCTTGATATGGTTCTATGTTGCCACTTAACTTTAAAGGTTACTGCTGTGCTAATTGCATGTAGTGCGGCGGTAGTTCCATTAACACCACGAATTACAGTTACGGTTTTAGCGCCCACATCCGTGTCAGTGACGAGCATATTCTCAGATTCGACCGTGAGTATGTCGTCTATTTCGGGATAGATTGTTTGGGTGACTTGTGTATAGGTAAAGGTTGTGGCTGATGCGCTGATTTCTGCCGTAAGTGTTACTGCCGTATTGTAAGCTTGGTCTACCTGAGTTACGGTACGCAGATAGGCAAACGCACCTTCGATCAATCTATTGTCTGTGTCGCCTATTCTATCCCTGAGCGCAGAGCAAGTTATGGTGTCGTTGTCAGTTATAGTTGCTGGTAATGCAAGAAAACCTAGTTGAAGTTGGTCAACTACGGTTTCTCTAATGGTTTGTCGGCTAGCCATGCTCGTTGTATCTCTGGTGGTTTACTATTTTCATATTTATATAATCTCCCATCCAATTCAACTTGGTCGCAAATAACCCCACCATGCACATACCATGTCAATCCTTGCTGTTTTGCCATACGTGCAAAGTAGAAATCATCTGTTCGTGCGTCTTTGTCCACATCAAAGTATTTAGTTACAGTCATTCCATCTATATCATACTTCATTAATCCCGTGAGCTTACGTAGGGAGGACATCCTGAACATAGTAAAGCCCGTGGCTGTCATGTAGACTTGGTGTAGTCCTCCATCCTCAAAACCCCACCATACAGGTTGATCTTTTTCCTTTTCAACAATGGGCAACTGCATATTCTCGTTGCCCTTCATGGGATATATACCACCAATAACATCTATTTCGGGATATACATCTAGAGCAACTGACAATTTTTGCATTGCATACTCGGGTTCTCGCGGGATTACATCATCGTCCCAAAACATAACCTTATCATAATCTCTCTCTACGCCCGTTGTTAAACCTACATTCCTTGCATCGCAAACTGTTTTACCCGTAGAGAGTATATATTGATACGCGTTCCCCATAGACATTTGGTTGCGATACATATTCATCGCCCATTCTACTCGTACATTTCCTAGTGAGCATATAATTACACCAATCATATTAGATGTGCATAGCACCCTTATCGGGTGTTGGCATTGGCTCCTTTCCTGACATTATTCTATCTGCCCATTCAAAGCTTTCCTGTATGGTCACAAACATATTAACGCGTTGGGCACTATAGATTCTTTTGGTTGGTTCTTGACATGAAGTACAGAGAGGGCCGACATCCCCTGACTGAGACATCGGCCTCTTCTCTACTGTTTCATGTCTATTACTACAAATGAATTCGTAGTACGGCACTAGTTTTTCCCCCGGAAAAACAACATGGTTAGTCCTTTCTAAACTGTTGGGCTATATGTCTTGTCTCGTCCTAGCCACACACTAATTGTTGGGGCTTTTGTGCCAGAGATAACGGCCTGAGCCTGAGCGATGACCCGAAGGCCAATTAGGCTATCTGCATTCTGTTCTGGCTTGAAGTCAACTAGACCAACCGGAGTGGAGTAGATTTGTGGGCCAGTTGCGGCTGGCATAGAAACGCCTCCCGCCCTGAACCACGTAGTTCCGCCATCAGTTGTATAGTCTAGGTTGACCTCAATTGGGAGAATTGTCGCTAGGGCATCAGACCGCTGCACGGTCATCATGGCCCCCATTGGCAAACCCTCCTTCAATGTGCCCATCACTGTATTTGTGCCCAGACTGGACGCAATCACAGAGAAACCACCAGTTGTGGAAAAGGCCGTTGAGACTACCCAAGAAGCTGAACTGACAATTTGCATTAGTTTATCAATCATTTCATACTCCTTATGTAATGTTCAATCCAACTAGACGTGCGATTGACCTCTTCTGGAAGGCCGCAAAACCGAACACCCACTGGATATTAACCTTGCTCTTGTGAGGGTTGTCAACAGACTGGCCAAGGTGCTTTGTCTTCAGTGGAGACATTTGCAGACCTAGGAAGTAGTCGTTGCCAAACCTTACAGCATAGACTGTAGTGGATGCGGTATAGGCGTTTGCGCCGTTTCCGGTTGGTGAATCACCATCGTTGGAAATAATCTGGTTGCCAGTTGCACCCGTGGCATCAAATGTGCCAGTGATTGCAGCCGCACCAGGCTTGAACCCTACGTCGATAAATGGAACACCACGGAATGCAGTCAGCGTCCTATCAAACTGGTCCTTGGTTGTGTCGAGTAGCTTCTCGCGTCGAATGAACGACCAGTTGGCTCGCTCGGTTTGGTTGTTGACCAGGAAATTAATAGGTGCATCGTTGTTCCAGTTTGTACCACCCATAACTGCGATAAGTTCATCTAGCTTGTCCAGGTAGGTGAACCTGTTAGCGCTAGAGTTTGTTGCCGCTGTTAGGTCAAGGGTGGTTGTAGTTGTGCCCGAGTTGGGGTTAACGGTCTGACCCGAGAACCTTTCGTCGTTCTGTAGGCGGATATTGATTCCATCTGGTTCCTCTGGGTCTGTGGCTGAGTCGCCCGCAATTAGCTTCTGGTTAACTAGGTAACCAATAGACTTAATTACTGCTTCTGAGTTAGCCGCCTCTAGGTTCTGGATGGTGTCAACCATGAGTAGAACGGGGTCTATCACGATATCTGCCTCTAGAATCTTAAGCGTTTCATTCATCTGTGCGAAACTCGGCTTCACCTCGGCAGGGGCTTCGTTCAGTGAGCGGAAGCTTACTGATGGAATACCAGACAGATATGAAGTTGTAACGTTGAGTTGCTTGGTGTTTTCCCATTTAATCTTATCCATCAATGGAACATTCTGGACAAGAGTATTGATTACAGCACCACGCAATTCAGGCTGATGGAGGCTTAGCGCCTCTAATAGTGTAATTGCTGCCATAATTCTCCTTTTGATTCGCTCGATGACTCGCTCATCGAGAAATTAATCGCTGTCGTCATCATCCCATCCGCCCGGAGCAGCATGAACGCCAACTGTTTTCTTAAGGGCTTCAGAAAGGGTGTCTCTACTATTGCGACTGAGGGGTGATATTGGCGCTCCCTCAATTACGGGCGGAATGTCAATAACGGGCCTGCGCCCATTGATAACATTCACTGCCAGCTCAGCAATATTCTCCTCTTCACCTACGGCCCACTCCCTATACCTCTCGGCAGCTTGCATCTCTGCAACTTGTGCCGTGAGGGCATCTAGGTAATCAGCATCGCTTGTCCACTGCGGGTTTAGTGGGTTGAAATAACGCTTTTCTTCGTCGGTCATACTTGAGAGGTATGGTTGCCAGCGTGGGGCTAGGTTCTTGAATAGGTCGGTGTAGTATTCTGTTGCTACACTCTCCTTAAGCTTAGCTTTTTCGTTAGCTAACTCCTCTTCATCATGCTTCCGACGAGCATATTCCTCCTTATCTTCTTCATATAGTTTCTCGTAGAGTTCCCTATTTTCTACGTCTCTCTTTTTGGCTTCTTCGGAACTGAGATAATTCCGCACCATTGCTTGAACATCTTCCGCAGTATATTTGGGCTGCTCCACCACAGGAGGCTCAGGGGTTTGCGGAATTTGTTCTTCTTCTACCTCTTCCTGCTCATCAGGGTTTTCGGTATCAATGTTGTTCATTTGTTCTCCTTTCATATCTGTATTATACTATAGTTTTGTTGGTAAAACATCTGATGGTATAGCGCTGTCACTAAAGAATAGTTGGATTAGTGGGTGATTTTCCCTGAATTTTCTATAGGCAGGGTTGGGCGAACGTAGTGCTATTCGAGTTAATATAGCCATTTGTGGGCTAGCTTGTTGCAGTAGCACCAATGCTCTCTTGCGCTCATATCCCCTATCCTGCAATCCGCGCAATACCTTAAGTCCATCGCGGGCAATCAGTTGTTCCTCTGGCCCCATACCTAGATAACGTGGGATTTGCTGTTGTGCGTCGTATTGTTGCTTGGCTTCGGCAAACTTGGCTTCTACTGGGTCACGGGTAGTTCTCCTTTCTTCTATTTTCTCAATATAAGATTGTATGCTTGGGGGCTGGCTTAGCAGGAATGATTGTTTCTTGTTGTCCCACTCAGCCCAATCTATTTCGCCCGTAATAGAGTCTTTATCTGGATTAATTGAACGGAATTGGTCTAGTGCTTCATCTTCTGGTAGGCGTGTACTATCTACATTCCTTCCTGCCGCACGACGGGTATCGGTTCTCATCTTTTCAAATAGTTCAAACACCTTATCTTCGTCAAACTTATTGGCGTCTAGTATGTCGTCACCGTAGAGTTCGGCTAACACAGACCTGCGTTGCATATCAGTTACGGCGGTATGGTTGGCATACTCCTGTCCGCGTAATTCCCTGTATCTATTCCCATCAATCTCCCCATCTAGTAGTTGCTGACCTATGGCGCGGATATTGTCATCGCGCTGTTGTTCACTCACATTTCTGATTGCATAGTAGGTTTGGGTTGCGTGCCATCTATTGCGCTCTGTTGTTGTGAGTCCTGCGGGGGTTATTGCGGCACGGTTATTGAAGTTCTCCTCACCTATTTGGGCAATAACCTTATCGCGTTGCTCGCCGTTGAGCATACTGTAGGCCGATTTACCCTCCTTCCTTAATGCAGCCTGCATATCCGTACTTATACCAGCGGCAGCAATTGCTTTAGCCTCTGTTTGCGCCATTTCTATGCGCTCTTTGGGGAATTCTCTTACAATTCCTGCGCCGAACATAAATTCCCCAGCTTGACGCCTGATTACTTCACGCTTAGCATTGGCCCATTCGTCACTGTCTCTAGGCGTGGTAGCGGGATTAAGGCCATTGTCTACTAATTGGCGCTCAACTTCCCGCGTTAGGCTTATGTCTTCTTCTGGCCCACCATATACTGCGGCACGGATTTTGTTCATTATCAAATCTGCGCCTTCAAATGGGATTCCTGCTGGCCCCAAAGTTTGGCCTAAGCCGCGAATAGCTTTTTGACCAGGAAACAGGGGGCCAAAACTTTCTTCATTTCCAGCTATATTCATTCCTGCGGCAAGCAATGGGCTTGGGCTGAACCCCATCTTGCCTATCTCGCTAGTTAGTTGTTGGCCAAAATCCTCACCAAATGTGCGTGGGTTGGTCATAGCCTGAAATTGCTGATAGGGTGCCATTGCGCCCATGGGGTTAAACCATAGGTTGCCCACCATTGGCATCCAACTAGGGATTGGGGACTGAACCTTCTCGGAGCCGTGTTGCCAGCGATAGAACATTGGTGCTAGTTCTGGATTACGAGCTATAACTCGTGGACCTGCGGTAGCTACACGAACACCAAAGCGGGCAAATGGTAGTGCCCATTGTAGGGTTTCGTCTAAATTAGTGGTGCCATTATAGAATGCGCCCATTTGCTCATTGGCTAAATCTACTCCATAGCGGGAGGATATATCTTGCATACGCGCCAACTCAGCACCTATCTCCGGGTCTACGTGGGGCAGGTTTTCCATGCCGTTTACATAGGCCATAAGGGTTGATTGTCGCGCTGCTTGGTTGTCAGTTAGTTCCATTACGTCACGGGTGTAGCGTTGGAGGATTTGATTGTAACCCTCGAAGGTGCGGTTCTCAAAGCGCATAGTGTTGCCTTGTACGCCCAAAATACCCCTAACTTCGTCAAAGTGGTCAGACCACACTTCATCCTGTTTGGTTTTGATGAAATTATCTAGGGCATCTATATCGGGCGTTTCCGGAAGTACATTATCTATGTCGTATTTAGCCCTGAAATCCCCCCAAGCCTTGCGGTCTATGCTTGTGTCTGTGATTTTGGCCAAACCTTGTTTGCGTGCCTTGGCAAAATCATCCATTAGCCCAGACATATTATCACCTGCATCACGCACGGCCAGGGATATACGTTGCTTATTCTTCCAGTTAACACGGAATGAACCGTCACCCGCTCCATCAATTGCGTCTTTAACTACGTGGGCTAGTTGCTGTCGGGCGTTTAGGTTTCTTAGGTTTATATCACCCCACACGCGCACATCACGGGCAGAAGATTTGGGATGTGTGAGGATTTTGACGCCATAATCATCTAACCTTTGCATAGACTCAGTGTATGAACTATTGATAGACCTTAAATAATCATTCATAGCAGGGGATAGTTCCGCATCATCAATTAGATTGTCTATTTTTGCGGGGAATGCCCTCCATGCCCATTGCATGGTTTTAACCTGTTCGTCCCTTAAACCCACCCTGAATATCTCATCCAATCCCTCGATGCGCTGTGATGTGCCATCCTTGAGAGTTATGGTTCGCCCCGAAATAAGCTGTTCTCGCGTAAATCCATAATGGTTATTTACTGCATCCTGTACGCGCTTGGTTATGTCACGGGAGAACAGAAGGTTGTCTGAGTATTGGTCTATGTGAATTAAATCACTTGGTTTCAGCCCAGATATGGCCCGTGCGCCCTCTTTTAATTCTTCAACAGAGGTTGAGGTTAAATAGCGACGAGAGAATATATCAGCCTGAGCTTTTGGTACGCCCATTTGCTGTAGGTCATAACCAATTTGTTCAGATTCGGCTACCATCTTGTTGATTCTGGGGTTGGGGTGGAATAGCAACCCTTCGTTGTATTTCTTTTTAATTGCGCTACCATACACACCAAGCCAGAATCTATCGTCGGCCATTGATGCGCCCTGTTGGGGGATTAGGGGGAATCCGTGGAGTGCATTACGGGTGCCATCGCCATATAGACCTACACGCTGACCGTAGTTGATGAGCTTATCATAATTCTCCATGACATATCCGCCACCAGTATATTTGTTCTGAGTTTTAAGAAATGCGTTGGCCATGGGCTGACCCATTTGCCCAACTTCTTGCCCAAATATCTCTCCATCGCGCATCATCTTATATACATCATCTATGTCTTGGCCTGTCATCTCCATGCGTCGCGCCAATCCACCACGGTTGGCCAAGTGATTGATTATAGTATGTGGTGAACGCGCAAATTCTAGGCGAAAGGCTTCTGGGCTTGACGTGTACTTGAAGCCCGAGAATAGTGGGTCTGTGACCAGATTTTGGACTAGATAGAAGGGGGACATAAGTACGCCCGACATCCATGTTGCTGCTAGTTTATTGCGGAAGAACTTGTGGCCTTTTTCTAGATTTAATCCTTTGGCTGCAATTTTCTGCCAGTTGGGGAGAAGGTCTACATCTTTTGCTCCTGTTTCAACTAGGGCCGCAATGGTTTCATCCGTCATACCGCCTAATTTGCCCAATCTCTTAATCTCTTCTGGGTCTAGGGCTTTTCCTGCTAATTTATATTTGCTCATAAATGCGCCAGCTATACGTTCCTGTAGGTCTTTCTCCAAGAATGCGCGGTGGTCGTTGATTAATGGTGAGGCTCGCTCAACCAAATCATCCATATACACACCACTTTCATGGATAACCTTGTGCGCTTCTTCGGCAAACCCACCTACGCCCGAGAAGTCTGTTTTGGGGTCTGCTATGCGGCGCATGATTTCCTGATTTATGTCAAGCATATCAAGTGATGGGTTTTCCATCATTACTGCTCGTTTAGTTGTTTCTACGAGTTGGTGAGAGGCTTGAATGGACATTTCCACCTTAGAACGTGGTGATTGTTGGGCTAATGTACTCTCAAAATCCAATGTTGGCTTAAGACGTATTCCGTGTTCTGTTTCCTGAATGGTCATTCTGAGTGCCGGAACTTTACTTATAGGTTTTGCTGCCATTTTGAAGAAGGTATCAAGCATGGTTTCGGGCAACCCATTAAGTACGTTCATTATGGTTCCTGTGCCCAACATTGCTTTACTCATGTTGTCGCCGGGGTGCTCACGCAACCAACGGAACATATCATCATGCTCACCCATGATGGTTTTCAGTGCTCCGCGTTGACCAAGTGCAGCCTTGAGTACATCTAGTTCTGCCTTAGATTTAGATAGGTTCTTTGCGCCAAGAGAGATTAACCCCCTTGCGCCCATTGCTGAGCCGGTTGTGAGGATTACTGTTGGGTCAAAGACACCCTCAAGGACAAAGCGCGTTAGGGGGTCAAATTGAGACATATATTTCTCAGCACGTTCTATTTCGTTGTCGTCGCCATTATAGGCTTTGAGTGGGTTTATCGCTGTTGATTCTGGTATTTTGTTGCCAAATAGAGTACGACGTTGTTTTTGAATTGGATGTTGGAGGAAGTCAATTGGATTATCCAGTCGCCCAATCATGAGCTTATAACTACCCGTTGCCTCGTCAAATTCCATTAGGTTCTCTGTGGCCCACGCTGCCGATGGGGTCACAAAGCGACGATTGTAATCACCCAGTTTGTCAAGCGCAAATGCACCCGCTTTACGAAGGGGTGAAGTAACTGTTTTTAGTCCCTTTTTATACCATTCGCCTTCTTCTGGTTCTGGTTCAGGCGGGCGAATAGGTTGTCGAACTATAGATGCCCTTGGTGGCACCCTTGCTGATTTATATTCCCACCATAGAGTCATTAATTAAACATAGGGCGTAATGCGGCGCGACCATTGTTGGGGGTTAGGCCAAAACCCCGTGCCGTTTGGGCTGCTGTATACTGAAAATCATCTTCGGGGATACCAAAAGACCTTTGGTATGCGCTTGCCATTCCTATGTCCGTTGGCACCGCATTCTTAAGGTCAAAATAGACTTGGGCATTATAGGGGTTAATTGGTGTCATGTTGTCAGCAGGGTTATACCTGTTCTGTGTGCCAACATAGGGTGTTGGGGAGCTATATCTTCGTAGTTGTTGAATAAATGGTATATCGCCTAGTTCTTTGGGAAGATAGGGATTTCCTGGTGAACCTAGTGGTTCATCAGGTGGTTCACCTGGTGGTGCATCGGGAGGTGGTTCATCGGGGTCTGGGGGTATTGCGGGGTCAGTACCAAGCCAAGCCTCAAAGAGAAAAAGCTTAAAGTCTGGATAGAATGGGTTTGAGTCATCAAGCCATGCACTATAATCATTTGGAAACCATGTTTTTAGTTGTCTAATTGCGTCTCCCATACCATGAGAAGCTCGGGTGGCAACTTCCATAACTTGCTTATATGTTACACCAGACGGGAGAGTTACCCCACCTTCTGCTGAGATTAATCCCTTTTGTGCTGTTTGGAATTCTTTGTGCGTGTTGGGGTCTACGCCGCTTTTGGCTAATTGGTTATAGATTGCCGAGACAGCATTACGCATACTAGACTTTTCGCCCTTTTTACTTGTGGGTGCTATTACAGAGCCGGGAGCCAAAAGGGCGTACTCAAACCCCTTTTCACCTACAGTGCTAAATGTGGGGCCTACAGATACGTTGCCCCTTTTTGCTTCCTCAAGTACGGGCATGTTGGGCATCCCGCTTAAGCCCGCAAGGCTTGGTGGTACTGGCTGATTGGCTCGATAGAAGGCGAGCTTGATGAAGTCGCGTGGGTTAGCTGCCATCCCTGCCTCTAACTCTGTGCCTTGAAGTTTGGCTAGATAATCTTCTTTATTAGCACTGCGAAGGCCAAGCATTTTGTCTAGGTCTAATCTACCTTGGCCAAGTGCAAGTGTCCCAGTTACTTCCTGTTGGCGAATTGCAGCAAGTTTCTGATTGACCTCATTTTCCATTTCAGCAATGCGGTTTTGGGATGCAATTTGCTCACGTTGAACAGTAGCATCTAGTTGGGCACGGGTTATGCGGCCTGCTTCTAGGTCGCGCTCAAGTTTATCCTGTAGGTTTGTAAAGCGTTTATTCTCATCAAATGTATCTCGTGCTAGTTTGTTAGTAATCTCAGTTTGGGCCTTTGTAGCCAGCATGGTTTCGTCAAATTCATATCTGCGCTGAGAGGGATAGCCACCATTGGGGGTTCCACTACCAAGATTATCTATGTAATCCTTGGGATACATACCTATGTCAGAGTAGACAGAACCACCAAATTGAGTGAATTCCATTAGGTTTTTCTGGAATGCATCATATATCATTTGGCCGATAAGTGCCTGTATATCTTGAAGGTTGTATTCTGCCATTATCCGTGCCCCCTGCGTAGTGCTTCATCCTTACGACTAAACTCACCAGTTTGATTTCTCTTTCTGATTCTGTAGTTCTTTATATATGTCATCATCCATTTTTCAGTCATAGCCTTGCGATTTCCAGTTTGCTTGGCCCAAGCATCGCTTGCCGCCTTCGTCTCCGTGGAGTTGAGCGGGGCATCCATTATACCAACGCGGCGCCCAGGCGCTCGTGAATATGCGGTTGTTGTCTTTGGTGTTCCGCCACCAAATAATCCACCCAACCTCGTTTGCATTGCATCCATAAGTGTAGTTGCGATTTCTGGGCTTACTCCACTAGGTTGCTCCATTCCACCACTTGAATCCCATGACCCACTTCCACTAGTCTGCATTGTCTCAAGGGGCTGTTGCTCCTTAAACATTTGCTCGATAAGTGGGCGATACTTTTCTATTTGGGATTCTGGCGTCATTGCGTTGTATTCATTCATTTGGTCGGATAGGGTTGAGAACGGAATTGTGCCAAATTCTGGGTTTTGGGCTGATTGCATAATTCCACTTGTATCTACGCCCATCATTCTACCCATTTTGCTTACCATGCCGTTGTTCTCAAATCCAGGCACAACCTTGAGATTGCTAGGCATCGCGTTGGCCATTGCGTCTTGATATTGTTTAATTAGGTCAGCACCCGTACTAAGCGCAAGTCCTTTCCTTTGTACTTCTTGCGAAATAATATTGCCAATGAAGTCGGCTATAGATGACTCACGATTGAACTCCATGGTTTGGTTGAATTCTTGGGCAGGGTCTACACCAAGGGAGAATGAACTTGAACCCCCTCCACCACCAGAAGGACTACCATATTTCTCAAGTGAAGCATTAAGCGCGGTTGTACCAAGATCGCCAAAGCCCATATTCTGCATACCCATATAGTTGAGCACGTCTTGAACAGGAATACCTAGTTGCTTAGCAACATCTTCGGCGGACTTCTTCATTAGGGCATTTTGCTGCTCAACTCCTATGCCACCCATAATGGATGACATCTTGTTTTGAAATGTATTAATCCCTAATGCCATTATATGTTCTCCTGCTCAACCGTGTTATCCGGGAAGATTGTTTGGCGCACAATGTTGGCAAATGGACCCAAGCGTTTCTTCATCAACATTCCCATTTGATTAACGTAGTTGCTAAATTCCTCATCCCCCACTTGTTGCCGAATAGCTTCAAGTTCCTGTGGTTGGTAGTTCATGAATAGATTTAATTGCTCGTCCATACTCATTTTAACAGTTCCCAAGGGTACATCACCCCTATATTGTTCTTTCATGGTGGGCACAACCCTTTCGTGCAAATCGCTCCATAGTTCTTGCGCGATGGAATCCAACCAGTGTGTGCTACCCATGGTTTTTCCTCTGGAAAAACATATTTATCTCCTTGTATTCTGGGGGTTTACCCTATTTGGCCCGCGCGGTTCTGCTGTTGGCATGCCAGCTGGACGACCTCCGCGTTGAGGCGCAGGGAACCCCTCCCCAACAGCCTCTCCACCCCGATTTGTTTGATTTCCTGACGACTGAGAATCGGGCTCTGGCGGCGTACCTGGGGGGGAGCCTGGGTTGTCGGCTGCGGTTAATTCTTGGTATAGAGCGGCAAGGGGTGGTTCGTCGGCTATGGCGGCACCTACTAGGTATTGCTCAACCATTGGATTACGCATTGCTTTTTCCTTGAGAATTTGCTTGCGCTCTTTTTCCACATCATCTATTCCACTAAAGAGCATTGACCTCTCCTCTGACCATAGACCCGATTCGTGCATAAACTTGCCGTGGGTTCCTCGCTGAATGAGTTCACCCGTATCATCTCGTTTGATTTCCACCAACACATCCAGCACTTTATTAACGTCATTTGGTCCCCATTTAAGTAATCCTGTAACCTTTTTCTGACTCTCAGTAAGTTCAAAACCAGATACATAGACAGGAATTCCAATTACCTTTTCTATGAATGCATAATGCTTTTTGGCTACATTGGCCCAACCCATCTGCATATTGTCAATGGTTGATGTAAACATCGCCAATGCATTCTCTACTGCGCCCTGCATTGCTAGGCCAGCGGTACGTGTGCCCATGAAGCCCGATGCTGCGGGACTAAGCGAGGCTCTATCTTGTAGGTTCATCATAAGTTCAATCCCGTCTTTAATCCCCCTACCTACATCTGGAACTTCAAGGAATTGGGCACGGCCACCCAAGCCTAGGTCTAATTGCTTTCCCCACTGGATTTCATTAAGTGCAACTTCCTGGCTTCCAGTTACGCCCTGCCCTGGCTCTCTCCATGTTGCTAGAATTGGGTTAGATGCGGCCATAGACCACCCCACCATAGCCGTGAGCATTGTGTCAGCCCACGGGCCTAGTTTCTGGAAGGGGAATAGGGCAGAGATAAACTCTAGGGCGGGGTCATTGGAGGCGGTTGTGTATCCACCTGTGATTTCATAGGGGATAATGCCTTCATATGGGTTTTCTAGTTCAAACCATTGACCCGCGATTCCTATGTATAGCTTATCTTCTGTCCATAGTTCTGATACTTCTATTGCGCCGCTAGGGATGTAGGGGATTTCGTATTCTGGGTAGGGTTCGCCTACTTCTAAGAGTCTGAGGTTGCTAATATTACCTTGTGTTGGAGCGATTCGTAGCTGTACCAAACAATCTTTAAGGGAACGTTTTCCCACCTCAAGTACGTCCCTTGACTCCCATTCGTAAGTGGAGAACAGGACTGTGAGTGGGTCCACCACTCGTAGTTTAAGAGGAATGGTTGGGGTTCCTTTAATCCATTGTCCAACTCGTTTAACATATTGCTCCTCTTCCTCCCCATCTTTTATTGCTGGCATATCCTTCCAGTCGTGGCGTGTCCACTTGAGTACACCTATACTATCGGCAACAACGCTATCTACCCATTTCCAGAAGATGGGTTTGCCCGAATACCTTTCTAGATATTGGTCATTAAGATTCAGCCAACGCTCACCTAGGCTTTTTCTCTCTTTATCCAGCGGGTCTTTCATTACTAAATGGTGTTTTGGGCGATTCTTGGCAATTGCTCCCGTTACGGTTTGAACGTGGCGAAAAGCCAATGGGGCATTAATAGATTCCGAGCCAAATAGTTTGGCAAATTGCTTAGGTGGAGATTGGATATTCTTGAGAAAGCGAAGCGAGCGCAACCCGTGATGCAGCTTAATACGTTGGTCGTGCATCTTCTTGCGCTCTTGGACTAATTGATTTAGGCTTCCTGATACTTGGTCACTTGCTCTCTTCATATATCTCCTATTAATAAGTATATCTTAGTAAGTATACACTAAGTCTCTTACAACTGGGCGAGAATCTGGTACATACTTAACTCTATCTGTAAACCATGAGGCTAGTGCTTTTAATCCATCGCAATGTAGCTCACTTGGCCCACCGGGCCTCTTTGAATTACTTCTTACTGTCATCCTGCGCCAATGGGCTGCTTCGTATTGGATGCGCGGGGTTGTGGTGCCGTTAAAGAATAGGCGGGGTTCACCATAGATTGGGTCGTTTAGGGCATCACGTAGGTAGGTGATGCGCTCGTCAAGAGAAATACGTGGCGCAGCCCTAACATTATGAATCTCCTTACCCCACACATCTACAGCATTGTCATTACCCAGGGCATTGCTCAATCCGCCCCACGGTTCAATCACTGCATCCCGTATGTTGGCCCACCAGTTTTTCTTCATGCACTCTTGGATAACCTGATTGTGGGTATTGTGCTGTAGGGTTATCTCGTCAACAACTTTATAGATTTCCTTCTCGCCGTCCCACTCCCACTGCATGACACCAACGTAATAGTAGGAATCACTGCCCCACCCTGGGTCTATAAATAGGGATACGGGTTTCAATTGGCCATTTTCCTTACGCGTGAATGGGTGGTAGCCTATGTGATTTGGGCTTCCGTCTGAGTTTATTGGCTTCCATACGTCGCCAATAATGAGCTTACGTGACGGGGTTGGAATTCCCGCAATACGCCTGAGAAATACATCTTTGGGCAAGGCGGCTTCCAGTTGTTTGATTTCGGGGTCGTTGCGCCCACCCGGAAATGTATATTTGTTTTCCCACATAGGTACACTAAAGCTTTTTCCATCACTGTCATTGGGCCACTTGCGCCAACGCGCCCAATTGTCCTGAAACCAGAGGAAACTATTTTCCTCAAAGGTGCCCGCGAGTACTAGTGGGCCACGTTTAGTAGTTAGGCGCTCAAGGGTACGGTCAAATATTCCGTCTTGAATCTGCCCTGGCTCACACATAAAGATGATGTCTGGGGCCTTACTTGCGATTTTCTCTGGGTCTTGGGTGGTCAGGGTTTCAATTACGCAACCCCACATAGTTTCTAGGCTTCCTGGTGCCGCTTTGGTTGCGGGGAGACTAATCATTGAAGCATTTGTTGCGCCAATTGATACCAATCCCTCTACTATGTATAGGAACTCTTGGCGTGTTTGGCTGTAATCTGGCCCCAGTAACCAAATTAAACTTGAGTGGAAGGCCCATGGGATTGCTTCTGCTGCAATAAATAGGGATTTACCCAACCGTGCCCCACCAGATAGCTGTCTGATACGTGCAGGGTGGAAGTGAACACGCTCAATTGACGGAATCGGTGTGTATCCCCCTTGAATCCGGGCAGAAGGAATGTTAAGATGCTGCCACCAGTATCTCTTAAACTCAGGAGTGGGGGAAGAAAGTCCAATTGATGCCCTACTCTTGTATATGCTCAACGTACACTTCGTCTAGGGCGTTATTAATATCTTCTATTTCCTCATCTCCAAGTTCGTCGTCATAGAAATCTTCCTCGTTGAATAGTTCTATGTCCTCTTTATTTAGCATTGCTTTCATTAGATTTGTTAGGCCGGTGTCGCCACTGTTACCAAGACTATCAAGCAAGAGTTTGAGTCCGCCTAGAGCAGCTTTCAAATCTCCCTTACCTTTATTTCGATAACCCGAGCCTGATTGGCCTATGGTTTTCAGCATACCGTTTAGATATGGTTCCAACCCTTCTCTAATTTGCATAGCTATAGGGCTATGACTTGAGCCCTCTTTGGCTCTTTCTAGTGAGGGACGCGCACTACCTCTGGACATTAATACCTACTTCCATATCCCATGGGGTCTATTGGGCCACCAATACGAGATAAGGCTTCCCTGTCGGCCTTTTTGAGTTTAGCGTTTCTAATTGATTGCTCAAGCCTTTCTCTTGTTGTTGAATTACCCATACCAGCGGGGGCCACTTGCTGCTTATTTAGGTGTCTTAGTTTATCCCTAATTATCCTTCTTGAATCAATAACCTCTGCCGTTTGCTCTTGTGAGGCTAGGATATTGTCAAGCTCTTTCAATTGTTCTTTTTGCCATCCAGTCCTAGCCGCCTTCCTTGGTGCTAGTGTTTCACTAATTTTAATACCAGTATCGCCAACTACACCAGTTCTAAGAAATTGCTCAATATCAACCTCTAAAGATAAATCATCTAGCTTTTTCACTATTTCTATATTCTTCTCTCTAAATATAAGAGTTTCTAGTTTATTTGCTTCACCATGTTGGGCACTAATCCTAAGTCCACCATTAAGAACCCCATCCCATCCATCAGCTTCCATAAGTTCTCTTAGTTTATATCCAGGGTTATCAACCTTTTGGAGTTGTGCCTTATACTTATTGAGTAATTTACGTCCGTCTTTGGTGCCAACATCTAGGAACTTAAGCTTTTCGGGGTTTCTTATCTTCATAAGAGATATATTCTTTGTACCCATATTCCTTCTTAGACCGAAAGTTGTTGCGTCTGTGTAGATTCCAGCAGCACCAACCTCATTCTGTGCTTCTTGTAATCTCGATACGTGATGGGCCTTATTATACCATTGGTTCTCTTCTGATACGTGTCCTGTTCTCATTAAGAATTTAGGTACTCGTGCCGCTTGACCAGCTTGCAACTTCCCTGCTGCCCTAACTTTAATTACGTTGGCTACATTGCGAGCACTATTCTTTGCCGCACTACTGAATCGCTCAGCAGCACTAAGATACTTGCCCACCTTGGGGATTTTGGACCCTAGCTTGAGTGCTGTGCCCACTTCGCCTAAGCCAATAAAGTTAGATGGAGATAGGACCGTTGGTCCTGCTATGTCACCAAATGGTTCTTGAATATGTTCCCTTGCGTATTTAATCTTCTTACCCACACCGAAAGGAAGTTGTTCAGCCGGAGCCAATGCAGCCTTATTTACTTTTTGTAGAATTCTAGTTGCGGGCTTGGCTATGTGCTCAGTTTCCCAACCAAAGGGAAGCATAGCGGCGTTGATGCCGCTGGTTATTTCATCAAACACGTCACCAGCCAGACGCTTAACGCTTAGACTCAATACAGCTCCTACACAATATCTTATGGGTTTTTGGCCCTATGTACATAGTGAAGTAGTGCTTGCCGCACTCCTCGCAATTAATCTGAAAGGAATTCTTCGGGTGTCTTTTTAGCAACCTTTGTATAATACTCACAGGCCACATCTTTACTCAATTATTATCCCCACTAAACCTTAGTGCCTTCCGTTCTCTGGTCAACCAGTACACAGAAGATAACTATGTTGTCGGCGTCAGCTACGTTGTCAATTGCCGCCGAATCATATATCCTAATTTTCCATCCCGCTGGTAGCGTCCACTGTTGCATTGCAATACGTGCATTACCATTAGCGTCAAATGCTGTGTCGTCGGCCAGATAATCACTTGCTGCTAGGTACTGGCGCGTTAGTGATGCCGTCTGTCCTGCCGCAACACCAAATGCCTTTCGCCAAACCACATTAGTGCCGTCCGTGATATCAATACGCATAAGGCGGGCACCAACGGTTGCATTGGTGATTAGTTGAACAGCGATTTGCTTAAGCGTCCACACCTTTCCTGTGGGCACAGTTAGTGTTACATCGGACGTGTCGGCTGATGCCGCCGCGTTGGTTACTAGATTTTCTGCCTCTGCTGTAACCGAAGCCCCTGAGCCATTTTTAACCTGAATTTCTTCGGCCATTATTTATGTCTCACAATCCCACCAGTTTTCATTGGGGGAGGGGGTTGCAACGAAAGGGGGTCTCTCTTATCCTTCTTATTTTTGATTTTAGCTTCACGTTGGTTAATCATTGCCTTCTCTGGGATAACCCCACCTTCATACATCTCTTTCATTTTGCACTTTTTGCAATCACAATCCTCATCGTGGCCCACAACCCTACCGGTTGCGCTTTCTATTGGGCGTGAGTGGTCTAAGGCCGCAGCAAGGTAGTCTCGTGGATGGGTAACAACCCCACCCTCATAGTAACCAGGCAACCCACCACCCTTACCTAAGCCCTCTTCCAATATTGTTTTTGCAATCTTTTTATAGTTAAGTGCATCTTTTGTGGTATATCCAATTTGTGGATTTTGTGGTGGTGGTAGCTGCTTTCCATTGGATGGCAGACCAACAACCCTCCTGAGTATTTCACTAGCAACATCTTCGTATGATTTGGCTATTTCCATTCTCGCATTAATCATTGCCTGTGTAGTCTGTGGGACATCCCCTACAGAAGTCACATCCGGAGCAGGCTGCCACGTCGGCGCGCGTGTCTGTGGTGTTGTCTGTCCTGTTAGTGGCACTGTCGGTCTTGGTGGGGGTGAAGTCGGTGAAGGGGTTGGTGAAGGGGTTGGCAGTGGGCGTGTGGTTAATGGTGGGGGTGTTAATGGCCTGCTACCCGTGGGCATTGTTGGCCCACTGGGCATTGGGGGTGCATATCTTGGCATAATGGGGTAAGTCCGGGGCGCTACCCCACTGGGGCCTCTTGTTATTCCACTGGGACCTCTACGACGTGGCATTAAACCTCCTGTATCGCGCCTTAAAATCCCTTTCTGTGGGCGCATTAATTATACTCATAAAGTCAATCATATTGTCGTAAATCTTATCCTCCATAGTTGCGCCACCTAAAACCGGTCGCGAACACTGTAAACACTCTTCATCTATTATATTACCATTACAAAACGCGCACATTACCAAACCGCATCAATCCTATTCTTGTAAACCCATCTAAGGTAAATCACCCTTGCTATGAAAAGCAACTCATTATTATCTAAAAACCACTTCATTCGTTTTTTTCTCCGAAAAAACCTCTTCATATACCTATTATACCCTAATAGTACATAATATGCCGCCAAAACCCACATTTTCACATTATTAACTTAAATAACCCAAAGCCGCCCTCAGTCAATAGGGGTCCCTGAAACCAACCTACGTTTACACTACACACTCCCCTGCCCACCCCCCCTGGGTTTATTCCGGAAGTGCAGTTCTAGTGGGCGATTTCGGGAATGTCGATGCTGTACTCACAATTGTTGATCAACAATACAGGCAAAGAAATTAGGGTTTATGTTTTCCGTTCTAGTATTCCAATTCACGCTTTCTACTTCCTTTCCAGAATTATACTTCTATATTGCTAATACTGGTATGGTGTTGCCGGAATAGTAGCTTGGGGATACCGGAATTGGGATTCATGTATTGCGCTCATTCATGAATTGCGCTTCTACTATCGCAGTGTGGTTCTGGTATTGAGGAGACCAGAATGGTGATACTCGTATTGTCTTACAGAGCGAGCGCTCGGTTTGTTCCACAAGGGGTTGACATCCTGGCCGTATGAGTCTATACTGACTGTAGGGCCAATCAGAAAGCCCGTGCAACAAATAAAGGAACAACCTATAGGCTCACATACAAATCGCTTGCTAAACACTCCCTATAGTTTTTAATCCCTAGATATGGCGCTCTGAATACTCTTTGTTCTCTGAAAGGATTACACATGAGTACATTTCTAGAGCCAATTATCAAGGAGGTCTCGACTAAGGCTGATGTAGTTATCAAGGCTACTAACGCTGACATGGTTAGTGCGCTGCAAGGTGTAACTGACCCTGAAGAGATTCGCCGCATTGTTACCGAGTCTACCGCCATGGTAGATTCTGCAAAGGCTGCGAAAGCCGGTGACATTGGCCCAACAATCAACGCGCTTATGGGCGAAGTGAAGTCACTTTTGTTCAATCGTAAGATTGAGCTTAAGCTAGTCCCTGAGGGCAAGACGATTGAGGACTTTGCGGTCAGGTATGACAATGGCGAAGTTTCCCTTGTCAATCGTGTTGTGAAGCTTAAGGCTGTAACGGGCGAAAAGGCAAAGAAAATGGCCACTGTCTACACTGACAGTAAGGGCGAAGTGTGGGGCGAGTTTCGCGGACGTGGACATGGTTACGAGATTGTCAGCGTGGTTGACGCTGAAACGGGCGACGGGCGAGGTGGCCCAACAGAGCATTACGGATGGTTGGACAAAGACAGCCCCCACGCTCTGTTGGACATCTGCAAGGCTAACGGTGGTACACAGACAAGGCTTATGGCCTTTGAGCTTGCCGGTATCAAGGTTCGCCCGTACAAACCAAATTAAGTTGAGACATTGGGTATTCGGGGCGCTTTACCTAGGGATTAACAGATAGTTTATTTCCGATAGGAGGAAGAAAATTAGGTAAGATTAATGAAATGAGGTTAATATGCTCTGGGTAGGATTAATCATTCTAATCCTTATTTGCCTACATTGGACTTATGAGGATATAAATAAAGGAGGATAAAGATGCAGTATTTCTTAAACAAATGGGAGTTGTGGTTTATCTACAATGAAATAGAGCAGCCAGAAACCATTGGGATATTCATACAACTTGACCCAGTATAAATAGATTTATAGGTAGGGCAACCCGTCGCCGTCTTGTGTCCGGCAGTACTGTGGTGGTTTGTTCTATCTATAAGTTTATTTATTGAGGTGCAATTCAATGAGCAATTAGTTGAATTAGTAATACATAATTCTACACATATATAAGGAGAAAGATGAGTGATATTGATTTAATTCAATCAGCGATAATGTTTATGATGGCTTGGGCAATATATATCATAAGCACTAGGGTTTAATGTGCTTAGGGTAATCACATTCTGGTTGGTTTTCATTATTGTTTTTGCCCTAGTTATATATGGAGTAAAGTAAATGTTTACGGTAACGGTTATCGTCTTTCTCTTGTGGGCATATTTTAATAGGGGGAATGTAAGATGACAGTACACTCATACCACGGTGATACACATACCGAGGGTTTGGTAGATAATTGTGAACGATGCGCGGAACATGCTGAAAATCCATTTGGTGGTCTAGATGATAGGAATCTAATGGCTTTATTAAAGAGGAATCAGAGTAGAGATGAACCCCGCTCATTTAACGAAGCCTGTGCGATGGCTCACACAGAGGATGCATATTGGATAGCGGTTAAAATAGCTCAATTACTAGGATGGATTGGTGACTTTTGAAAGCTGATACTTTAGTCAAAGTAATATCGGAGCACACAAAAGCTTACGGTGCTATCCCCGAAATTTGTACTGGTTTTCAGTATGGATTAGCCTTTGCCCTACAATATCCCGAAATAGCTAAGAAGTTTCATGAAGAGGTTTTGCGACATCAGATAGAGTTAATTCCCACAATAAACGAACTGTGCAACACTGAGTTTAACTTTGTCCTCGAACAACTTGAGGCTAATTTCATTACCTTAAACCACAAATTGGTTACAGAGCTTGAATTGTAATCACCACTGGAAGATTGATACACCTAATGGCCCCACGGTAAATGGTGTGTGTATTAAGTGCAAAGAAACAAGAGAGTTTATTACCAGTTTTGACCAGCCGTATAATGGGGGCAAGATTGAATCATAATGTTTTTCCCAAACCTCATAAGAATTGTAACACAGTAATATTAACCATAGAGCATTTCTATTTTGAGTGGTGCAAAGACCATAAAGTAGATATAAGCATGAAGGTTATGAGATTATAAATAGTGGAGGATTATATGGTTTGGGTTTAATAAGAATAATAATATTACTACTGTCTTTATTTGGAGGACAAAATGACGGTTTTTTCGAAGGAAAAACAAATGACTACGATGACTATAGAGAGGCCGGAATTAGGGGTAGTTGGGGGACAACTATTGATAGAAGAATTGGAGAACCTAACCCAACTCCAATCAGAGATACTGGAACTACAGAGCGAAGTGTTGACCTGTATACTAACAGTGCATTCGCAGATTATATCTGTACTCTCCAATGGGATTGCGCCTACGCACAAAGAGTAATTCACTGCGAGAGCAAAGATAACCCCTTAAGCGACAATGGCTCAGACAGGGGTTTATTTCAACTAAATCAAATTCATGCGATTAAATGGCCTGATTATTGGCAGAATTGGAGTGACCCATATTGGAATATAAATCATGCTTATGAATTATACGTAGAATGGGGCGGGTGGAAACCGTGGTGGCCGTCTAGTGGATGTTCAGGAGTTAGGTAGTATGGATATTAAATTTGACGAGAGTATGAAAAGAGCTCTTGATTATAAGAATTCACTCACTGATGATAAGATTGATGGATTAAGTGCAAGCTTTGAGTGGGCTATATTGTGGGAAACAATGCTAGATGATGGGGCATTGAGAAGTAGCTTAGATGTAGTTTCTCTTATGGTGGGGTTTATGATGGGTCACTATATGACAGATGATTATCCAATGGAGATGCGCGAAGTACTTGATTCATTAGATAAAGAATTTTCCTCAACCTTAGATGAACCCAATCAGCTTAAGAAGGGTTTTGATAGTGCTTTTAAAATGATGAAGGCTGTATATGTAGATAAGAGTATTAGACTATAAGTTTTCCTTAGGAAAACATAAAGGAACAACCCAATTATGGAATGGTGTGAGAATTGTAAAGAAAACCATAATGATGGTACGCACGGCGATATTAAAAGATATATAGAAATACTTGAGAATTGGGGCAAATGGATAGATAGGAATAAATATAATGTTAAGGAGATGAACCAAGATATAGGTGTTATACCAATCCCAGAGGTGCTAGCATCTTGTATTAAGGGGATTTTGAAAACCATAAATATGGATCAAGTGGAAGCTGAAACAGAACTTGATTTGATATATCAGAAATTATTGGGTATATGTAGTAATATCTACATTACTGGTTTAATAGTCCAATCTGGGGTTAAGTTTGAGGCGCGAACCCCAGTGCCCGATATATATAATGATGTAAATACCGAGCTTTAATATGCAAGTATCTAGTTCTGTTATGCGAAAAATCTGGTATAGAAAGGGGATGCTTACGATTCAATTTGCAAATGGAGATGTGTATGATTATGCGGGCGTGAGCGCATTACAGTGGAAGTGGTTTAAGGAAAGTGATAGTAAGGGTAGGTATTTCAATGACAACATCAAAGGAAGATATAGAACAATACGTAGATAAGAATTGTACGTGGTGTGTTGAGCCTATCACGAAGTTTAAGGATGAACTTAGTGCAACGGAATATCAAATAAGCGGTTTGTGCCAGAAGTGTCAAGATGAAGTATTTGATGAACCGGAAGATAGTATAGTAATGCAACCACGTAGTAGTTTTAGGGATAGGGAAACTGTAATATCTACGTGGCCTGATAATGGTCAAGAGCCAGAAGTATTAAATAGAATTCCTATTCCAGATGAGCTTATTCTGTGTGATTTCTGTAATGCAGAAATAGACAATGACCCTGTGCCTGTATTGAATAATTCTTATGCTTTGTGCGAAGGGTGCTATGCTAGGCAAACAAATGGAAGCAACATTAATTCCACACCATAGGGTTAAAGTAGTATTTAATTGGGAGGAATGTAAGGAAGATATAGATTCATATTGTGATATGAATTGTAATATTCCTATACTCATGGATACTACTTTCTGTGAGAATTGTAGGGAAAAGATAATTGAACCACTACATTTACATATATACGGGAAGCCAGGAACGAATATATACCCCGTATGTTCAGAGGGTTGTGGGATTAATACGGTAAGGAGGAGGTTTTCCCGATGATATAGATTTCGTGTTGGCCCATTATCTTTGGGACTAAAGGGGGAGATAATAAACAATAACAATTGAATATAATTCGTTTTCCGAAGGAAAACATAATGGAACAACCATAGATAATATGAAAGGCTTAAAATGTCTAAAGATAAGTTTACTGGCGTTGAGTTTAGTGGTGATAAGATAATCCTCCCGGTTGTAATGACACCGAAAATAGCGATTGATTGGCTTGTTCGTTGGGACAATGACCAGAGTACAGAAGTGGTGTTTAGTCAGACGTTCAACTGTCATCCACTTGAGGGTGCTTATGCATTGTACTTGGGGCTGAAAGAAAAGTATGGATTTGTGTCAGTAGTTGGCACTCCGGGCTTCTTTGGCGACGACCCACCCCACATGATTAATATCCAAATCAATGCTCGGGAATCCGTGCAGGTTCCGTGGGGCAGTATGATTGTGCCGAATGTTAAGAACGGAAGAATGGCGACAAGTATTAGTGTCGAGGGTACCACGCCTAAGTTCAAACTTGACGCCATAATCATGAAGAAGGACGAGGGGAAGGTTGTTGAGTTGTGCGACCTTATTAGACGGAATATTGAAAAGTATTCTATATATAGAGGTAGTGCGTTTAGGATTTCCTTTGCTGATAAACCACAAGATTGTATGGGCGAGGCTTATCATCCTAAGTTCATGAACACGGATGGGGTTAATACAGAACAATTACTCTTAAATGAGTATACAAGAAATTTAATAGATATATCCATCTTTACACCAATTAAGAACTCAATTATGTGCCGCGAGATGGGTATACCCTTGCATCGTGGTGTACTACTTGAGGGACAGTATGGTACAGGCAAAACCCTGGCTGCAACCATCACCGCTAAACTATGTGAAGATAACAGGTGGACTTTTATCTATGTCAGTGATACACAGCAATTGGAGCAAGCTTTAAGTTTCGCCAAAGCTTATACTCCTTGCGTTCTATTTGCCGAGGATGTGGACAGGATTATGAACGGTATTCGCACCTACGATATGGATGCAATACTTAATGCTGTTTCTGGTGTAGACTCAAAAGACACAGAGATAATGTTAGTGCTCACCACTAATCACGTGGAGCAAATTAATCAAGCTATGCTCAGACCAGGACGATTGGATGCCGTGATTACCATTGAACCACCCAATGCTGACACTGTACAGAAGTTGATTCGTATGTATGGTGATGGTGCGTTGCCAGAAAACATTAATCTCAAGAGCGTAAGTGAATCACTAGCGGGTCAAATCCCTGCCGTAATCAGGGAAGTGGTTGAGCGGGCTAAACTCGCTTCGCTCTCTAAGGGGGAGAAGTTGATTGCGGTTTCTGACCTATCGCTCATGGCTGACTCAATGGTTAATCAGGTTAATCTGTTGAACAGGGATAGGAAGAAGGGCAATAGGCAGATTCAACTTGTGATTGACCAGGATGCTGTTCGGGGTTGGGGTGCTGAGGTCTTGGAGAGTAAGAGTGTTCATTGAGATATAAATGGAAGAAAGAAGAGGTGAAGGCAGCACTAAAACAATGGATGGATGTAATAGCAAAGGATGGAACATGGGGTAATTTGACATTCTTGGCGCAAGATGGTGAAGTTGTGACGATAAAGATGGAAGAAACGTTTAAACCTAAAGGAGAATAATGGCAAAGAAAAGATTATCATTAAGGTCGTGTTGTTCAACTAGAGAAAGAGTAAAAACAAGTGGTGAGGGTGAGTATGACAAAGAAGTAGATGAGGTATTAATGAGTGCACTTGTGGAAGCAAGTAATTGCGTACTTCAAGACTACGGTAAATGATGAATATATCCTTAGCCTTGAAGCGTGGAAGGAAGGTGCGCTAACGATTTATAAACTTGCTGATATACTACACGAGCTAGAGGAACAGATATAATGGCAAACAATAAAGGAGAAATCTATGCGTAAATATTTTACGCCATCGTTCTTTATCGGCGCAGTAGCAGTGATGGTTATTGCTGCGGCACAAGCATTAAGTGTATACAACGGGGACTTTGAAACAGTAACACTCTCGGCAGTAGCGGTAGTTGTAGCTACGGCAATCGTAAGGGCTGTTGGGATTTATGTAGCGGGGAAAATTGAATGAATTATGTTTTTTCAGAGAAAGAACCTTGTGAAAGTTACTGCGAGCATGGTGGGGTTTGTGTCTTAAGCTTCGGACATAAGGACAAGCATAATTCTGGATATTGTCGATGGACAGATGAAAATGCACTACCCAAAGACGAAGCTGATGCATTATATATTCAAAAAGGTGGAGTAATAGCTGAATCAATGCTAAAATTTGAGTCAATCATTAAAGGTAATTTAAAGGTGATGCGTGATGCGGAGGGCGCTAGCCCGAGGAATCGCGAATCACCGCTAGACGCGGAGCGTGAGGATTTTTCCACCTCTCACTCACATTAGCACTCCTGTTCTAAAATCAGGGGGGTTGTAAGGAAAATGATGGGGTGCCCTTGGCCCCATCTTTCCTACAAGGGGGGGATTCAGAAGGTCTCGGCTGCGCCTCGCAGAAGTGTAGTAGTGCCATAGCATTCGTGT
>ERZ1292623.441-Hain-H51-01um-R1-441-length-45063-cov-21_pt1 | contig 45063 bp, 42 predicted proteins | sample MGYA00564398_ERZ1292623 | MGnify/ENA primary metagenome ERZ1292623 (study PRJEB36523, sample SAMEA6512633) | groundwater metagenome | collected 2019-01-07 | study: AquaDiva: Metagenomics assemblies of 32 groundwater samples
GAACCCCTGACCCCGCGAATGCCATTCGCGTGCTCTACCGCTGAGCTACAGGCCCAGTAACCTCTCTCCAACCTTATAAATATCGCCGGCGCCCATTAAGATAATTACATAATTTTTGCCGAAATTAACCATTAAATAATCTACTATTTTTCGAAAATTTTCAAGAGCTAAAACACGTCCCCCTTTTTGTTTTATTTTCTCTGCCAGAACTTTAGAGCTTATACTTCCGTCATCTTCTTCTCTGGCTTTGTAAATCGGCGCTAAGATTATTTTATCCGCCTCGTTAAAACTCTTTGCAAACTCGTTGAGTAGTAGTTTTGTCCGGCTGAAAAGATGGGGCTGGAAAACGACTACTAATTTTTTATTAGGAAATTTTTCTCGGAAAGCTTTTAGAGTCGTTTTTATTTCGGTGGGGTGATGGGCATAATCATCATAAACTAAGGCGCCTATTTTAGTCTTGCCTTTGAATTCAAATCTTCGCCAAACCCCTTGGTAGTTTTTAAGCGCAGTAATTATTTTTTCTTCTGGAATTCCCAAAACCTTAGCCACTGCGAAAGCTGTCTTTGCGTTTTCAATGTTATGCTGACCTGGGAATTTAAGTTTGAAATTATTTTTAACTTTTGAGTAATTAATGATTTGGCACTTTGCCGATTTCAGAGCCGGTTTAACTTTTGGATCAACAGGATTACAGATTAGGAATCCGTCTTCGGGAATTTTTGAAACCAGTTCACTGAATGCGTTTTGAATATCAACTAAGTTTTTATAATAATCCAAATGGTCAGCTTCAATATTAGTGATCACAAGAATTTTGGGCACGAGATTGAGAAAATGCCGTTGGTACTCGTCTGCTTCCGCGATAAAGTAATCACTTTTTCCAGCCCGAAAATTACTTTTGGTTTTGGTCCGAAGCGAGCCGACAATCGCGGTCGGATCTTTGCCTGCATCTTCAAGAATATCAACGAGCATGGCCGTGGTCGTGGTTTTGCCATGGGCCCCGGCAACGGCAATGAGATAATATTTATTGGCAATTTTACCAAGAGCCTGAAAATATGAGAGCACCGGTACTCCTTTTTGCTTGGCCGCTTCAATAATCGCTGGGTTCATTGTTAGCCAGGCGTCGCTAAAAATGTACAAATCAGCCTCGGGCAAATGTGTTGGATTTTGGTCCAGCGAGATCTGAACGCCCTGGCTTCGCAGTTCATCCAAAGTTTCCGGGCTCGGATTGTCATTTGTTCCTGAAATTTCTTTTTTCTCGTGAAGCAACAGCCGAGCAAGCGCTGAAATCCCAACTCCGCCAATGCCGATAAAATGGATTCGCTTTACATTAGATATATTGAATTTCTTCATCTAAATTTATGCCGAATTTATTTTTAACTTTTTGTTTTAAGATTTTAGCCAGCTTTATTATTTCAGATGATTTGCCTTTGCCCGGATTAAAAATCAAATTGCCATGATGCTTAGCTACTTTGATTCTTCCAACCTTCATTCCTTTAGCGCCGACTTCTTCCAGAAGATAACCAGTTGGCACCTTGCCGTGATTGACTTTGCTTTTGTCTATTTTTGATAAAAATTTTTGCCGCAGAGCCGGCCTTACATTATTAATAACAATATTTTTGAAAAAACTGCCTGGGCACAAAAGACCAGGCCAATATTTCTTTTCTCGCATTTTTATTATTTCTTTTGATGTTTTTTGAAGTTCCTTGGGATCGCCTTTTTTAAATTTGAACTCCGCCCCCAGAATTATCCAATCTTTTTTCCCTGCCCCATAGGAAGCCGGAGGCTTTCCTTCGGGGTTTTTAAAAATACTTTCCCGGTAACCAAAACGGCATTGTTTTTTTGAGAGCCATTGAGTTTCCTTGCCGTTATAAATTTTCACTTTTGTCAGGCAATCTTTTATCTCTTGGCTGTAGGCGCCAGCCGAACCGTAAATCGCTCCGCCGATTGTGCCGGGAATCCCGGCCATTTTCTCCATTCCAGCCCAGCCAAACTGATTTAACTTATATATAAATGTAAGAAGATTATTTCCAGCGCCGACAAAAAATCTGTTTCCATTCTTTTCAAAATTTTTAATTTCATTTTTGATTACCAATCCGTTAAAACCCGAGTCAGACGGTACCAAATTTGAGCCGTCACCAATAATATACCATTTAATTTTACTATCTTTTGCCCAGTTAATGGCCGAAATTAAATCATTTTCCTTTTTGGCAATAAAAAAATATTTGGCTGGCCCGCCAATTTTCATAGTCGTCAGTTTTTTAAGAGGATAATTTGTTAAAATCTTGGCTTTGGGAATCATTTTGGATGTTGATAACTTTTGTTGCACCATTTATATCATATATGATATATAAACTGAAAACAATGAGCAATCAAATTACACAAAGAGATATTGGTAAGATGATAATTACTCGACGGACAGAACTCGGCATGACACAAAGTGCCCTTGCTAAGTTACTCCATACGAGTCAAAGTGCAGTAGCTCGTATTGAGAAGGGTGAGCAAAATCTTACAACTGAGACGCTTGTTAAAATAAGCGGAGCACTTAAGAAAGACCTCGCTTCTCTTCTAAGCGGCGAATCAAGTTTTTTTATTGAGGGTGGTCATACACTGGAAGGAAAAATTCGGGTACAGGGTGCTAAGAACTCTGCTCTGAAAATTCTTGCTGCTACACTTCTTTATAAAAGTCCGGTTACTATTCGAAACCTTCCACTTGTTGAAGACATATTCCGTATGATTGAACTTTTAGAAGATCTTGGGGCTAAGGTACGCTGGATCGGCGAACGAAGCGTGGAGGCGGATACTTCTGGAGTGAGAAATTATAAGTTGAATCCCGCAATTGCCAAACGTTTTCGAGGTTCAATTGTACTTGTTGGGCCGCTATTGGCACGATTAGGTAAAGCTATTTTCCCTCACCCTGGTGGATGTGTTATTGGCGAACGCCCAATAGATCTTTTTTTGAAGGGGTGGAAGAGTATGGGCGCCAGAGTGAGTAAGAGTGATTCAGGATATAATATTATACTCAAAAATCCTCTTAGTATTGATTATTTCTTTCGACACGTGAGTGTTACTAGCACCGAGACCTTGATGTTAACTGCAGCCATTCTCGATGGCAAGACCGTATTGCGGAATAGTGCTATGGAGCCGGAAATTCCTCACCTTGCCGATTTTTTGAATAAATCCGGCGCAGCGATTACAGGCGCTGGAACGCACACAATAGAGATGACTGGCACTAGAGGATCTTTACTTACCGCCCGAAAACCATTTAATGTTTTGCCCGATAGAATTGAGACCGCAAATCTTTTGGTACTCGGCGCTCTTTTAGGCAAGAAGGTGGTTATTGAAAATTGTGTACCTCTTCATGTTCGCCAGATGACTGATACATTGCGTGAGGCAGGAGTTTTAATTGAAGAAGGCGTTAACTCTTTGGTAGTACACAAACCTAGGACACTAAATAGTATTTCAATACGTACGCATGAGTATCCAGGGTTTGTAACTGACTTCCAGGCACCGTTTACAGTATTGCTTACTCAAGCTTGTGGCGAAAGTACTGTTTTTGAAACAATCTTTGACGGACGTTTGAATTATTCCGAAGATTTAAACCGCATGGGCGCGCACATCATTATGCATAATCCTTATCGTATTTCTGTATCAGGACCTTCTGAACTTCGTGGCCGCAAAATTGAGAGTCCTGACTTGCGAGCTGGTCTTGCTTTTGTAATTGCCGCACTCGTTGCAAAAGGGAAATCTGTGATTAGCAATATTTACCAGATTGACCGCGGCTATGAACGAATTGATCAAAGATTAAAAGTTCTTGGTGCTAAAATTTCTCGAGGATAACTTTTTAGAAATATTGAAAAAGTAGCTAAATTTCAGTAAAATTACAAATTAAAGCCCCTATAGCTCAATGGATAGAGTACCTCATTCCTAACGAGGCGATTCAGGTTCGAATCCTGGTAGGGGCGTAGAATTTTAATGACTCTTCCAAAAGAAATTAAAGATACTTTAGATAAACTGGAAATAGCTGGTTTTGAGGCATTTGTTGTTGGTGGTTGCGTTCGCGATTTGCTTTTGGGCAAAAAACCAAAAGACTGGGATATTACCACTAAGGCCAAGCCGGAAGAAATTCAGGAAGTTTTTTTGGATAGTTTTTACGAAAATAAATTTGGGACGGTTGGCGTTAAGACCGAATCAGAAGAAGAATCGCTGAAAGTAGTTGAGATAACCACTTATCGAATTGAATCAAAATATTCTGACAAGCGGCATCCTGATGAAATTAAGTTTGCCTCAAAAATTGATGAAGATTTAAAGAGGCGTGATTTTACGATTAACGCTTTGGCCATGGATAAAGACGGAAACCTGATTGATTTGTTTGGCGGGCAGAAGGACTTGAAGGATAAATTGATTAAGGCAGTGGGCGAGCCGAGAGAGCGGTTTGACGAAGATGCTTTAAGGCTTATGCGAGCGATCAGGTTAGCCGTAGAACTTGATTTTGAAATTGAAGATAAAACTTTCGAAGCAATAAAAGAAAAGTCCGGCCTGATTCAGATGATTGCCAAAGAAAGAGTCAGAGAAGAATTATTGAAAGTAATTCAGCATACGCCTGAAGGCTGGCTTAAAAAATCGAAAAGAAAATCAAATGAAGTCACAGAAAAAGAATTAGTCCGAGGGCCAGCCCGAGCTTTTGAATTAATGCGCGAAACCGGACTATTAAAAATTATTTTGCCGGAATTTGAAGATGGCTTTGGCGTCGGCCAAAACAAGCACCATATTTATTCGGTTTGGGAGCATAATTTGCGTGCCTTCACTTACGCCGTCAAAGAAAACTTCAGTTTGTATGTACGCCTCGGCGCCTTGTTTCATGATATTGCCAAGCCTCACACCAAAAAAGGCGACGGCCCTGATTCAACTTTTTATGGTCATGATGTTATTGGCGCCAAAATGACCGCAAAAATCATGAGCCGTTTGAAATTTCCAAAAAAAGACATTGAGAAAGTCGTTTTATTGGTTCGGTATCATTTGTTTCAGTCAGACCCGGAAAAAATCACTGATTCGGCCGTGCGCCGCGTCCTGCGCAACGTCAGCCAAGAAAATATTTGGGATTTGATTGATGTTCGGCTTTGCGATAGAATCGGTTCCGGCGTGCCCAAGGCCGAACCTTACCGATTGAGAAAGTTTTTGGTGATGCTTGAAAAGGCCTTGCGCGAGCCGATTTCACTGAAAGAACTCAAAATCAGCGGTAATGAGATTATGGAACTTTTGAGAATTCAGCCAGGCCCTAGGATAGGTTTTATTTTAAATGCCTTAATGAATGAGATTTTGGAAGACCCGAAAAAGAACGAAAAAGATTACTTAGAGACTCGGGCCAAAGAATTAAACAAGTTATCTGACAGTGAATTAAAAAAGTTTTCTGATCAAGCCAAAAAGAAAATGACTGAAATAGAATACGAAAAAGAAGAAACAACAAAGAAAAAATATTGGGTGAGTTAAAAACGGGCTGTGGTGTAACAGCAGCACGAGTCCTTCGGGAGGATTTAGCCCGGGTGCAAATCCCGGCAGCCCGATTAAATATCTTAAAATATCCAGGTCGATTGCCTAAAATAATTTTAATAGTTTCAATCTTATGACAAAGTGCAAAAAATGCGGGATGAAAACTGATGGCTATAAGTGCGAGCTTTGCGGGGCCGAATCCGAGAAGCACGACCCCAAGCATTCTTGCGGGGGCGAGCATTGCCTGCCCAAGTGCTCCGGTTGCGGCCAGGCCGAAACAAAGTGCACCTGTTAGGCAAAATATCCTTTTTATTTTATAATTTACCCAGCTGTTTTGTTTTTTGTTAGTTTGTTCGTTGAAAAATCAGACATAAAGACAGATAGGAGGGAGAGGTGAGGACTCATCTTCGGATTCTCGTCGGCTTGTTTGGGTTTTTGGTTTTCGGCGGCCCTGCTTTGCTTCGCAGTCAGAATCCGGCAAGTCACTCGGTACCCGAGTATCTTTGCCAATCAATGAAAGGATATGATCGGGCGATGTGCCTACATGGCGGCGATGGCAACCCCCAGGGCCCGTTGGCTAACCGCATTCCGGTCATCTTCATCCACGGCTGGAATTCCAAGGAAGTAGCAGGCGAGCCCGGCCTCCAAGTTTGGTCGGGGTTGGGCAGTCATCTTTACTACAGCCCCTGGTTCAAAGATAACTACAAAATGTACTTTCTTCTGTATTGGAGCAACATTCAAGGCTGGACTTTGAGAGATATGGGTTTGACTTTCCGTTCTTTGATTGAACAGATTGACCGGGCCGACCCGGATTTTAGAGGAAAGCCCCTAATTTTAATCGGCTACAGCATGGGCGGTTTGATTGCCAGGTCTTACATGCAGGAGTTCAGGCCCGGTTCAAGCGGACGTAACGGAGACAGGGTTTTGAGATTGATTACCCTGGGTACGCCGCATCATGGTTCTCCGTTTGCCAATGGCCCGGCTCGGGATAATAAGGCCGGCGGCGTATGGCTTGAGACTATGCACCTGGTCATTGACGGCGGTCTTTTCGGCTTTGATATCCGCTGGGATATGGATAACCGTTATGACCTTCACTGGGATAACTATGATGGGCTGTTCGACTACGAAAGGTTTCCTGAAAACAGCATCTGGATGGAATGGCTGAACTCCGGCGACACGTTTGAGAGAAAAATCGTGGCCTACGGCGGCAAGGTAAGTCAGTTGGGCCAAATCAAGGACTGCGCTTTGGGGGCAGAGGGATCAGCCTGCTTCACGGCGATAATGAACGGAGCTCTCGGCATTTCCGAGAGCGACGGCTTTGTCCCGTTGAAAAGCGCGCTCTTTGATCCCTGCCAGGACTGCCTCGCCACTCATGTTTTTGAAGATTACGACCATAATGAGATTGTCCGCGGCAAGCCTCGACTTTTTGGGGAAACGGAGCCGCTCTTTGAGGGCGTCGCGAATGATTTACTCAGTTTGGTTCGTTAAGGCGAGGACTTGTTCCTCGCCTTTCGCTTTGACTTTCTCCATTATTAGTCGTATACTATCTTCTTAAGCACCTTTTGAGCCGGTTTTCCTACGGAGGTCCATATGAGAGTTTTGAATGCGTTGTTTCTCGGCGGCGCCATCTTGATCTGGTTTGGCTATCCGGCCATGGTTTTTGGCCAGGAACAACAGTTTAGGGTCATGGTTCAGATGGCTAATATCCGGCTTGAGCCGACCACCTCAAGTCAGATAGTTGGTCGGGCAAAGGCTGGAGCCTTGCTGACAGTTGTTAAAGAACTCGGAGACTGGGTGAGGATTTATCTTCCGGAAGATGGGAATCTCCAGAGAGTGGGGCATATCTTCAAGTCTTTGGGGGTTATTGAGAGAGCGGCCGAACCGGTAGTAAGGCCGGAGCGGGCTTCTGGGCCGGCCCCAAAGCTTTTGCCTGTTCCTGTTTCGGTTTCTGAGCCGGAACCAGCACCTCAGCCTTCGGCGCCAGCAGCTGCTTCAACTCCGGCAGAACCACAGGTAATCGTTGAGCCGGCTTCACAGCCGAACCGACCTATCCAAGCTGATCAGCCAAAGGCTCCGGGAGGCTTCGGCGCCGGCCTCCAATTGGCGGCGGCTCCGGGCGGGGCGGTTCCGAGCATTCTCTACGACCTGAACGAGCGGCTGACCGTCAACGGCGCCATTGGTTTTTACTACGGCGCCGCAACCGGTTTTATGGGTGAACTTCTCTACCGGTTTCCCAGGCCACCGAAAAATCCTCCGTCAGATGCTTCTTTCGAGCCGTATCTCGGCGGTGGGTTAATCTTTGTTTCGGTGAATCCGGGGTTCGGTCTTTCCAGATCATACACTGGCTTCATCGGCTCCGGCGGGACGTTTCTGACTTTCAGGAAGATTCCCCGCTGGCGGTTTAGCGGCGATATAAATCTGGTTCAGTTTGATGTCGAAAGGGTTGCGGTCGCCGGCATTGGTATCCGGCTCGGCGGTCACTACTTTTTCTGACACTGTTCATTAGGGCGGAAGAATCAAGGCGATTCTCCGCCCCTCTTTTTTCTAAAACCCCTTTAAAAATCTTGATTTTTGACAAAAGAGAGATTGTCCAAAAACCAAGCCCGAAATGGAAAGAGGTCAATCCGGGAGGGTTCGCCAAGAAAGGCGAACAAGGCGAAGCCAATAAGTAATAGGGTAGGTGTGGATAATTTAAACTTGCACAATATTCAGCATGATTTATAATTAAATAAATTAAAACACTCAAATGATTAACACTAAAATAATAACTATAATTCTGGTTGTAATTGCCGTTGTATTATTGATGTTTATTTTTAAACCCAACCTGCCAGAAAATATTACTCAAAGTCCAACGACTTCTCCTACTCCAACTCCCAGACAAATAAACCAGAATCTTACCCAAGATGAAAATAAATTATTATCTCAAGTACCGACTCAAGGTAGCAGCCCAGAAGAGTTAATGGCCCATTATAATTTGGCGGTTAAGCTGGCGGTTAGTTCTTCCCAGCTTGAGATCGGGGGTTGTGAGGTCAAGCCCTTGGTCCTTAAAGTTAAAGACGGTTCGTCATTCACTATCAAAAATTCCAGCGGCGAAGACAGGAGTATAAGTTTTGATGCTGATAATACTATCTTTGTTCCGGCTGGGAAAACCCATGTCCAACAGGTTAAGTTTAAAAACGGCCCGGGTCTCTATGGCTACGGATGCGATTTTCCGGATATAAGGCAAGCTGCCGGATTTGTTCTGGTTGAGCCCAAACAGTAAAATAACCTCTCTCCTGTTTTTAAAAACCGGTCAAATGGCTGGGTTTTTTTGATTCATCTTATCCAATTGGCTATACTAAGAGTGAAAGAATATTAAATAAGTGAAATCAAATATCAAAAAGACATTTATTATTTTTCTGTTGCTGGACATTGTTTTATTTGTCATTTTTATTTCCAAAAATTATTCGGTATTCAATCCCGGCGGAAATTTTTCCGGCGGGGATTTCAAAGAAATTGAAGCAATAAAAAATACGGATATGGATTTCCGTTCTTTATCTGTTTTTTTTACTGAACTGGCTGATAAAAAAGGGGGCGAATACGCCTATAAATCCCTGGCTTTAGCCGCCCAGTTGTCATATATCCCGCCTAATATTGATCTTCATCTTTTAGGCCATGTGGTCGGAGATGTTTTATATAAGCAAAAAGGAATAGAAGGCATCAAGGTCTGTACTAATGATTTAAGAAACGCTTGTTCCCATTCAATTGTGGTCGGGGCCTTTCTTGAAAAAGGAACGTCGGTCTTAAAAGAAGTGGTAGAGCTTTGCAAGCTTGCCCCAGGCGGCAAGGGGGCTTTTACGATGTGTGTTCACGGTCTGGGCCATGGGGTTTTGGCCTTTACCGAATACGACATGAAAGCAGCAGTCAAGCTCTGCGAAGATATTGGCAATCCGAACGCCGGGGACCGCATCTATACCGAATGTGTCGGCGGGATATCAATGGAAATGATGGCCGGAGTCAATGATCCGGAACAATGGGAAAAACAAAAACCCAATTATTTTAGCCAGACCGATCCGCTGGCCCCTTGTAATATGGATTTTATGCCCGAGGCGGCCAGGCCGATCTGCTATAATTTTTTGACCCCCCATCTTTTTCGGTCTGCCGGCGCAGAACTTAGCCGGCCGCTGCCAGAACATTTTAAAAAAGCCTTTACCTACTGCAGTAAAATTCCAAATAATCGGCCGGGCGAACGCAGTTCTTGTTTCGGCGGCTTTGGCAAGGAGTTTGTTGTCTTGGTTAATGACCGGAATGTCCAAAGCGTTGAAAATATGAATGATGACAGATTGGCCAGGATCTATGAATGGTGTTCTTTGACCAATGATCTTCAGGGCCGGAGCGACTGCATGCATTCGGCGCTCCAATCTCTTTACTGGGGCGGAGAAAATGACCGGGGAGCGGCTCTTAGGTTTTGCCGCCTCATTCAAAATGAAGACGATAATGCCAGTTGTTTTAACGGACTCATCGGCGCGGTCGGCTACTATATAGACGATAAGAGGTATAAGGAGAGTTTTTGCAATGAAGTTCCCGATAACATTAAAGATACTTGCCGCAAGCACCTTATCCGTTAGTTTAAACTATGCCGGCTAAAAATGATAAAAGATCATATGTTATTATATTGGTCCTGATTTTATTTATAACCGTAACTCTGTTTATTTATCTTAGGTTTGGTTCGGTTTTCGGATTGTATGAGTCATTGAAATATAAAAATAGTTCAAATCAGGATTTAGTCGTTCCTAAAACCGGCGACCCTCTGGTCCAAGAGAAGGGTTGGTCTGATCTGATGGACCGGATCGGCGTGGCCGAAGCCTACCTGGCTTTTAAAAATCAATACGATAATGAAAATTTTGGCGTTCAGCATACCGTGGCTCACATAATCGGCGAATTAATATATGAGAAAAAAGGCATTGAGGGGTTGACGATCTGCGACAGCGAATTTGCCTTTGGCTGTTACCATAGTTTTTTCGGATTGGCTTTAGCCGAAAACGGCACCTCGGTTATTCAAAAATTGGATGCCGAATGCGTCAAAAAGTACGGACCGCTTGGCACCGGCTGTCAGCACGGAATCGGCCATGGTTTGGTAGAGTATTTCGGCCATGACTATGGCGGACTCACAAAATCTCTGGATGCTTGTAAGCTGACGACCCAAATGGCGCCCCTGGCTGGATGCACTTCGGGGGTGTTTATGGAGTTTAATCTTTCAACCATCCTCTCGGATAGAGGAGGAATCAGTAAGACCCGGGATTTTGATCCGGGACAACCCTATTATCCCTGTAACTTGATTTTGGCAAAATACAAAGACTCTTGTTATTATGAAATGGCCCAATGGTTGAATAGTATCCCTGATTTTAATGATGATTTTGCCAATATTGGACGGCTTTGCCAGGGAGTTGAGAGCTACGAGAATCGGATTTCGTGCTACTTGGGCGTTGGAAATGTAGCCGGCCCTTCAAGCAACTATGAAGTCGAGAAAGCCAAAGAGAAGTGCAATAGCTTACCAACTAAAGAAGGCCGGATTGAATGTCTGGCCGGTGCGTCCTGGAGTTTTGATGCTAACCCGGATTTCAGGCCCTTGGCTTATTTGTTATGCGAAGGATTAAGTTCAACCGATACCGTCCATTGTATCCGGAGTTCCGATGTTTTAAAACAAAAAAAGAATAATCAGCAAGATATATAACGATGCCCCGCCGCATTAGAAGAATAAAACCCCTATATTTTATAATTATTATTGCGGCGATTATCGCGGCTGAATCGGCTTGGTTGTTTTTTAATTCTGATCAATCTTTTTTTAAGAAAAAAACCATTGAGCAATACGCCCAGGAAGTGCTTCGGGCTTGCCGCCAGGCTAACTATCGGCCGACCTGCTATGATGAAGAAATTCCAAAACTTATGGATTATATTTCAATGGAGGATGCTTTTAAAGTAACGCGGATAGTTCAGGACAATGATTCCAGTTATGCCTATTGTCATGTCTTAGCCCACGAGTTAAGCGCTCGGGAAGTTCAGAAAGACCCTTTAAATTGGAAAGATGTGGTTACGAGATGTCCAAGCGGGATGTGCTCTAACGGCTGTCTCCATGGCGGTTTTCAGGAAAAGTTCAGAGCCGAAAGTTTTACCCCTGAACAGATTGAAGAACTAAAGCCGGATCTTTACTCTTTGTGCGAACGCCGAGATTCTTGGAATCCGACCGGCATGGAACAGGCCTCTTGCTATCACGCTCTCGGCCATTTGACAATGTATGTGACCGGGGCCGACATATTCAAGTCGCTCGAAGTTTGCGACGAAACCGCTCTTAAAAAGGACGGCCGGGACTTTCGCCAACTATGCTATGACGGCGCGTTTATGCAAATATTCCAACCTCTTGAACCAGAGGATTTTGATTTAGTGGAAGGCAAGGAAGTTAAAAAAGAAGAATTGGAAAAGTTCTGTTCCCAATTCAGCGGCCATGAAAAAGCGTCTTGCCGAAGCGAGGGCTGGCCTCTTTTTCGCGACGAACTTCAAAAACCGGCCGAACTGGTTAAGTATTGTTCTAAGTCTGACCCGTCTGAATTAGGGAGGTGTTATAGCGCTATAATTTATGTTATGGCCGCCCAGTTTGGTCTGGATTCTGATAAAATTTATGAATATTGTTCTGGCTTGCCTAACCCAGTTAGCGGCCAGTGCTTTGCTAATTCTGCTTCCAGGATGATAGAAACTGACTATAGAAATATTAATAAGGCCGTCACTTTATGCACTCGGGCCGCCGAATTTGACCGTAATAACCAATGCCTGAATGAAATGCTGGTCTACTCTGATTATAATTTCCATAGAGATTCACCCGAGTTTGCCGAAATTTGCCAGGCCCTGCCTCCCGGCTGGAAAGAAAAATGTCTAAGCGGCAATAAACTATAATAAATTAAATGTCCGCAAGCAGAATCCAAAGATTTTTACGGCAACATTGGTCAATCCTAATTTTGATAGCTATAGTAGTACTGGCTCTATGGGCGAGATTCCCGTTGATTGGTTATCCACTGACCGATACTGCCCAGGGTGAGCCGAGCCGCGATTACCTCGTTGCTAATCATATTTTATCTTTTCATGAGTGGCCGCTGACCGGTCCCTGGAATGGATTTTTCAGCGGTTTCTTAAATAGTCCCAGCTATTATTATTTAATCGCCTTTTTTCTGTTATTTAGAAATAGTATTGTTTTTTTAGTTTTAGTAAATATTTTACTTCAAGTAATCACCGGCATACTGCTCTATATTCTGGGGTATAAACTTTTCAGTGAGAGTACAGGATTATCCGCTGCCTTATTATTTCTTTTCAGCAATGAAAATATATTTTTTCATTCTCAGTATTTTTGGCAACCCTATGTGATGCAAGTTGTTTTAATACTTGCCTTTCTGCTTATCTGTATGTCTTTTCAAAATAAAAGAATCGGGTGGCTTTTGGCTGGTATATCTGCTTTTATATTTGCCACGTCACTTCACATGTCTGCGCTGGGAATCTTACCTGTTTTTGGGGTAGCCGCAGCAGCTTCCTTTAAAAGAATGGATCCTAGTCAAAGGAAATACCCGTTTGTTATTTCTACCGCCGTTGGCAGCTTATTTTTATTGTACGGCCCGCTCCTATTTTTTAATCATCCTTATGATCCGGCGGACCGGATGATAAACTTAAACGGCTTAACCACTGCCTCTCTCGGTCCTTATTGGCTGCAATTCAGACTTGTTTTATTGAAGATGGCCGAGGTTTTTGTCAGAGACATTAATTTTCATAGCGCTATAGCCATTATTTTTGCCGGTCTTTTATTGGCAAAGTCCTTAATCGGCGGCGGAGCATTAACCAGGACTAAACTATGTTTTATTACTGCTGGTATTTTTATTTTGCCAATTATGCTTGCTTTCGCAGAGGCGACCTATCATAGATTTTACTTTATACCAATATTCGGACTGGTTATATTACTTTTAGCCGGTGTTATTGATGATGTCTTTTCCGGATCAGCCCGCGTTTTTAAATGGATAGTTGTGGCCGGATTCTTTATTCTCATTTCTGGCAAGTTGAGTTTTTTAGACCTTCAGTCTCGGGGACCGTACAATTCAACAATAGAACAGGCCGTAAGCGCTGTTGCTCACTTTGACATTTTGTCTTTTTCGGTCGCGGCTTATGCTCAAGAATCGGAGAATGCCCCGGCCTTAGTTTCAATGCATCCCGCTCTATTAATCGCCCCATTGGAAAATTATTTTAAACTTCCGCTGTCAAATATTGATACTTTTCTTTCAAGCGGTTATGAATTGAGTAATAATAACTCAAAGAGAATGCTCATACTTTGTAGGGGCTTAGAGCTGGCCAGCAAGGATATTTGCGCCGCTCAATTTCACAAAGATCATCCGGGTTATACTGTTGAAAGAGAAATTTTTTATACTTACCCCTTGTTAATTTTAATTGCTGACAAGTGATTACCAGAAATAAAGTTTTAATTATAATCTTTTTGACCGTTGCTCTGGCATCCGTTTCTTATGTTTTGTATCTTGGCCGCAAGAAGGGTACTTCTTATGGTTACAAAAATGTCCAAAGCTTTGATAAATCTCTTATTGTTTCAAACGATATCGTGGTCACAGGGAAAAGTGATGGATTTTATCCTTCAGAAATTGCTATTAAGAAAGGCACTCGGGTGGTTTGGGTGAATGAAAGCGGCCGTCCGTTTTGGCCGGCTTCTAATCTTCATCCGACCCATGAACTGTATCCTGAATTTGATCCCAAAGAGCCGGTCCCAGACGGCCAGGCCTGGAGTTTTACCTTTAAAAAAATAGGCGATTGGCCGTATCATGACCACTTAAGACCCAGTAGAAGAGGAATCATCAAAGTAACCGATTAGCAGCCGCGGATTTGAGTTTTGATTTAGATGCAAGACCCTCCCTAAAACTCTTGATATTAAAACTCTCATAAAACCTTGATTTTTGGCAAGATGTGGTGCCAGGATTGGGCCATCACATAGTTTGTGAATATCGTATGAAAATGCTATAGTGGCGATATGGCTATTAGCAGAGCCGCCCACTCTTTGCCCGATTTTTTCAGGCCCCTAATGTGGTCCTACGATTTTAATTCTTTGGATTTGGAGAAAAATAAAAAAACCATAATCGTAAATACGATCAACTACGGCGACTTAAAGCATTGGCGTTGGATAGCGAAGCATTACGGTAAAAACAGGATTAAAGAGGTTTTAGGGGCGATCCCGGCCCAAGAATTAAGAAACAGAGCCAGAAAATTAGCTTCCCTGATTTTTTCGTTACAAGATTTCAACTATGCACCGAGAGGCGCTAAATGAAGAAGGCAAAAAATTATTCCCCCTTTTTAACAAGCTTTTCAATCTTATTCAGCCGTTCGTTGAATACGAAGGAGTGAGGCTGTTGAGTATTGAAGAAATCGGCGCGACGAAAGCATACGTGATAGGCCGGCGGGGGGACTTTAAGGATTATGTCGATTTGTACTATATTTTATCCGAAGGTTATTCCTCGCTGGAAAAAATAGTTAATGTTGCTGAAACAAAGTATCAGAATGAGTTTAACTCAAGGTTATTTTTAGAGCAACTGGTGTATTTAGAAGATATAGAAGAGTCTCAACTTATATTTTTGAAAAAACAAATGGCAAAAAAAGAATTAGAAATTTTTTTTAGCGAAGCAATCAGGAACTTAAAGTTGTAATCCTAAATCCCAAACTCCTCATAAAACCCGGTGATTTGATAAATTCGCCAGTTGACTGATTTTTTTGTTTTGATATTATAAAAATATGGACACGATTACTATTCCTAAGACCGAATATAGAAAGTTAAAGAGTTATTCCTCGGCCTATCTTAAAATTGTAGAAAAAATCGCCGAAGCTGAGCGAGATTATTCCTATGATTATAACTATATAGACAAGCTTACTCGTCAGGCAAAATTAGATTACAAAAAAGGAAAGGCCATTGAAGCAGATTCAGTGGACGAAGCGGTGATGAAATTTAATAAAAAATGAGGATTTTCTATTCCTCTAAATTTCTCCGTTCATTTGATAAACTGCCAAAGCCGATTCAAAACGAGTTTCGAAAGAAAGAGATTGTTTTTAGAGAAAATCTTCACGATCCAGGCCTGCGGACGCACAAATTAAAAGACAGAAGGGAATGGGGTTTTTTGATCACCTATAAGATTCGGGTGATTTTTGTTTTTGAAAAAAGTCATATTCTTTTCGTAAATATAGGCGACCACTCTATTTATCGGAGATAAATTTCTCAAACCACTCATAAAATCAAGGAAAAACCTTAAAATTTGACATTTTTTTAAGAAGCGTCTTATAATAGAATTAGCAATTTCTCTTTAACAATTTTGATAGGAAGCCCAAGAAAGGAGGCTGACTATGCGTAAGAACTTTTTGCCGTCGCTCGTCGTTCTGCTTGCTGGGGCCGCGCTGGTCGTCTCCAGCGGATGCAATATCTTCAGGAACTTGCCGAGTGCACCGGACAGTTCTGATCCGGGCCCCGCGGTCCAGAGAACTATCCGGGTGGTTTCTTGTGAAACGTTCAGTCCGATTCAAGGCGCCTTTGTTACCGTGGGGAAGAATAATAGTTCTTCGGTTACCGACGGATCAGGTTACGTAACTCTGGAAGCTGGGGATAACGACAGGATCAAAATTGAGGCGACCGGATTTTTGGGCCCTCACGATACTCCTCTGAATGGTGAAGAAGAATTTTGCCTTTTTCCGGAAAGACCGGGATTTGAAAGAAGTTTTATCCGCCCGTTTCTTTACAAATATATTGATCTGCGCAAACTCCGCAACTCGACCCTGAAGGTCCACTTTTCTGACGAACTCCGGGCCAACCGCGAAGTTGTGGCAATATATGAAAAAGCAATTCCGATTGCGATGTCTGCCTTTAACGGTCATGTTCGTCCCCCAGAAACACCAATAGTGATCGAAATAATAGACGTCAACGACCAGCCTAACTTTGGGGTGGTTCTGGAAGTGTTCTTTAACTCGAATCCCGATGATCCCCCGAGGATAGATACATCGGTTGATGGGGATAATATTATCTATAGAGCTTCAAGGTCTTACAACCCAAGACATTTTCCCATCACAAATCTGCCCTCTGTTCTTTACACTCTTGGCGCGGTTACCGGCCTTGGCTCAACGGGTTGGCCGGGAATTATGCAACAGAACAATCCTTCTCCACCTGACGACTTTACGGATATCGAGAAACTAGCCATGCGTATGTCGCTGTGGAGAAAAGCTGGCAATCAGTTTCCCGACTGCACGCCTGCAAGACTTCAGCCCTGCCCCGCCATACGGTAATTTTTACCACCTTAGGCGGGGCTTTTGTTGATAACTGAGTTTATGTATTTTTAGTCTTAATATATAATTAGATTAAATATAAAAAAGTAAGTATGTCTCAAAACCAACAAACTCTAATCCTAGCGCTATCATTGCTTGCTGTCTCAGTTGGGTTTGCTTATAGAAGCCGGGTATCAACTCCTTCCGTATCTAAAAACACCAAGCCTGGAGAAGAGAGGCAAGTATCATCTGTTCCAGTAGCTTCTGTTCCTTTTTTGATTTTCCCTTCCGTTGAAAGTCGGAAATTATTGAGGGAAAACTTTGACAATCGAAGCCTTGCCCTGGAGTTTAATCAATTTATTCATCCTAGCGCTGAAGAAAAATCTATGTATGAATTTGTTTATGCTGGTTCTAATAATACTGTTCTGGGTTTTGAAATATCCTACCAATTAATCGACGGCAACTTACCCCAGGTTTATAAAGAAGAGATGGATGCGGCCGGATTAAACGGTTGGAAAATTTTAGCTGCCAATCTCGAAGATGATCATGCTTTTATAGATGTAGAAAGAAAGACGGGAAATACCAGTTTTCAAGTTCGTCTTTCTCTTGACCGGGAAAATGAATTGCTTATGGCTAACGTCCAATTTTTAATAAGTCCCTAATGTTTAAAAAAGTTACTTACATTTATCCTATCTTATTTCTTGTCTCTCTTTTTATTTATTTCATTCCTCAGGCCAGTGCTACCCAGCATATTGCTCAATGCGGTTCAGATGTCGGCTGTTCCAGTGACCCCGAATGTATCGGTTGCTGTGATATCGTCCCTGTAATAACTTTTTGTCCTTCGGAAGACTATAGAGTTGTTTGCGACCTTGATTCTGATATTACCTGCTTTGGCAGAAATAACACCCAATGGACCTGTCCACGAACTCAAAGCCATTGCGAACTTATCTATTCCGAAGGCTACTACCAGGCCGACTACTATTCCCAGGGCATTTATTACTCCCAGGGCTATTATCAGAGCTATTACCAAGGTTATTATCAGGGTTACTATCAAGGTAGCTATGCTCAACCTGCTATTGGTAATGCAGATGTTATCAACTGCAGTACTATCGAGGGCTGGGCTTTTGACCCAGATTCATCAGCCACTTCAATTGATGTTCATGTTTATAAAGATGCCCCAGCTGGTTTAGGTGGAACTTTTGTAACAGCTCAATCTGCCAATCAACCTCGGCCTGATGTTAATGCCGCTTATGGCATTACCGGCAATCATGGTTTTTATTTCTTAACCCCCCTCTCATTAAAGGACGGAATAAATCATAGTATCTGGATTCATGCAATAGATGTCAGTGGTGGTCCGAATAATTCAATTAGTGGTGATGGTGTAGTTATTAATTGTATTGTCTACTCCCAAGGCTACTATCAGGGCTACTACCAAGGCTACTATCAGGGCTACTACCAGGGTTATTATCAAGGCTATTACCAGGGTTATTACCAAGGCTATTATGAAGGCTACTATCAGGGTTATTACGAGGGTTTTTACGAAGGCGGCTACTACTCTGAAGGTTCTTATTATTCCCAATCCTACTACCAAGGCTATTATCAGGGCTATTATGAAGGCTACTATCAAGGCTACTATCAAGGCTACTATCAAGGCTACTATGAAGGCTTTTATGAAGGCGGTTACTACTCTGAAGGTTCTTATTATTCCCAAGGCTACTACCAAGGCTACTACCAGGGTTATTACCAGGGCTACTACGAAGGTTTTTATGAAGGTGCCTACTATTCTGAAGCTTCATATTATTCCCAGTCCTACTACCAGGGCTATTACCAGGGTTATTATGAGGGTGCTTATGAAGGGGCCTACTATTCTGAAGGCGCCTACTACTCCGAAGGTTCTTATGCTTCTCCGCCTTCTGTTTCTAATGTTACCGTAACCGAACCTAATTACTGCCTCTCTGGTCCGGCCGCCACGGTGAACTGGGATTATTCTCCTGCTGGCGACCCCCAGTCAGCTTATCAGGTTATGATAGATCTACAGGGTTCTTCTTTTGCTCCGCCTTTATATGACAGCGGAAAAGTAATTTGTGAAAACTGCCGTTCCAACTCCACTCCCCAAGGCATTCTTCAATTCAACACCACCTACAAAGCCAGAGTCAGGGCTTGGAATCAACTTGATCTTGCTTCTGGTTGGACTGAATCAGCTACCTGGAAGACTCCTAATTTTGCTTACCCTCAAGTTAATTTCACTTGGGCCCCTCAATTTCCAGGCGCTGGTCAGCTGGTCCAGTTTACTGACCAGACCCAGTTCTTTGATGCCGGCGGCGGCCACACCTGGTCCTGGCTGTTTGGCGATAGCGGTTCTTCAATTCTCCAGAATCCAACCCATGCTTATAGCACTAACGGCACCTACAATGTCACCTTAACCGCTACCGATAATCAGAATCAGTCCTGCTCTTTGACCAGGCCGCTTGATATCCAGAAACCAAGCCCGAAATGGAAAGAGGTGAATCCGGGAGGGTAAGAGTGCTATGAATAGCACTCTTACGGGCATTTTAGGCGAGCGTACCGGCGAGCCGTAAAAATGCCCTGGGTCGCGCCAAGAAAGCGCGACGTGGCGAAGCCCTCGTAGATTCAAGATTTAGTTATGACTTAGAGAAATTAAAATTGCCGTTAACGGCAATTTTAATTTATGGCGGTGGGCAGAGGACTCGAACCTCTAAGGGCTTGCGCCCACGAGTTTTCAAGACTCGCGCCTTGCCAATTCGGCCAGCCCACCAGACTGAAAATTCTACCAATTTTTTCAACAATTTGCAATTATTTTTTATCCGTGTTATTCTTAAATTCCTGTTTAATTTTGCGACTCCAGTTTGTGGATGCGCGGGTCGGAACAGGTTAATACAAAAATAAATATGGATAGTGTGCTCGATGATAATCAGTCAGCCGCGCATCCAGTTTATTCAGTAAGTTGGCTAAGAAACTTTATGTAGGAGGTCTTCCTTATGAGACTACCGATGATGAGCTGAAAGAGCTTTTCTCCGGAGCCGGTCAAGTTGAGTCAGCTAAAGTCATCACCGACCGATACTCTGGCCGAAGCCGGGGTTTCGGATTCGTGGAGATGACTAATGATGATGAAGCTGACAAAGCGATTGAGTCAATGAACGGCAAACAGGTTGGAGAAAGGACCATTACCGTCAACGAAGCTAAACCGATGGGCGAGAAGAGAGAAGGAGGCTTTGGCGGCCGCCGAGGCGGCCGGGGCGGATTTGGCGGCAGAGACAGAGGAGGTTTTGGAAGACAGTACTAAATTAGTTAATTAGTGATTAGTTAATTAGTCATTAGTTGCTAAAAGAAACAAAAACAGCCCATTCGATAAACTCAGGGCTGTTTTTGATTTTTTAAGGAAAAACTATTTTCACTCGAGTGATAAGGCCGCTACTTCCATTATCGCCAAAGGGAGCAAGCCAGGCAGCGTTATTGCCACTGTCATAAGCGGCGCCGGTGGACTGAGACACACCCTTGCTCGGATACATCATCCACGAGGACGCCTGATTGAAAGGCTGGCGGCTGTCCCAGACGATGAACGGCGGAACGTTCCTGGAACTATTTATCTGGGGTACGAAATGGACGAAGCCGTCTTTATCGGCCCAGCCGAGCTGATAACCCTCTGCCGCCGGATCCTTCTCGTTGGCGTCGAAGAACTTCCAGGCATTTTTATCGGACAATGATTTGGTGGTGTCGAAGGCGGCAGCCACGCTCATTATGGTAGCGGTTCCTTTCTTTGAAAGATCTCTCCAGGGAACGAGTACAAGCGTGTTGCCGACTACTATTCCTCCTGTCGGACCTTTGACTTTGTTGTTCAAAGTGGCAATGTCAAAGGTCTCGTAAGAAGATGGAGAATTGAATAACTTGGTGACATTATAACGGACAATCAAGCTTTCTCCTACGCCAAAAGGAATAAGATAGACATAAGGATATTTGGTGGCCATGGATTGAAATGCATGGGCCCTTGAATTGACGTTTTTTTCAATGTCATACCAACTCCAAGCCGATTGATTATTAAAGGCTAAGCTGGTGTTATATCTTAAAAAGATGCCATGCAGAATTCTGGTGCCTCCTTCTTGGAGAATCGGGCTATAATAGACATAACCTGATTGGTAGATGCAGGGCGCCCAGCCGGTTCTGGGTAGGCCTAATACTGATACGTCAAAGGTCTCATAGGCAGAACGGTCGGTAACTGACTTGGCACCTTTATAACGGATCATTAAGGTATTGGGTTGGATACCACTGCCTACATCTTTTCTAAATGCCGGCAGATAAAACCAGCCACTTTGATCTAAGCAGCCGGCACCAAAACCTTCGGCCGCCGGTCCAATTAACTGGGTCAGGTCAGAAGCTTCATAACTGGCTTTATCAAGAAAATTCTTGTCGGCTTTGTATGATAAAATTACACCTCTTGGATTTGTACCCACGCCGCCCCAGGGATAAAAAACGACCTTTCTGCTTATTGGGTCATAGTCGGCCAATTGAAATCCTCTGGCTTCGGGATGAACGGTAGTAGCATCAAAAAAGTCAATGGTCTGAGTGGGAAATTTCTGTGATGTTGGAGGAGGGGTTGGGGCGGGACTAGTGCCGTCTGACGGCGGTAGCGGACTTTGATTGGGAAGTTTGGAAAGTATCCGTTCCCAAAAACTTTTACGTATTCCTTCTTGCCGGTCTTGTCTGCGATTAATCGCCCGGCCAATAATCAGAATAAATAGCAATATTACTACTATAGCTAATATAGTTTGAGCGGTTGTTATGCCTTTTTGTCTTAACATAAAGATTGGTTTAAATATAATAAATTTTTAAGAAGAGTGCAAATATAAATCAGCGTTTTGACGCTGATTTATATTAATATAGGGCACAATTTCACCCCCTGCAAATGCATCTAACCACCGGCAGTACGAGCATCTCCGTACCATTACCTAAACAGTGTTTATTTTACGAAAGCCCTCCCCGCATTAACATTTCCGCCTACATCTGCGTACGGACTGCCTGCCACCAAACTTCCTTGGCCGTAGTCAACGGAAAATCCAAATTGATCGTCAGCAACAGGATTATCAGGTTCAATGAGTGTCGGGGTATTCCATCCGCCGTTCCAAACCATTTCATATACCGCTCCCGAATCTTGCGTTGAAGGGGAGTTATCGTATCGGGCCGCACCGATATACACCTTATCTCCCGTATCACTTATGGCTACATTTTTCCCATGACGACATTCGTGGAGTTGCCACCATGGCCCGCAATTGCTTTCTGGAAAAACCTCTTTGTACGTTTGACTCCAAGTGTTGCCGGACCGTTCAACAATATATGCTTCATCCGTAAATGGCGCTTCTACAACAACGGTGGAACCCGTAAAATCTGAAGCGATGTGTCTCCCAAAAACTTTATTTGAACCAATATCGGCAGGAGCATTCCAGAACTTGCCGCGATTAACCCAACTACTCGTACTGTCATCCCATTCAAAAACATAGACAGATCCAGCATTGAGTTTGTCGCCCTGTCCAGGATTATACACGCAGTTCCCATTCACATCGTAATCATCATGCATCGCCCCCACAAAAATAACTCGGCCATCCGGCGAAATAGTAGGTTCTGCACCGAACCACAAAGGCACGCCCTCCGAACTCAAATCAGGACATTCATAACGATCAAATGGCTCGAGGGTTGCTGTTTTCTGCCACGATCCCCCAATTTTCTCAAATACGTAAACTATGCCGCGATCGCAAAGATTCCCGTTGGGGTCAGGATAAGGACATGGGGGATCGCTATCAAGGTAATTGTACGCTCCAACAACAATTCGGTTCCCCATTCGATCGATATCCACGGCGCCAAAATAAGATGATTCGTGCAGTTCGGCCGGCGCGTATAATTTTGCCTGAGTCCAAAATACTGCGCTCCTTTCAAAGACATACGCCCTACCAACATCTAGCTTGCCTGTCTCATCCCATTTGGGCGCTCCAACGACGAATATGTCAGAGTTATCCTGCGCTGCGGCTACAAACTTTCCGAACTCATCATCCGGCTGAACGCTCTCACCGGGGACTACACTGGATGTTTGACTGCTCCAACTTGCTCCAGTTCTTTCTGTCAAGAAAACTCTATTGCTCGTTGGGTTAGTATTGAACTTGCCAACTACAACGAGTCCCTTCTTGTTCGGATTGATCTGGCTTTGTACATCTGCGATAGATATTGCATATCCATACCGTTCGCCGGCGTTTGGAGTGGTAAATGGTAGAAGCTCAGTCCAAACTACCGCTCGAACAAGAGTGATGGCAAAAAATGACCCGAACAATAACATGAGTATTTTGGCACTAGAGTTCATGTTTTAAGATTTTTGTCGATTCAACAAAAGTCTGATTTATATATTTTATCACAGAAATTAAGAGATCAATACTGTGAGGCTGTGGATAATTTCGCGGTCTGTTCCTATTTATCTGGGCATTAGCAGATATTTTAGGAGCCAAAAAGGATGCTATTTGGAAAACTCTTTGGATTATCCTCTGTTTGATTCTTCCGATTCTTGGGGTGATTCTTTATGTTCTTTTAGGAAAAGAGAAGTAAAGTTTTAATAAAGACGGCGGGTGTGAGACTCGAACTCACAAGACCCCTTTCGAGGTCGCAGGTTAGCAACCTGCTGCCATACCTTTAGGCGAACCCGCCCCGATAATTTGAAAAATTCACCATCATCTTATCACTTTCTTCACCCCCTCGCAATCGCTAAACCGATTACCTCTTTTGCCCCAGCTTCTTTTAAAACCCTGGCGCATTCATTCATTGTCGTGCCGGTAGTGTAGACATCATCAACTAATAAAATTTTTCTGCCGGAGATTGATTCTGAACCTGAACATTTAAATGCTCCGTCTAAATTTTTAAGCCGTTCGTCTTTTTTTAATTCAACTTGATCTCTGGTTGATTTTTCTTTAATCAGGTAATTCTTTGCTAATCCGATATTTAAATATTTTGAAATTTTTTGGGCAACCAGCTCTGATTGATTATAGCCCCGCCAGTTATATTTTCTTTTATGAAGCGGGACAGGAATAATCAGATAGTCATTAAAGCTGAACTCGCCCCCTATTTTGTTGAGATAGTTTATCATTAACTTTCCAATTGGTTCGGTCAGCTCTTTAATGAAGCTGTATTTAAAAGCTTTTACTATTTTTTGGATCGCCGGCTCCCGGTAGGAAAAAGGATAAATAAGTTTATCTATTTTAAAGCTCCCATTTTCACCGGCAATAGTCTTACAGGAATAGCACATACCCGCATCAACTGATTTTGCTTCGCAAAGCAGGCAGTAAAAATTCAGAGAAGGAGTTAAATTTTTAAGGCAATCAGAACAGATTAGTTTGTTTTTCCGCGCCCGCCGTAGCTTTGACGAAGGAGGGTTTTCGGTTTCCCTTTCGCAGACAACGCATCTAATCGGAAAGAGAAGCTGCAGGAACCCATCTTTTACTGATGTTAATAACTTAAATGCCATAGTGGTTATTTTGAAGTATAATAAGTCCAGTCGCTCACAGGAGCAAATCAATTTCCACGCCTTCTGAAGGAAGCTAAATTGATTTTATCTGTAAGCGACCGGACTATCATGTCTTTATTTGGCCCAAAAACTGTTTTAGGAATTGATTTGGGAACATCCGGCGTCAAAATAGCCGAACTTTCCCATTCCGGCGGGAGGTTTGATTTAAAAAACTACGGTCTTCTTGATTTTACGGATAAAGACGAAACCGCCCTCAAGCTCGGCGATCAGGTTTTAGCAAACGGAATCAAAGAACTTTTAAGTAAAACCAAGGTTTCAACCAAAAACGTGATTGTTTCAATTTCTTCTTTTTTAACTTTTGCAACGGTGATTGAACTGCCTTATCTTTCAGAGAAAGATTTGGAAAAGGCAATTCCTTTTGAAGCAAGAAAATATATTCCCGTTCCGCTTGAGGAACTGGTTTTGGACTGGTCAATTGTCAATGTTAAAGAAATTTCCGAGCATCAAAACAGCAATGTTCCCCAGTCAAAGTATCCAAACGTAGAAATATTTTTAGCGGCGGTGCCAAAAGCCGAAGCTGAAAAATATAAGAATATTTTCGCTTTAGCCGGGCTTAATCTTAGAGCTCTTGAACTGGAAAATATTGCCCTGGTTCGTTCTTTGATCGGCGAAGATTTATCTCCAATGGCAATTATAAATTTGGGCGGCCGGAGCACCTCAATTTTCATCATTGATAAGGGCTTTGAAAGAATTACCCGAAACTACGAATTGGGCGGTTTTGAGTTAACAAAAACTTTATCCAGAGCCCTGGGTGTGAGTTTTGAGAGAGCCGAACAGATGAAGAAGACCGAAGGTTTAAAGGCGACTTCTTCTGATTTGGCCGATGCCCTTACTCCCTTGGTTGATTTGATTGTTTTTGAAACCCAAAAAATTATTTCAAATTATGAGGAAGCTAAAAAAGTCAAAATAAACAAGATTATTTTAAGCGGCCGCCAAGCCAATATGCCAGGCTTTAGAGAGTATTTTAATCAAAAATTGAAAGTAGCCACCGTCATCGGCGACCCCTTCAGGAATGTTTCCTTTAACCGGCTGCTTGGCCCGACTTTAAAAGATTTAGGGCCGGCTTTGTCAGTGGCCATAGGCTTGGCAATGAGGAAGATTTAGTTAGCAAGATAGCGAGAGAGCAAGATAGGTTTTAGGGCTGTTAATAATTTTAATAGCCGGATGTTTATAAATATTATAAAATTTATACATTGAAAACCTAAAACCTATCCTGCTATCTGGCTACATTTATGCCTGAATTAGAATTACTTCCGGAAAAAACAAAGAGAGTTGAGATAAGAACGCAAAGAAAACTCGGCTCGGGTGTTTCGTGGCTTGTTTTAGTTTTAATTTTATACGGAGCTATTTTATTTTATAACCGAAGTTTGGAAGTTAGGGTCCAGGAGCTTGATGCTCAATTTTCAGCTTTTAACCAGTCAAGAAACAGGGCCCAGGAAGACAGATTAAAAGAAGTTGAATCAAAGTTAAATCGGGGCCAGACCCTTTTGGGCGAGCATGCTCTTTGGTCTAAGGGATTTGAAAAAGTCCAGGCCCTGACCCTGCCTTCGGTTCAGTTCCTGTCTTTAAATGCTTCATTGCCGGAGTTGAAATTTGAGTTCAGGGCGACCGCTCCTAATTTAACCGCCATTGCCAAACAAGGAGCCAACTTTTTGTCTGACGGCTCGGTTAAAGACATATCAATAAGCCAGCTTAAAATTTTAACCACTGGCCGAACCGAGTTTGTCATAAAAATAACCTTTAACCGGGACCAATTTCTAAAATAACAACGAACATGACCAAATTCCTTTCCTCAATCTTAACAGCTGGTTCAATCTTGATTTTCTTTATTCTGGTTTTGCCTTCTTTTGACCAGACCAGAATTTTAAGAAACGAAATAGAAGAAAGAAACAACATTTTGGCAGAAGCCGAAGAGATTACCAATAGAGTCCGGGAGATTAATAATGAAATAGATTTGCGCCGAAGCGATATAGAGAGGCTGGATAATCTTTTGCCGGAACAAAAAGAACTTCCGGAGTTGTTGTCCAATCTTGAGTCAATTGTTTCGGCTTCGGGTATGGCCCTGTCGGAGCTGAATCTTTCCGAGCTTACCGCTGAAGGAGAGTTTAGAAAAATCGGCGGGAGCGCCAGACTTAACGGCAGTTTTACTTCTTTCACTAATTTTTTGGATTTGCTTGAGAGGAACTTAAGATTGATTGACGTCACTGCCATCAGCGCCACTTTGCAGGCGGCTGAAGGGAGCGGCAGAATAAGTTATGATGTCAGATTTGAGACCAGTTATTTGTCCAGATGATAATATTTAAATATTAAAGTATTTAAACTTTTACTTTATGGCTGATAAACAAGGTTTTAAAATTCAAGGCGGTTCTTCACTCCCGATGCTTTTAATTTTTCTGGCCCTGCTCTTTGGGTTCATATTTTATTTCTCGGTAATAAAATCCGGGCAGGTTAATAAGTACGAAATTTCTACCGAAGTTCAAACAGAAATGGTTAAACTCCGGTCTTTCAAAAATGTAATGCTCAACTTTTCAATTTTTGACCGGGTAGAATTCAGGAACTTAAGAATTTTTGGAGAAGTACCGGTTCTGCCAGTGCCGGGCGGCAAAACTGATTTATTTGCTCCTTAATCCAAGAATCAAAATGATAAGCTAAAAATTTTAATTTTTGATTTTTGATATTTTACTTTGATAAAAATCCCTCAAACATTAGTCCAAGATTTAATAAAAAGAAAGATACTGGATAAAAAAGGAGCAGATGGGTTGATTCAAAAAGCCAAAGAGAAAGACAGAGATTTTACTCAAATCATAGTTAATTCGGAAATTATTTCTGATGATGATTTACTAAAGATTAAGTCAGAGCTTTACCGACTGCCGTCGGTAACTTTGACCAGCGATAAGATAAGACCGGAAGTTTTAAAATCTATTCCAGAAGATACCGCCGAGTTTTACAGAATTGTTCCTTTTGATAAGGAAGAGAACATATTGAGAGTTGGAATTTTAAATCCAGAAGACAACGATGCTCTTGAAGCTCTGAATTTTGTTGCCCGGGATCAAGGTTTTTCAATAGAGAAGTATGTAATTGGCTTTGAAGATTATAGTAAAGTTATTGGTGAATATAGAACCTTGATCGGCGAGGTAAAAGAAGCCCTCCTTGAGTTAGGCCAGGAACTTAAGAAAGAGACGGCCAAGAAAGCCCCGCCCGGCAAGTTGCCCCAGATTAGCGAGGAAGCGCCGATTATCAGAGCGGTGGCCGTGGTGGTTAAACACGCGGTTGAATCCCGGGCTTCGGACATTCACATTGAACCGCAGGAAGACGAGATTAAAGTCCGTTTTAGAGTAGATGGCTTGATGCATGTGGCTTTGATTTTGCCTAAAAGGATTCATTCCGCTATTATCACCAGAATCAAAATTTTATCCGATTTAAAAATAGATGAAACCAGAGTTCCCCAAGATGGAAGATTCAGCACTATCGTCGGAGACAAAAAAATTGACTTCCGGGTCTCTACTTTACCGACCCGTCACGGCGAGAAAGCGGTTTTGAGGATTTTAGATCCAAGCGTTGGCTTAATTGAACTTCCTGATTTAGGTCTGACCGGACGTAATTTAAAGCTGGTGGAAAAATATGTTGAAAAACCATTTGGCAGCATTTTGATTACCGGGCCGACCGGCTCGGGTAAAACCACCACTCTGTATTCAATTTTAAGAAAAATTAATAATGAGGCCGTCAATATCATTACTTTGGAAGATCCTATTGAAATTCTTTTGCCGGGCGTTAATCAGTCCCAGACCCAGGAAGAAATCGGCTATACTTTTGCCAGCGGTCTTCGCCATATTTTAAGGCAAGACCCGGATATCATTATGGTCGGCGAGATTCGGGATTCGGAAACTGCTGGCTTGGCCACTCACGCTTCCTTAACCGGCCACCTTGTTTTCTCCACTTTGCACACCAATGATTCTATCGGCGTGATTCCCCGTTTGATTGATTTAGGGGTGGAAAAGTACTTAATTGCTCCAACTTTGAATTTGGCGATGGCTCAGCGGCTTTTAAGAAGATTATGTCCGGTTTGTAAGATAAAAAACAAGGCCAACCAAGCCGAGCAGAAAATAATAACCAAATCAATAGAAGAAATGCCGGAAGATTTAAAAAAAGACCTGGCCAATAAAGATTTTCTTGTTTATAAAGCAAGCGAGACGGGGTGCACCGAATGCAAAGGCAAGGCCTATAAGGGCCGAATCGCGATTTTTGAGATTTTTGAGATAACCGATCAAGTGGAAAAAATTGTTTTGACTGATTTATCTGAAGTGAGCTTAAGAGAAGAATCAAAAAGACAGGGGATGTTAACAATGTTTCAAGACGGGATTTTGAAAGTGATAGAAGGCGTAGTATCATTAGAAGAGTTGTTAGAGGTTGCCGAAGCCGGGAATGCTTGAAATATTTAAACATTTAAATATTTAAATGTGAGAAGATGCCTGATTATCGAGAGTTAGTTAATGACTTGCTTACTTACACGGCTAATCAGAAAGCCTCGGATTTGCATTTGTCGCCGGGTCACTACCCGACGATCAGGCTTTCCGGCCGGCTTATTCCGGTTAAAAAATACAATATTTTAGATCCCGAAACCCTGGAAGGCATTACTGATTTCTTGTTGGGTGAAAGGAGGTCAAGATTTTTAGTGGAAAAAGAAGTTGATTTTTCTTACGCCTTGGACAGTGAAGCCCGTTTTAGAGTCAATATTTACACCACTAAAAATATTTCGGCCGCGACTTTCCGTTTCATCCCTTCAATTATTCCTGAAATCGAGGAACTTAATCTGCCGCCAATCGTGAAAATATTCGCTCGTATTAGCCAAGGCTTTGTTTTAATTGTCGGCCCGAATGGTCATGGGAAGTCAACGACTTTGGCCGCTTTGATTAATCTGATTAATCGCGAAAGAAACGTGAAAGTGGTAACCATTGAAGACCCGATTGAATATATTTTCAATCCTGACAAAAGTATTATTGACCAAAGAGAGCTTTATGGCGATACCCTTTCTTTTAACAAAGCCCTCCGTTCTACTTTCCGCCAGAATGTGGATGTGATTTTAGTTGGCGAGATGCGGGATTATGAAACAATGTCGGCCGCGGTGAGCGCGGCTGAAACCGGCCATTTGGTTTTTGCCTCTTTGCATACTAACAATGCCGCCCAGACCGTGGAGAGAATAATTGACAGCTTTCCGGCTTCCCAGCAGTCGCAAATTAGAATTCAGTTAGCTAACACAATTTCGGGCGTAGTTTCCCAAAGGTTGATTCCCAGAACCAAAGGCGGCTTAATTCCGGCAGCCGAAGTGATGATTGCTAATTCCGCGGTCAGAAATTTAATAAGAGAGAATAAGGAAAACCAGCTCAATTTGGTGATTGAGACTAGTTCTGATATGGGGATGGTTTCTTTAAACCGCTCCTTGGTTGAGTTGGTAAGGAAGAATGAAATCTCTATGGACCAGGCTGAATTTTATTCGCTCAATCCTGAAGAATTAAAAGAGTTAATGAAGTAGACAATGGAATTCATCTATCAGGCTAAAACAAGAGAAGGTCAGATCACTCAAGGAATCGTTGAGGCCCATAAAGAGTCAGAAGCGGTTTCTGTTTTACAAGAAAGAGGGTTGATAGTTTTGTCTTTGGAACCGAAAGAAAAAGGGCTTTTGAAAAAAGAAGTAGGCACTTTTTTTGTAAGGCCTAGCCGAAAAGATGTAGTTTTTTTTACGAGGCAATTGGCTACTTTGGTTGATGCCGATGTTCCTTTGGTCAGTGCTTTAAATACTTTGGCCGAAGAGGCGGCCAATCCGGCTTTTAAAAAGATTTTAGTGGATCTGACTTCTTCGGTTGACGCCGGCAGTTCTCTTTCCGAGGCCTTAGCCGGATATCCAAATGTTTTTTCCGATTTTTTCGTGAGCCTGGTCAGGTCAGGAGAAACAGCCGGAAAACTTCATCAAGTTTCAAATTATCTGGCTGATTATTTAGAAAAGCAGGCGGAGATTAGGTCAAGAACTTTAGGCGCTTTGATTTATCCGGTCTTTCTGCTTTTTGCGGTGATCGCCGTATTCATTGTTTTATTCTTCGGTTTTCCGCTTTTGGAGGTGCCGCCGGTCATTCCGCAGATTTTAGTCATCGTTGAAGAAGCCGGGATAGAGGATTTGCCTTTAACCACCAGAACCCTGATTTTCGTAAATAATATTTTGATAAATTTCTGGTACATAATTTTTGGCCTGGCGGCAATCGCCATCATTTGGCTGATTCAGTATGTTCGGACTCCGGAAGGAAGAGAAAGATATGATTGGATTAAATTAAAAATCCCGTTTCTTAAAAAAGCGATTCAAGGCATTTACTTGGCCAGGTTATCTGAAACTCTGTCCACCTTAACCAAAGCCGGGGTGCCGATTTTGGATTCTTTGGAGATAACTTCAACCGTGGTCGGGAACAAAGTTTACGAAAATATACTTTTGGAAACAAAAGAAAAGGTGGGCACCGGAGCGAGGATTTCCGATGTCTTCAGCCGCTACCCAGATGTTATCCCGCCGATTATCACCCAGATGGTTGTGGTCGGCGAGAAGACCGGTAAACTGGATTTTATGCTGGAACACATATCTAAATTCTACTCTAATGAAGCCGACTCAATAATCAGAAATTTACCAGCCACGATAGAGCCGGTGGTCATCCTGATATTTGGCGGGATAGTGTTTATAATTGTATCTGGCGTATTATTGCCGTTATTTAGTATAATAAGGTAAAGCTTTTGTCTGAGCGCAGCGAAGCGAGCACAGCTACAAAGCTTTACCCAGCCCTCTAAGCCCATCGGATATAGGGGGATAGTAATAGTAATGTAAACTAAAGTATATTACTAAATATCTGTTCTGCGGGCATAGAGGGCTGGGTGCTCAATGTTGTAGCTATTCGCTACGCTCATAGACAACATTGGCAGGTCGATTTTTAAAAAGTTTTAACCGCAGGATTTTAAGGATTTTTAAAATACTTAATTTCCTGAAGTTAAAATAAGTATCAAAATGAGAGTTAGTTTAAGAAAAGAGAGAGGCTTCACTTTGGTCGAGCTTTTGGTGGTTATTGCCATTATTGGGGTTTTGGCTACTTTGCTTTTGCTTCAATTAGGCGGAGCCAGGGCTAAGGCCAGGGATACCAAGAGGGTTTCTGATGTCGCCCAGTTAAGAACAGCAATTGAGCAGTATTTTGACGATAACTGCGGTACATATGTTGGAGGAAATAACTGCGCTGGAGTGGTCATTGCTAGTTTATATGATGCTTCTAATCCTCTTGGTCCTTACCTTGGAACCGCAATGCCGACTGATCCGCTTGACCAGGCCCAATACGGTTATTCAAGTGCTCCAGCTGTTGCTACAAGAGTATTAAGATTCCAAATTTGGGCTGAATTAGAGAACGGCAGTACCGGCTTGAGAACAGACCACGATATTACCACCACCGGCTGGACCGCCAGAAGCACCGGCCGAATGGGAGTTTTGACTAATGGTACAGATCCGGTAACCGGCACTTGTCCAGACAACAATCTGGCTGTCTTCGACTGCGTGTTTGATGTCGGGGTAAGATAATTTTTTGTTCAAGAGCGAAGCGATTGATTACAAAAAGTTACCCAGCCCTCTAAGCATCTGAAAAAGTATTTAGCATAGAGGGCTGGGTGCTCAAATTTGTATCTGCTCGCTGTGCTCGCAGACAAATTTGGCAGTTTTTTTTATTTTCATTTTTGGCCTGGCAGTAGGCAGCTTTCTAAATGTCCTGATTCACCGATTACCAAAAGGGGAGTCAATCCTTGGTTTTTCAAAATGTCAGCATTGCCGTAGGACTATTTATTGGTCCGACAACATCCCGGTTTTAAGTTTTTTGATTTTGAAAGGTAAGTGCCGGCACTGCGGCCAGGAAATTTCCTGGCAGTATCCGTTGGTTGAGTTATTAACCGGTTTTTTGTTTCTGTTTTCTTTCTGGGTCTACCCCGAAGAGCCTATTTTTTTGATTTATATCTTGTTTCTTATGAGTTTATTGGTTGTGATTGGTTTAATTGATTTAAAAAAATTCTTAATATTGGACAGTCTTATTTTGACAGGCCTTATCGGGAGTCTTATTTTTATGTTTTTGTTTAATGTCTCATGCTTAAAGTTTCAGGAACTGACCAGCTGTTCCTTTAGAGATTCCTTATTCGGGGTCTTATTTTTTGCCGGTTTGTTTTTGTTAATTTTTTTAATGTCTAAGGGCCGGGGGATCGGCTTTGGCGATGTTAAATTCTCGGCTTTACTGGGCTTTATATTTGGCTTGATAAATTCAATCAACCTCTTCTACCTGACCTTTTTAATCGGTTTTATTATTGCTATAATATTATTGGCCTTTAAAAAATCAGATTTAAAGACCGAAATTCCCCTTGGTTCAATAATGGCCGGCACAGGCATTTTGCTTTTGTTATCAGGTTTTAATCTTTTTGGTATAATAGATATAAATTTCATTTTAAGATTATTTTACTAAAGGATAATGAAAAATTTCAGAAGGCTGACAAAGAATCGTGATTTTTGGGTTGTGGTAGCAGTTATTGCCTTTGGCTTTTACACCGGTTTTTTTACTGATTTAGTTAATCCCCCGGCTTATTTGGAGATTGACTTTGGCGAGAGAAAAAGAGCTTTCAGCGGCGAGATAACCGATGATATGTCTGTTTTGGATGCTTTGGTTGCTTCAAGCCGGGCCGGCGATTTTGATTTAAGATACGCAATTTTGAACGACCAGGTGAATCTAATGGTCATAGACGGGTTCGTAAAAGACGGCCTTGATTCTAAAAATTGGAATTTCCGACTTAATGGGGAATCAGTAGAGACTCCTTTAATTCATAAACAGAGGATTAATCCAGGCGATAGAGTTTTAATAAAATACGAATAGTCTACAGTCCATCATTCCAATTCTTAAACGTTTCTCTTGTCAAAAAAAACATGAATTCATACCCCTTTGTTCTAAGGGGTTTACCCTTTTTGAAGTTTTAGTAGTCGGGATGATAATTGGAACGGTGACGGTGGTTATTTTGCAAAATTTTAGAGGCGGTCAGACAAAAGCAAGATTAAACAGAGTCTCGGCAGCTTTAGAATCTCAAGTCAGAAGAACCCAGAATTTAGCTATTTTCGGCACTAAATTCGGGGGCGGAATTCCCTGCGGATACGGAATAAATTATGTTGACGGCCAAACCTACAGGATTTACGTTGGCCAGCGCACCAGCTCTAATCCATGCAGTAACTCAAATCGCAATTATTCAAATGGTACCGATGATATTTATGAAGATATTAAATTAATTGATGCCGGTATAGTTTTTAAGAATTCATTTAATGATTTGTTTTTTGAACCGCCTGACCCGACAGTTTATATAAATAATAGTAGAACTCCTGGGAGCTCGGTGACGATGGAAGTTTGTTTAGAAGATGACCAGACAAAATGCAAGATATTAACCGTAGATCTGATCGGAAGAATTATAATTCAATGAGAGGCTTCACTTTAATTGAAGTGGTTGTATCAATCTCAATAGTATCTTTGGTTGTAGTCGGAGTGATGTTTGTTTTCAGTCTAAACTTAACCAGCGCTTCAAGGAGCATTAATAATCTTATTGCTGCTAACTTGGCTCAAGAGGGTCTGGAAATCGTCCGGAATATTAGAGATAAAGATTGGCATTTGGGAAATCCTTTTGGAACTTCTTTGCCCAACGGAACTTATTTGGCTGACTGGAATTCTCAAAACCTTATTTCCTTTTCCGATATTCCTCTGAAGAAAGATTCAACTGGAATTTACAATTATACTTCGGGCCAGGATACAAACTTTAAAAGAAAAATAATCATTGAAGATTCTTTGCAAAATCCGCCGACAATTGAAAAAGTGGTCAAGGTTGAAATTTCTTGGCAGGAGAGAGGGGGCTTAAAAACAATTCAAGCCGAACTACGTCTATTTAATTGGCGTTAAAGCAAAATGAATAAAGGTTTTACCTTAATTGAAATCATTGTTTCTTTAGCCATTTTTTCTGTTTTGGTGATGATTGTTGGCGGGGTTTCGGTCGCCAGCTTAAACTTAGAGAGAAAAGCCCTTAATCTTAAGAAAGTTGAAGAGAATAGCCGCTTCGTCTTAGAGTTGATGTCGCGTGAATTAAGAGTGGCTGACCCGATTAATACACCTGATAATGTTTGTCCCGGTTCAGGCGGTTCTTTTATTAGTTTTACTCACCCGGTTAATGGGAATATTGAATATGACTTGGTTAATTCGCAGATTGTCCGAAGGGTTAATGGCGTGGAGTCAGCTATCTCTAATCCGGATGTTGAAATTGCCAGTTTACTCTTTTGTATTTCCGGAAATCTGGCCGGCGATCGAAATCAGCCCAAAGTTTCAATAGTTTTAAGAGTTCGAGCCGGCGGTTTAGCCGGCCAAGCGACAACGTTTGATTTACAAACAACTGTTTCTGAAAGAAGAGTTGTTGATTAGAGATGAATAGAGGCACGGTTTTAATTTATGTTTTGTTGACCATCAGCATTATTTTATCAATGGCTTTGTTTTTGACGGCTATTTTTGCCGACAAAGTAAGAACCTCTTTTGATTATCCGAATTCGGTTACGGCTCTTTACGCCGCTGACAGCGGAGTGGAGTGGTGCCTCTATGTTAATTTATCTAATGTGTCTCCTCCGGTGCCAGGTCTCGTCGCTCACTGGAAGCTTGATGAAACTTCGCCTAGTACCACCGCCGCCGACTCTTCGGGCAACGGCAATACCGGAACTTTGGTTAATGGTCCTACCTGGACCACGGGTCAGATCAATGGCGCTCTTGATTTTGACGGGGTTAATGATTATGTGGATTTTGGCACGGGGACCAGTTTAGATATGGGTGCGGGAAATTTCTCCTTGTCAGGATGGTTTAAATCTGGTTTTGGATTTGGAAGAACTATGGCAGGGAAAGGGGGAACCGGCCCGGGCGGAACGAGATATTTGATAACATTAGACGAAACCGATTGCGGCGGAGGAATGAAAATAAAAGTGGAGATTGACGATGATACCACTAAGAAGTTTACATGTTCGTCCGGAAGCAGTTTTAACGATAACGCCTGGCATCACGCAGTATTGGTTAGAAACGGCAATAACCTAAGGCTTTACGAGGACGGTCAGCAAGTGGCAACTCCTACCGATATCACGGGTTACGGCAATATCAATAGTACCCGCATTTTTAGTATCGGCTCAATGTTCGATGAAGGTGCTCTTAATCAGTCCAGTTTTTTTTCGGGTCTCATCGATGATGTCCGTATCTATGACCGGGCTCTGTCGGCGGCCGAAGTTACAGATTTATTTAATCCTCCGCCCCCGCCCACTACTATACCCCAGCCGGTTTTGACTAATGGCGCCACTTATGCGATTTATTCTCCGGCGACCGGATCCACTGTTTCAGACTGCACCGAGAGCACGCTTAATCATAAAATTGTCGGATCATATCGGGATGTAGCTCGTTCACTGGAGATTTCTCAATAAATTAGGTATATTATTGAGTTCATGGATAGATCCGGAATCAAAAAAAGGATTGAAAAACTTCGCGAAGTAATCAATCGCCACCGTTATCTTTATCATGTTTTGGATAAGCAGGAGATATCTGATTCGGCTCTGGACTCTTTAAAAAAAGAGCTTTTTGATCTGGAGCAGGAATACCCTGAATTTATTACGGCAGATTCGCCGACCCAAAGAGTGGGGGGAAAGCCGCTGAAAGAGTTTAAGAAATTTAAGCACCCTGAATCAATGCTTTCCTTCAATGACGCATTTGACGAAAAAGATATTCAGGAGTGGGAGAATCGTTTTGAGAGATTGGCTCCCGGGGCTAAAAAAAACGGTTACTACTGTGAACTAAAAATAGACGGGTTGGCGATTGAGCTTATTTACCAGAAAGGGATCCTTCGGGTTGGCTCAACTCGCGGCGATGGGGTGACTGGCGAGGATGTTACCCAAAATCTTCGGACCATAGAGGCGATACCATTACAACTATTGAACAATCGAGAGATAGTTAAAAATTTAAAAAAGGGAAAGTCAGATAATTTTACCAGCAGGGTTATAAAATCTCTTAGTGGAGAGTTAGTTGTCCGGGGAGAAGTTTTTATTACCAAAAAAGAATTTGAAAGAATAAATAAAGATCAGGAGAAAAAAGGATTAAAAATTTATGCCAATCCCCGAAACCTTGCCGCCGGTTCTGTCCGCCAACTCGATCCTTCAATAACCAGTTCTAGGAAACTTGATTCTTATGCTTATGCTCTTAAGACCGATGTTGGTCAAAAAACCCACGAAGAAGAACATCTGATACTTAAAGCTCTGGGATTTAAAACCAATCCTCACAATAAATTTATTAAGGGTCTGAATGAGGTTCAAAAATTCCGCGACTATTGGGAGAAAAACCGGGAAAAGCTTGGTTACGAAATAGATGGCGTGGTCATAAACATTAATGACAATGATGTTTTTGAAAAATTAGGGGTGGTCGGCAAATCGCCCCGCGGTTCAATCGCTTATAAATTTTCACCCAAAGAAGCGACCACCAAAGTCAAAGATATCATTGTTTCAGTGGGCCGGACCGGTACTTTAACGCCGATTGCTGTTTTGGAGCCGGTTGAAATCGGCGGGGTTACGGTTTCCCGGGCCACTTTGCATAACGAGGATGAGATAAAAAGACTGGGAATTAAAATTGGCGACACCGTAGTTGTCGGACGAGCCGGGGATGTTATTCCGGACGTGATTAAGGTTTTAAAAGAATTGAGAACCGGCAAAGAAAGAGAATTTCATATGCCTAAAAAATGTCCGGTTTGCGGCGGGGCGGTAAAAAGAATGGAAGGCGAGGCGGCTCATCGCTGCATCAATAAAAATTGTCCAGCCATAAAAAGAGAAGCGATTTACCACTATGTCGGTAAAAATGGGATGGATATGGAGGGCGTCGGTCCTAAAATCATTGACCAGCTTATGGATGCCGGTTTAATTAAAAGTGCGCCTGATTTATATTCTTTAAAGAAAGAGGACTTGCTTAATCTGCCGCGTTTTGCCGAAAAGTCAGCGGAAAATGTCATAAAGGCAATTCAGGAAAGAAAGAATCCGGCTTTGGATAAATTTATTTATTCTTTAGGCATCCGTCATGTTGGCGAAGAAACCGCTTTTGATTTGGCTAAGAAATTCGGCAGTTTGGATAAGCTGGCCAAGGTTTCTTTGGAGGAATTGAGTAAGATTCCGAATATCGGTGAAGTGGTGGCTCAAAGCATTTACGAGTGGTTCAGGAATAAATACAATCAGGGCCTTCTTGAGAAATTCAAAAAAGCAGGCGTGAAGCCGAAAGGATTCAAAATCACCAAAGCAATGACTAAGCTGGCTGGCAAGAATTTTGTTTTTACCGGCGGGTTGGAAAAGATGACCCGGGAAGAAGCCCAAAAACGGGTGCGGGAGATGGGCGGTGATGTTTCATCAGCAGTTTCGGAGGATGTAGATTATGTAGTCGCCGGTTCAGAGCCGGGTTCAAAGTATGAGAAAGCCAAGAAACTTGGTATAAAGATACTAAATGAAAAAGAGTTCTTATTAATGATAAAATAAGAGTCTATGGCTTTATCCGCTAAAGAGATAGATTATATTGCTAAACTTGCCAGATTAGGCCTTAGCGATTCAGAAAAGAAGAAATACTCAAAAGAGTTGAGCCAGATTTTGGATTATATGAATAAGTTAAATGAGGTAGATACAAAAGACGTAGAGCCAACCAGCCAGGTTACCGGCTTGATTAATGTTTTCAGAAAAGATGAAAATCCTTTTGGAGTTGAGCCTGAGAAAATTAAAAAAATAATCGGCCAGGCGCCGGAAAGAGAAGATAATTTCATTAAAACTAAACCGATAATTGAGAAGTAATGGACATTAAATCCCTAACAATAAAAGATACGATAAATGGATTCAAGAAGAAGGAGTTTTTGCCTGAGGAATTAAGACAGGCATTTTTAAGGTTAATAAAAAAAGAGAATAAGGAATTAAACGCTTATTTGAACATTTTTGAAGAAAGCGATTCCGGCGAAGGGAGAGGGATTTTAGCCGGTGTTCCTTGTGCTGTAAAAGATAATATTCTTATTGAAGATACACGGTGTACTGCCGGCTCTAAAATTTTAGAAAACTATGTCTCTACTTATGATTCCACGGTTATAAAAAAACTGAAAGAAGCGGGAGCGGTTTTTTTAGGCAAAACTAATCTTGATGAATTTGCTATGGGTTCTTCAACCGAGAATTCTGCTTTTGGGCCGACAAAAAACCCTCATGACTTAACTCGTGTTCCCGGCGGTTCTTCAGGTGGTTCAGCAGCCGCGGTGGCAGGGGGATTAGCGGTGTTTGCGTTAGGTTCTGATACTGGCGGTTCAATTAGGTTGCCAGCCAGCTTCTGCGGGGTAGTGGGGTTGAAGCCGACTTACGGACGGGTTTCCCGTTATGGTCTTATGGCCATGGCTTCTTCTTTGGATCAGATTGGGACTTTAACCAAGAATGTTTATGATTCGGCTTTAGTTTTAAATTTAATTGCCGGTCAAGACAATTATGATTCTACTACTCTATCTGAAGAGATTAAAGATTACACTCAAGATTTAGATAGACCGCTTAAAGGCCTGAAGATCGGAGTGCCCAAAGAATACTTTGGCCAGGGTTTAGATAGTGAAGTGGCTAATTCAATTCAAAAAGCGATAGCCAAATTGCAAAGTTTGGGCGGGGAAATAGTTGAGGTGTCTTTGCCTCATTCCGAATACGCCTTGGCGGCTTATTATATTATTATGCCGTCAGAGGTTTCAGCTAATTTGGCCAGGTATGACGGCATCAAGTACGGTTTTTCAAAAAGCAAGGCAAAAAATTTAATGAATGTTTACCTTGAAAGCAGAGGCCAGGGCTTCGGGGAAGAGGCGAGAAGAAGAATAATGCTTGGAACCCATTCTTTATCCAGCGGTTATTATGATGCCTATTATAGGAAGGCCCAGCAGGTAAGGACTTTAGTAAAAAAAGATTTTGATGAAGCCTTTAAAAAAGTTGATGTGATAATCGGACCAACCGCCCCAACCGTGGCCTTTAAGATAGGAGAAAAAATTAATGACCCTTTGAGTATGTATCTCTCCGATATTTATACTGTGGCCATTAACTTGGCGGGCATTCCGGCAATTTCAGTGCCTTGCGGTTTTGTCCAGGTGGAAGATAAAAACTTACCAGTCGGCCTTCAGATAATAGGGAATCAGTTTGACGAGGCGACGATTTTAAGAGTGGCGTATAATTACGAGAGAGGGAGAAGTGAATAATTCTAATTATTTACTTCGACCGAACGAATTAATTATATAGCTGAGTGAGCTATATAATTACGAACAGAATCAATGAATGTCGGCACTATAATCACAATCATATCCTTGATTTTAATTGCCGTTTTTTTAATCCTGATAGTTTTTCTTTTAGTCAGAGCAAAAAAGTTAAAATTAGATACAGGTGTCAAAAGGGGAAAGGGAGAAGTAGTAGATTCTCAAAAAATAAGAGAAGACTGGCAGGCAGTTTTAAGTCACTTTAATTCAAGTAATGAAAGTGATTGGAAGTTGGCGATTATTGAAGCCGACAAACTAATTGATAATTTATTAATTCAAAAAGGATATAAGGGAGAATCAATGGCCGAGAGAATGTCTTTGATTAAAAGGAAAGAGTTAAAAAGTATTGAACTTCTTTGGGAAGCCCACAAACTTAGAAATAGAATTGCTCATAAGCCCGGTTTTAAACTTGATTATCGCCAAACCCAAAAAGCAATTTCCTATTACGAAGAAGCCTTGAAAGATTTAAGAGAAGAACTATAATTCTTCAACTAAGATTTTTTTCGTTTTGAAAGCGGCCGGTTCAGCCGTTTTTTTATCTCGGCTTTCGTCTATGTCCTTAAGGAGATTTTCTACATCCTCAACTTTATAAACCCGATAATTATTCATCGGATTTCGGTAGGCTTGAAGCCGGCCACGTTTATCCCAGTTACGGATTGTCAAGGGGGTGACTCCTAATAATTTTGCGACTTGTTTTACGGTCAAAAATTGTTTTGGCATTTTAATTTTTTAAACCTTTAAATTCCTAAACTTAAATTTTAAGTTTAACTTTTAATAATCTTTTCATTTTAAAGTTTCAGATATTTTTTATTTCAATCTTTATTAAGGTTTCAACATCTATTTTAGTTTTTAACTGGATAAATAACAACTGTGGATAATTTAAAAGCCCAGTTATTACGGAGAAAAAAAATATATAAGTAAACATATGATAGGGACAGTGCTGGCTAGGTCAAGATATTTGTCGGGCTAAAAATAAAAATAGATGGCCAAGATTATTATCTGGTTATACTTCCCGGTCATCTCTTCTTGGCCTCCCAACTCGGCTTTTCGAAGCCACCAAAAGAGGCCTAAATGGTTTACCCTGTTATTTATATAGAGGGGAGTCCGCGTTACTTTATTCAATTTGCTGACTATACCCGAGAGGCTTTTCGTTTGGCCATACCCTCGATTTTTCAAGAAATATTGCGTGTTTTAATAATTTTATATATGTTTTTCTTCAAATAAATACCAGAACTTTTACAACAAATCCTCAAGAAATAATCAACTAATAAACACTTTGTGGATAACTTTATTGACACTATATAACCAGAAAACCTAATATTTAGATATCGCAATATTCTATTAAAGAGTAAGGAATATCGCGTCCTTAAAAATATTATTTATCGGCTATAGGGAAGGCTTTCGAAGTTAGAATTTGGAAGCCATCGAAAGGGAAGGAAAAAAGTTTATAGCTGCTTCGGTATTAGCCGAAGAATTTGGTTATGATCGGAATCACATTGGGTTATTAGCTCGCCAAGGAAAAGTTGAAGGAATTTTAGTGGAGAAAAAGTGGTACGTAACTAAAGAATCGCTTGAAAGTTATCGAATCAAAGCAGCTAAAAACAGAAAGGAAGTCGCCCGCCAAGGCATTCAACTGACTCGAAGGCCAATAGCTCCTTCGTTAGCTTCTTCCCATATAGCCGATGGGACCAGAGCCATCAGGACATATCTTAGCTCCAGCAATTTGAAACTGGGTTTAAGATATGGCCTGGTGGCTCTTTTTATTTTACTGATAAGCGCGACCAGCCTTAGCTATTACAAAAATCCGGCCCTTGGCCATAAGACTGGTAAACTTATTAAAGATTCTTTTGATTTGGTTGGCGATACTATTAAACTTCCTTCCTTAACATTATTCGAAGCTGCCAAAAACTTAGACACAATTACCCAAGTAGTTACTAAGCCAGCCCGAAGGCTTTTATATGGCGAGCTAATAAAGTTTGAGTCTCCGAAAGTTATTTCAAATTTTGATTCAGTTTCTAAACCAGCAAATAATTTTAAACGAAATCTGTTTTCTCTTTTGTTAAACAGCAGGAATCTTTTTAAAGAGTATTCTTATTCTGTTAGAAATGAATACAAAGATTCTCTTTTCGCTATTCATAATGAGCTTATAATCCCATTAGCTGATGCTATTTCTGGCCCCATAACTTATCTTTTAACTCATCTTTTTGGAAAAGAAGAGCCTAAAGAAGATTTAGCCGAGGAATTAATTCAGAGAATTAAAGAATTAGAGCAGCAGTTAAAAGATGGTCGGTTCTTTATCTTGTCAAATAACAACATCATAAGAGAAATTGTTGAGAGAGTAGTAGTTGAAACCCAAACTCCAGCCCCGCCTCAAACAGTCCAGCCCTTACCGGCCATTACTTTTAACCAGGCCCTAGAACAACGTTTTTCAGCGATTGAAAATACTTTGCTTTCTTTTGAGGAAAGATTTTTGAAAACCCCAACTATTATATCGCCAATCCCAACTTATTCTGGTGGCGGTAATACTGGAATGACAATTTTAAACCCGGCTACTATTGATAGCGAAACTGTAAAAGCCGTAACTTTGACTGTCAGCGGCAGCGGAACGATCAGCAAAAACTTAACAATTAACGGAGATTTAACCGTTGATACCAACACTTTCTATGTAGATTCAACAAATAATCGGGTCGGTATCTTAACCACCAGTCCGGAAACTGCTTTTGAAGTAATCGGCCTGGCTTCAGTCAGCCAACTGGCTGGCGCTGGTCTGACTGATTGCGATGGCGGCACCCAATCACTTAAATGGGATGGGACAAATAAGGTATTTTCCTGCGGTAGCGGGGGAGTATCTTCTAATTCTATTGACTTCGATGAAATCGTCGCCTCGGCCACCTTTGACACTAACTGGGATATTGCTTTAAACAGCAAGAATCTTGATATTGGGGATGCTAAGTTCTTTATTGAGGGCTCTTCCGGTAAAATCGGTATTGGCACCAGACAATTAACCGAAGTTTTAGAGATTTCGGGCAATGCTTCGGTTTCAGGCGGTTTCTTTGGTCCCTCTTTCCCGGCCACTGATTGTTCTACTGAATCTCAAACAATTTTATGGAACTCAACTACTGGTAAATTTTCCTGCGGTACTGATGCTTCTGGCGGTGGTGGCGGTGCTTTTCAAGTTAGAGAATACCCACCCGGTGTAACCGTTTCTGATATCGCCACTATCTCTTTTGATGCCGGGGCTTTTAATATCACTGCTTCAGCCGGCACTGATGCGGTGGTTAAGCTTGACTATACCAATGGCCCGGCTTCAAGAGCGGCTGACCAGACCATTACCGGCAACTGGCTCTTTAACAATGACGTTGAGTTCCAGGATAACTCTCTCACCCGCTTCAAGTTCGCCTCCACTTCCCTTGGCCGGTTCGGCTTTGGCGACACTTCTCCGGAAACCTTTTTTGAGATTGCGAGTTCTTCAGGGATCGTGGCGAGTATCTCTGATACCTTCTTTGTTGACGCAACGAACAAATTTATCGGCATCGGGACGACGGGGCCGACTACCGTTCTGCATGTGTCCGGTCCGAGTAGCGGTGGAACTATTTGGAACTCTGGGTTGAGAGTTGACCGAGATGGTGGAGGTTCTGTTAATCAATACACGGTCATAAACACGAATGGCGGTGCGACGCAGATCATCGGAGTTGATTTAACTGCCGGTGCTGGTAATGGGGCAGAAATTATTTTCAATCGCAGCAATACAGGTTCCGGTACACCTTCAGTAAGTATGCGTATTAGTTCTTCCGGCAACGTCGGCATCGGCGCCGCCCCTTCCACCAAATTTGAAGTCCAGGGCACGGCTTCGGCCTCATACCTTCTGACCGGCAATACTCTGCAGGTTGGAGGCTTCGCATCGGCGGCATACTCAAGATTCGGGACTTCGACTCTTACTGCCAATCCAGCCGGCAACTGGATAACCGGAAGCAGTGACCTTCTTGTTTCAGGTGATCTGTACGGCGTCGGTTCAATCGCCTTTGCCGGTCCGGCATCAATGTCTAACACGTTATGGGTATCGCCGGGAGGGTATTCCGGCAACGTCGGGATTGGGACGACAAGTCCACAAGCAAAGCTGCATGTTTCAGGTGGCACAATATTATTGGACCATAACAAATACTTGCAAGGCAAAGATTCAGGTGGGACCGTTAGGGACATTATTGGGACAATTTTCTCTAGCCAAGACATTTTTGATCTTGCTGGAACTGCGGCGTATAACGTACGTATCGCAGCTGGCGGAGGAGATATCTTATTCCCTGGTTCTGGAGTTTGGAAATCTACAGGTTTCGTCGGCATCGGGACCACTGCCCCCTCCACCAAGTTTGAAGTCCAGGGCACGGCCTCGGCCTCCTACCTGCTTACAGGGAATACTCTCCAAGTTGGGGGCTTCGCCTCGGCCGCCTACTCGAGGTTCGGGACAAGTATCACATCCTACTCCCGACTGGGAGATACCAACGATCTCTTAATCACCGACGACCTTGAAGTTGACGGCACGGCTTGGTTTGACGGCACCGTCAACTTCTCAACTATCGCTTCGGCCTCTCTTTTCCACGCCCAAGACGGCACCGCTGCTTCTCCCAGTTATACTTTTGCCGTAGATAAAGACACGGGCATGTTCAGAAGAGCAATCAATGCTCTGGGTTTCTCCACCCTTGGCCAAGAACGTCTGACCATTGATTCCACCGGCAACGTCGGCATCGGGACGACGAGTCCAACTGTTCCGTTCCATGTTTCGGCGAATGCTCCCACCGCGGACTACCTGGCCAGGTTCATTAATAGCCAAGGAACCCGCGCGTTAGGGCTTATAATCCAAACGAATACGGCCAGTGCGGTTGCGAGTGACCCGCTGTTCAACGTTATCGGCGGTGCCGACACGAGATTCAAAGTTGAAACCGGCGGCAACGTCGGCATCGGGACGAGTACTCCAACCTCTCTCCTGACTGTCCAAGGAAGAGGTGAGTTCCAAGGCACCGCCTCTGCCTCCTACCTTTTGACCGGCAACACTCTCCAGGTCGGGGGTTTTGCTTCGGTCGCTTATTCAAGATTCGGTACTGACGCAACTACTCACGCCGGGACCATTGATGCCTCAAACGATCTTCTTATTTCTGGCGGTCTTGAAGTGAATTCTGATGTCTTCTTTGATTCAAAAGCCAGTATCTCTTCCAATCTTCAAATCTCTGGCCGATTCATTGCCGATACCGCCGCCTCCCACTCTTTTACCGGTGATCTTAATATCTCTGATGATTTATCAGTTGACGGTTCTGCTT
>ERZ1292623.442-Hain-H51-01um-R1-442-length-44901-cov-6_pt1 | contig 44901 bp, 46 predicted proteins | sample MGYA00564398_ERZ1292623 | MGnify/ENA primary metagenome ERZ1292623 (study PRJEB36523, sample SAMEA6512633) | groundwater metagenome | collected 2019-01-07 | study: AquaDiva: Metagenomics assemblies of 32 groundwater samples
TTGTGCCGGCGTCGCATTCGTCATTTCTAAGATAGTCGTCGCTATCGATGGTACGGTTGCCATTCATCAGCGCTGGATTAACTCTGAAGCGCAAGATAAGCAAGCCAGATGGACTGTACTCAATTTGCTCAAAATTTTGAAAGAATGTGCCTTTTGTTGTGAGGGTGCCAGTGCAATCAGGGGAGGCGGCGCTGGCTGGTGTAACTTGTAACACGTAAATCGTAACTAGCAGAGCTATAATGATAAATTTGCGCATAATAATCACGCTGGCTGTTTAATTGATCTGGGCTTGATTCTAATCGGGTGTGGTACATGTTCTTTCTGATGCTGTTTGTCTATCAAGTGTTTAATTTCTTGCATTATATTCTGGGCGGCTAGGCGATAGCGTTTTTCTTCAGGCACATTTTTTACATCAATATCATTGAAATAGAGAGGCTTGCCAAACGAAATGGTGACTCTTCTCTGGAAAGTTAAGAACTGCCACCAACGCATATTTTCCTCACCCATAATTGCTATTGGGATAATTGGTGCGCTTGTTTCTTTGGCCAAATAAGCCACTCCCCCTCTTGCCTCACCAAGCTCGTGCCCGAGCACAATCCCGCCTTCTGGATAAATCATGACTGTTTTGCCTTGCTTGACTAGCTCAATATGTTTTGAAAGTGTGACAGAATAATCTCGCAAACCGTATTTAATAGAATAAGCTCCCAAAAGTGAGAACAACGGCCCGCCATAGAAATATTTCCCAATAGGAAATCTGACGTACTCTTTTTGATCTAAAGAGACGAAATAAATTGGCAAATGCTTCGAAAATAGTGGTAACGAACAGGCTATCGCGATGCTATCTATCTGACTGTGATGATTTGAGGCCAAAATTATGCCCTTACTCTCATCTAATCTAGATACATTATCCAGCCCCTCAATCTTGAGGTTAATAAAAATAGCCAGAGCTAGTCTGAACGGCAGTGAAACTATAAATTGTGTAATGCGAACTATTATCTCTGGCATTGGGATATTATATACCCTCTCCTTTCAAGTTTTCTATCAAACTTTTTGCTTTATCGGATAACTTAGTTGGCATCTTAAGTGCAATTCTAACCAGAATACTGCCACGCTTGCCTGCACGACCGGGCACACCCTTATCTTTAATCTGTAGAACAACACGATCATTTGCCCCAGCTGGTATCTTGATAGTGGTGTTACCTTCTAGTGTAGGAATCGTGTAGGTTGCACCCAAAATGGCATCTGTTATTTTGACAGGCAATTCCATCAACAAGTCTAGACCCTCACGTCTGAATACTGGATGTGGATCTACGTGCACGCGCACATACAGGTCACCGGGTGTGCCACCGCGCAGAGCTTCGCCCAGGCCAGTCATGCGTATCATCTCGCCATTCTCGATGCCAGCTGGAATGCTAATTTCAATTTCTTCAGACTTGCGCACGATACCCGCACCCCTGCAGACTTCGCAGATCTCTTTCGGCTTCTTGCCTTTACCATCACAGTCCCGACATGCTCCTTCCATAGTGAAGCTACCAAACATCGTCCCACGCGATTCGCGCACAGTTCCTCGGCCATCACAGGTTTTGCATTTATCAAGACTTGTGCCCTTGCGAGCTCCTGAACCAGAACACTCACTGCAATTAGAATGCTTAGTAATAATCACTGTGCGTTCGACGCCGAAAATTGAATCAGTGAAAGGGATCTGCACATCTATCGAGATGTCTTTACCCCTGCGTGTTCCAGATCTCCTGCTTTGACCGAAAAAATCAGAGAATATATCGCCAAGATCAAACTCTACGCCCGATCCGTCAGTATTCATCCCACTGAACCCACGCATGTCGAAGCCATTGAAGCCGCTAAACCCAGCTCCGCCCATGCCCCCAGCGCCAGCCCCAGAAAAAGTTTGCCCATATGTGTCATATTCTGCTCTCTTCTGATCATTTGATAGCACTTGATAAGCCTCGTTTACTTCTTTGAACTTACTCTCGTTGCCGCCTCTATCTGGATGATGCTCACCGGCAAGTTTACGAAAAGCCTTTTTAATATCTTCTTTTGAAGCATTCTTTTCTATCCCCAGAACTTTGTAATAATCTTTTCGCATTATTTTTGATCAGGTTGAGATACCTGGCCTTTATTCATTTCCGGTCCAATTTTCTGAATCTCGACTGCTAACTCGTCAGATGCTTTTTTAATTTCCTCTTGTGTACCGATGTCCTTAACTTTTCTCAAATTTGCAATTTTCTCATCTATCGCAGTTTTAAGTTCGGCGTTAATTTTATCTCCTGCATCTTTCACTGCCCGCTCGGCTGTCACAATTAGTGCATCTGCCATGTTGCGGGTGTCTATTAATTCCTTCTTTTTCTTGTCTTCTTCAGCATGTACTTCAGCGTCATGCTTCATACGCTCGACCTCTTCCTTCGACAATCCCGTTGAACCTTCTATTCTGATTGATTGCTCCTTTCCGGATGTCTTGTCTTTTGCCTTCACGCTCAAGATCCCGTTCGCATCTATGTCAAATGTTACTTCAATTTGTGGTTGACCGCGGCCGGCCGGAGGGATGCCTTCGAGCGTGAATCTGCCTAGAGTTTTATTATCATTTGCAAGCTCGCGCTCACCTTGCACTACGTGGATCTCGACAGAAGTTTGATTATCCGCGGCAGTTGAAAAGACTTGAGAGCGAGCAGTCGGAATAGTAGTATTTTTCTCTATCAATTTTGTGGCCACTCCCCCCAAAGTTTCAATCCCAAGCGATAGTGGTGTGACATCGAGTAAGAGAACGTCTTTGACATCACCTTGCATAATACCAGCCTGGATAGCCGCGCCTATTGCTACAACTTCATCTGGATTGATAGAACGATTTGGCTCCTTGCCCTCAAAAAGTTTTTTAACCTCTTCCTGAATTTTCGGCATTCGAGTTTGACCCCCCACTAACACCACCTCAGCAATCTCACTCATTTTGAAACCAGAAGCGTCAAGAGCGCGCTTGGTAATTTGAATGGAGCGATCAATATAAGTCTGGCATAAACCCTCTAATTTTGCCCGTGTCATTTTGAGTAACAAATGCTTAGGGCCAGAGGCGTCTGATGTGATAAAGGGTATGTTAATTTCTGTTTCAAGAGAAGTAGAGAGCTCATGCTTAGCTTTCTCTGCCGCTTCTTTTAATCTCTGGAGCGCGAGCGAATCTGTGCGCACGTCAATACCTGATTCTTTTTTAAACTCACTTGCGATCCAGTCTACAATCTCACGATCAATATCCTCGCCGCCCATGTGCGAATCGCCGTCCGTACTCTTGACCTCGATCACATCACCACCAACCTCAAGCACGGATACATCAAATGTGCCGCCACCAAAATCAAATACAACTATTTTTTCGTCCTTGCGCTTATTGAAGCCGTAGGCAAGAGCCGCGGCTGTGGGCTCATTAATTATCCTCTTTACGTCAAATCCCGCGATTGTTCCAGCCGCCTTGGTGGCATTACGCTGGGCATCGTTAAAATATGCCGGCACAGTAATCACTGCTTCTGTTATCTTTGTGCCCAATTTAGCTTCTGCGTCGGCTTTGAGCTTAGAGAGGATCATCGCGGATATTTCTTCTGGTCTATGATCTCGCTCTCCCATGTGCACCGTTACGCCATCACCCGACTTATTAATTTTGAAAGCAACCGATTTGGCATCTTTGGTAATCTCCTCATCCTCAAACTTGTGTCCCATCAAGCGCTTCACCCCATAGATAGTATTGCTGGGGTTAGTGACAGACTGACGCTTAGCAACCAAACCCACTAGCTTTTCTCCTGTTTTAGATATTGCTACAACAGACGGAGTAGTGCGATTGCCTTCACTATTTTCAATTATTTTAGGCTCCCCCCCCTCAATAACGGCCATAGCCGAATTTGTAGTGCCTAGATCAATTCCTAGAATTTTTCCCATTATCTTATTACTTATTATTTATATTTACCGACCTTAACTCGGGCTGGTTTCAATATTCTCTCGCCCAACCTATAACCCTTCGAGACTATTTCTACTATTATATTGTCATTTTCTGTTTCTGCAACTTCAATTATTCCCACTGATTCATATAGTCTCGGATCAAAAACCTCTCCCGCCTCGCCATAAATATCCAAACCATTAGTTTCTAGTATTTTTAAAAACTGCTTTTCAATGGGCTCAAGATCCTTGATGTGAGTCCGAGCGTGATCCATGCTCTCAAGCACCGGTAGCAACTCCTCAATTATTCTTCTGGTTGCAAAAATTGCCAAATCCTTCTCGCGTTCTACAATCTCACGCTTAAAATTAGCATAATCAGCCTTACTGCGTTGCCAGCCATCCAGATACTCTCCCCGCTCACTTTCGCATGCCTTTAATTTCTCCTTAATTTTGCCGAATTTAACTAGGCAAGCATCCTCACCATTTTCAACACCTTCTACATCTGTATCTAAAACATTTTCGTCATCACTCATAGTGCCCAATTGTACTCCCTTTTACAAAAAAATCAACCCCTTTCATAACCCATGCAATAAAAGTACATCTATGACGGCCGTCCAGATCGTACAAACAAAACTCGTCAAACAAGGACCTTGTCTTTGTAAGACTAGCGTTTAGTCCACCTAGTGCCAGTTTTGATTACAAAACATTGGCACTTGTCAAAGCATCGGAGTAAAAAAGATAAGCAGTTATCTTTTACTCCACTGGGGGGCTTTGCGGGCTTTTTTGAGGCCGAATTTGCGGCGTTCTTTTATGCGGGAATTGCGAGTTAGGAGGCCGGCTTTTTTTATTGCTGGTCGCAATGATGTGTCGAACTTATTGAGAGCACGAGCTATGCCTAGTGATATTGCTTCAGCTTGAGCATGAATACCACCACCTTTTACCTTAACTGTAATATTAAATTTTTGAGTTAGAGCTGAGACTACCAATGCTTGTCTTGCAATTTTGTTTAGCTCCTCGCCGGGCAAATAGCTCTCAGCTGATTTGCCGTTTATTGTGATTGCGCCCTTTGACGCAGGTGTAATACGCACGCGAGCCACGGCTGATTTTCGCTTACCGACTGCTTCTGTGTATTTTTCCATTATTTCTCGATTATTAAATTCTTCATGATTACCGGTCGTAATTTATTATTCGGAATCATACCGTATACGGCTAACTTAAGAGGTTCTTCAATACCCTTCTTCTCAATCATCTCCTCAAGAGTGCGACTACGCAATCCGCCTGGGTAGCCAGTATAACGCACATATGATTTGCCCTTACGTTTGCCCTCTGGTATGTGCATGCCAGCCACGTTCACAATTTTAACTTTTACATCTGGCGCAACATTACGTTCAAAGCTCGCGCTACTTTTGCCACGTAAGGCAACGGCCGCTTCACTTGCCACTCTACCCAAAGTTTTATCTTTTGCGTCAATTGTAAAAATCTGTGTTGACATTTATTTTTCGGCAATTATTTCAATTTGCGCCATTTTGCTACCATCACTCTTACGCTGGCCCAGTTTAATTATGCGCGTATATCCACCTCCAGTTCTCTTGTTATCCTTATCACCCGTCATGAGCTTTTCGACAAACGGTCGTAATTCCTTTGCTTTAGCTTCAGTTGTTTTAATTTTTTTGTGAGCCAGTAGAGATTTAGCGAGCGAATTCATCAGCGCTTCACGCTGTTTCTTTTCTCGCCCAAACTTTCTATTTTTGTCGTGATGTCTCATGCTTTAATCTTAAGGCCATGTTTAGCTAGGGCATCAATAATCTCATCAAGCGCCTTGGTCCCAAGTCCTTCAACACCCAAGAGATCGTCGTGCGATTTGCGCGAGAGACCGCCAACTGTGCGTATGCCTGCTCTGGTAAGAGCATTTGTTGCTCTGGCAGAAAGGTCAAGCTCCTCAATTTTCATCTTAACTACATCTTCGGATTTAGTATTACCAGAAGCTGAATCGGCATCATCTAGACCCGAATTATCAGCATCGAGTCTTGGTTCTTCTTGAAAGCCTATGATAGCTCGCAACTGATTAATCATAATACTAATTGACATCTCGAGTGCTCCTCTTGGAGTCATCACGCCATCAGTTTCAATGTTAATGCGTAGCTTGTTGAAGTCGGTCCGATCGCCTACTCGCATATTCTCTACCTCGTAATTAACCTTTCGAACTGAAGTGAATGTTGCGTCAAGGGCGATAGCGCCTATCTCAACTTTATCTCGATGTAGGACTTCTTTCGGGGCGTAACCTATGCCCTTTTCTACCGTCATTTCAATATCCAGTTTTGTACCCTTGGCTGTTATGTCTGCGATATGCAATTTCTTGTCTACAACCTCTACTTGTCCCGGTGTCTCAATATCACCTGATGTAAGCTTCTTTGGTCCAGTTGCCTTGATGTATATTTTTTGGGGCTCATCCGTGGTTAGTCTGAAGCGAACTTTTTTCAGGTGAAGTAGCATAGTGATCACATCTTCTTTTATCCCCTCGATAGTAGAGAACTCGTGCGAGACACCATCGATTTTGACAGATGTGATAGCTCCGCCAGGTAGGGATGACAAAATAATACGTCTTAGTGAATTGCCCAGAGTGTAGCCGTATCCGGGGTAGAGATTTTCGATTTCGTACACACCAGTATTATCCTTTTCAGAGATAATCCTTGGCTTCGATGGTAGGATAACGTTTATATTTGGCATAAGTTATATTTAAAATTTAAATATTTAAATCGCTAATAATTTTTACACTCGACTATAGAACTGCACTACTACTGGGAAATTCAAATTAGTCTCGTAATCACCCATTTTGGGCCAGCCCATTACCTTAGCTTCTATCTTTTCAGGGTCAAGCACTAGCCAGCTTGGAGACTTGTACTCCTTGAGGATTTCTAGCTTATTTCTAAATATTCCACTTTCTCTTTTTGATGGATTGATGCCTATTACGTCAGATACTTTAACATGATATGAGGGAATGCTTACTTTTTTACCATTCACGAATATATGTCCGTGACCCACAATCTGTCGGCCGAATTGCCTTGTGGGCACAAAGCCCAATTTGTATACTACATTATCGAGACGTGTCTCAAGACTCTTGAAAACCTCGCCGGCAACATTTCCCTTCGTTTGCGATTTGGCTGTTTTTACTAAGTTACGTAATTGCTTTTCTGTTACACCGTATGTATAACGCACCTTTTGTTTTTCTAGGAACTGCTGACCATATTCCGTAACCGAGCTTCGATGTTTCCTCTTTTTTGAAAGGCTCGCCTTTTTTTTACTCTCAACCATAGCGAAACGTTCTTTTTGAGTTTTAGGGAAAATGGCATCACCCAGTCTTCTCGCAATTTTGTACTTAGGTCCAATTCTCATACACGTCTTGCTCTGGGAGCTCTCGGTCCATTATGAGGTACAGGTGTTATGTCACTAACTGATATTAAGCCTATGCCTTTTGATAAGAACGCTCGCAAGGCCGCCTCTCGTCCTGAACCGACCCCGTTTATAGCCACCGCCACCTCTTTAATACCAAATTCTGTTGCCTTATCTGCAAGCAATTCACCAATCTTACTTGCCGCAAACGGCGTACCTTTTTTGGCTCCCTTGAAACCAAGTGATCCGGAGGATGACCATGCCAGGGCATTGCCATTTGGATCAGCCAGCATCATTTTAGTATTATTGTAGGTTGATTGAATGTGAACCATACCAGTTGAATGTCGTTTCTTGCTATTTCTGGTCGCACTCTTAACTGGCTCATTCTTGCCTGTTTCGCCTCCTTCAGTTGTTACTATCCTTTTTTTCCCCATGATTATTTATAGTGAGCTTGTTGAACTATTTCTTTTCCAGCTTGCGCTTACCGCTACCCATCGTCTTCCTGATCCGACCCTGTGCACCGCGCGCGGTGCGCGAGTTCGACTTGGTGCGCTGGCCCTTAGTGGGTAAGTTGCGCGCATGCCTAATGCCTCGATAGCTCTTGATATCCTTCAATCTCTTTATGTTGCTACTAACTTCACGCTTCAGATCTCCTTCTATTTTTTTTGACTCCACACTTTTCCTGATTTTTGCCTCCTCTTCTGACGTGAGTTTGTTTGCTTTTTTTGAATAAGCCACTTTTGCTTCGTCTAAAATAGTGTGAGCCAAATTACGTCCGATGCCATAGATAGCAGTTAGAGCAATTTCTATACGCTTTCCTTCCGGAATTGTAATACCCGCTATACGCATATTTATTATCCTTGCTTTTGCTTATGTCTCTTCTTGGTACAAATTACATACAAACGACCAGAACGTCTGACGATCTTGCATCTCGGACACCTCTTCTTAATTGACGATCTAACTCGCATTATGTATTTATAATCTTTTTACTATCCTCCCTCGCTTACCGTATTGATCTAATTCAACACTTACGCTATCTCCCACTAGTACTCTAATGCGATGCAGACGCATTTTCCCGCCAAGATATGCTAACACTTCTGTTCCGTCTGCAAGCTGGACTTTAAAATTTGTGTCCGGGAGGGCTTCAATAATGATGCCGCTAACCCCTGACTCCTTGCGACCGCCATTTTGCATGTTTGATGATTCTAGCAATATAGGCCTTATCCGTCAAGGGCTATAGTTACCTTTATTCTCTCTGGGCTACTGGGGAAGGTCTTTCTCCAAAAGGGCTTAATTTTAATCTCTGCCTTGTTTATACCGGGATAATCAAGAAGGACTCTGGAGTAGTCGGCCTTGGGTATACCGGCGAGACTATCTCTTAAGCCGCTTTCGTTGAAGAGCCAGACAAAGTTGGCATCTCCGGTAATTCTAATTGTTAATTCTGCAACAACGTCCAGATTATCGTAGTGAGTTAGGTCCATAGAGATCGCCTCCCAGTTACTTATATCAACTTCTTCTTCACCAACTCCAGAGAGTTCTCTTCTGGCAATGGATGTTGCGAGGGCCTTTTTATCAAATATCACCGCGGACATGTTACCCGAAAGTGTCACCTTTTGAGTTTTACTATCTGTGTCAAGATTCTCGCTATTATCATTTTCTGCAAACTCGTTAAATACAAATTTGATACTGTATGAATCCCGGAAGAATATATTTCCTTCTCCAATATTCTTTTGAATCTGCTCAAGAAGTTTGGTAGTAAGTGCTATCTCAAGTTTAGCCTTTACCTTGCTCAAGTCTTCGTCAGAGACGACATTGACATCACCCTTAAAACCTCCCGTCATATTACCAGCTGACTTTCCGGAAATCTTTGTATACATAGCACCACCAACGAGACCGGGCAGAGTAAAGTCGCTCGGACCAATATTGTATGTTTCACCCGGAGCGTCTGCGATTACAGAGATCTCGATACTGCCATTGCCCGGGATAACTACGCTGTTATATGATCTAAAAACTTTTCCATCCGTACTTTTGAAACGAGTGTTGGCCACGAATCTAACAACGCTTGAGCTGTAATTATTATAAACTGTAATTTTGCCTGTTGCCTTGCGCTCCACATACTTTATTCCTGTTGATGGCACAATATCACTCTCCTCATCAGCCACCTCAATGAGGTTATATCCTAGTAGATGCGGCGCTTCGGGGCTCTTGTACGCCTTGAGCGTTGTATCTAGCCTTGTGCTCTTTTGTGTGGGTGTCACGGCAATAGTGGCACTTGCAAAATTATTGGCTAACAGTATTCCCGCTGTGAGCACTAAAACTATTCCGGCAAGCCATAAAAGTTTATTTTTATTAGTACTAGATCTCACCGGCGGTGGATCAACAGGCTCTCGCATATAGGTCCTAAGTTCATCCCGTCTCTCCCTAGACAGGAATGCCGGTCGTGAGATTGGCTCTCTGGGGATGTTTTGAATTACATCGTTGAGAATTTTTTTATCCTTCTTTTCCATCTATTTAGATTAAGTGTATGCTAGTCAAAATAATTTATCAAGGGTAAAAATTTCCACAGCGAGAAAGACATCGAGCTTCGCCACGCCGTCTCGCGCTTTTAATTTTTTTAAAAAAACCTCAGAATCCGGAGTAAGCACATTAACATCAGTTAGGCTCATGGTTAATTGTGAGATGTCCGGCTGTTCGAAAATACTTTTGAGCTCAAGGACTGTTTCTTTGTTGCCTATCAACACTATCGTACGTGACAATATGTATTCGGTTGCAAATTTCTGCAATATCCCACTTATATATGTAGTCCACTTAACCCGCACATCGGAGAGCACGGATTCAATTTTCATTGCTACGGCCGATGTGACGCTCTTATCTCGAAAGGCCTTGTAGAGTGATTCGGCCTCGATGAGACTTGTGGCAAATTTTTTGGCAACATCTCTAATTATACTGTGAGCACCAAGCGGAAATGAGATTGACTCAATGCCGGCGCCATTTTTAATAAATGATGCGTCAGAGATCTCGCCTCCAAGATCTATCAGGAGATAAGAGCTTTCATTTTCAGACAGTATGTTGTTGCAAGCCACGAGAGCAAGCAGTGGAAAGGTGTGGAAGGTTATTTCTCGATGAGCATAAACAGAACCAATTTGCTTAAGCAGTGCCTCTTTGAAATGAATTGGTGTGGCAGATAAATAAAATGAAATATCAAGCTCCTTGGCTTTCTTCCCAAGTGGAGAACCAATCAGATAACCATTGAGATAAACTGCGAGAATCTTGCGCTCAATAGTGGAAAAATTAGTATCTGGGAAAAACTGTTCTTTAAATGCGATCTCTTCTCTTTCGAAAACTCCGTTTACAAAATCGTTATCATATCTAACGTCAACATCGCTCTTGTGAGTCACTGATCTTGTCTGGCAGACATGCCAAGGCGAACCAAGAGTCACGTGGATCCTCGACGGATTACTTCCTCTTGCATGCTTGCGTAGAGTCTCGATAACATCTCTTACTCCTTGTAAGGCCATGCCGCTAACTCTGTCCGCGTCAAACTTCTCCTGTATTGGTACTCGTACGCGAGTTGCAAACAATACTTCGGCTTGTGTAGTTCCACTCGCAATTATCGCTCCGCCCACAGAACCACTGCGTACATCTAAGAAGAACTCAAATTTAGCATTACTAAACACAATACTATTCTAGCACCGCTTTAATCCTCCGTATGCCACTACTCACAGCCTCCTCTTTCAAAATGCGGAATCGCATTTTGACCCCGACCTTACTAGCGTCGGGGTTATTAGCTAGTTCTCTGGTATTCCCAACATGCGGTCCCCCGCAGAATTCGAGTGAGAAGTCTCCAATCTTGAACACCCGTACTTTATCGTTGTATTTCTCCTCAAACAAACCAATCGCACCCATTTTCTGAGCTTCATCAAGAGGTAAATCTTGATATGTAACAGGTAATGCTAGCCTGATCTGCTCATTTACTAGCTCTTCAACTTGTTTCTTCTCTTCATCAGTCATTTTCTGTGTGTGCGAGAAGTCGAAGCGTAGGCGTTCTGGTGTAATATTACTGCCCTTTTGCACTACATGCTTCCCAAGCACTGTGCGTAGTGCTTGCTGGAGCAAATGCGTAGCTGTGTGATACTTGACCGACATGTCAGAAGTATCTGCCAATCCGCCCTTGAACTTGCCCTCGCTCCCCGCCCGAGATTTCTCCCGATGCTCTTCTATTTGTTCATGCAATCTCTTATCGTCAACATCCATAATCTCTTTAAGCACCTCCACTGGTAAACCGTAGCTTGTAGCTAATTTGAAAACATCAGTCTCGCCCCTCTCAATCTCGCGCATGCCGCGCTTAAGTGTCTCACGAAATCTCATTTCCTCCTCGTTAGCAACTTCATTCTCAAATAATTGTCCTTGTGGAATGCCTAGTTTGTCTGCATGCACAATCGCTCGCCTAATTAGTCTGCGTAAAACATAACCTTGCTCTGTATTTGAGGGCCGCACGCCATCTTCGATGAGAGCGTGCGCGGCGCGCACATGATCCATCACAATCCTAAATGATCGGGTGTACAATCCTTCACCATATTTTTTACCACTTGTTTGTTCCAGAAGTTTCCTGAAGGGTTCGAAAATATCAATCATGAATATATCTGGATTTTTGATAGACCCGGCCGTGATGCGCTCTAGCCCCCCACCGAAATCTACGTTTCGCCTAGGCAATTTGACGAAATTATCTGACGACTCGCGCTTGTACTCCATGAAGACAGAATTGCCAATCTCCATGAAGCGCCCACAACCGCAATTAGGATGACAGGTCTCGTTCTTCCACTCGCTCTGCTCGTGCAAACCAGGCTCGATTCCGAAATCATAGAAAACTTCGGAGTCTGGCCCGGCCGGATCACCCACGGGAGTGTTCTCCGGCGGTCCACCGCGGCTCCACCAATTCTTCTTACCTCCATAGAAAAATATTCTCTCCTCTGGTACGCCCAAACTCTTCCAGATCTCAAACGATTCATTATCACGAGGCAGGCCGAATTTCTCATCACCCTCGAAGCAAGTCACACTCAATCGCTCCTTGTCTATTTCTATAATTTCTGTCACGAATTCGTAGAACCAACTCAACTGCTCTTTCTTGAAGTAACCTGCGCCGGCCGTAGCGTCGGCGTCGCCGAACGACCAGTTACCCAGCATTTCAAAATAAGTAGTGTGACGATTGTCTCCCACTTCCTCAATATCTTGCGCACGAAATGAGCGCTGTGAGTTAGCAATGCGCACGCCCGCCGGATGCTCTCGTCCAAGTAGATACGGCACAAGGGGCTGCATGCCTGAACTTGTAAAAAGTGTAGTGGGATCATTCTCTGGCACAAGCGATGCCCCAGACACGATAGTGTGCCCCTTCGACTTCATAAACTCCAAATATTTCTCTCGCACTTCAGAAACTTTCATGATCACTATTCTACCACGCCACCACCAAGACAGATATTGCTGTCATAAAACACAATTGACTGGCCGGGGGCTACAAGAACTGGCTGTTTGAATGTGACAGTGTTCCCACTTACTGTGCAGGGTAGCTTCTCGCCGTGGTAGCGGACCTGACAGGTACTAGGTACTAGGTCATAGGTATTAGGTTGAGAACCGGAGATCCAGTTTATATCTTTGAGTTTTATATCCCTCCTTTGCCCTCCCTTATTATAAGGGAGGGTCGGGGTGAGATGATTCTTTGTCACAATGAGTAGATTTTTCTCAACATCTTTACCCACCACATACTGTCCCAATATTTTCTCACCTAAGGTGTAAAACAGCGCTCCTTCATGTTCACCAATCACTTTTGTTCGAGCCCCGGCCTCGAACACTTTACCGGGCTTTGTTTTTATGTAATGTGATAGGAATTCTTTCATATCTACGTCGCCCAAAAAGCATATCCCTTGCGAATCTTTCTTGCTTGCGACCGGCAGCCGCAGCTGCCTCGCAAGCTCCCTAACTTCACTTTTCAATAAGTGCCCCACTGGGAAAATATTTTTTGATAGTTGATCTTGTGTGAGTGTCCACAAGAAATAACTCTGATCTTTAGCAGGATCAACTCCACGAAGTAGCTGTATCTCTCCCCTGCCCTCCCTTAACATAAGGGAGGGTGAGGGTGGGATAATCTGCGCATAATGCCCCGTGGCAATCGCATCAGCACCCATCTCGAGCGCTTTACGCAGAAATGCGCCGAACTTAATCTCTTTATTGCACATCACATCCGGGTTGGGCGTGCGACCGGACTTATATTCACTAATCATGTAATCCACCACACTCTCTTTATATTCTTTTTCTAGGTCTATTGTTACAAAGGGAATGTCTAAATGTGCCGCCACGCGCATGGCATCACGTCGCTCATTTCTCCAAGCGCAGCTTGCTCCGCGAAGCCCTGCCTTGCCGGCAGGCAGGTTTAGCGAAGCAGGAGGCGTCCATGTCTTAATAAAAGCACCCAAAACTTGAGCGCCTGCGCGTTTTAATAGTGCCGCTGACACAGCACTATCGACTCCGCCAGATAGGCCAATCATAACTCTCATGCCCTACAGTCTATATCAAAAAAGCCACTTTACGCATCAGAATTTATTTCTACGTTCATAAGCTTCTGATATACCGACAGACACGCCCGTGCGTCCGATAGGGCAGTATGGGCGTTATTGTTGGTAATGTCATAATATTGACATAGGCTCCGGAGAGCATACGATTCAAGCATCACGTCTCCCCCGAGCACCTTCTTAGAGATTGAGTATGTGTCTAACGAATGTCGCGGACTCCATGTAAAGCCGTGTCGAGCGAAGAATGCAGCAAGCATAAGTATGTCGAAATGCACTACATGTCCGGCTACCACTACAGAGTTCATTTTTGGATCTTCGTTTAGAGGCTTATAGAGAATGGATAGCAGTGTCTGGTAGGCTTCCTGTGGCGACAGGGCTCTAGTCCAATCATCCGGTGTATATTTGTTAATACGGAATGCTATCGGATCGGCAAGTTCTGGGTGATCAGGCTTAATTTTTATTTCAAGTTCGCGTAACAACTTGTGAGTAAGTTGTTTGCCGCTGCGAGTTTCCTTAACTTCCACGATTCCTACAGATATGATCTCGTGCCGACGATGATCTAACCCTGTGGTCTCGGTGTCGATAAAGTGAATAATATAATCAGATGCCATATTTTTTTCTGTTCGCGTTATGCTCCTCGAATGTAACTGCGTAATGCGTTACGCCTGATTCATCTGATAAATAGTATAAGTATTTTGAGGCTGTGGGAAACCTGACTACATTTATTGCATCGAGTCCCGGATTAACTATGGGTCTCTCTGGTAAACCAATTATGTCATAAGTTTCTGGTGCAACGTCAACCTGTAGTGGCATGCTTAATTTTAATCGCTTTTGAAGTATTCCGGCAATCAATTTTCTATCAATACGACTACTTGCTTCTTCCTCAACAATAGATGCCAAAATAAGATCTCGATAATCTATTTCCCCAACCTTAGTTTTGAAATTAGATATCATCGTGTCTATAATTTCATCAAGAGTAAAGAATTGATCGAAAAAATATGTATCTGGAAACAAGTAGCCCTGAAAATCCTTGCCAATTTCCATTCCGATTATTTCACTGATCTGCGCATTACTCGATCCCTCCGGGATAGTTATTCTACGTATGATTGTCCCATAATCACCATTGTGTACACGCAAGAGAACTGCTAGTAGGTCAGCGCGGTGCTCGAAAACATAACGTCCTGCTTTTAGATCGTCACTTAGACCAGTAACTCTAGAGATAATTTTGAACAAAGCTACAGATCTAATTACTTTTTGATCCTTCAACTCACCTGCTACATCAGCGCCCTTTCTTATTTCAACTTTTTGATTGATTGGGAAGTCGCTAGGCGCGCTAACTGAACCAAACATTAATACCAGTACAAGTATGAAAAAGACCCATCTCATCAGACAGGCAGACCTACCTGTCCGGTAGGCAGGTTAGCGGGGGCTTCGGATTTTTTAGATTCGATTCTTGGAAGACCTCCAGAGGTAATTACACCACCGGGGAAATGAAAAATAGTGGCTAATTCTTCAGTATTAAGCACAAATGGTTTGAATTTGTACGGCGGATAGAAATAGCTGCGCGTTCTATACGCATCAAGCATCATATACTTGAGCCAGCGCATTTTCTTTTTTGTAATTCCCAACCAACCCTGTATAACAGCATCGTCACTCGTGCTCAAATCACTCTTAAAACCGTTGAGATTAAGCGTTGCGTATTGCGCAAACAAGTTGATTAGAGAGAGCTGGTGTGAAAGTTGATATTTATCTTTGGGCGCGGCATATATCATGCGTATTCCGCAATCGAAGCCAATCTTTGAGATGCTCCTCTCAATTGCTTTTACAACATCCTGCTCACCCGGTGAAAGTTTAAGTTGTCCCAATTCAATCTTGATTGCTCCATCTTTATCCTTTTTTGTAGTCTCACCTTTCTTGTCCATAAGTTTTTTAACCAGATCTGCCCCTTCGTCTTTCCAGCCTTTCTTCTTTTTCCAGAAGCCGGGTACCGGCACTCTATCCTTGGCCGCCTGCACAAGTATCTGAATACCGGCGTACTCGCCAGCTCCAAGTGATCCAAGATACTCGATAGTAGGCGTGAGTGGATCAGTTTTCATTTCCTCCTTGAGCGACATATTATCCAAGCCGTAATCCACATAAGTCTTAATTGGGTACGGGTCCGGCATGGCCAGCTTGAGCTGTGCGCCGTAGAAGCTCCAACCCTCACTTTCGCTTGATTTGATCAAATGTACATAATCCTCTGCTTCGCGAACCTCGATATCTCCATACTGCGCATATATCTGCGACTCTATTAAATGTTTGAAAAGTTTGAGAGTGCGGATATAGAAATGCATTCTGCCTTCAATGCTCACCATCTCCAGAGTGAACCATGTGCGAAGTGAGCCTTCAACGAGTCTAGTCCACCATGTGCCCGAATAACCTTGAGCAAATGCGCCGAAGATAATCTCCATAGATTGTGGAGATTTGAAAATTTCTTTCGGAAGTATAACTTCAAGCAGTACCCAGGGTTTACCGTGGAAAATATTTTTCATTTGGACAAAACGTTTCCAAACAATCCACAGTACTACGCAAATAACCGGGACTAATATAAACGGCAGGACATAAACAAGATAAGGTAAAAGAATATCAAGAACACTCATAGTGAAATAATACCACAGATTATCCTACCAGTGAGTATTTGCCTTTTACGTCTTTTCTGAAATAGCGAGGATTCTGAAGGTTGACGTAGATTGTGTTCTCCTTTACCTGACGTTGTTTGAGTACCTCCTTTATCAAATCTTCTTTACTAAGTGCATTCTTTTCCTTAAGAATACTCTTGATCACATCGCGGACAACACCGTTTGTGTAGCCCCATTCTGATAGAGCGTACAGACCACGTCCAACTAGCACGAATCTGTCGTCCTTTATTAGTTCGTTGTGGGTAGTAGCTTTGTGGGCGCTCTTACCGAACCACTTTTCGATCTGCTCGGCCACTTCTGTGAAGTGGAGTGGCTTGCCATGCTTACGCAAAACAAGATATGAATAGTCGCGAATACCTCGAGTGCGTATGCTTGGCGAATCTGCAAGCCCCCACTCGCCCAAAACATTCGCGCCAATATTCTTCGAGAGCTCTAGCCATTTACGGGCTTGCTCTTCACTCACATATTTTTCTAAATCAGCCTTTAGGTGTTCCGCGAAGCGCTCAATCATTTCAGCTTCAGCGATTAAATCATCCTTGTTCAAGCCCTCATGAAGTGCTGTAAGGGCGCTGTGCACTTTTTCTGCCTCATCTTCATCCAATGTCCAACGATGATGGAAATTATCATCTTCCTTCAAACGCACGAACGAATCACCCAATTCAAGCATGAATGCAATTTGATTCTTGGTAACCTGATCCTTACCTAATTCATTCAAAATTATTTCTTCCTTCGCTAGGCCCCCATGGCCGGTAAGATAATCTTCAAGCTCCTCGAACACGGGAGTAGCCTTGTTATACTCATCGGATTTGCGAATTGTTTCCATTGCGAAGTTCTCGATCTGCCTAACGCGTTCACGTGTGATATTGTAGATCTCACCAATCGCCTCGAGGGTCATTGGTTCACCAGTTTTGCCAGCAAGTCCATATCTGCGTTCAATCACATCGCGAGCACGTTCAGGCAAACTAGTAAGGAGTGACCTAGTCACCTGTCCTGCCTTAAAATTAGGTTTAACTCCCATGTCCTAGTTTTATCATTATATACTAATTTGTCAAGACGTTAAGCACTATCCCCGGCTTATATACAACCCGAAGAACCTGCTTACCTTCAAGCCTCTTGGCTATAATAGGGCTAGACAGAGCCACTGTTTTAACCTCCTCCTCGCTTGAGTCACTGGACACAAATATGCTCCCGCCAATCCTGCTATTGATCTGAACTCGCAGATTTATCACATTTCCCTCTACTCCCGTTAGTTCACTCACTTGTGGCCATTTTTGTATATGGATAGAGTCAGTATGACCCAATTGGTGCCATAATTCTTCGCAAATATGGGGTGCGAAAGGGGCAAGTAATTTTAAAAAAGTTTCTAGGTTATAGGTATTAGGTACTAGGTTTTCTAATTCCCGAGAAAGAATCATCAGCTTGCTGACAGCAGTATTGAATTTGAAGTTCTCTATATCAGAACTTATCCCTCTGATGTATTTACTTATTTTCAGATCTACGCTTTGGTTTTGAGTTTTGCGTTTTGAGTTTTGCGTTACCATCTTCCACACTCTCTCCAAGAATCTTCTGGGCCCAATTATCGCCTCATCATTCCACGCCACAGAATCTGCAAAGGGCCCCAGAAACATTTCGTACAATCTGAAGGTATCAGCTCCCCAACGCTCGATCACCTCATCAGGGTTAGCCACATTGCCCCAGCGCTTACTCATTTTGCGACCATCACTTGCGTGTATTAAACCAGTGCCGATTCTCTTTGAGAATGGCTCTATCGTACTCACTGCCCCAATATCATAGAGAAACTTATGCCAGAAACGGGCATAGATTAAGTGCCTGGTCACATGTTCTGCGCCTCCCACGTACACATCAACCCCCGCCCAATATTTCTCAATTTTTTTGTCCACCAATACACCCTCGTTATGGGGATCCACAAAGCGCAAGTAATACCATGAACTACCGGCCCATTGGGGCATCGTGTTAGTCTCACGCCTGCCCTTGCCACCGCACTTGGGGCACTTCACGTTCACCCATTCTGGGATATCAGCGAGCGGTGACTCGCCTGTGCCAGTGGGCTCATAATGTTTAACCTCCGGCAACTTAACAGGAAGCTCACTCTCTGGAACTGCCACTACTCCACATCCGCCAGTTGGCGGACTTCCCTTACCATCACAATGAATTAAGGGAATGGGCTCGCCCCAATATCTCTGTCGAGAGAAGACCCAATCACGCAACCTATACATCGTCACTCGTTTGGCCCATTTGTTTTCAATCACATATTCTGCGATCAGGTCGCGCAACTCTGCACCTGTTTTGCCAGATAAATTAAGTGGCTCGAGAAGGATGCCATTTTTCATATCTGAATAACACACTTCAAAATTTTCTACCCTCTTTTTTAACTCCTGATCTTGTGGGACTAAAACAATCTTAATGGGTATATTATATTTTTTCGCAAATGCGAAATCTTGCTCGTCATGCGCAGAACACTTAATCACACCTGTCCCGTAATCTGTAACGGCAAAGTTCGCCACCCAGATTGGCAAATGGCCGTTACCAAGCGGATCGTCTAGGAATCGCCCAGTGAACACTCCTTCCAACTCTCCTGTTTTGTATTTATCTTGTAAGCGCTTGATATTTATTTCCTCTACCTTATTTCTTATTTCTTTTTCTCCTTCTACTCCCTTTATCAAATCATCTAATAATGCGTGATCTGGAGCAATCACAACAAATGTGTCGGCGTAACAGGCCTCGTAGTGCGCGCTGAATGTCTCAAGTTCTATTTTAGTACCTGCCTTGCCGTCAGGCAGGTCTTTAACTCTGGCCTTGAAAAGTAATCCATCCGATTTGCCAATCCACTGTCTCTGACCTTCTTTGATAAACTCCGGCCAATTAAGTGCTTCCAAATCATCCAGTAATCTATCTGCGTATTTTGTTATTTTTAGGACCCACTGTCGCATGGGCTTCTTGACCACCTGTGAGCCGCATCTCTCGCATTTCCCATTTTCAAGATCCTCATTGGCAAGTCCTGTCTGACATGACGGGCACCAGTTGATAGGCTCGTTACTCTCGTATGCCAGACCCTTTTTAAACATCTGTAAGAAGATCCACTGCGTCCATTTATAGTAATCCGGATCAGTTGTATTGATCTCGCGCGACCAGTCGTAATCAGGACCAATCAAGTTTAGTTGCGATTTGAATCTGGCAATATTCTGCTCTACTGCTTCTCTGGGATGGATCTTGTGTTTGATAGCATAATTCTCGGCAGGCAAACCAAATGCATCCCAGCCCATCGGATGCAAAACAGAATACCCCTGCATCCGCTTCATTCGGGCGTATATATCAGTGGCTATGTGCCCTTTTAGGTGACCAACGTGCAGACCCTCACCCGAAGGATAAGGGAACTCATTCAGAACGTAAAATTTGGGTCTGTCTTGATCTTCGCTAGACTTGTATATTCCCGACTCTGCCCAAATCTTCTGCCACTTTGCCTCTATCTTTTTTGGATCATACTCGCTCATCTCTAATTACTATCAATCGCGTATTTTTTTAATTCCCAGCCAAATCAATGCTATGAAGCCAATAAGCAAAACTCCAAAACGTAATTTATCGTCCATGTTTGACCAATATCTAATAGCGCCCACAATCATCGAGATCACGCCCCCCAAGGATAAACCAAGTGAGACTGCTTCGGTGGCTATGAACTTGAAACTAGCAATAATTGCAATTATGCCGAGTACAACTAAAACAATGAATGCATTGCGATTGTATATCTTGGTTGCGCTCTCATATTCGCGCTGGCAAGTATAATTAACATCGCAGTAACCCTTTGTCTGATCCACTCCGACTCTAATTTCCGGTGAATATGCTGGAATAGTTTTGTCGTAATTTGGATTTGTATTCCAAGCACCTCCCGCACTCACACACTCTTCCTGTGTCTCTGGAATCTTGTTCACTTGTTCGATTTTGCAAAAATCATCCCACATTGGCGTAGGTTTATAAAAGGTGCGTAGGCCGTAGTTAAATAGCAAGTTCATAACAATCACAATACCTAGAGCCAATATCCACTTCAAAAACCAGCTCTTCTGTATCGGTTTAGCAATATTTTGTTCCATATTTTAAAGAATTAAAACTTTCTAACATAGAATGATTTTACCACACTTCTACAAAAAGAAAACGTGGGTATTTCAAATCCTGAATTCGATTACGTCTCCGTCTTTGACTATGTATTCTTTGCCTTCGGTACGCACTAGGCCCAATTCTCGCGCTTTGGCATAACTACCGCTTTTCATTAAATCATCATACGCCACTACTTCTGCGCGAATGAATTTGTCGCGAAAATCTGTGTGGATGGCCGCGCCCGCTTCGGGCGCAGTACTGCCCGCTGGGATAGTCCATGCTCGCGTCTCATCCTCACCAGTAGTAAAGTAGCTAATTAAGCCTAGCAATTCGTAACTTGCTTTTATCAGCTTATCCAGATCCTCGCCAGAAGTGGCATCAACATGGACAGAAACCTGATTTCCATTTTTACTTAGGATCCCGGATCCCGAGTTAGGTAGTACGTTATCTCCGACATGAGTGACATTTAATACATACAGAACAGGTTTAGTGGCGAGCAAGTTCAGCTTCTCTTCTTCTTTACCCTTCTCCTTCATTTTAGCTTTGTGTTTTTCGACTACATCAAGATCAGCGAGCTCCAACTCTGTCTTGATCACACCAATATCACTTTCGGGATCAAGTTTATTATCTACATGAATAATAGTAGAGTCGTCGAAGCAACGCACGACGTGAGCAATAGCATCTACCTCGCGAATGTGTGACAAGAATTGATTGCCCAGGCCTTCGCCCTTGCTCGCGCCCCTCACAAGTCCGGCGATATCTACGAACTCGATCGCCGCCGGAACAATTTTGCGGGATGAACTAAACTCTGCGAGTTTAGCAACCCGCGTATCTGGAACTGCCACGACCCCAACAGATGGATCAATCGTGCAAAAAGGATAATTCTCCATGGGCACCCCCTTCTTGGTAAGCGCGTTGAAAAGCGTCGACTTTCCCACATTCGGCAGACCCACAATTCCTATCTTAAGCATAGGTTGACAATTTAACACATGAGAGTAGTTTTGCGAATGGGAGGAACACAAAATGGCATGGCTACTGAAAAGTGACAAAAAACACATGCACAAGCATGCAGAGATGAATGAGGAGAAGAATGGCTGGCAGTGCAAGAAGACCAAAAAGCCGATCAACACAGTGCGCACGGGCCGGAGCATCCACGTGGCCGGCTTCTCGGGCGGATTCGGTGAGGTACGGCAGGTTGACCACCTTTGGTGCACCGGCTGCGACACACAGCCCGAGATCCGCTACGGCGAGCCGATCCAGGAGAACGAGCTCGTCGAGATCTAACTCGAGCATTACCGGAAGGACGGTCCTTCCGGTTTTTTTATAACTTTTTTATGTCGGCTCCGAGTTTGGTTAGTTTGCCTACGATGTCTTCGTAGCCACGAGCTATGTGATCTTTAGGATCTCTGATCACACTCTCACCTTTTGCAAATAACGCGGCAAGTAGCACATCAATGCCGGCTCTCACGTCATGAGAATTCAATTCTGCGGGTTTAAGTTCTGTGGGGCCAAATATGCGAGCGGCATGCGGTTCAGTACTTTCGAATTCACTTTGATTGAAATTATACCCGGAAGGATCATCGTCTTCTGGCCGGTAGAGCTCGTAGTGCACGCCCATCTTACCTAGTTCACGAAGGCAACTCCAACGCTTCTCGAAGATGCGCTCGTGTATTGTGGACACACCCTCACCCACCACTGCCGCAAGCAAAGCCATAAGTGGTTGCCAGTCAGTCATAAATCCAGGATGCACATCAGTCACAATATCCACTTTTTTATTTTTTTTGAATTCATTTAATTTTTCTGTAAAAGCTGTCAAGAATTGTGGCTCGATATTCCTAACCTCGATCGTATCACCGGCAAGTTCATTCAAGACAAGCGCCGTAGCCGCTTCAAGTCTGTCATACATCGACTTAGTCGCCTTGCCACTAAGTAACTTTTTCACTCCAGTAATCCTAATGTGCCTATCATCCTCACGTGCAATTTTTGCGCCCATAGAATTAAGTGTGTCGATCAAGTTATCTACTTCTGGCTCAAGCGCGCAGTTCTCAAGCAGCACTTCGCTCGGATTAAAAACTGCGGCTAGTATCAAGCTCTCTGTTCCCGTATGTGTATTCTTCTCAAACCTGTACCGACTCTGTCCCGAAGACCAGGTCTTCGCGAAGACCTGGTCTTCGTGGGAGTCTTCGTGCGTGCGTGCAAGAGTTATGTCTGTGTAGACTCCGTCTTGTTTGATCTCGCCACCAAGTGCCTCAATACCGGCAAGTAATCTATCAATTGGCCGTTTACCAATCACGTCACCGCCCAAGAGTGGCATTCTTACCCTGCCCATGCGAGCAAGCATCGCGCCAATGAAGAGCACAGACTGCCGCGCACTCATTGCGCTCTCGGGTATCTCAATTTGTTTAATGTCCAGACATGTAATTCTCCATGAATGCGCGTCTAATTGCTCTACTTCGCCACCAAGAATCTCGATAGCCTCAGCAATCTTGCGAGTATCTGGAGAGTCAGGAATATTCTTGAAAGAGCAAGACTGATCGGTAAGGAGTGCGCTAATTAGCAATTTAGGTCCAGCATTTTTAGCCCCAGAAACTTCATAAACCCCGCTTAACTTTTTTCCACCATTGACTAGATATGTTGACATCCATTTTATTTAGTGGACCGTACCGGACTTGAACCGGTGACCTCTCGCATGCCATGCGAACGCTCTACCAGCTGAGCTAACGGCCCTTTCAAAATTGATATTGGTATTGCTTCTAGTTCCTGTTGTACAAGTGTGCCTCCAGAGGACACAACGCATACACCCTTATAATCCACGTTCTTCGTAATTTTACCGATTGTTCTATGATCGGGCTTGCTATCATAGAATCTATTAATCTTAATACCTGTTATTTGTGACCAGTATTGCTTGAGAGAGCCAATATCCTGATCAGCACGGTAGCAAATGTAACATCCCAATTTAGTCTTGTCTATTCCGTAGCATATCTTTAATAACGATATATACAACAGAATTATATTAGGATCTGAGCTACCGAGTTGTAATCCTCTGTGTGATTTCCATTTAGCACCCTCTCCAAGGTATAAAAACGCAAGAGCAAGCTTCATAAGCAATGGGGTCCAATTAATATTTTCGATCCAACCCTGAATAGTGCGATCTACGGCTCTTCTAATATTAGCTCTATTTTCATTATTCATCGCTATTGCTCTATCTCGGGCAATAACTAGAAATTTATCCTGCCTGCTCTTTAGTCGGCTAATTGCTCTTCGATTTAATTTTGTGCCACTAAGCCATCCGGAAAGCGTACTTTTTGAAACCTTCAACTTAATACTTATTTCTCCATAAGTCATTCCACTTTTGCGAAGCTTAACAGCTGTTAATTTTGTACGAGTTTTCATGCATTAATCGTACTTCAGACGTTAACAATGTGAAAGGAAGTTATCAACAATTATTCATACCAAAATACTGAGTCGACTGCTATAAAAGATAGCACCCCATCGCGCGTTGCGACAGGGTGCTCGAATCTCGCCTTCGGGCGTCACTTGCAAGGCGGTTCTGGCCGCACTGGGCTAAGCAGCCGCCACGGCGGGCACTGTGCGCACTCAACCGACCCGTCCCTGAACACTCGGCACTTGATCGGAGTCGGCCGATTGAGGCAAGTGGCGATGACAAGTGTGTCACTCGTTCGCACTACGTCAGGCAGAGTCCCGCAGTTGAGCCCAGCGCTCATGCCTTCGCGATCCTCCGTGGCCCGCAGGAGTCCTCGTGCTATCTTGCACTCGCCCTCGAAGATTACGGCCTTCTCGGGCGCCATGGCCTTGATCGCCCTGGGCACCGAGGGAATCACAAGAAACACGGCACTAGGACCCAACAGAGCCAGCGCGACCCTGAACTGATTGCTCGTACGCATTGTGAGACCTCCTTCAGATATAATATGAACTACAATATCAAACTTGTCCAGTCAAGACGGCCTTAGTTATGCACCAAATCTGCGTTGGCGATTGCCATAATCTGCTATCGCAAGGGCGAACTGATCAGGAGTGAAATCGGGGAAGTGTAGGGGCGTGAAATAGAGTTCTGCGTATGTACCCTGCCACGGCATCATGCCGGACAATCTCTGCTCGCCAGATGTTCTGATTATCAAATCCGGATCCGGCAAACCAGCTGTGTCTAACTCTTCGCTAATTGTTTGTTCGTTTGTAGGTTTGTTCTGTTTGTTAAGTTTCGAGATCGCTCTTGTGATCTCGTCACGCCCCCCATAATCAAGTGCCATCGAAAAAGTTTTGTCTTTGAACTCTGCTGTGTCTCTCTCAAGTTTGGTGAGGTCAAGAAGTAATCTTGGATCAAGTCTATCCTTCCTGCCAAGATGCCTGAAGGCTGTTTTATTTTTTATCAATTCTTTGCCGAGTTCACTGACTGCTTGAATGAAGGCCTTCATAAGCCAGCCCACCTCATCATCTGGTCGAGACCAGTTCTCGGTAGAGAAACCCCAGAAAGTCATGTGCTTAACACCCATCCCTGACGCCGCCTTGAGTAACTCTTTCGTGCGCTCTATGCCCTCTTTGTGTCCCTGCCAAGATAGGAGTCCCCTCTCGCGGGCCCAGCGCCTATTGCCGTCAGGGATTATCACTACATGCTTCGGACCGTTTATTGGGGCAACAACAGTTTGTTCAACTTCTTTATCAACTCTGTTTAGCACACGTCGGCCAAGATTGGTGAGTGCGTGCACTTGGTCCACGATCAAGCTTCCATCATCACGCGAAATCTGAAAGTTATTAAACTCGCCAGTAGCCGACAACCAATCGAATGAGAGACCATCCACGTTCGCAAGCAGTGATCCTCGATAACACCAGTCAAGCAGTGCCCGCAAACCAGCTTCCCCATCCTCTGCCACAATCTCTACGCGGCCGTCAGGCAAATTGCGAGCAAAACCAGTGAGGCCATGTTGATCTGCCACCCGCTTAGCCGAGGCACGATAAAACACACCCTGCACGCGACCAGAGACAAAAATATGTAATCGTTTATTCATAAATGTTCATAAATGCACCTTCCAGGGATCGAACCTGGGACCTTGCGAATGTGAATCGCACGCTCTAACCAACTGAGCTAAAGGTGCTGGTGCATTCACAATACTATCTGTAACTCGCCGCATTAGCAATTGTGTGCTATAAATTCGTAATAACGGAGTGTCGTACAGTGGCAGTATACGCCCTTCGGGAGGGCGAGACCCGAGTTCAATTCTCGGCACTCCGATTTGGGCCGGTAGTTCAGTCAGTAGAACACTCGATTCGCATTCGAGAGGTCGGCGGTGCAATTCCGCCTCGGTCCACATTTTGGAAAATTGTAGGTTATTTGTTGATTTTTCTTTGTTTTTAAGCTAGTGTCATTGTAGTAAAGTGTTCATTCCAAACTGGAGGTAAAACATGAAAATTGGACTTGATTTCGATGGTGTTATTTCCAACTGCGGAAAACTCAAGTCTGATGGTGCGAAGAAGCTCTACGGAGTTGATATCCCGCCTGCCAAATTCAAGAAGGAAATCGTGGTAGGAGAAAAACATCTCGCGATGGATCAGTATCGCGAGCTTCAGAAAATTATCTACGGAACGCGAGAAATCGGTTTTCTTATGGAACCGGTAGATGGTGTTCTGCATTTCCTTCCTCGGCTCATTGCTGATGGTCACACTGTTCTTGTTGTAACCTCTCGTGGTGAAGTGGAGCTCGAAATCGCCAAAGAGTGGTCTCTGCGACAAGGGCTTCAACTCAACTTCATTGGCGTCGGTTACGGAAACAGCAAAGCGACCGCCGCGAATGGTCTCGACTTGTACATTGACGACGATCTCGACAAGCTTGAGCCACTTATCGGAGTCGTGCCACATCGCTACTTGTTCACGTGGGGCTACAATGCCCATATGAATGTCGGTAAGATCGCCAAGCGTGTCGCTTCGTGGGCAGAACTCATTCGCATCATCCAAAGCCTTGGAGGCGTCCGGTAAAACCGGCCGCCTTTTTTCTTTTTTGATAGCACCTGTCAGATTGTCGCCAACTTCTGTAGCTTTTGCATCGAACGATCGTGAGCTTTCAGGAGTAATAGAAGCGCCACGATCGAGCCGATGAGGCACATGAGCATGTCGCTCTGTGTGTCCCAAATATAACCTTGTGTGCCGAGGAATGCATCGCCCACCTCCCCCGAAACAAGCGCGATCCACCACTCGATGAATTCATAAAAAGCAGATAGTCCCAAGGTCACCATGATAGAGATGAAATAATTCCAGCGCCTTGAAACAATGATCATTTTGCGCCCGAAGAATTCAACAAGCACGAGTACGGGCGTCACACCTTGCATTAAGTGCCCCAGCTTATCGTAGTTATTGCGCGTCCAGCCTAATATTTCCGAAGCCCAGAATCCGATTGGCGTCTCGGCATATGTGTATATGCCCCCGTACATGAGCACGAGCGAATGAAGAAACAACAGAGTGTAAACTAGATTAGAGAACCTAAACTTGCGATAAGTGAGAACCAGAACAATAGTCCCCAAAACAGCCGGAAAAACCTCCAGAGCCCAAATCCCCCACCCCGCCTGGTTGAGTAAGCCCGTCACCACAAGCGCCAGAATCTCCAGGGCAAGAATAAGTTTTGGATAACTAATTTTCATATATGGACCCGAGCGGTTTCGAACCGCTTACCTCCGCATTGCAAATGCGGCGCTCTACCAATTGAGCTACGGGCCCAACGGAAATGTTATAGCACAATTATGCCCTGCTGACGATATGTTTCAGAAACTCGCGCAGAGATGAGCCAACTGCTTTGAGTGAGTTACTCAAGTGATACTCGGGGCCGAGGGGCGGCAAGGGATCGACTTCGAGCACTATCGGACCGCGGCGGGTAAAAATTATGTCTGTGGAGGAGTAGTGTCGCAAGCCGAGAGCTTTGTGGGCAGTAATTGCAATTTCACTTGCCAGATTTCTGTCTTCTCGCGAGAGCATACGGGGTTGAGTGAGACTTAGGTTATCTATGGGCAGGAGTGTGTAATCTCGCTTACCACGGAAGCCTTCGATGAACACAACTTTGACCTCCGGACCCTGAAGGCGCTCCTCGACCAAAACTTTTTTGTAATTAAGGAGACTGCGAACTAGAGTTTCTGCCAGATCTCTTTGCGCTCTAACTATTTCTATTCCTTGCGACATCGTGCCGAAGAGGGGCTTGACTACATACTGCCCGCCCATATTCCGATGCAATTCATCTGTCACATCGTACGGATCTCGTAGCGTATCTACAACAACTCCCATCGGAACAACAAGGCCAGCCCTTGTAAGGATATTTTTGGCAAGATTTTTATTGAAGGTGAGAGATAGAGCTGTTGGTTGTGAGCCGGTATAACGCGCGCCGATCATATCAAGGACTCGCACCGCTTGACCATCCTCTCCGTACGAGCCGTGCAGGGCATTCACAAACACATCCGCTTGATTGAGGAGTCTTATGGGCTGAATCGACAATCCTCCCTTATACCAGAGTCCATCGCGATCTATAAATATGTCAGTGGGATTGTGATCAGCGCGCAAGTTCTCAAGTGCGTGTTGTCCAGACTCAAGAGAAGTCTCATAAGCATCACTCGGTCCACCCCGCAGTACTGCAATCCGCATTACTTAATCCTATCACGAATTAGTATGTGGTAATTAATCGCGAATCTGTGAGCTTCTTGATTGGTTATCAAAATATCGTGATGATAATTCTTCACAATCTGCGCATCTCCGATTATGTGATCTGGCTTATGTTTGTCATTTTTTACTACCGACACAATTTCGGGTTTGCAAATTGCAAATTGCTCCTTGCTCATTGCTAAGCGAGCAATTGCGAGTTGAGCCCTGCCGCCGTCAATGACAATGAGATCCGGCATGCGCCATTCGGTATGCTTGAAGCGTCGCTCTAGCACTTCCTTAAAACTACCTACATCGTTATTTGTGTGAGTACGAATCTTGAAACGCTTGTACTCGTGCCGAGCCAGCACGCCATCCTCCATGACCACCATCGAGCCAACAGTATTCGTGCCAGATATGTGAGCTATATCATAAGCCTCGATCCTAAATCCCCTCTCATTCTCACTTAGTCGCCTTGCCTCTAAGTTGCGCTTATAGAGTACGACGTCGTTGATGTGCTCGAGTGCGAAAATTTTATTGCGCAACTCTGCCGCCTTCTCAAAAATTCTCAATTTAGCTGCCTGCTTCATGTGCTTGCGCAAGCCTCGCAGGATCTCTTGTTTCTTGCCCTGAAAAAATAGACTGATGCTCCTGATAACTTTTGCATACTCTCCTTTTGAGATCTCGCCCGTGCACACTCCCGGGCACAATCCAATCTGGCGATTGAAGCACGGCCTACAGTGGCCTTGCCGCTCACTTAGCGGCAAGGCCACTAAGTCACAGGGTGTACACTTGACATCGCGGAACGGAAAGATCCGGCGGATAATCTTGAGCGCTTCGCGTAGTTCTAGACCATGCGGGAAAGGTCCGAAAGTAGATGCTAGATCATAGGTACTAGTTGCTAGGCTTGATCCCCGAACCACTAATACTCTGGGAAACTCTTCTCTTGTTATCACTACATAATTAAATGTCTTGCCATCTTTCTCATCAGAGTTGCCTATGGGTTGATACTTTTTGATAAGCGCCGCCTCAAGGATGAGCGCCTCGAGCACAGAATCAGTAACTTTAAAGTCTATGCCGGCTGCCTGCTCAAGCATCTTCACGATCTTGGGCCCCCGCGTCTCAAGCAAATCCTTTGCAAAATAACTCTTAACCCGAGAGCGTAAGCTAGTCGCCTTGCCAATATACAAAATTTCACTCCCCTTCTTAAAAATGTAAACTCCCGGCCTATCCGGCAGTCCTTTTACTTTGGCACTTGACATCATATTGGCCATTATACTAACATGGCAATGGGCAGGTCTCGAGAACGGGTATCGGTCCGGGTCCAACTGTTAAGGGCCACGACCTGGCGCGCAGGCACATGAGGGGAGTATTCACTTTTCACCTCTGGCCTGGAGAGTCTCCGGCCGGAGCAAGCGCGCTCGATCACGGGACCTGCCCTTTTCATCAAAATAATATACTTTCTCGCAACACGGGGGCCCAGGAGGTCCCCTTAGTGATTTTAAAGACCTACTTTTTCAGAACTCTGCGTAGATACTTTGCGGTGTGAGATATGTGTGTGGTGGGCAGGAAGGAAATATCCCGAGGTGTGCCTTTGGCTACAATCTTGCCGCCCTCATCGCCGCCTTCGGGACCCATGTCTATTATCCAGTCACATGATTTGATCATATCCATGTTGTGCTCTATTACTATCACTGTATTGCCCCTATTTACCAATTTTTGCAAAATTTCTATAAGCTTTTTTACATCTTCGTAATGCAAGCCTACCGTTGGCTCATCTAAAAGGTAAATAGTTTTTGTAGTAAGAGGTCGGTATAACTCTGAACTAATTTTCACCCTCTGCGCTTCGCCACCAGAAAGAGTTGTGGCACTCTGGCCAAGTTCGAGATAACTAAGACCAACACTATCAAGTGAATTTAGACGATCAGAGATGGCCGGGATATCTTCGAAGAATTTAACTGCCTCCTCTACTGTCATCTTCAGAATCTCGTGAATATTCTTTTTCTTATACGTGACTTCAAGCGTATCTTTATTGAAGCGCTTCCCGCCGCAGACGTCGCAAGGCACATAGACAGTGGGCAGGAAGTGCATCTCGACAGCTATCTCTCCATTCCCTTCACAGGTCTCACAACGGCCACCGTTCTTAACGTTGAATGAAAATCTTGATGGCCCCCAACCTCGAAAGCGTGCCTCTTCCGTTTCGGCGAAAATATCGCGTATATGCGACCAAGCCCCTGTATAAGTGGCTGGGTTGGATCTGGGTGTACGGCCAATGGGGCTCTGGTCTATCAAGATCGCTCGACCCAGATATTCAGTGCCCGAGAATGTGCCCACATTGTAAATTTGATTTGATCTGTAACGACGATCAAATTTGGCTTGCAGATTCTTGTGCAAGATCTCGTAGAGGAAGCTGGACTTGCCCGAACCAGACACGCCAGTAAGAGCGACCAGCCTACCCAATGGCACTTCAATATTTAAATTTTTAATGTTAAATACATTGCCACCTTGAATTTTTATCGCGCCCTTATCTTGCGTACGATACTCATCAGGAAGTTCAACTCTTTGTTCACCGCGCAGATAATCAACTGTTGTTGAGTTAAATGTGTTCTTTTTGGCAGTTAACAAATGCTCTGTCCAGTTGGCCACAACTATCTTACCCCCGTGCACGCCGGCGCCCGGGCCAATATCTACCAAGTAATCGCTCGAAAAAATTGTGTCCTCATCATGTTCTATCACAATAATTGTGTTACCAAGATCGCGCAACTCGTGCAAGGTCTTGATAAGCAAATCATTATCGCGGCTATGCAAGCCAATAGTAGGCTCATCTAGTACGTAGAGCGTACCCACTAAACGTGAGCCCAACTGGGAAGCTAGTCTGATTCTTTGCGCTTCGCCGCCCGAAAGTGTGTTGGCCCTCCGATCGAGAGCTAAATAACCTAGACCAACGTCGTTCATGAATTTAAGCCGTGATTCGATTTCCTTAATTACCACAGCACTAATCCCCTTCTCGCGGACAGTTAACCTAGTCTTGCTGAAAAACTCAATTGCATCGCGAATAGCCAGCGCGCTCACTTGCACTATGTTCTTATTCCCAATGAGCACAGCCAGAGCCTCTTTGCGTAGTCTTACACCGGAACATTCTTCGCATGGTTCTTCGCCAAACATATGCTTGGTGCCCAAGCCATGACAGACCGGGCATGCACCAAATGGAGAGTTGAATGAGAATAACCTTGGCTCAACTTCTGGAAACGAGAAGCCGTCCCGAGGGCACGAGAACTTACTCGACATCAAGAATTCGCTATCTTTCGAGATAATCATCACCACACCGTCCGCTTCATTCAGCGCCTTCTCTACTGATTCTGACAATCTCTGTGTGAATTCCTGCCTGCCGGCAGGCAGGCTTTCCTCACTAGCATCCAGCTCGTCTACTAGTACTTCAATAGAGTGCTTCTTATTTTTATCCAGAATTATCTGCTCGCGTAAGTTTTTAAAAACTCCGTCTACTCGCACTGTTCTGTAGCCTTTGTTAAGTAGATCATAGAGAAGCTGATAGTATTCGCCCTTTCTGCCTCGCACAACCGGCGCAAGTATCTTCACATTTCCCGAAACCGGGTTTCGGGAATCCTTAGAAACCCGGTTTCTGATTGCGTTTATTATCTCTTGGGGCGCGAGCTTCTCGATCTCTTGCCCACACACCAGACAATGCGGCCGGCCAATACGCGCATATAAGACGCGCAAGTAATCATAAATTTCTGTAATCGTGGCGACAGTTGATCTGGGATTATTTGAACGCGACTTCTGGTCAATCGAGATTGCAGGGCTAAGTCCCTCTATCTCGTCTACATCGGGCTTCTGCATTTGCCTAATAAACTGCCTCGCGTACGAGGAGAGCGACTCGACATAGCGCCTCTGACCTTCGGCGAAGATAGTGTCGAAGGCCAAACTTGACTTGCCCGATCCAGAGAGACCTGTGAAGACAACCATCTTGCCCCGTGGCAAGTCCACGTTTACATTCTTAAGATTGTGGGTGCGAGCACCCTTTATTTTGATCCAGTCCTGCAAGTTAGTCTATAGAGCGACGAAGCTTGAGGCAACCATCTTGCCACCTTGCGTAATAGGCACATCTAGGTGGTAATCGAACTGCTTGTCGCCATCGTCGTTGTGAATTACAACAAAATAAGTTTTGCCACTGATTGTATTGCGAAGGACTTCAATCTGACCAGAAGAGTAAGAACCCGGATCGAATCTCTGAGCACCAAGCATCCAACCGGGATTGCCCGACTCATCTGCATCGTGCACCACCGCCCAACCACTCGTGCTAATCGTAATAGCATCTAGATTAACTATATTGCCTGCGGGCTGATTGCTCACGCTCACAGAATTAGCGCCTGTAACATTTGCAGTCACAGTTTGGCTACTTGCATTAGTAACAGTGCCCTGTACCTGACCACCTAAATTCAAACCACCAGTTACGCCTGTTGCCTCTGGGCTAGTCTCATCAGTCCCTGTCTGGTTCGTGTCGCTCGTATTCACATCATCTGTATTTGGAGCTTCTGTTTTTGGTGCGGTAACGTATGAGGCAATAATCCAGATAGCCAAGATTGTGATCACTAAATAAAGCCAATGTTCTTTTCTCATGCCAGTTTTATTAGCACTATTAATCTCCTTGACATTACTATTAAAAGTTTGCGTTCTAGAATCCTTCCCAGGATTCTGTGCTTGGTTTGTATTCATGGCCGCAATATACACCTAATCTGAGTAAATGAAAAGGGGTCCTCTGCTTACGCTTTGGTACCCCCGCGCTTCGGCCCTCGAAAGGGCTTGGCACTTGTGGTCTCAGCTTGCGCCGAGTTTTTTCTCCTCCCACCGTGGAGGGTCGTTTTCCTGTTGGACCCCGAAGGGACAGGAAAGCACGTGATCCGAAGGACACCCCTCGGTGTTAGAGCCTTGCGACTCCAACTGCTACCCGCCGTTGGAACAGCGAGTGCTACCCAGAGGAAATCCTCCAGACTTCCGGTCCGAAGGCCTGAAGCGTGCACGACCTTCCCAAGGTCACCGCGGATTGCCTTGCGACTCTCCGAAGTGCCTTGGGAATCTTCTCTTGCGTCCTGATCCTAGAGTTATCTTACTTCCCTCAAAATTCGTGTCAATACCCGTAAAATAGACAAACTTCTCAAATGAGTGCAAAACCTGTGGATTCACTGGGGACAAGCTTTCTGCAGAGGTTACCCTCCGCTTGCGTTATTTTGCAGGTTATGATATAATTGCTTTAGATTCCTTCTAGTAAGCCGCGGCGGCTGAACGAGACGGAGCACTCTCCGTCGGCAATCCGCCGGGACCTCTCGAGCAATCTCGAAAGGAGCAAAGTATGAAGATACTGTTTGCACTGATCTTCACATTCGCAAACCTTGCCTTATTCATGGTAACGGGAAGTAAAGAGCTACTTCCATTTCTTACGGGTATGACTGGTTGCATTGCAATCACTCTGCATTGGTCAATTGCGCGAGACAGCAAAGACAAACTGAAAAAGGTAGAGGCAGAACTAGACGATGAACGTAAGTTTCGCAGACTAGTTCTTGGCCTTTGGGATGGAGCGGGAGCACGCGTTGTGATAGAGGAAGGAGCCAAAACTGTCTTCTGGATGGAGCAGGAGGCTATCCAAGCGAGCAAGATCAGTAGTGACTACTTGCAGAAGAAGCGCGACGAGGCGGCTGACAACTTTACCCAGCTCGTTGCGGTGATCAACAAGATTACAAATGGTCACTGGGTTGACAGACTCAACCACTACCGCGAGATGTTTGCAAAGAAGGAGTAACTCACTGCAGGGCGATGGACACCAGTTCCTCGCCCTGACTTCTTTTCATTATAGTCCCTGAATCTATGATGTCCGACCGGACATTTGAGATTCAGATTCCTAAATCTTATTTTTTAGCAAAACTATTTCGTCTCTCAAGATCGCGGCGGTCTCGAAATCGAGCTTCTTGACTGCTTCGTTCATTTCTTTTTCTTTTTGCCTAATTACTTTTGAAGGGTTGCTGGCTAGGAGCTCACGATCGAGGGCTAGGACCATCTCGGCGGATTTCTCACGTTCGCGTTCCATGTTCTCCATAATGTCATGCACTTTCTTAGTGATCGTGACCGGCGTAATGCCATGTTTGAGATTATATGCAACCTGGATTGCGCGCCTGCGGTTAGTCTCGTCTATTGCCCGCTTCATTGAGCCGGTTACTTGATCAGCGTATAGGATCACCCTGCCCTCTACATTGCGTGCCGCACGACCGATTGTTTGAATTAGTGAAGTTTCAGAACGCAGAAAGCCTTCTTTATCAGCATCCAGAATGCCGATCAGTGCAACTTCGGGCAGATCAAGTCCCTCGCGAAGTAAATTCACGCCCACTATCACATCAAATTTGCCCTGCCTAAATTCACGCAGGATCTTGATGCGCTCAAGAGTTTTAATTTCGCTGTGCAGATATTCAGACTTAATTCCCTTTTCTTTTAAGTACACGCTTAAGTCCTCGGCCATTTTCTTGGTTAACGTAGTTGCTATTACCCTGAACCCCTTCGCTATCACGCCCTTTGCCTCGCTAATCAAATCCGGGATTTGCTCGCGGCAAGGCTTAATCACGAGTTCTGGATCTATCAAGCCCGTTGGTCTGATTATCTGCTCTACTATCCCACTTGGGACCTTAGATCCCAAGTTAAGTTCATACTTGCCGGGTGTGGCTGATGTGTAGATCACCTGCCCCACCCTCTCTTCGAATTCGTCAAACTTCAGCGGCCTGTTATCAAGAGCGCTCGGTAACCTAAAGCCATGTTCTATCAACACCCTCTTTCTACTCTCATCGCCGGCGTACATGCCAGAAATCTGCGGCACTGTCACATGCGACTCGTCAATTATTGTTAGGAACTGGGGCTCGCCCCGCGGAGCTCCCTTCGTGGGAGCAGAGTGGGGGAAATAAGATAGTAACGTGTCAGGGGCAGAGCCGGGCTCGCGACCAGATAGGTGTCGCGAGTAGTTCTCGATGCCAGAGCAATATCCCACTTCTTTGATCATAGCCAAATCATAGTTTGTTCTGCGCTTCAGCCTATCTGCTTCAAGCAACTTGCCTTCCCTCTCAAAATATTTTAATCTCTCGTTTAATTCTTCTTTAATAGACTTGACTGCGCGTTTCTGTTGGGTGGGCGTAGTGATAAAGTGCTTAGCGGGAAATAAGAAAACATTTTGCAACTCGCATTCAACTACTGAACTCACGGGATTTATTTTCTCTATCTTATTAATACCCTGCGCATTGAAGTGAATTTGGTAAACATAAGTTTCTGATACGGGCATGATCTCGACCGATCCGCCGATAGCCCTAAACGTGCCGGAGGTCAGGTCCGCATTAGTGCGAGTGTAAAAAATGCTAATCAGCTTTCGCAGAATTTCATTCCTGCTCAACTTATCTCCCACAGCTAGCTTCAGATTCTCCTTCTCATATTCATCTGGACTACCCAAGCCGTATATACACGAAACGCTTGCAACTATGATTACATCTTTGCGCGACAACAGCGCTTGAGTACTCGCATGTCGTAATCTCTCAATCTCTTCATTTATACTCGCGTCTTTCTCAATGTACGTGTCAGTAACGGGCAAATATGCTTCGGGCTGGTAGTAGTCGTAATAACTTACAAAATAGTGCACAGCATTCTCGGGAAAGAATTCTTTGTACTCTTGAGCAAGTTGCGCGGCCAGAGTCTTATTGTGGGCGATCACGAGCGTCGGCCTCTGCAACTTTTCTATAACATTAGCAACAGTAAAAGTCTTGCCCGACCCTGTAACCCCAAGTAGTACTTGGTGTCTTTTCCCGGCGGTGAAACCGCCGGAAAGTTGTGAAATAGCCTTGGGTTGGTCTCCGGCCGGCTTGAAATCAGATTTGAGTTTGAAAACTTGACTCATGTGGCTATGTATTATAACATATTTTCGGAGGACCGCCACCATGCCAAGGCAGATCGAGATCACTTCGCCATCAGCAATTGCGCACGCTCTCATAGTTGGCTCGTTCCCGCCAGTTACCCAACTGCTACCACACCGCGGCATCATGCTCCTCGTCGATCAAGTGGAGTTCTACGACGAGAACGTGATCACCGCAACCTACCGCGTGCCCAGCGAGCCCTTCTGGGCTGCCGGGCACTTCCCCCCGCCCGTGGGCCCCATCATGCGTGGCGTCGATATCATCGAGGCGATGGCCCAAACGGCCGGTTGCCACGTCAAGCTCACCACCGGCAAGGAAGCAAAGAGCGGCGTGCTCGTGGGAGTCGACGGCGCAAGGTTCAGCTCCAAGGTCTTGCCTGGAGACACCCTCACTATCATGGCCATGCACCTGAGGGGCAACGGCAGGCTCCGCGTCTACCATGCGACAGCGATGCGAGAGAGCAAGACGGTCGCTCAGAGCAACCTCAAGATCGTGCTAACCAGCTAACCTGTGGGCTCCACGCCCGCTCAACCATCCCCTACCAGACGGCGGGGGATGAGCCATTTTATACGGCAAATCTGGCTAGGAATTTTTGCCTTAGATCTACGAAAGTGTCATCTAGAATTGCTTGACGAATTTGCTTGAGCAAATTTACGATGAAGAAAAGGTTATGGATGCTTGTGAGTTGATATGCTAGTAGCTCGTGTGCGGCAAACAAGTGATGCAAATATGCGCCGGTATAATTCTTGCACGTGCTACACTCGCACTCTCGATCAACGGGTTCAAGTAGCTCGCGGTATTTAGCATTCTTGACACACACTTCGCCAGAACTTGTATACACTTGGCCACTGCGGGCCTTGCGTGTAGCCGCTACGCAATCAAATGTGTCAATGCCGTTTTCTACTCCAGCAAAAAGATCAACCGGCTCACCAACACCAAGCAAGTGTCTAGGCTTATCTTCTGGTAATTCTTCGCACACAAAGCGCACGGCAGTTCCCATATCCTCCTTCACAAAACTGCCCCCGATCCCAAAACCTGCAAAGTCAAGTTTTGCTATATCTCGTGCACTTTTGCGACGCAAATCCTCATAACGCCCACCCTGCACAATGCCCCACAATGATGGCGTGAAGGGCGGATGATTCAATGCGATGTTTCTGGGGACTTGGTCCGAGGAAACTCGCAGGGAATTATCTGCCAAGAATTTGTTGTGCTCTACCAAGCATCTTTCGGCCCAGAGTTTTGTACGTTCTATTGCCTTCTCGTGTGCCTCTCTAGGTGCATGTGGTGAGACACATTCGTCAAACGCAAGAATAATATCTGCGCCCAAGTTGTGCTGAATCTGAATTGATTTCTCCGGAGTGAACCTATGCTCACTGCCATCTATGTGCGAATAAAAAGTAACCCCGTCATCATCTACTTTTGCCTTTTTAGGATGCTGTGACGGGCTATACGAAGGCGAAGCCTTCGCGAAGGCTTCGCCTTCGGGAACCCAAGAGGTAAATTTTGAAATGCCGGTGCCAAAAGCTTCACCAAGAGAGAACGCCTGGAAGCCACCGGAATCTGTAAATATGGGACCCGACCAATTCATGAATTTGTGCAAGCCACCCGCTCGCTTGATTAGCTCATCTCCGGGCTGAAGGTACAAGTGATACGTATTGGCGAGTACTGACTCGACACCAATCTCTCGCAGGCCCTCAACATCAAGTGCCTTGACTGTGGCTTTAGTAGCGGCCGCAATGAATGCCGGAGTGTGGATCTGCCCGTGAGCCGTCTCGATCACCCCCGCCCGGGCAAGAGTTCCCAACAATCTTTTCTCAATCGTAAATTTCACAGATCTACTCTATCACAGAGCGGAATCGCAAGTTCTTCTATTACTGGCTCATCAAAGCTGTTTCTGAATGTTAATTTAGTGGCAGTGCCTTTTATGATGTCCCCACGAAATACATAATTTCCTTCTGCTTTCTCATTTTCAATTAATTTTTCAGTTGAGCTACTAACAGCACTAGTTTCGACAAGAGCAATTGTTCGCTGTGGCAATATTATATGTTCAACAACCTCCCCACCAAAATATTTCACACCTGCTTTTTTCAAGTACTCCATCGTACGATTATTAATAGTTTGGGCGTAACCAATGTTGTTGAGTAAGAGCGTATCCGTTCCTGCAGTGTCGATTTGTCCATCTAATTTAGCTACCACAGCACTACTCTCAAGCAATAAATCGTGCATGCAGGAGAGGTCTGGCTTGTTTGAACGATTAAAACTAATTTTCCCGATAAAAATAACTGAACTTTCCGTAAATATCTGAACCTTTTCCTCCGGAGCAGTATAAGAAATCCTTCTTACTTGCATGAAAGTAAAATAAAGAAAAATAAACAACACCATTCCACTAAGCAGTCTAATTTTCATTTAGTATCACTTATTGAACGAACGCGAAGCAAACACGATTAAGATTATACCGAAGATAGCCATGACGGCGTACTCAAGATAAATGGGTACGATGTTGCCGTTTATTGTGGGAGAAAGGGCCGTGATGGCTTCAGTAGGCAATCCGGAATATTCGAAAGAGATGCGCCGCAAGAGATCAACGCCGTAGGATAGCGGATTAATCTTGGTCAGAATATCGAGCCACGCGGGCAGATTGCGTAGGGGGAAGAAGGCGCCACTAAGCATCACGAGTGGGAAAGTGATGAATTGGAAAACATACTGCCCGGCATCGAGACTCTTGAGGCGAGAAGTAATAGCCACGCCGATAGCCGAGAGTATGAGCGCGAAAAGGATCATGGGCGGCAAAAGGTTGCCAGCCAGATCAAGACTGATGCTAATACCGGCAAGCGGGGCCATGAGAATAATCGGTAAGGCCTGCAACAGCGCGATACTGGCGCCGCCCAAGATCTTGCCGAGAGCAATCGAGGAGCGAGGCACGGGTGAAACCAGAATCTCTTTAAGAAATCCGAACTCACGGTCCTGCAATATAGAAATGGCTCCGAACATAGCCATGAATATCAAAAATTGAGCGATGATGCCTGGGAAGAGAAAATCGGTAAACTCAACACCAGGCACGGGCAATGACAGAGATGCAGACAGGCCGTTGCCAAATATGAGGAGCCAGAGTACAGGGAACGTGAGCCCGCCGAACACGCGCACTTTATTGCGCCAGAAGCGCAGTAGATCCCTGTACCAGATCACCCATGTTGTCTTTATGAATCTACTCATGATTCTATCTCCAGCTCATGCCACTTTTGTGACGCACGCGTGCCTGCGCCTCTGGGCTTAGCTCCTCATCGCGGATGCCGTGCCCAGTAGCTTCTATGAAAACGGCGTCCATCGATTGTTGATTAAACTTGTTCTTGAGTTCCTCTGGAGTGCCATAAGCAATGATGCTACCCTTATCAATAATCGCAATATGATCACATTGTTCTGTCTCTGGTAAGTAGTGTGTGGTGAGGAAGACGGTGATCTCCTCTGTCTCGCGAATCTGCTTGAGATATCTCCAGATGTACGCGCGGGTCTGCGGATCAAGGCCGATTGTCGGCTCATCAAGTATCAGAAGTTTGGGATGATGCAGTAGTCCGCGCACGATCTCGAGTCGCCTTTTCATGCCACCCGAGAATGTGTTCACGATAGAGTTCTTGCGATCAAGCAATTCAACAAGTGTCAGTAATTCATCCGCACGTTTTCTGAAAACATCCTTCGGGACACCATACAATCTTGCATGAAGCTCGAGATTCTCCCAGGCAGTTAGCTCCAGATCGAGCGAGGGGTCTTGAAAGATAATACCTATCGACGAACGCACATCATCCTTATCTTTCGTCACGTCAAAACTAGCCACACTAACCGTGCCAGATGTGGGCTCAAGAAGTGTGGCAAGTATATTGATAGTGGTGGTCTTACCGGCGCCATTGGGACCTACGAAGCCGAAGAACTCCCCTTTACCCAAATTGAAGGAGATGTCGTTGACCGCCACGAAGTCACCATAGTGCTTGACCAAATGCTCAACCGAGATAATACTATTCATCAGAGTACCCTACCCGCATAACGATCTCAAATCAAGGGGCGGTGATGGTGAATTCTTTGCTGTATGTATACGCTCCGTACAGGTATCCAAGTGGCGCGCCCGAATCAACGCAGTTCTGACACGATAGGTATATGGTATATATACCTGGCGCAACACTATTTGGTATCGTCCATTCATATACTCCATCATTCATAGTACCATCCACAATTATTGAGTGAGTGTAGGGATACTCGATCAGAGCAAGATTCATAAGTGAGTTGTCGTCACCTCCACTCCAGTAAATAGTATGCTTCGAGCCGGCCGTCCAAGACTCTCCTCCCTTAGGGAATAGTATGACAGGCGGACGATTGGTAAGGAATCTGGCAATGCGCCCCCAGGGTGAACCATCCACTACACTGAATGCAGTATCGCTACCATCCCAAGTGTGCGAGATAGCATTTATGCAATCGCGAGGACAACCCATGGAAACTCTGTATTGGCCGGGAGCCAAATCGACTGCCCAATCCTCGTAACCATCGTTTGAGAAATTCCAGCCCAAACTTTTACCCAGAGGACCGTCAAGTCTGTCTATATGTATGTCAAGTGGCCAACTTGGATCTCCCCCTTCCCAACGCACAGGGAATGACGAGCCAAATGCCAGTGACTCTCCGCCATTAGGCGACACCACACGGAACGCTATTGGCCCCGTAGAAGTTGGGGTTGTGGTCGGCGCTGGTCCTGGAAGGGGCTCTGGGAGCGGTTCGGGGAGCGGGCCGGGTTCGGGCGGCGTTTGTGGACAGATGCCTGCGAATTTTCTCAAGTAAACGTGACTCTTACCCTCATAACAATAGGAGTACGAATATTGTTCATCAGCGCAAACACTTGAAATGATAGAGCCCGTACCTTGCTCGTTGGGCGCTGAATTCTGCAGACAAGCCGAGAATGCTTTCTCTCCTCCCTTCTTTAACACAGATATACTTCCACTTTTATTCTTGTCGTAGCATGGACGGGTGCTGTTCAATGTACAACCACCAGCGCTATCAGTGCCACCGAACACAGAGAAACCAGCAGCGGCAACTATCAGAGCGAGAACAGAAGCAATTTTTACAAACATAACCTGTTAGTTAGTTATTGATATTACTATAAGTGTATCCTAGGTCGAGGAGTCTGACGATCCAGATATCAACTTTTCACACATCACGGTTTACCTAGATCAAGGGCGCAAGAATTAATACAAAATCGTTTACCAGTAGTCTGCTTGGGACCATCGTCAAAGACATGCCCCAGGTGCCCGCCGCACTTTGCACACACCACCTCTGTCCGTTTTCTAAAGAATGAGTTGTCTGGTCGTAATTCCACTGCGCCAGGTAAAGCTTGATCAAAAGATGGCCAGCCTGTTCCACTATCAAACTTGGTACTAGAATCAAACAATTGATTACCACAGAGAGCGCACGCGTACATTCCCTTCTCGTGACTGTCCCAATACTTGCCGGTGAAAGGTTTCTCTGTCCCCTTCATCTTCATCACATATTCCCGTAGCTCACGATCGTTCATGTAAATAACTTTAGCACATAACACCATAGGGCGCCCGCAGACGCCCTATGATCCAATGATGCACAACTTACCTTAGATATTGGTGTTTATATTCACACCGCCTTCAACTTTGACCTTGGCTCCTGAACTCGTCTCGATCTTGCCATCTTTGATTTCAACGCCGGCAGAAGTATCGAGGCGGAAATCTTGGCGCACCTCGCCACTCGCGTCCATGCCGTGAGTTTCGTTTGAGGAAATTGCGCCACCTTCTATCGTTACAGTATTATTTGCCGAAACTTCGACTATGGCATTCGAGCGATTCTCCATGTGTACTACTGGGGCAAAGATGTACTCACCTTTACCGGTCATGTGTAGTGACACGTCGGCGAGGAAGTCGAGGCTAATCGAAGATGTCTCCCCCTCCGCGACGACCACATCGCCCATCATCTTAAACTCACCGGAAGGCACCTTGGCCGACGCAGTAGTGCCGTCCGTGGTAGTAACAGTGACTTCGTCAACCATTACTCGGACCTGATCGTACGTACCAGCGGCTACATCAGCCGCAACAAGGAGGGCGAACTCGCCAGATGCCTTGAGTTGCAGGAGGTCAACAGTAGCGCTTCCCCCTACGTCCACCCATACGTCGGTGGTCGAATGTAGCTTGACGCCACTCACCTTCATGCTAATAGAATTAACAGCACCCATGTCCGCGGCCGCGTCGGTGATAGCCACTACCACCCTCCCTTTAGCCTCTGCCGGCGAGCCATTCTTCATAATCCACCACCCACCAATAACTACGATGAGTAGGGCAACAATACCCGGAAATTTATTCATATCCTTGCTGATTACTTATAACAGTCTAGATAATACCTTTATTTCTCGTCTTCTTCAATTCTACCATTTCTGTAGCGCGCCTTTCTAGTTTGCTCGCTCTGCGCAGTTCGCCTGCTCGCATTCCCTTTGGTGTGATCCGAATGTGTGGTGAGTTGTTGAGAGCGTCATCTATATGCCAGAGATTTTCATTGCTCGTAATCCAATCTGTGCCAAACTTCTTTATTCGAAACGGTCGTGAGTAATAAAGGAGGGTCTTATTGCCAAACTTGTCGAAGTATTCGTGGAAGTATGACATGGCGAGTTCCCTGGGACTCGCATAGATTGCATCGCGGTAGCGGAGTACTGGATGATTGGTCTTACTCACAGCTCCCCAATACTTATTACCCTTGCCTCCACGGAAAAGCGCGAGCGCGTGATCATCATCTCTGCTATCTCGACCCGTGCGCAGATGCATGAGCATGGGCTCGCGCCCGTTTATCATGAATGCCGCGGATGCAAACAGCGCGCCTTCCATGCAATGCGCTTTTTTATGCTTTAACACTGACAACGGCGAATAGCAGGTCTCGCCATGCTTCTCAAAATTTACCGGAAGCCCGTCAAGAAAGTTTTGAACCTTAATCGGTGTATCTAACTTTTTCAGTATTTTATATATATCCACTCACGTATTATACAGTCCCGGCAAACCGATTGCCTTTTAGCTATTTTTGAATTAAAGTAAGTGCATATTCCCCGGTGGCGCAATGGTAGCGCGGCGCCCTGTTAAGGCGAAGGTTGTAGGTTCGAATCCTACCCGGGGAGCCAGTTAGGACTACTTGCTAGTTCTAGTACCAAATTAAACGGAGAAGCTATTGTAAAACATAGCTTTTTTCCGTTTACAGTCGGGTTCTGAAGTATGTAATTAAGAAACTGTCTTTTTCTTGCAGGTTCAGAACTATTATCAAAAATTGTTTTTGCTCTGCGTGCAACAGAAATCACTGTGGCAACAGTATTTTGGTATTCGTAATCTGCTTTTGAGTGTTCAGACATTTCAATTTCAAGTAGCTGTATTTGGTCTTGATACTCTTGATGCTTTTTGTCATAGATGTCCTTAGTAATACTCTGGTCCATATAGGCATCAAGTAATCTATTTTGTTTTGCCTTGAAGTTGTTGTATTCGGTTTGTATGCGATTTATCTGTGCTTTATGAAATACAACTTCCATTTCTGTACTTTCTCTGAGTTTGTCTACAAGCTGGTTTTGAGTATCCTCTGTAATGCTCTCAAATCGCTCCAAAACCTCGTACACGGGCTTCAGAAGGTCCTTTTCTGGTATATATACTCGTTTACAAATACCCTTAGCATTGGTGCAAGAATAGTAAGTAAAAGTAAGCCCACTCGGCTTTGTTTTTATTTCAGCACTCATTGAGCAACCACAGTTTTGGCACTTAAGTAAGCCCTTAAATATAAAGTCCCTTGATACTGCCTTGTAGGGGTTTATATTGCGTTTACTGCGTACCTGTTGGCACTTATCAAAGAGTTCTTTTGTAATCAATCTAGGGTATTTATGAGCGTACGAACCATACTTTTTTGACATAGCTACTCCGCAGTAAAAACTATCCTTCAAGATATTTTCTACTCCGCTTTTTGATAGTTTGTTTCCTAGTCGTGTTCGCAATCCAAGCTCGGTCATTTTGTTTCGTATAGCTTCAAGTGAGTACTGGTCTGTTGCATATAGCTCAAACATTTTCTGTACTAAATATCCTCGTTCAGGGTCAAGGATAATATCTTTACGCAATCTTTTTTCTACATCAAGTTGCACATTCAAATAACCTAAGCGGACCGCTCCTGTCCACTCGCCGTTTCTTCGTTTTTGTTCTTGAGCTCTTTTTACATTATCGCTAATTGCATTTGAGTAGTAACTAGCCATTACTAAACTCATACTGAAGCCACTTTTTTCTGTAGCCGAAAGTTTGTCGCTAATTATCTGATTATCTGAAACAAAGTGAAGTTCAATTTTACCTTCAAGGGCTAGTTGGTACAAATAAGCTACTCGCTTATCAAATACATTTCTTGCTAATCGGTCTACTTTATCAAAACAGACTGCAAGTTTTTCTTTTTTAATTATCTCATCAATTCGTGCAATAATCTTATTGTCAAAATCATCTCGTTTTTCTTTGTATGCACTTTCGTCAAAACTTAAAATGTCTTTTTCAGCAACATCAAAACCTTTCCGCTCGCAGTACTTTCTTATACGCTCAATTTGAGCAGGCAACGAGTTTCCAGCTTCTTTTTGTTCTTCTGTTGATACTCGTG